>MDTG01025044.1_pt1 | contig 46084 bp, 43 predicted proteins | sample 811421 | NCBI WGS metagenome assembly MDTG01 (sample SAMN05326645, study PRJNA326480) | marine metagenome | isolation source: seawater | place: Pacific Ocean: South East | collected 2011 | reverse complement strand
CCCCGCCGCCGCCTTCGCAGGCACGCCCGGCGACCCCGGACGGCCAGGCTCGCTGGACCCGCCGCATCATCGAAAACTACCCGTCGCGTGCCCTTCGCCGCGAAATCGAGGGTACGGTCGGTGTTTCGGTGACTGTCGGCCCCGACGGCCGCGTATCGGCCTGCCGCGTCACGCGGTCCGCCGATCCGATCCTGGACGAAGCCGCGTGTGATGACATCACGCGTTATGCACGCTTCAATCCGGCCCTGAACGATGCCGGCAACCCGACTACGGGCAGCTGGTCCACCAACATTGTTTACCAGATCAACTGATCACACAGACATTCTCTAGGAAGAGGACACAAACGCATGCTTATCGAAATTCTCGCCCCCACGGGTGCCGAAGTTGGAGCCCAGCAGTTCGGCTTCATGGAAGCCATGGAACAGGGCGGCCCCGTCGCCTGGTCGATCCTGGCGATTCTGGTGATCCAGTCGGTCGGTTCGTTCTACATCCTGTTCACCAAGATCTTCGAGCAGAACAAGGTGATGAAGGAATACCGCACCAACCGTGCCGCTTTCTGGCGCGCCGGTTCCATCAAGGAAGGTGCCACCAAGTTCGACAAGAACAGCGCATGGCGCCAGCTGGTCGACGACGGCATCCGTGCCGGCGACGAGTCGGCCAAGATGCACGACAGCCTGGAATCGCATGACTGGCTGCACGGCACCCTCGCCCGTTCGGAAAGCGCCATCATGGCCAAGCTGAACGGCGGCCTGCCGTTCCTCGCCACCGTGGGTGCAACCGCACCGTTCGTGGGCCTGCTCGGCACCGTGATCGGCATCTACCGCGCTCTCATCAACATCGGCATGTCCGGCTCGGCCTCGATCGACAAGGTTGCAGGCCCGGTGGGTGAGGCCCTGATCATGACCGCCATCGGTCTGCTCGTGGCCGTGCCCGCGGTGTTCGCCTACAACTACCTGATGAGCCGCAACCGCAAGATCCAGTCGATGCTCTCGGGCTTCTCGACCGATCTGCAGGCCAACATCACCTCGAACGGCGCCGTGAAGCCGTCGCTGGCCCCGGCCGCTGGCTCGAAGACGGCTGCTGCCAAGCCCGCCACCACCAAGGCAGGTGCGACGGCCACGTCGACCACGCCGAACGCCCCCAAGGCATAAGGCGAGCGACGTCATAGAACCGGGCGGGCGCTTTCGCATGCGAGCGCCCGCCACCAGATACGAATTCTGAGATAGGACTAGAGACATGGCCATATCGATGGGAGACGGCGGCGGCGAAACGCCCATGTCGGACATCAACACCACGCCGTTGGTGGACGTCATGCTGGTGCTGCTGATCATCTTCCTGATCGCGGTTCCGGTTGCCATCCAGACGGTCGAAGAGCTCGAGATCCCGATCTTCGAGTCGGTCGAATCGGATGACAAGGTCGAGAACCTGCTGATCACCGTGACCACCACCGACCCGGAAGGCCGCACGCCGAGCACGCTGAACACCGCTTACACGGGTGCGACGCGCGACGGCGAATGCCGGATCTTCCTCAACAACACCACGCTGGTTGATTCGGGCGAACTCTACGACCGCGCGTTCGAGCGTCTCGATACCATCGTGACCAACGCGGGCGGCCCCGAGGCGATCATGCAGAACCCGGAACTGATCCCGCAGGTGCACATCCGCGGTGACGTGAATGCCCCGTGGCGCTGCGTTGCCGGCACGATCTTCAACGTCCAGGCGGCTGGCTATCCCACCGTCGGGTTCATTTCCAACCCCGTCGACCCGAACGGCTGATCCAGCCCTTCGGTCACGACGCGGACGATAGACTTTAAGGAGTAAGCTACCATGGCAATGTCAGGCGGCAGCGATGATGGCGAACCGATGATGGACATGAACATGACGCCGTTGATCGACGTCCTGCTCGTGCTGCTCATCATGTTCATCATCACCATCCCGGTGGCGACACACGCGATCAACATCGATCTGCCCTCGCCCACCAATAACCCGGACACGCCGGACGTCGACCCGATCAAGAACAAGATCGTGCTGACCCCGAACGGCCAGATCCTGTGGAACGCCACGCCTATCAGCCAGGGCGAACTGGTCGGCAACCTGCAGCAGTCGCTCACCTTCGCGGTGGAGCCGGAGCTGCAGTTCGAGCCGGAAGCCAACGCCAGCTATGACCTGTCGGCAAAGGTGCTCAACATCATCAAGGCCAGCGGCGTCACGAAGTTCGGCTTCGTCGGCAACGAGAAGTATCGCAGCTTCGGCAAGGAGTAATCCTTCCCTCGCAAGCTGAACAAATCAGGGGCGGAGCGATCCGCCCCTTTTTTGTGCCTGCAATCCGCCGGGAATGTGCCCGGAAAACCCCTGACTTGACCGATAACAATTTGTGTGATGTTATTGTGTTACATTCATTCTTGTGAATGGGGGGAAGAGGAGATTGCCATGGCCATTCGTTCCAGGTTGCTCGACCGCAGCTTCAACCGCCAGCCCGAGCCGATGAGCGCGCTCAACATCTCGCCGCTGATCGACGTCCTGCTCGTGCTGCTCGTCATGCTGATCCTATCGATCCCCATCGCCACGCATCGGCTGGACGTGGACCTGCCCGGCCCCGGCCCCGGTGCCGCATCCGACTACGAAAGCGTCGCGCTGGTGGTGCAGCAGGATGGTGCGGTCCTATGGAACGGTGAGGCGGTCTCCGGGAACGAGCTGACCACCCGCCTCGCCGCCGCCGCGGCGCAGCCCGAAATGCCCGTCATCCGCTTCGAACCCGAAGCCAACGCCAGCTACGCAGCCAGCGTCAATGTCATCAACGCGATCGCCGATGCCCGGCTCGACAAGTTCGCCTTCGTCGGCAACGAGCGCTATCGCGAATTCGCTGCGGACTAGGCGATACCCGTCGAGAAGAAATCCGCGGACTTCGATCTGGCGGGCCTGCAGCTGGTCGTCGTTGCGCCTTCCCGTCGCCCGTTGCACTGCATGCCGATGCACGCCGCCGCGGCTTTTCGATCCGGTGGATTTCAGCTCTTCGGGTGCGATTGACGACGGTGTGTCGCCACTCCTGAGGGCGCTTGAGGCTATCTGCAACACCCGCGCCGGGCACCGCTTCGCCAACCTCGCACCGCTCGCTCCCTACCTCGTCCACGGCAGGGCCGGGTCCATCGCGCGAGAGAAATTGGGCGGACGCGCTCGTCCTGTCCGGGCGGTTCTCTTCGACAAGACGGCCGATGCCAACTGGTCCTTGGCCTGGCATCAGGATCGCACGGTGGCCCTGCGGGCTCGCGCGGAGAAAAAAGGTTTCCGCAATTGGACCGTCAAGCAGGGTATCCATCACGCGGAACCGCCATTTCGGCTGTTGTCGCGCATGGTAACTCTGCGGCTTCATCTCGATGACGTAGGCGAAGACAATGCCCCGCTGATGGTAGCCCCCGGCTCTCATCTGCTCGGCCTTATCCCGGAAAGGCAGATCGCTGATGTAGTCGCCCGGTGCGGCAGGGTCGTCTGCCTCGCGAAGGCAGGCGATATATGGTGCTATTCAACCCCGATACTTCATGCCTCCCAGAGCTCGAATTCATCTGGCCATCGCCGCGTTCTTCAGGTCAATTAGTTGGGGGACGACTTGCCCACCCCGCTCCAATGGCTCCCCCATGTAGAGCCCTAGCCCTCCAGCCCCTCAGGCAAGCCATCCACCCGCATCGCCGCGCCTGCCAGCGTCTCCGCCTCCAGCAGCAGTTCGTCGTCTTGTGCGCCCTGCGGCACGGACTCGCGCCCGATCATCACCATCACCGGCACGGCAAGCGGACTGACGCGGTCGAGCTTCACGTGGTCCAGTCGTTCGGCCGCGGTATCGAGCAGGTCGCCGAGGCGGCCGATGTCGGTCATGCGCGCGCGGGCGTCGGCCCATGCGGCCTCGATCAGCACGTGGTCGGGCTCGTACTTGCGCAGCACGTCGTAGATCAGGTCGGTGCTGAAAGTCACCTGCCGCCCGCTCTTGCGCTTGCCGGGGTGCTGGCGCTCCACCAGCCCGCCGATCACCGCCACTTCGCGGAAAGCGCGGCGCAGCAGGTGCGAATCCTGCACCCAGTCGATGAATTCCTCGGTCAGGATATCGGGCGAGAGCAGCGGGCGCGGGTCTTCCACCGGCTTCAGGCCCCAGACCGCCAGCGAATAGTCGTTCGCCACGAAGCCGCCCGGCATCAGGCCCATCGCTTCCATCCGCGCCGTAATCAGCATGCCGAGCGACTGGTTCGCGTTCCAGCCGGTGAAGGTGTAGTAGACGGTGTAGTGCCGCTTCGCGTGGGGAAAGCTTTCCACCAGCAGGTTGTCCGGTCCCGGCAGATGGCTGCGCCAGTCCTGTACTTCCAGCCATTCGCGCACGTCGTCGGGGAAGCGGGCCCAGCCCGCCCTATCCACCAGCAGCGCACGCACCCTGTCCGCCAGGTGGGTGGTGAGTGGCAGGCGCAGACCGCCGTAGCTAGGGATCATCGCGGATTTCGAACTGCCGCGCACGATCAGCTCCATGTCCTTCAACTGCTCGACCTCCACGTTCACGCCCGCGAACTGGAAAGTGTCGCCCGGACGCAGCGAGGCGGCGAAGCGTTCTTCCACCTTGCCCAGCGAGCGGCCGTTGCGGAAGCGCACCTCCAGCATCTCGGAATCGACGATGATGCCCGCGTTCATGCGGTGGCGATACGCCTGTTCGGGATGGGTGAGCCGCCAGACTCCGTCCCTGTCCCGCGTGATACGCTTGAACTTGTCGTAGGCTTTGAGCGCGTAACCGCCGGTGGCGACGAATTCGAGAACGCGGCCGAACTGCTCCGCGTCGATCATGGCATAGGGCCAGCACGAGCGGACCTCGGCCAGCAGCTCGTCCTCCCGGAACGGGGCGGCGCAGGCGCAGGCCATCACGTGCTGGGCCAGCACGTCGAGCCCGCCGGGGCGAAAGTCCTCCCCGTCGCGCTGGCCTTCGTTCACCGCCTGCATGGCGGCGGTCGCCTCAAGGAACTCGAAACGGTTGCCTGGCACCAGCAGCGCACGGCTGGGCTGGTCGAGCCGGTGGTTGGCGCGGCCTATGCGCTGGAGGAGACGGCTGGACCCCTTCGGCGCGCCCATCTGCACGACCATGTCGATATCGCCCCAGTCGACGCCGAGATCGAGGCTGGCGGTACACACCAGCGCCCGCAGTTCACCGCGCGCCATGGCCCCTTCCACCTTTCGCCGCGCCTCTTTCGAAAGGCTGCCGTGGTGGATGCCGATGGGCAGGTTGTCTCCGTTCGCGTCCCACAGGTTCTGGAAGATGTACTCGGCCAGGAAGCGGGTGTTGGTGAAGACCAGCGTGGTGTTGTTGGCGCGAATGCGGTCGTAAAGCTGGGGGATGGACCACGTGGCCGCGTGGCCGCCCCACGGCACGCGCTCTTCATCGGGCAGCAGGATTTCCACCTGCGGCTCCGCGCCTTTTTCGCCCTGCACAAGCTCCACGGAGTCAATGTCACCCCAAGGGGCGATCCATGCGCGATAGCCTTCGGGATCGGCCACGGTGGCGGAGAGGGCCGCGCGCTGCATGTCCGGCGCGATCGCCTGAAGGCGGGAGAGCGCCAGCGCCAGCAGGTCGCCGCGCTTCTGCGTGGCGAAGGCGTGGATCTCGTCCACCACCACGCGTTTCAGCCCCGCGAACAGGGTGAAGCTGTCCTCGTAGCTGAGCAGCAGCGACAGGCTCTCGGGCGTGGTCAGCAGCACGTTGGGCGGGCGGGTGCGCTGGCGCTTCTTGCGGTCCGAAGGGGTATCGCCGCTGCGCGTCTCGATCCGCAGGCCAAGGCCCATCTCCTCGACAGGAGTGACGAGGTTGCGCTGCACGTCGTGCGCCAGCGCCTTCAGCGGCGAGACATATAGCGTGTGCAGTCCCTCTGGCGGTTTGCCGTCGCCGATGCGGGAGGGGCAGAAGTCGGCGAGCGTGGGCAGGAAGCCCGCCAGCGTCTTGCCTGCGCCGGTATCGGCCACCAGCATCGCGTGCTTGCCCGCGTCGGCTGCGGCCAGCATGTCCGCCTGGTGCCGCCGCACGCGCCAGTCGCGGCTGGCGAACCATTCGCTGATTTCAGGGGGGATGGGCGCGTCTGTCACTGCAGGGAAAAGCGTTCGCCCTTCGCCCCGGTTCCGTCAACCGGCCAGTTGACGCGCGCCTAATTCACGCGAGGGGCAGGTCCCTCACCCTGCGGCAGTCCTTCCGCCACTTCGTGCTGCGCGCGGTTCTCTCCCGGGAACGTCACCAGCACAGCGATCACCAGAACCACCGCCCAGGTTGCCGCCAGCGACCAGTAGAACCATTGCGGATTGCCTGCCCCCGCGGTCTCCGCCGCCAGCCACGCGCCCATCGGGCGGCCGAAATTCCCGCTCGCCATGTAGATGGTGAACTGCGTTGCCGCGACGGCGGGGCTGCACAGCCGCATGGCCATCGTGATGCCGGCGATGAAGTAGAAGATCTGCATCAGCTCCATCGCCACCATGAAGCCGACAAGCACGCGCGAATCCGACCAGTGGTCTTGCGCGAAGCCCATCGCCGTCATGGCCACCATGCCCACCAGCAGGCAGTAGACGACCGTACGCTGCGCCCCGATCTTCTCGACCAGCCAGCCGCCCGCCACGAGGCCCAGGACCCCCGCGATGAAGCCCATGGTGGAGATGAAGCTGGTGTACTCGGTCAGTTCCCAGCCGCCGGTTTCCTGGAACAGCACCGGATGGAATGCTTCGAACCCGCCCCACGGAACGGCACGCGCCAGGATCAGCGGCACGAACAGCAGGCTGATCGGCATGACGATGGCGCGAAATGAGTTCTTCAGCAGCGGCCACCACGCCTCCACCTGGATGTCGAGATTGCGCGGATGACTTGTCCCGCTGGTCCACGGCAATTGGCGCTCTCCCGGGCGTTCGCGGATGGCCACGCCGTAGAGCATCACCAGGCCCGGCACGATGGCTGCGATCGTCAGGCATACGGCGATGCCGTAGCTGGCAAGCAGCCAGCCGCCCACCGCCGTAGTCGCGGCAATACCGATCAGCTGCGCACCGCCCATCACGCCGCCTGCGTGGGCCCGCTCCTCCTCCGGCATGATGTCTACGGCGAGGCTGTCTATCCCTACGTCCTGGAACGTGACCGCGGCATTGGCGGCAAAGCCCAGGACCGAGAGCAGCATGACATCGCTCGCCTCCGGATAGGCCACCGCGCCTGCCAGCAAGGCGAGGACGATGCAGCCTTGCGCTCCGATGATCCACACGCGCCGCCTGCCCATCGGCAGAAAGGTGTAGCGATCGATGAGGAAGCCATTGATAATCTTGAGCGACCAGGGAAGCGCCGAGATGCCGACGACCGAAGCAATCTCCGCCGTTCCGCTGCCGTTCGCGGCCATCCAGGTCGGCACGGCATAAAAAAACAGTCCGACGGGAAAGCCCTGCGTAAAGTAAAACAGCAGGAGAGTTAGCAGCCGTAGCAGCTTGTTCTCAGTCAATACGAGGCTGAAGCCTGCGGGTGCTGTTGTCGCCATCGATTCCCCCCGGAACTGGCGAAAGTATGACTTATTTTCATCGCTTGTCGAGCCGCAGGCACAAGGCACTGTATTCGCGGGAACTCTCTTTGTTCAAGAGCCATCGAGGGCTGCGTCGGGGAACGACGGGCCCCAGACAACCGCTCGCGCCGGCGATACGTTTCGCTGCTACATACCTCCTTCGTGCATCTGGGGGGCAGCGGCCATGCCATCACGCAGTTCGGCCTTGGAAAGGCCCGTCAGCGCCATCACCCGCGACTGTTCGGCAGGCGAAAGTTCGTCGAAACCGCGGGCGGCAGGAACATCGGCCAGCGCCTGCTCCATCTTGGCGGGCATTTCGCCAATCGCGCCGAACACCACTTCGGGGTTGGAGAACATGACCGACATGATCCTGGGATCGCCTGCCATGGCGTAGGACTGGCGCGCAAAGCGAAGGCCGCTGGGGGTGGAGAAGAACGCGTCGATATCGGCAAGTTCGGTCTCGTCGAAATGGATCGCGTAAAGCTCTGCCATCACATCGCGCATCAGCGGCTCCATCGCGGTCATCATCTCGGTCATCATCGTCTGCGTTATCGTGGCCGAAACCTCGTTACGCTCGCGCCACGCGGGATCGACAATGGCGAGTATCTCTTCGCTTGCTTCATCGTCCACGGCCAGTTCCTCGGCGGAATAGCCAAGCGCGCCAAACATGGCGGCGCCCGTGTCGGCATTGGCCATTTCCATGATCGGGCCAAGCATCCTGTCGAAGGTGGAACCCATCACTTCCATCACCGCGCCTTCGGGCATCACCCTGGCGACGATCTGTGAGGCGAGCGGCAGGCGGGCCTCCTGCTCCTGCGTCAGCGGTTCGACTTCGAACATGGCGGCAAAGGCGGCAAATTCGTCAGCTCCCGGCTCCTGCTGCGCCGTGGCGGAGGCAGGCATCAGGGCGATGGTGGCAGCGCCGCAAAGCGCGATCAGAGACTTGCGAACCATACCTGTCATCTCCTTCCTCAGTGCCCCACGCTCTCGCCGCGTTCGAGGCCGCTCAGCGCCAGTTGCTCGTCGATCTGCCTGAGCAGCCGCTCCAGTCCTGCCTCGCTGTCGCTCTCGGCGCGGGCGACCAGCACGTCCTGCGTGTTGGAGGCGCGCAGCAGCCACCAGCCGTCATCGGTGGTCACGCGCACGCCGTCGGTGGTGTCGGCCACCGCGTCGCTGGCGGCAATGCGATCGGCGATCTCGCCGATGGCGGCGAACTTGCGGCTCTCGTCCACCTGGAAACGCAGTTCGGGCGTGTTGAGCATGGCCGGCATATCGCCGCGCAACTGCGTCACCGACTTGCCCAGCCTTGCCGAGGCCGCGATCAGGCGCACACCGGCGTAGAGCGCGTCGTCGAAACCGTAATAATCGTCGGCAAAGAACACGTGCCCGCTCATTTCACCCGCCAATGGCGAGGAAACTTCCTTCATTTTGGATTTAATCAGAGAGTGCCCGGTCTTCCACATCAGCGGCTTCCCGCCCCGCTTTTCCACGGACTCGAACAACGCGCGGCTGGCCTTCACATCGGCGATAATCGTGGCGCTAGGTAGTCTTCCGAGGAGGTCCTCGGCGTAAATCATCAGTAGTTGATCCCCCCAGATGATCCGGCCTTCGCCGTCGATCGCGCCGATCCGGTCGCCGTCGCCGTCGAATGCCACTCCGAAGTCGAGGTTCTTCTCGGCGACAAGCTTCGCGAGGTCGGCAAGGTTGGCCTCGACAGTGGGATCAGGATGATGATTGGGAAAATTACCGTCGACGTCAGTGAACAGCAGGTGGTGCTCTCCCGGAAGGCGCTGCGCGAGGAGTTCCAGCGCAGGCCCGGCCGCCCCGTTGCCGGCATCCCAGCCGACTTTCAGGCTGGCCAGCGAAGCGGTGTCCACCCCCGCGAGTGCAGCCAGGAGACGCTCGACATACTCTTCGAGGATATCGACGCTCTCGACGCGCCCCGCCCCGTCCAGCCAGTCGCCCCCGGCGCCAAGTTCCCCAAGCCGGGCGATTTCGGCCCCGAAGAACGGCCGTCCGCGAAATACCATCTTGAAGCCATTGTAATTGGCGGGATTGTGGCTGCCAGTTATCTGAATGCCGCCCTGTACATCTTCGGCTGAGGCTTCCGCGTAATAGAGCATCGGCGTCGGTCCCATGCCGATCCGCCGCACGTTGCAGCCACTGGAGGTAAGGCCTTCCACCAGAGCATGTTCCAGCATCGGTGAACTGACGCGGCCATCGTAGCCGACGGCCACCATCGGCGCGTCCTCGCCCTCTCCCAGGTCGCGGCGCAGCAGCGTACCGAACCCGCGCCCGATGGCCCGCGCATCGTCGGCGCCCAGCGTTTCCCCGATGATGCCGCGAATGTCGTATTCGCGCAGCACGGTGGGATCGAAAGTGTGTGTCATTACAGCTCCTTGGGGTTCCGGAGAACCTAGCGCAGCGGTTATTGCGTGTCGTCAGGCAATTGCGCCAGCAACAGGTCACGCGCGGCATTCGCCTCGTGCACCTGTGCGCTGGTGCCGCCCCGGTCAGGGTGGACCATTGCGACAAGCCGCTTATGCGCGGCAATTATGTCAGTTCTGCTGGCAAATCGGGAGACGCCCAGCACCTTGCGCGCATTTTCCATCGCCTGATCGTGGGCAGACACCTTGGGCTGCCACGGCCAGCGCTTGAACAGGAAATAATAGAGCAGGATCACCGCCCCGATGATGACGATGACCTTGCCCATGACGGATCAGGCGGGCTCGGCCACGGGGGTCGTCACCGGCCTGGCCGACGCATCCTCGCGTTCGGGCACGCGCAGGTTGAGGTTGCCGATAAGGTTGCGCAGTTCCTGCCGCGCGACGAGGTGGCTGGTGCCCAGCTCACCCAGGTGCCCCTTGTCCAGCAGCGTGAGGCCCGAGGGGAACAGTTCGCGGTAGATCACGCGTTCCGAGAGGCCCTGCACCGCGCGGAAGCCCACGCGCTTGGACAGCTCTGTCAGTGCCTCGTCGATGCGGCGCTGGTTGCGCGCGTCGGTGTAGCCGGTGCGGTTGCGTACGACGACCCAGTCCATCTCGCGCTTCTGCTGCTCGATCGTGGCGCGGCTGCGCTTGATGCGCGCTTCCCAGATCAGTTCGGCGTAGAAGCTCAGCTTGCGGACCTTGAAACTCTCCGCGTCCACCTGCCCGATCAGGTCGAAATCGACGAAGCTGTCGTTCATCGGCGTCACCAGCGTATCGGCGCTGGCGGCCACGTGGCGGGCGAAGGGGTCGTCACGGCCGGGCGTGTCGAACAGAAGGAAATCCATCCCCTCGCCGATGCGCGCGGCCTCTGCCTCCAGCGCCTCCACGCTGTCGCCGTGGCACACGTCGAACACCGGGCCCGGCAGGGCCACGTCGCGGCGGCGCTGGGTTTCGGCGCGGTTCTCGCAATAGCGGTAGAAGGTGCGCTGGCGCACGTCGAGATCGAGCGCGGCGACTTTCGCCCCCTGGTAGGCGAGCGCCACGGCCACGTGCACGGCGGTGGTGCTTTTCCCGGTGCCGCCCTTTTCGTTGGCGAAGACGATACGATGCGGGGCAGTCACGAGCGGGCTTTCTCCATATGGCGAGTGACGCTAGGCCAGTGGACACCAGTCTACCGGAGCCTCGCGCCCATGCAAACAGTCACCACCCTGCCCCACCTGCGCCAAGCTGTGGATGAATTGCGTGCGCGCGACTCGAAACGGGACACCCTGGCGCTCGTCCCGACGATGGGCGCGCTGCACGAGGGGCACCTGACGCTGGTGCGCGAAGCGGCCAGGCTGGCCGATCACGTGGCGGTTTCCATCTTCGTGAACCCGCGCCAGTTCGGCGAGGGCGAGGACCTGGATGCCTATCCGCGCCAATTGGCAGAGGATTCCGCCAAGCTGAAGGCGGAAGGCGTGGCCTTGCTGTGGGCACCGGGGCCGGAGGCGATGTATCCGGAGGGCTACGCCACCAATATCAGCGTGTCGGGCGTCAGCGACGGGCTGTGCGGTGCGGATCGTCCCGGCCATTTCGACGGCGTGGCGACGGTGGTGTGCAAGCTGTTCAATCAGGTGCGCCCCGATGTGGCGCTGTTCGGGGAGAAGGACTGGCAGCAACTCGCCGTCATCCGCCGCATGGCGCGCGACCTCGACCTGACGCAGCCGCACGTTGACGCGATCCACGGCGTGCCCATCGTGCGCGATCCCGATGGCCTGGCGATGAGCAGCCGCAACGCCTACCTCTCGCCCGAGCAACGCGCCGCAGCCGCCACCCTGCCGCGCGCGATGGACGAGGCGATTGCCCGCATCCGCGACGGACAGGAGGCAGCGCCCACGCTCGCCATGCTGGAGGACGAATTGCTCGGCGCTGGATTTTCCCGCGTGGACTACGCCGAATTGCGCGATGCAGACTCCATCGCCCTGCTGGACGGCGATAATGGTAATGCCCGCCTGTTCGTCGCTGCGCGCATCGGCGGCACCCGGCTTATCGACAACAAGGCGGTATAAGCATGACCGACGACGATTTCCGCGCTTACGTCGACGCTTTCAACCGCGCCGATTTCGATGGCTTCGGGCGCTTGTACGCAGACGACGTCGTGTTCGAACTGGGCAGTCGCAAACGGATAGAAGGGCGCGAGAACATCCTTGCCTTCTATCGCCAGGTGCGTGCGCACCTCGACGAACATATCGAGTTGCGCGGCGTCCTGATCGGGGCGCGCAACGTCGCCATGTATTGCCGCACCACGTTCACCACGCTGGTCGACTGGCCGGATTACGAATTCGGCGCGACAGTGAAAGGCGACGTGCGCGAGGTGGAGACCATCGCCTGGTACGAGCTGGACGAGAGCGGCAAACGTTTCACCCATATTCGCGGCGGGCGGTTCAAGCCGTGAATTCTCAGTCGCGCTCCGGTGGATCAGGCGTGGCGCGATGCGAAAGTGAAGGAAGAAGCTGGAGCGGGTAGCGGGAATCGAACCCGCATAACCAGCTTGGAAGGCTGGGGCTTTACCACTAAGCTATACCCGCTTGGCTCCGTTCGCCGCGCTTGCCACCGGAGCGGGGCTTTCGTCAAGCGTCCTGATCGGCAGTCGCGCTCTCGTCCTCGGTTTCGGACGCCTCATCTTCAGGCGGAGCGATGCGAATTTCGACCCTGCGGTTGGCGCGGCGGCCTTCTTCATTGGGGCTTCCATCGGGCAGGGCGTTGGGTTCGATCGGGTTCTGTTCGCCGAACGCGATCACCTCGATCCGGTCGTCATCCACGCCGCGCTCCACCAGCCATGCCGCAACGGCCTCTGCCCGCGCCCGCGAAGCGCGCAGGTTGGCCTGGTCGTTACCGCCCGAATCGGTGTGTCCGGCGAGGATCACCGGCCAGTCCTCCTCGATTGCGCGGCGTTCCATCAACCCGGCGAGCCTGCGTTCGACGGCTGCGCTGATGTCCGTTCCGTCCGGGAACGGCAGCGTCAGTTCGACCGGCTGCACGGGCAGTTCGATATCTTCTGCCAGGGGGGCGGCGGCGTCGCGGATGATCGAGGCTACCGGGGACGCGCTCTGGGAAGGCGTGGGAGTCGCGGTGCCGGCGGGCGCTTCGGCACCTTCCTGCGGAACGGGTTCTTCCGCTTCGCCATCGCGGCGCATTTCGCAAGCCGACAGCGTCAGCGCCAGGGCCAGGCTGCCAGCCAATGTAAGAAATGGTTTCATGTCCTGCATCCTCATGCGGGTTTCGGCTTCTGGCCGCCTTTGCCAGCCCGTTTGGCGGCCTGCTCTTCGGGCGTCTTGGTGCGCGGCGGCGAGTAGGAAATGATCGTGTCGCCCGGCTCCGGTTCGGGTGCGGAGGCGTGGGTGAAGAAGCGCATTTCGCCATCGGGTTCGATCAGCAGGAGCATGCTGGTCGCCTCCGGCAGGGTTTCGCGGGCATCGTCCACGTTGAACTTGTCGGAGAGCTTGGTGCGGCGGAACACCCAGCCCTCGTTCTGCCGTTGCTGCACGTCGTCCACGCCGAAGCCGGAGCGGAACAGCGACCGTCCACGAAGGCTGGCAGGGATGGCACGGTGATCGTCGTCCGGCTCGCTCTCGCCGAGCTGGTAGACCCGGTCCGTCCCGATCTCCGGCGCGAATTCGGAGCACACGAGCGTGTTGTACGCCTCGTTATCGGTCGCGGCGATCAGTGCCTGGTAGGGCGTGAGGTCGATATTGTGCTCGGTCGCCTCGTTCAGGATCTCGCCATGGTAGGTCGGCAGCCCGGCGGCCCGCGCGGGCTTTAGCCGCTGCCAGCTGGAATCGACGATCATCACGGGCGTATCCAGGTCGTGCATCTGTTTCGCCAGCGCCACGGTCCACGGCGTGCAGCCGACGATCAGCATGCCGGGCCTCGAGAAACCCTTCACCTTCAGCAGGCGCGCGACGAGATCGACGGTGAAGCCGTGGGCCACGATTGTCGTGACGACGACGGCAAAGCTGAGGCCGACGAGGATCGTGCCGTCGGCATAGCCAAGGTCCTCCAGCCTGAGAGCGAACAGACCGCAGATGGCCACCAGGACGATGCCGCGCGGGGCAATCCAGGCCAGGAACAGCCGCTCGTTCCAGGGCACGTCGGAGAACAGCAGGCTGAGCAGCACGGTGGCCGGACGGACGAGGAACAGGAGGGCGAGCAGGAACAGGCCGAACTGCCATTCGAACTGCCGCAACTGTTCGATGTCCAGTCCTGCCGAGAGCAGGATGAAGATGCCCGAGACCAGCAGCACGGCGATGTTCTGCTTGAAGGGGTGGATGGATCGCAGCGACGAGACGTGCATGTTGGCAAGCGCGATGCCCATGACGGTCACGGCCAGCAGTCCCGCCTCATGCTCGATCTTGTTGCACAGCACGAATGTGCCGACCACTGCGACGAGCAGGACGGGCACCTTGAGGAATTCGGGTACCAGTCCGCGCGGGAAGCTCCACGCGATGACATATGCCGCAGCAAAACCGATGAGGCCGGAGATGCCCGCGGCAATGGCGATCTCGGGCACCACGTCGTAGGCGGTGCCTCCGCCTGTCGCGGTGCTGCGGAAATATTCATAGGCGATCACGGCGCACAGCGCGCCGAAGGGATCGTTGACGATGGCTTCCCACTTCAGGAGCGCAGCGGGCCGCTGCTGCACCGCGCTCTGCCGCAGGAGGGGGATAACGACGGTAGGGCCGGTGACGACGAGAATACCGGCGAACAGGATGGCGACGGGCCAGACGAGGCCAGCGACGTAGTAGCCCGCCAGCGAGCCGAAGAACCATCCCAGCGGCACGCCAAAGACAACGAGGCGCCACACGCCGCCGCCGTACTTGCGGAATTCACGGAAATCGAGGCTCAGGCCGCCCTCGAACAGGATCAGGGCCACACCGATGGAAATCATCGGCTCCAGCAGGTCGCCGAAGGCGCTTTCCGGGTCCATGATGCCCAGCACGGGTCCGGCAAGGAAACCGGCCGCCAGCATCAGCACGATGGCAGGCCACCCTGTTCGCCAGGCAACCCATTGCGCACCGATGCCAAGAACACCGACGAGCGCGATGACTAGCGCCTGTTCTTCCATCCGTCTCCTGCTTTCCTGATACCCCGTCTACAGATCAACAATGCGCGAGGCGACAAAGCTTTCCCACCGGGACCAAGGTCGGCCCCATGCGGGTTTGTTCAATGCCCGGCGAAATCGATGAGTGCGTGTGTCGTGATGCCTTCTTCCGCCAACGCCCCGGCCCCGCCAAGTTCGGGGAGGTCTATCACGAACAGCGCGTGGGAAACCTCCGCGCCCGCCCGGCGCAGAAGGCGAACGGCAGCCAGTGCGGTGCCTCCCGTGGCGAGAAGATCGTCCACCACCAGCACCTTGTCATCAGAACCGATGATCGAGGGGTCAAGCTCGACGCGAGCCTCGCCATATTCGAGCGCGTAGTCCTCACCGATGCATTCAACCGGCAGCTTGCCCGCCTTGCGGATGGGCACGAAGCCTACGCCCAGACGCAAGGCGAGCGCCGTGCCGAAGATGAAGCCGCGCGCCTCGATCCCGGCAACCTTGGTCGCGCCGAGGTCGGCGGCCATTCCGGCCAGCATCTCGACGGATGCAGAAAGCCCCTCACCGTGAGCGAGGAGCGTGGTGATGTCGCGGAACTGGATGCCTAAAGACGGAAAATCGGGGACCGTGCGCACGAGCTGCTTGAGCTCGTTGCGCGACAGTCCCGGACCGTGATCCGTCAAAAGGCTGCTCAGTCTTCCCGGCGCGGCTTGGCGGCCGCCCAGATCTGCTTCTTCGCGAGCCACGCAAGGATGGTGGCGAAGAGCAGGAAGCCCAGCACCGGCCAGCCGGTCGCCTTGCGCTCGATCAGCTTGGGCTCGGCCGTCCAGGTGAGGAACGCCGCAACGTCCTGCGACATCTGCGAGATCGTGGCGTCGGTTCCGTCGGCATAGGTCACCTGGCCTTCGGTGGTGAGTGGCGGAGGCATGCCGATGACGAGCGAGGCGAAGTACGGGTTGTAGTAGCCGCCAGCGGGGATGGCGAAATCGGGGAACTGTTCGGCCAGTTCGGCCGGCGGTTCCTGATACCCGACCAGCAGGTTGTACATGTAGTCGCTGCCGTGGTGACGCGCCTTGGTCATCAGCGAGAGGTCGGGCGGAATCTTGCCGCCGTTGGCAGCAGCCGCGGCCACGTCGTTGGGATAGGGCGAGGGGAAGTAGTCGGTCGGCAGGGCTTGGCGCAGCTCGGCTTCGCCGGTGTCGGGGTTGACGCCGGGCACCATGTAGCTGGCAGCTTCCGCCTTCACCTGGGCTTCGGAATAGCCGAGCTCTTCGAGGTCGCGGATGGCGACGTAATTCAGCGAGTGGCAGGCGGCGCACACTTCCTTGTAGACCTGGTAGCCGCGCTGCAGCTGGGCCAGGTCCCACTTTCCGAAAGGACCATCGAAGGAATAGCCGGCTTCGGGGCCGTGGCTTTCCTCGTGGAAGACGTACTCGGCGGTCGGGGCGACGTCCTCGGTCGCGGCGGTGTAGGCGCCGGTGACGAAGGCAAGCAGCACCACGAAGGTGAAGCCAAGACCGATCAGGATACCAACAAGGCGGATCATGTTTTTGTCTTTCCCTTAATCTCGGCTTTTCAGACTGCGGGCTCGGCGTTTTCGCCCAGCACGGCCTTCTTGTCGGAGCCCAGCACGGCCTCGGTGATGGAAAACGGCAGCGGATCGGGCCGTTCGATCGAGGAGATGATCGGCAGGATCACCAGGAAGTGCAGGAAGTAGTAGGCGGTCGCGATCTGGCTGATCATCACGTAGGGCTCTTCAGCCGGAGCGCCGCCGCAGTAGAACAGCACCGCCATGACCGGGATCAGGCCGAACCAGAAGAACTTGCGGAACAGCGGACGGTAATGGCCCGAGCGAACCGGCGACTTGTCCAGCCACGGCAGGAAGAACCACACCAGGATCGAGCTGAACATGGCGAGCACGCCCCACAGCTTCGCAGGCAGGATGAAGTCGAAGGTGAACGCACGCAGGATCGCGTAGAACGGGTAGAAATACCATTCGGGCACGATGTGCGCAGGCGTGGAGAGCGGGTTCGCCTCGATGTAGTTATCCGGGTGGCCCAGCTGGTTCGGCAGGAAGAACACGAAGGCCATGAACACGATCAGGGCCACGCCCAGGCCGAAGCCATCCTTCGCGGTGTAATAGGGGTGGAACGGCAGCGTGTCGCTTTCGCTCTTCACTTCGACGCCGGTCGGGTTGCTGGAACCCGGGATGTGCAGCGCCCAGATGTGCAGGATCACGCAGCCCAGGATGACGAAGGGCAGCAGGAAGTGCAGCGAGAAGAAGCGGTTCAGCGCGGCGTTGTCCGGCGCGAAGCCGCCCAGCAGCCAGGTCTTCAGCGGCGGGCCGACCAGCGGGATGGCCTCGAACAGGCCGGTGATCACCTGCGCGCCCCAGAAGCTCATCTGGCCCCACGGCAGCACGTAGCCCATGAAGGCGGTGGCCATCATCAGCAGGAAGATGGTGACGCCCAGCAGCCAGATCATTTCACGCGGCGGCTTGTACGAAGCGTAGAACAGGCCGCGGAAGATGTGGATGTAAACGACGACGAAGAAGAAGCTGGCGCCGTTGGCGTGCGTGTAACGCATCAGCCAGCCCCAGTTCACGTCGCGCATGATGTGCTCGACAGAGGCGAAGGCAACCTGCGTGTTGGCGGCATAGTGCATGGCCAGCACGACGCCGGTGACGATCTGCACCACCAGGAAGAACCCGGCAAGAACGCCGAAATTCCAGAAGTAGGAGAGGTTGCGCGGCACCGGATAGCCTGCGCCCACGGCGTTGTAGACGAGGCGCGGCAGCGGAAGCTTCTCGTCGAGGAACTTCGTGACGCCGTTCTGCGGCTGGTATTCCTTGGCCCAGGGAAAGCTCATGTTCTTCTCTCTCGCCTCAGCCGATCACGATGGTCGTGTCGGACGTGAATTGATACTCGGGCACGGCCAGGTTGGTCGGTGCCGGACCTTTGCGGATGCGCGCGGCGGTGTCGTAGTGCGAACCGTGGCACGGGCAGAAATACCCGCCGAACTCGCCCTTGTTCTCGCCTTCCTGCGCGCCCAGCGGGACGCAGCCGAGGTGGGTGCACACGCCCATCACGACGAGGATGTTGCCGTGGCCGGGCTGGGTGATTTCGTCCAGCGTCGCCGGATCGCGCAGCGAGGAGACGTCGACCGCGTTGGCCTCATCGATCTCGCGCTGCGTCAGGTGACGGACGAAGACAGGCTGCTTGCGGAAGACGGCCTTGATCGACTGGCCGGCCTCCAGCGTGGAGATGTCCAGCTCGGTCGTGCTCTCGGCCAGCACGTCTGCCGACGGGGCCATCTGGCTGACCAGCGGATAGACCACGGCGAGACCGCCCACGCCTGCCGCGGAAACGGCAGCGATGTTGATGAAATCGCGGCGACGAACGCCGTCGCCGTCTTCGACTGCGCCGGTCACTTCCGGAGTCGCTTCAGCATTGCCAGTGGTGGATGCCATACCCTTGCCTTGCCTGTCGCTGCCGGAAATCCCTTGGAACAAAGTCCCGGCGGCGAAAAGATTCGTCCAAAAAAGCCGCACGACGAACCGTTGCCGGGCGGCGGCTTGGCGCGGCTGATAGACGAGCAATGCCGCGCTGCCAACCCGCCTTTTGGCGGTAATGTGACAAGCGGCCCAGTGGCGGCCCGGCGGCACTCCGGATTGAGGCGCTCGCGCCTAACCCGGCCCCTGACCCGGAAGGGCGATGAGTGAAACCTGGCGGCCGGTGGTCGGTTCCCCGCGATGGGTCGCACGGCGATAGGAATGGAACCGGCGCGCGGCGGCGTAAGTGTCCATTTCCAGCGGGCAGATCGACGCGATTCCCGCAGACAGGAGCCGCGCCGCGACGACGCCTTCGAGGTCGAAATGCCACTTGCCCGGTCCGGTCGCTTCGAAAAACCGGTGTTCGGCCGCGGCAAAATGCGCCCGCATGTCCGCGCCCACCTCGTAACTGTCCTGCGCGATACACGGACCGATGGCCGCGGCGATCCGGTCGCGCTGCGCGCCCAGCTCTTCCATCCGGGCGACCGTCGCCTCGATCACGCCGCTTTGCGCGCCGCGCCAGCCCGCGTGGGCCGCGCCGATCACGCCTGCGGCTTCGTCAGCCAGCAGGATCGGCGCGCAGTCGGCGGTGACGATGGCCAACGCGAGGCCGGGCGTGGCCGTGGCCATGCCGTCGACCTCGGGCCGGTCGCTCTCGGCCAGGGGCTTGCTCACCGCAATCGCATCGGCAGAATGCACCTGCTTGACGAACACCACGTCCGCCCCGCCCACTGCAAGGCCGTGCGCATGGGCATCGCTCTGCGCGGCATCGAGGAAGCCGTGCGGGAGCGCAATATTCTCCGCGCGGATGACCTTTGCCGGGTTACCCAAGGCTGCGGCTCACCTGTTCGTAGGTATCGCGCGAGAGCTTTGGCGCTGCGGCGATCCGTTCGAGCTGCGCTTTCATCATGGCCGAACGCTTCGGCTCGATCCGCCGCCAGCGGCCCAGTTGCGGCACGAAACGCGCCGCCGTTTGCGGATTGATCGGGTCGAGCGCCAGGATCACGTCGGCCACCAGCTTGTATCCCTCGCCGTCCTCGGCGTGGAAAGCGTGCGGGTTGTAGGCAAAGGCCATGTAGAGCGAGCGCACGCGGTTGGGGTTCTTCATCGTGAACTGCGGGTGGTCCGCCAGCGCCTTCACATGCTCCAGTACATCGGGGTGCATCGAACTTGCCTGCAGGGTGAACCACTTGTCCACCACCAGCGCATTGCCCTTGTAGCGGTTGTAGAAGTCGAGCAGCGCATCGGTCCGCTCGATGCCGGACATGCCGGCAAGCACCATCAGCGCGCCCTGCCGGTCGGTCATGTTGTCCGCGCCCGAATATTGCGACCACGCGAGATCGCGCCCGCGATCCGCGTTGCCTGCCGCGAGATAGAGCAGCGCCTGCGTCTTCACCTTGCGCGCGCCGCGGGCCTCGGCCGAAAGGCTGTAGGGCACGGCGGAAGCACGGGTGTGCAGGGCGGCAAATTCCTCTTCCAGCGCAGAGCCGATGGCAGCGCGCAGGGCCTGGCGTTCCGCATGGATGCGCCCCGGATCGGCGACCAGCATGGTCTCGGCAAGATAGGTCTCGGTCGGCAGGACCAGCAGTTCGCCGCGCATCAGGTCATCGAGCGATTCGTCGGCCAGCACTGCACGGAAAGCCCCGGCAATGGCCTCGCGCGCCTCGGCCCGGTCCGCATCGTCCAGTTCGCCCTCGACGGCCTGCTTGAGATGCCGGACGACGAGATCCTGCAAGGCCTCGTACCGCGCGAAGGGGTCGTCGTCGTTGGCAGCGAGGAAAACGAGGTCTTCAGCGGGAATGTCGCGCTCTATGGTAACGGGCGCGGAGAAGCCGCGGTTGATCGAGAGGACGGGCTTTTCGACAAAACCCGAGAAGGTGACGCTGTCTTCCGCCTTGTCGAGTATCACGAGTTCCTCGCCCTTATGCTGGCCGTTTGCCCGGTCGAACAGGGCCACTTGCAGCGGGATCGGCATCGGCTCCTTGTCGGGCTGGCCCGGCGTTGCGGGCACGACCTGCGACAGGCGCAGCGTGGCCGTGTCGCCTTCGTGCTCAACCCGGACGGAAACCCTGGGCGTGCCGGCCTGCGAGTACCATAGGCGGAACTGCTTGAGATCCAGCCCCGCGCCGTCCTCGATCGCCTTGACGAAATCCTCGCAGGTCGCGGCCTCGCCGTCATGGCGCTCGAAGTAGAGGTCCGTGCCTTTGCGGAACCGCTCTTCGCCGCACATCGTCCGCATCATGCGGATGACTTCGGCGCCCTTGTTGTAGACGGTGGCGGTGTAGAAATTGCTGATCTCGCGGTAGCTGTCGGGCCGGATCGGATGCGCCAGCGGGCCGCTGTCTTCCGGGAACTGCGCCCCGCGCAGCACGCGCACATCCTCGATGCGCTTTACCGGCTCGCTGCCCATGTCCTGCGAGAAAAGCTGATCGCGCAGCACGGTGAAGCCCTCCTTCAGCGAAAGCTGGAACCAGTCGCGGCAGGTCACGCGGTTGCCCGACCAGTTGTGGAAGTATTCGTGCGCGATCACGCCTTCCACGCCGTCGAAATCGCCATCGGTTGCGGTGTCCTCGTCCGCCAGCACGTATTTCGTGTTGAACACGTTGAGGCCCTTGTTCTCCATCGCGCCCATGTTGAAATCGGACACGGCGACGATGTTGAACAGGTCGAGATCGTATTCCCGGCCGAATGTCTCCTCGTCCCACTTCATGCTCTTCTTGAGCGATTCCATCGCGTGGCCCGTGCGATCCAGGTCGCCCTCGCGCACGTAGATGTTCAGCGTGACTTCGCGCCCGCTCATGGTGGTGAAGCTGTCGGTGTTGGCGACGAGCTGGCCTGCCACCAGTGCGAACAGGTAGCTCGGCTTCGGCCAGGGGTCGTGCCACTCGGCCCAGTGCGTGCCGTCCTCGTTCCTGCCGCTCGCCTCGAGATTGCCGTTGCACAGCAGGACGGGGAATGTCTCCGCATCGCCGGTCATACGTACGCGGTAGGTCGAAAGCACGTCGGGCCGGTCGGGGAAGAAGGTGATGCGGCGGAAGCCTTCAGCCTCGCACTGGGTACACAGCATCCCGTCGGATGCATAGAGCCCCATCAGCTGGGTGTTGGCCGAGGGGTCGATCTCGGTCGTCACGGCGATCTCGTGCGCGTCGCCGGGCAGCGTCACCAGCAGGTCATCTCCGTCCATCGTCCAGCTGTTCGACATCTCGCCGTCGACTTTCACCGACAGCACTTCCGGCCCGTCGCCGTTGAGGCGAATGGTATTCGATGGATCAGCCTTGGCATTGCGGGCCACCGTCAGCGTGGAGACGACGCGCGTCGCATCGAGGCCAAGGTCGAAGTCGAGCGCGACTTTGGGCACCAGCCACGGAAACGGGCGGTAGTCCTCGCGCCGGATGGTCGGCGGTTCGTGCGGGCTGGGTGCGGCATCCGCGAGTTCGGGGTTGCCGTCGGGCGTCGAGGGTGTGCGGGCGATATCCATGATGATTGACCTAATTTTCTTCCGTTGCCGCGTCGAGTGGTTAGAACGCACGAGATGGCGCATCTGTTCATATTCGGCCTCGGCTATAGTGCCAAACGCATTGCGGCCTCGGCAAAGACTGCGGGATGGACCGTTTCCGCAACCGGATCGGACGGCGATGTGGACTTCGCCGATCGCGACTCGGTGCTGGCGACGCTGGAGCGGGCGAGCCATGTCCTCTCCTCCGTTCCGCCCGACCGGGAAAGCGGACTTGACCCGGTGCTGGATAGCTACGGCGATGCACTGGGCGGGCACTGGCTCGGCTACCTGTCCTCCACCGGCGTCTACGGCGATGCGCAAGGCGCGTGGGTGGACGAGGCTTCGCCCACCGGCGACGGAAGGGGCACCGCGCGCGCCGAATGCGATGCGGACTGGCTGGAGCGCGGCGCGCGGGGGTTCCGCCTGCCGGGCATCTACGGGCCGGGGCGCAGCGCCTTCGACCGCATCAGGGCGGGCAAGGCACACCGGATCGACCTGCCGGGTCAGGTTTTCAGCCGGGTCCACGCGGACGATATCGCCAGCGGCGTGATGGCGGCGCTGGAGAGCGACGCACCGCCGGGTGCCTACAATCTGTCCGACGATCTCCCATGCAGCCAGAATACGCTGATCGAATTCGCCTGTGAACTGTTGCAGGTCGAACCGCCGCCGCTCCAGACCATCGAGGAAGCGGGCCTCTCTCCAATGGCGCGCGGCTTCTATGCCGAGAACCGCCGTGTCGCGAACGGCAAGGCGAAGCGGATTCTGGAGTGGGAGCCTTCCTATCCCACCTATCGCGAAGGGCTACTCGCCCTGCTCTGAAGGCGCATCGTGACGAAGGCGCGCCGATTGCTGGACCTGCACGCCCTTCTGCTTCCTCGCCCGCAGCGCCAGCACCATGCCGATGACGGCCAGCACCATCCCGCTCGCGGTCAGCCAGGTCCACCGATAGCCCTCGAACAGGGTCGACAGAAGCATGGCGACCGAAATGGTGATGATCGAATTGTAGGCCGCGCGGCCCGCGCCGATCTCCCGCACCAGATTGTAGTGCAGCGGGAATGTCACCACCGAACCGATCAGTGCAAGATAGACGATACCGCCCCAGTAGGCAGCGCCCGTCGGCAACGGCGGCGGGCCGGCCGTCACCCAGGCGAAGGCAAGGTCGAAAACGGTCCCGTAGAGCATGGCCCAGGCCAACAGGCTTACCATCGGCACGCCGCGCCCGGTGGGGTTGGCCTGGATCACATTGGCGACCGATGCAGCAAGGATGCCGATCACCGCCAGCACGATACCCAGCCCCACGTTGCCGCCGATCACGCCCGCATCGGGGTTGGCCTGCCATTCGTGCCAGAGCAGGAAAGACACGCCGACGATCGCCACAGCGCTGCCGAGGATGAAGCCGCCCTGCACCCGCTCGCCCAGGAAGATACGGGCGAATAGCGCGTTGGGCACCATCAGCAGGCCGAACATCATCGCGACGATGCCGGAAGTGACGTAAAGCTCCGAGTGATAGACAAAGAGGAAATTGCCGCTGAACTGCGCGATCCCCACGCCCAGCGCCAGCACCTGCTCGGGCCGGGTCAGCCGCAGGCGCCGCTTCATCAGCATGGCGACAAGGAAGAGCGCGGGTGTGGCGAGCGCAAAGCGGTAGAACACCGACCACGCGGCAGGCACGCCGTCGATCTGCCCGGTGATGACGAACCACGTCGAACCCCAGATCGTGCCGGTCAGCACGAAGGGCACGATCACGCGCCAGCTCAGGATGTTGGCCTGGATCGGGTTGGGGGCGGCGCTCACAGCGAAGCGATGGCCTTGCCCAGCGCGCGCGCGTGGTCGTGATCGGTGGCCCAGTGCGTCACCAGACGCACGCAGGTGTCGTCCCAGTCGTAAAACGAGAAGCCCTGCGCGCGCACCGCGGCACGTTCTTCGGCACTCATTGTAACGAACAGCTCGTTGATCTGGGCGGGGTAGACCAAGCGCCCGCCTGCCGCCTGTGCGATGATGGCCGCCGCTTCGTTGGCGGCGCGGGCGTTTTCCAGCCACAGGTCGTCATCCAGCATGGCGTGGATCTGCGCGGCGAGGAAGCGGCCCTTGCTTTGCAGGTGCCCGGCGCGCTTGCGGCGGAAGCGGATCATGTCGGCCTTTTCGGTGTCGAACAGGATCATGGCCTCGGCCCCCATCCCGCCGTTCTTCACGAAGCCGAAGCTGAGCGCGTCGACCGGACCTGCCACTTCGGCAGGGGACATATCGAGGAAGGCGCAGGCGTTGCCGAAGCGCGCGCCGTCCATGTGCAGGCCAAGGCCGTGCTCTTTCGCAAGGGCGCCGATCGCCGCCAGCTCGTCGGGCGCGTAGCAGAGCCCGTATTCGCTTGCCTGCGTGATGGAGACGGCCTGCGCCGGAACCTGGTGCACACCGCGCGTGATGCCGGACAGCACCTCGGTGATCGAGCCAGCCGTCAGCTTCGCGCCCGCGCCGCTCGCCAGCAACAGCTTCGCGCCGTGCAGGTAGAAGCCGGGCGCGCCGCATTCGTCCATCTCGATGTGCGCTTCCTCGTGGCAGACGACGCCGCCGTGGGGATCGACCATCGTGGCGAGCGCAAGGCAGTTCGCCGCCGTGCCGGTCGCCACCCACTGCGCCGCGCACTCGCGACCGAACATCGCGGAGAACCGCGCGTCCAGCTCCCGGCTGAGCGCATCGGTATCGTAAGGGGTGTCGGGCGCATCGGCAGCGCGCATCGCCTCCCACAGCTTGGGGTGGACGGGCGCTGCATTGTCGGACAGGAACTGCATCGCGGAACGCCATGGCCGTGGGCGGCGTTCAGCGCAAGAAGGAGAAATTCATGGCGAAGATCGAAGTCACCGATGAAACCACTCACGGCGCCTACCGCGTGGACGTGGAGGGCAGCGACCGCCCGGCGGAGCTGACGTGGAAAGCGCGCGGCGAGGCGCGCATTGCAGACCACACCTTCACTCCGCCCGCCGCGCGCGGGAAGGGCATCGCTTTCGACCTCGTCGAATTCATGGTGCAGGACGCGCGCGACAAGGGTTTCACCATCGTGCCGCAGTGCCCCTATGTCGCGGTGCAATTCCGGAAGCACCCCGAATGGGCCGACGTGCGCGCCGATATCGAGAGCTGACACCGGACCTCCCGGCTGCCATTGAAAAATCAGGATTTTTTCGGAACATTGGCGGTCCCGCCCTCGTTGGTCTGGTATGAATGCCGGTGGCACCGGCGGCTCGCGCCCCGCACGAGAGCGGGTTGAAGCGAAAGTTCGCCGATCTTCCATAAACCGAGAAAATCGTGCCGCCGGTTCGACCAAGAGGAGAGAACCAATGGCACACGACCAGCAGATGCAGAACAGAACGACCTATTCCGATGCCGAACTCGAACGCAGAAGCCAGTTCGACCGCTCCCGCCCGCTCGAACGAGACGAGACGAACGACCTGATTTCCTCGGACAAGGTGGAAGGGACCGCAGTCTATTCCACCGATGGCGAGAAGCTGGGCACCATCGATCACCTGATGATCGGCAAGCGGTCAGGCCGCGTCGAATATTCGGTGATGAGCTTTGGCGGGTTCCTGGGCATCGGCGAGCAGTATCATCCCGTCCCGTGGGACGCGCTCGACTATGACACGAGGCGCGGCGGCTATATCGTCAACATCGACAAGGGCCGCCTGAAGGACGCGCCTTCCTATGGCCGCAACGAACAGCCCGAGTTCAACCGGGACTATGGAGAGAACGTCTACGCCTATTACGGCGTGATGTACTGATCCTCGTCATCACCACTGACGAAGCGACAGGCTCCGGTGCAAACCGGGGCCTTTCGCACGTCAGCGCGGCAGTTTCGCGAAATCGACGGCGGCAATGGACTCCAATGCCGCAGCGCGCATCTCGCGCGCATCCTCCAGCGACAGGCCGGGAAAGGCGAGGCGGCCGCCCGCCAGGCCGAAGCGCAATGTGCAATAGCCGCGCCAGCGTGCCAGCGGGTTCTGGCTGATCTCCACCGAATGCAGCTTCACCCTGCTGGCGATGCGATAGCCCGGTGCCAGCCAGCCGCGGCGCGAGAGCACCTGCTGCGGGTCCAGCGCGTGTCGCACGAACCGCCAGCGATAGTATTCGCCCGCGGCCAGGAAAGCGGCGAGGCCGAGGAGGAGCACGGTCAATACCCAGTGGCCCTGCAAGGCGAAGACAATCGCCGCAACGACGGGCACGAATGCGAACATCACGGCCCTGTCGAAGTAGTAACCCTCGCTCGCCCTTCGCCAGTCGGCGCTGTCGTCGGGCAGGGAGAAACCCGCCTCGCGCGCGATGGGGGCGATCTCCTCCATCTGCGCGAAAGGTGCCACGTCGTGATTCGCGCCGCCCGCATCCTGCGCCAGGCTAATGAAGGAAAGACCGTGCCAGCCGAACCGGCGACGCAGCCAGCCGGTCTTCACCACCAGTGCCTGCACCCGGTGCACCGGCATCACCACGTCGGTCTTCGTCAGCAGCCCGCGGCGGCGGCGAAAGCCCTTTGGCGTGCGCTCCAGCCGGAATTCCCAGTCGCGCACAAAGGTGCGCACCACGCCGCTGGCCATGCCCACCACGACTACGGCCCCCACGGCATAGAGGATGGCGAGAACCTGCGCGACAGTGCTGTACCCGTTCACCAGTTCGCCCGCCTCGGCGATACGGTCGTCGCGGAAGATATCGGCGATGTATTCCCAAAGGTCGAACGGCAGCAGGAATTCCAATTGCTGCAAGGCGCCCAGCAGCACCGCGAAGACCACCAGCGAGAAGTTGAACAGTCCGAACAGGAACAGTCGTTTCGTATCCATCGCGAACAGCGTTCGCCCGGCGGGCTCGGCTACCGGCTGGCTGGCTTCCCCTGCATCGCCGGGCGTTGCCGGTTTCGCCGCCTCGCCGTCCACCAGGGCCCGCACCGTCTCGCGCAGTTTCTCGCCTTCGGCTTCGGATACGTAGGAAAGCTTCAGCTCTTCCTTGCCGCCCGCCCCGGTCTCGAATTTCACTTCGACAAGGCCCAGCAGGCGCGGGATCAGCTTCTGTTCGAGGCTCACGTCCTGGATGCGTTCGTAGGGAACCGAGCGGGCGGAGCGGCTGATGATGCCCTGCTCTACCCGCACGTCCGTCTCGCCCACGCGGTAACGCAGCCGCCGCCACGATAGCCACGCGCCCAGCAGGTTGATGCCGATGATCGCGCCCAGGATCGGGACGAAGAACGGTGCGATCGCCGCCAGCCCCTCGCTGTCGGGTTCGCTGGAGGCGGCGCCATACAGCACGGCGATGGCCGGAATGATGGCCTGCGCCAGCGTGCGCGCCATCTGCACCATCATGGTGAGCGGATTGACGCGCTGCCATTCGTCAATTTCGACGCCCGGCGTTACCGGAGGCTCCAGAGCGCCCTCGCTCACAGGGATTCGCGTTTCACGTGCTGGCGGATTTCCTCGCGCATCGCCACGGCATCGGCGTGCCGCAGGCCCGGCAGCGTTACCGACGAATTGTGCGTGCCCGCCGTATGCAGGATCAGCCGGGAAATCCCGAACGCGCGCTCCAGCGGTCCCTGTTCAACATCGAGGTGCTGCACCCGGCTGAACGGCACGACGGTATCGGCATGGAACATCACGCCCTTCACCACTCGCAGCCTGTCATCGCTGATATGGTAGCCGCGGCTGCGATAGCGCTTCATCGGGATCAGCAGCACCATTACCAGCGCCACCAGCAGCGGCACGATCATCGGCGCCCACGTCCACGGGGCCGGAAGCGCGCCGGCCACGCCCATGACCAGCGCAGCGATCAGGAACGGCAGGACCGTGAGCGTGCCTTCGATGCGCATGACCGTGGCATAGGCCGGATCGAGCTTGGTGAGCGGTTCGGTGTCCATGAGGGTGACTTATACGGGTGATACACCGTTTGGAAAGGGGCTTTGATCGCCGGGCCGTTCACTCGCAGCCATCAGAGCCGACTTCCCGGGACGTCTGTGAAAATTTCAATCACCGCCTTTGGGGAAGATTGCGCGGTATGAAACATCGGAATAATGCGCGCGCAAAATTGCAATTGTCCAACCTGGAGAGGTACCCCATGAAATCGAAAACTGCACTTTTTGCGTCACTTATGCTGGCCGGCACGTCGTTCCCCGCGCTTGCGCAGAACGCTCCCGGCACCGCCGAGACGGATGCCCCTTCGCCGCAGGATTCGCAGCTTGATCCCGCCGAAACGCCCCAGGCACCCGCCAATGATTTCGCCCAGGAAGGCGTGACCGATCCCACGACCTCGCCGGTCGACGGCAATGCCATCGTCGTGACGGCCCAGCGCCGCGAACAGACGCTGCAGGATGTCAGCGCCTCGGTCATCGCGCTCGGCACCGATCGCCTGCAGACATCGCAGGTCAACGGCCTGCAGGACCTGCAGACCATCGTTCCCAGCGTCAGCTTCGGCAACGACTTCAACCAGGCGAAGATCTTCATCCGCGGCGTCGGCGCCAACACTTCCACCACCGGCAACGCGACCGGCGTGGCGCTGCACGTCGACGGTGCCGTGGTATCGCGCGCCGAAGCCCAGCTTACCAGCCTGTTCGACCTCGAGCGGGTGGAGGTGCTGCGCGGTCCGCAGGGCACACTCTATGGTCGCAACGCCACCGGCGGTTCGATCAACCTCATCACCGCGAAGCCGACCAGCTACCTGTCCGGCTACGGCCGCCTCACCTACGGCAATTACAATGCCATCGTCGCCGAAGGGGCGATCAGCGGCCCGATCACCGATTCGGTGCTGTTCCGCGTGGCCAGCAAGATCGAGAACCGCGACGGCTTCGGCGACAATCCCGTCACCGGCTCCGAAGTCGACGACCTCAGCCGCCGCATGATTCGCGGCATGCTGCAGTTCAACATCTCGGATACGACCGACCTGCTGCTGTCGGGCGAGTATTTCCGCCAGAACGACAATTCCGGCGCGATTCATTACCTGCGCGCATCCTTCCCCGACGTGCCGCGCCTCGCGCCGCTGGGCATCGGCGGCTATGCCGAGGACCCGCGTGACCTGGCGTCGGAAACCGACGTCGGCACCAAGACCGAGACCTACGCCTTCACCGGCACCCTGCGCAGCGAGCTGAGCGACGTGGTTTCCATCACCAACATCGCCAACTATCGCAGCTTCGAATCCTCGCTGTTCCAGGATCTCGACCTGTCCGCGGTGGTCAACAGCCTTGCCACCACCGGCCAGTCGACCACGGTGCAGGAACGCCGTATCGACTCCGAGCAGTACTCCAACGAGTTGCAGTTCAACGTCGCGCTCGACAACTTCGATCTCATCGTCGGCGGCTTCTACTTCCACGAACGCCAGCGCCCGATCGACAACGTGGGCCTGGCGCGCAGGAACGGACAGGCGCAGAACATCGACGTGTTGCAGGATGCCGGCGTCAACCTGGCCGATGCCTATGCGCTGTGCGGCTATTCGCCCGACACGGTTGTGGGCGGCTCCTCGCAGATCGCGCCGAAGCGTGTCTGCATCCGTTCCAACCTCGGCACCGATGCCTGGGCGATCTTCGGCCAGGCCAACATCGGGCTGGGCATGCTGACCCCGGCGCTTGATGCCTTCACGCTCAAGCTGGGCGGCCGCTACAGCGAGGAAGACGTCGATTCGGCCAACCCCGCGATCATCATCGCCCGTGGCGGCCTCGGCCCGGTGATCCGCTTCACGACGGAAGGCACTTTCACGGAGCGCAGCTTCAGCGATTTCACCCCTGAAGTGGGCCTGGAATGGCAGCCCAATCCAGACGTGCTGGTCTATTACACCTACGCCGAAGGCTTCAAGGCAGGCTCGGGCGAGAACTCGGCCGGCAGCACCACCATCGTGGACCCGGAGCAGATCCAGAACCACGAGGCCGGCATCAAGGCGACCGTGCTTGACGACATTTCCGTCAACCTCGCGGTCTACAGCTACGATCTCGAAGGCGCGCAACTCAACAAGACGATTGCCGGGGGGCCGAGCGGCTACCAGACGATCTTCGAAAACGCGGCGGCGATCGAGGCCCGCGGGCTCGAACTGGATATCTTCGGGCGCGTGACGGACACGTTCCGCCTCAGCGGATCGCTGTCCTACACCGATGCAGAATATGCCGACTTCGAAACGCTCGATCCGCTTGACCCGCGCAACGTGGCAACGCCCGGTGTGCCGGCCTACGATCCGGTGACCAACCCCGATCCCACGGCCTTCGGCGCGCCCTGCACCGGCGATCTCGATCCCGCCACGCCGACCTGCGAGATCCAGCTTGCCGGCAACGCGGTTCGCAACACGCCGGAATGGGCGTTCAACGTGCACGCGGAATACGACATCCCCTTCGCGAACGGGTCCGAAGTGACGCTGCAGGGCGACGTGACGCACCGCAGCCGCGTCTACTTCACCGAGTACGAGCGCGAGATCGAAAGCTCGGCCGCCTATACGATGGTGGATGCGAGCGCGATCTTCCGCGATGCGGACGACCGGTTCAGCGTGCAGCTCTGGGCGAAGAACCTGTTCGACGTCGATCGCAAGTCGAGCACCTTCGCGCTGGCCACGGGTCGCCTGATCGGCAACACCTGGCTGCCGCCGCGCACTTTCGGCGCGACAGTCGCGTTCAACTACTGATCGCTGCAAACAAGAGGGCGCTTCGAAAGAAGCGCCCTTTTTTTGTCACGTCGAAACGCGACGACGCGCCAGCATCCCGTTCTGCAAATTGTGTAGGGGAAATGGTGCTGCTGGGGAGGATTGAACTCCCGGCCTCACCCTTACCAAGGGTGCGCTCTACCACTGAGCTACAGCAGCGTCCGGGCCCGAAGGCGAAGCAAGTGTCGCCGGGCAGGCGCGCGCTATTGTCGCCAAAGGTGCGAAAGTCAAGCCAAGCTTGAGTGAACACGCCGCTTGGGCCAAATATAGTGTCCATGAGCAAGGATTTGTCCCGCGAGGAACGTCTCGCCGCACAATTGCGTGCGAACCTGAAACGACGCAAGGCGCAGAAGAAGGCGATGGCCAGCGATGAGGCGTCCAGGCCCGACGCCGATTCGGACCATGCTTCTCCGGGCCTTTCCAATTGCGCCGGTGAAGGCTAGGGCGCGCTTTCCCGCCATTCCTCCCGCAACCGGAGAGTCTGACAGTGCCCAAGCTTATCCTCGTCCGCCATGGCCAGTCCGAATGGAACCTCGCCAACCGTTTCACAGGCTGGTGGGATGTCGACGTTACCGAAAAAGGTGTCGAGGAAGCGAAGGAAGCCGGCCGCCTGCTGAAGGAAAAGGGGGTGTTCCCCACCATCGCCTTCACCAGCGTGCAGAAGCGCGCAATCAAGACACTGCACCTCGCGCTGGAATATTGCGACCGGCTGTGGATCCCGGAAACCAAGGACTGGCGCCTGAACGAGCGGCACTACGGCGGCCTGACGGGCCTCAACAAGCAGGAAACGCGCGACAAGCACGGTGACGAGCAGGTGCACATCTGGCGCCGCAGCTTCGACGTGCCGCCCCCGCCGATGGAAAAGGGCGACGAGTACGATCCCGGCAACGATCCGCGTTACGAAGGCATCGACGTGCCGCAGACCGAGAGCCTGAAGCTGACCATCGAGCGCGTCCTGCCCTACTGGGAAAGCGATATCCTGCCCAAGCTGGTGGCGGGCGAGACGGTGATTATCTCCGCCCACGGCAATTCCCTGCGCGCACTGGTGAAGCACCTCTCCAACATCTCGGACGACGAGATCACCGGGCTGGAGATCCCCACCGGCCAGCCGATCATCTACGAATTTGAAGGCGCCTCCCCCGTGGGCGAGCGCTACTACCTGAAGGATAGCTGAGACATGGGCGCTCCTGTCGCAATCGTGATGGGCAGCCAGTCGGACTGGCCCACCATGACCAAGGCCGCAGCCGTGCTCGACGAGCTTGGCGTTCAATACGACGCGCGCATCGTATCCGCCCACCGCACGCCCGACCGGCTGCATTCCTTCGGCAAGGGCGCGGCGGACGAAGGCTTCAAGGTCATCATCGCGGGCGCTGGCGGCGCAGCGCACCTGCCCGGCATGATCGCCGCGCTCACCCACCTGCCCGTCCTCGGCGTGCCGGTGCAGAGCAAGGCGCTCTCGGGCATGGATAGCCTGCTCTCCATCGTGCAGATGCCCGCAGGTGTTCCCACGGGCACGCTGGCCATCGGCGATGCGGGCGCGACCAACGCCGGGATCTTCGCCGCGTCGATCCTCGCGCTGGAAGACGATGCGCTGGCAGAGCGCCTTAAGGCCTTTCGCCAGGCGCAGACGGACAAGGTTGCAGAGAAACCGGTCGACAATCCATGAGCGCGCTTCCTCCCGGTTCCACCATCGGCATCCTCGGCGGCGGGCAGCTGGGCCGCATGATGGCCATGTCGGCCGCGCAGCTCGGCTATCGCTGCCATATCTACGCGCCCGAGGGTGACAATGTGGCCGCCCATGTCGCGGCAGCCTATACCTGCGCCCCGTGGCACGACGGCGATGCGCTGGCTGCCTTCGCGCGCGACTGCGACGTCATCACCTACGAATTCGAGAACGTGCCGGTCGGCCCCCTCGCCAACCTGCCGCAGGACAAGCTGGCACCTGGCACCCGCGCGCTGGAAGTGGCGCAGGACCGGGTGCGCGAGAAGCGCTTCATGCAGGACGCGGGCGGCACGCCGGCCGATTTCGCCGTGGTCGACCATGACAGCGAACTGGCCGACGCGGTGGAGCGGATCGGCGTTCCCGGCATCCTGAAGACCCGGCGCGACGGCTACGATGGCAAGGGCCAGTGGGCGATCAACGAGCGGGCCGACGCACCGGGCGTGCGCATACCCGAGACCGGCTGCGTCTACGAAGCGCGGCTGACGTTCGAATGCGAATTCTCGGTCATTCTCGTGCGTGGCCGCGATGGCGAGGTGCGCTTCTGGGATTCCAGCCGCAACCGACACGAGAACGGCATCCTCGCCCACTGCGAACTGCCCGCGCCCGCCATCGTGGCGCAGCAGCTCGACAAGGCACGCGACATGGCGGGGAAGGTGGCCGACGCGCTGGGGTACGTCGGCGTGCTGACGCTGGAATTCTTCGCCACGCCGAATGGCCCGGTCTTCAACGAAATGGCCCCGCGGGTGCACAATTCCGGCCACTGGACCATCGAGGGTGCCGTCACCAGCCAGTTCGAGAACCACATTCGCGCCATCTGCGGCCTGCCGCTGGGCGACACCGCCAGCGTCTCCGGCTCGATGGTGATGGACAACCTGATCGGCGAACAAGCGCTGGACCTCGTCCGCCATCTGTCGGACGGCCGCGCCCACGTGCATCTCTATGGCAAGGCCGAGGCGCGCAAGGGCCGCAAGATGGGCCACATCACGCGGGTCTGGTAAGTGGGCGCCGACGTGCTCTTCATCGTCGCGCGGGCGACCAACGGCGTCATCGCGAAGGACGGCGACGTGCCGTGGGCGATCAGCGAGGACCTGAAACGGTTCAAGAAACTGACGATGGGGAAGCCCATGATCATGGGCCGCAAGACCTTCGAAAGCCTGCCCGGCCTGCTGCCCGGCCGCCGCCATATCGTGCTGACCCGGCAGGAAGACTGGCAGGCGGAGGGCGCGGAAGTGGCATCCTCGCCTGACGAGGCCGTGGCGATGGCGGGCGATGGCGATGTGGCGGTGATCGGCGGAGCCGAGATCTTCGACCTGTTCTGGGACCGGGGCACGACTTTCGAACTGACCGAGGTGTTCGAGGATACCGAGGGCGACATCACCATGCGCGATCCGGCGGGCGATCCCACCTGGCGCGAGGTGGCGCGCGAGAGCCGCCCGGCTAAGGACGGCTGGCCACCCTACGACTTCGTGACCTTCGAGCGAGTTGGCGAGAGGCATCGCCCCGCATGAAGCGTTTCGCCATCGGCTTCGGCGGCGTGCTGCTGGCGGCGCTGGCCGCTTTCTTCATTTTCGCGCCCGGTTATGTCGAGCGGGACATGAACGTGGTCGACGGCCTGCCGTTGCCGCCCGTTTCGGACGAGGCCCGTGCGCTCCACGAAACGCTGACCATCGTGGACCTGCACGGCGATACCCTGCTGTGGAAGCGCGACATGCTGGAAGCGGCGCACCGCGGCCACATCGACCTGCCGCGCCTCAAGGAAGGCAACGTCGCGCTGCAGGTGTTCTCCAGCGTCACCAAGACCCCGCGCGACCAGAACTACGACAACAACACCGCCGAGACAGACAACATCACCCTGCTCGCTATCGGCCAGTTACAGCCGCTGCGCACCTGGACCTCGCTCTTGGAGCGCACGCTGTGGCACGGCGAGCGGCTGGAACGCGCCGCCACCGAATCGGACGGCGAACTCGCACTGGTGCGCACTCCCGCCGATATAGTGCCGGTCCGAGCACCGGATGCCAGCAGCGCGCCGGTGGCAGCGATGCTTTCGGTCGAGGGGCTGCACAACCTCGAAGGCAATCTCGACAATCTGGACATGCTCTACGACGCAGGCGTGCGCATGGCGGGGCTGGTGCATTTCTTCGACAACGAACTCGCAGGCTCGATGCACGGCGTCGACAAGGGCGGGCTGACTGACATGGGCCGCGAGGCCGTGCGGCGGATGGAAGCGATGGGCATGGTGGTCGACATTGCCCATTGCAGCCACACATGCGTCGGCGATGTGCTAGCCGTAGCCCAGCGCCCCGTCGTCTCCAGCCACGGCGGCGTGCAGGCGACGTGCCCGGTGAACCGCAACCTCACCGACGCGGAGATTCGCGGGCTTGCCGCGACCGGCGGCGTGATCGGCGTGGGCTACTGGGAGGGCGCCGTGTGCGACACCTCGCCCGCCGCCATCGTCGCCGCGATGGCGCATATCCGCGATCTCGTTGGCATCGAACACGTCGCGCTTGGCAGTGACTTCGACGGTACGGTTACCACCCGGTTCGACACGGCGGGCCTCGTCAACGTGACCCAGGGGCTGATCGATGCGGGCTTCAGCGAAGAGGAAATCCGCGCGGTGATGGGTGGCAACGCCCTGCGCGTGCTGGAAGCCGGGCTGGAGCCGCTGCCGGGAGTTACGGCATGACGCGCCTCTCCCACCGCGATCCCATGCCCCACGCGCTGCGAGGAGCAGTCGTCGCACTCGGTAATTTCGACGGGTTCCACGTCGGCCACCAGCACGTCGTGCGCGAGGCGGTGGAGTGGGCCAGAGCCGAAGGCCGTCCGGCGATCGTCGCAACTTTCGATCCCCACCCCGTCCGCCATTTCGCGCCGCACGTGCCCCCGTTCCGCCTCACCTCGCTGGAGCAGCGGCACGAGTTGTTCCGCGCGGCAGGGGCCGACGCCATGCTAGTGTTCGACTTCGACGATGACCTTGCCGCCATGAGCGCGGAAAGCTTCGTGCGCGACCTGCTGGCAGGTCACATCGGCGCAGGCGCTGTGGTGACGGGCGAAGACTTCACATTCGGCAAGGGGCGCGGCGGCAACGTGGCCGTGCTGCGCGAAGTCGGCGCGACCTGCGGCATCGAGGCGCGGGCCATCGGACCCGTGGGCGAAAGTGGCCAGGTCGTCTCCTCAAGCCGCATCCGCGACGCGCTGAAAGCGGGCGAGTGCGACGTGGCCGCAAGGCTGCTCACCCGCCCCTTCACCGTGCGCGGCACAGTGATCCACGGCGACAAGCGCGGGCGCGACCTCGGCTACCCCACCGCCAACATCGACATGGGCGCATACCTTCGCCCGCGTTTCGGCATCTATGCCGTGACGGGCCGCGTGCTGGCCACCGGGCAGCACTTGCAGGGCGCGGCCAACCTTGGCGTGCGGCCCAGTTTCGATCCGCCCAAGGAGCTGCTGGAGCCCTATTTCTTCGATTTTTCCGGCGACCTCTACGATCAGGAGATCGACGTCGCCTTCCACCACTTCCTGCGGCCCGAGGCGAAGTTCGACGATCTGGACGCGCTGAAGCGCCAGATGGAAGAGGATTGTGCGCGGGCGCGCGACCTACTAGGTGGCCGCCCAAAGGATTGACCGCGCGATGACCGACGAAACAGCCAAGCGGGATTACCGGGACACCGTCTTCCTGCCCAAGACCGATTTTCCGATGAAAGCCGGGCTCCCCGCGAAGGAGCCGGGCATCCTTGCGCGCTGGGAAGAGCAGGGCCTCTACAAGCAGCTGCGCGAAGCCCGCGAAGGCCGCGAAAAGTTCATCCTTCACGATGGCCCGCCCTATGCCAACGGCAACATCCACATCGGCCACGCGCTGAACAAGGTGCTGAAGGACGCTGTCATTCGCACGCAGACGTTGCTGGGCAAGGACGCGCCCTACGTTCCGGGCTGGGATTGCCACGGCCTGCCGATCGAGTGGAAGATCGAGGAAGCCTACCGCAAGAAGAAGAAGAACAAGGACGAGGTTCCGCCCGCCGAATTTCGCCAGGAATGCCGCGAATACGCCGCCGAATGGGTGGCGGTGCAGAGCGAACAGTTCAAGCGACTGGGCGTGATGGGCGAGTGGGACAAGCCCTACCTGACGATGGCGCCTGAGGCCGAGGCGGGCATCGTCGCCGAACTGCTGAAGTTTGCCGAGAACGACATGCTCTATCGCGGCGCAAAGCCGGTGATGTGGAGCCCGGTCGAAAAGACCGCACTGGCAGAGGCCGAGGTCGAATACGAGGATATCGTCTCGACCCAGATCGACGTGGCGTTCGAGATTGTCGAGGGCCCGATCGAGGAACTGGTCGGCGCGCACGCGGTGATCTGGACGACCACACCGTGGACGATTCCGGTGAACCAGGCTTTGGCTTATGGGCCGAATGTCGAGTACTCGCTCATCCATATCAATGCGATCGAAAGTGCTGAGGCAAACGTCAGCCATATCATCGTGGCAAGCGAACTGCTGGCATCGGTCGTACCCCGTCTTGGAATAACCGAACACAGCGTGGAGTGGACCGGCAAAGGCTCCGACCTCGCCGGAACCAAGGTTCGCCACCCGATGCACCACCTCGGCGGGTTCTTCGCCGAACCGCGTCCGATGCTGGCGGGCGACTTCGTCACCACCGATGCGGGTACGGGTGTGGTCCACATGGCTCCCGATCATGGGGAGGACGACTTCGATCTTTGCAAGGCCAACGGCATTGCGCCCAAGTTCGTTGTCGACGACGATGGCCGCTACCGCGAGGACTGGGGCTGGCTGCCGCGCACCGACGAGCGCAACATGTCGGTCATCAATCCCAAGTTCAACGCGCCCGACGGGCCGATCTGCTCGGACCTCAAGGAAGCGGGCGCTTTGCTCAGCGCATCCACGGACTATCGACATTCTTATCCACACAGCTGGCGCTCCAAAGCCAAGGTGATCTTCCGCTGCACGCCGCAGTGGTTCGTGCCGATGGACAAGCCGCTGAGCACCTTCGACTACGCCGTGGCCGATGCAGGCCCGCTGGGCGGCGCGGTTGCGCTGGGCACGCAGGGCGACAACACAGCCACCCTACGCCAGACCGCGATGGCCGCCATCGAGGAAACCCGGTTTGTTCCCGCCAAGGGCAAGAACCGTATCGGTTCAATGGTCGAGGGCCGTCCCGACTGGGTACTCTCCCGCCAGCGCGCCTGGGGCGTGCCGATTACGCTGTTCGTGAACCGCGAATCTGGCGAATACCTCGTCGACAAGGACGTGAACGCGCGCATCGTCGAGGCGATCAGGCAGGACGGCGTCGATGCGTGGACGCAGGAGAACGCCGCGCAGCTTCTCGGCCCCGACTACGCGGTCGAGGACTACGAGATGGTCACAGACATTCTCGACGTGTGGTTCGATTCGGGTTCCACCCACGCCTTCGTGCTGGAAAGCGACAACTGGCCCGATCTGCAATCGCCCGCCGATCTCTACCTCGAAGGCAGTGACCAGCACCGTGGCTGGTTCCAGTCCTCGCTGCTCGAATCCTGCGCCACGCGTGGCCGCGCGCCTTACAGGCAGGTGCTGACCCACGGCTTCACCATGGCCGCCGACGGTCGCAAGATGTCGAAGAGCCTTGGCAACACGATCGACCCGCTGAAGGTGATGGAGGAATACGGCGCCGACATCATCCGCCTGTGGGCACTCTCGGTCGACTATACCGAGGACCACCGGATCGGGCCGGAAATCCTCAAGGGCGTCGCCGACCAATATCGCAAACTGCGCAACACCTTCCGCTACATGCTGGGCGCGCTGGGCGAATTCAGCGAGGACGAGCGCGTCGGCGTCGAGCAGATGCCGGAACTGGAGCGTTACGTCCTCTCGCTGCTGGGCGAGCTCGACGGCAAGCTGCGCGCCCACGTCGCGAACTACGATTTCGACGCCTATACCCGCGCGCTGGTGGACTTCATGAACGAAGACCTCTCGGCCTTCTTCTTCGATATCCGCAAGGACCGGCTCTATTGCGATGCGCCCGGCAGCATGGAACGCCGCGCCTATCGGACCGTGCTCGATACGCTGTTCAATGCGCTTATCCGCTACGCCGCGCCGGTGCTGGTGTTCACGGCGGAAGAGGTATGGTCCACCCGCCATCCCGAAGGTGGCTCTGTCCACCTGCTCGAATGGCCGGAAATTCCTGCTGCCGATGCGAATGCGGATCGCTGGGAAGCACTGCGGTCGCTGCGCGAACGGGTGATGGAAGCCATCGAGCCGCTGCGCCGCGAAAAGGTGATCCGCTCCGGCCTCGAAGCCGAAGTGACGGTGCCCGCCAGCGCCGTGCCGGAAGGTTTCTCGGCGGACGATCTCGCCACGCTGTTCATCACCGGCACAGTGACGCTGGGCGATGGAGACGCGGTTAGCGTTGCCAAGTCCGACGACGCCAAGTGCGGCCGCTGCTGGCGCCTGCTGCCGGAAGTCGACGAAGACGGCGACCTGTGCAACCGCTGCGAGGACGTCGTGGCCCAGATGGATGCTGCCGAATGAGCACGCTCGCGAAATTCCGCCTTTACGGCATACTGCTGGCGCTGGCGATCTTTGCCGCCGACCAGTGGATGAAGGACTACGTGGTGAACACGCTGGGGCTCACCCGCGTGGGCGACCACTATCCGCTGCTGCCGTTCTTCGATTTCACCCGCACCAACAATTACGGCGTGTCGCTGGGCATGTTCGAGGCGACCAGCATGGAGATGCGCTGGATCCTCGTCGGCGTAACCGCGCTGATCGCGCTGGTGGTGCTGGTGTGGATGATGCGCGAGAAGCTGCTGGGCGAAATCCTCGCGCTGTCGCTGGTGCTGGGCGGGGCCTTGGGCAACATCGTCGATCGATATCGTTTCGGCTACGTGGTCGACTACGCCGATTTCCACATCGGCACGTTCCGCCCGTTCCTGATTTTCAACGTGGCCGATGCGGCGATCACCATCGGCGTCGTGATTATCCTTGCCCGCGCCTTGTTCATGCGCGAGAAACCGTCCAATGAGCAGGACGCTGCTACCGAATAACACCGCCAGAACACCGATGGCCGCCACCGGCCCGGAGACTTGAGAATTATGCGCAACCTTACCCGCTCCATCATTGCCTGCATCGCCGTGCTCGGCCTTGCCGCCTGCGGTGGCATCAGCATCGACCGCGAGCGTCCCGATGAATTCGCCGTACAGCGCCAGGCCCCGCTGGTGGTTCCGCCCGATTTCCACCTCGTGCCCCCGCAGCCCGGCGCTCCGCGCCCCGCCGAAGGCACCGCCTCGCAGCAGGCGCTGGAAGCCCTGTTCGGCGGCAGCGCGCCGCGCAGCAACGTGGAAACCTCCGCGCTGGACCAGGCTGGTGAAGCTGCGCCCGGCATCCGCTCCTCGATCGGCGATGTCGACACCTACACGGTGGACAAGGGCACGGCAGTCCAGGCCATCATCGCCGCGCCCGAGGGTGACGGTCAGGCCGCGCGGGCGGTAATTCCGGGCTGATTGCTTGTTTAGTCCCTCAAGCGCCGGGCGCGAGCGGTCCGGCCCGCTTGGCTTTCCTCGCATGAGCTCGGGCGCGCATTCGCGCTTGCGGTCGCTGATCGCGACCGAGACTTTCGCCGCCCTCTGATTGAGAAGTCGAGAAACGGTCCGCAACTAGCGGGCCGCAAGGCCGAACGGCCGCCCGCAGGTGCCGCGTAGCGAAGCGGAGCGAATAGCACCGAGGACGAAGCCGCGGAGGCGGCTTGGCGAAACAAACAATCTCGCGGAACCCTGGCGCTACCGTGCGGGCGCTAGTCCCCTGCCTTGCTCACCAGCAATTTATCGATCTTGCGACCGTCCATGTCGACGATCTCGAAGCGCCAGCCCTGATCCGTGAAGTGCTCGCCCTCCGCCGGAAGGTGTTTCAAGACATAGAGCACGTAGCCAGCCGCCGTCGCGAATTCCTTGTGCTCGGGAAACTCGATATCCAGCCGCTCGGCCAGCGCGTCCGCCGCCAGCGCGCCGGAGACGAGATAGCTGCCGTCCTCGCGCTCCGTGAACATCGGCGTGTCGCCTTCGTCCTGGTGGCTGGCGAAATCGCCGGCGATGGCGGAGAGCAGGTCTGCCGTCGTCACGATCCCGTCGAGGTGGCCGTATTCGTCGTGCACCATGGCCATGCCGGTGCCCGATTGCTGCAGCACGCGCAGCGCATCCATGGCATCGAGCTGGTCGGGGATCACCTCGCTCTTGCGCAGCATTTCATCCAGCACGACGGCCTGTCCCGTCATCAGCAGCGTCAGCACCTCGCGCACTTTCACCACGCCCAGCACCTTGTCCGGCGTGCCTTCTGCCACCGGCAACAGCGAATGCGGCGACTCGGCGATGGTCAGGCGGATTTCCGATTCGTCGGCATCGATATCGAGCCAGTCGATCTCTGTGCGCGGCGTCATCAATTCGCGCACGGGACGTTCCTGGAGCCGCATGATGCCCGCGAGGATGGCGTGCTCCTGCTCCTCGATCACCCCGGTTCGCGTGGCGTCGGCCAGGATCATGCGCAATTCTTCGGATGTCAGATTGTGATCGCCCTTGTGGTGAATGCCGAGGGCAGACAGCATCAGGCCGGACGACTTGTCGAGCAACCAGACGAACGGCGCGGTCGCCCGCGCCAGCAGGTCCATCGGCACGGCCATGATCATCGAGATCGGCTCTGCCGCGCGCAGCGCCAGCTGCTTGGGCACCAGTTCGCCCACCACGAGGGTGAAATAGGTCGTCAGACCGATCATCAGGGCAATGCCGAGATTGTCGGCAAGGTCGGGATCGACGCCCAGCGCGGCGATCCGCTGGCCGACCGGTTCACCCAGCGTCGCGCCGGACACGGCACCGGCGATAATGCCGATCAGGGTAATGCCGATCTGCACGGTGGACAGGAACTTGCCCGGATCCGCCGCCAGCCGCATGGCAACGGCGGCGCCCTTGCTGCCTTTCTCCGCCGCCATGCGCAACCGCGCGGTACGGGCAGAGACAATCGCCAGCTCCGACATGGCAAATACGCCGTTGAGCACGATCAGGAGGGCGAGCGCGGCGAGGTAATGCCAGGGAAACGGGTCCATCAGACCTTCGCCGCTAGCAGGTTTCGCCGCGATGGGGAAAGCCCCAGAAAGCTGGCGTTCACGGAACAGGGTTCACCAATCCGCGTTGATGGGAGCAAATGTTGCGGCAAGGGATGTGTCATGCCGCTTGCAAATTGAGGAAGGACGTTATGAAAATCAACAAGATGCTCGTCTCGACCACGGCAGCCCTCGCGCTTGTCGGCACCACCACCGCCTGTGTGACGGATCCGAACACGGGCGAACAATATGCCTCGCGCACCGCCATTGGCGGCATCGGCGGCGCTGGCCTCGGCTATCTGCTGGGCGGCCTGATCGGCGGCAAGACGGCCCGCATCGTCGGCGCCGGCATCGGTGCGGCAGCTGGCGGCTACGTCGGCTATCGCATGGACGAGCAGATCCGCGAACTGGAAGAAGTCACCGCCGGTACGGGCGTGGACGTGAGCGAAACGCCCGAGGGCGACGGCATTCTGGTGAACTTCCCCGACGTTACGTTTGCGGTCGATTCCACCACCATTTCGCCGCAGATGCGCGAGACGCTGGACGGCGTGGCACAGTCGATGATCGACTACCCGCAGTCGCTGATCGACGTGATGGGCCACACCGATTCCACCGGCAGCGAGCAGTACAACCTCGACCTGTCGCGCCGCCGCGCCGAATCGGTGGCCAACTACCTCGTCTCTCGCGGCGTTGCCCGCGCCCGTATCGAGACGATCGGTTATGGCGAGCAGTACCCGATTGCCGACAACTCCACCGTAAGCGGCCGTTCGCAGAACCGCCGCGTGGAAATCCGCATCACGCCGATTACTCAGGACGATGTTGAAGACGCGTACTGATCTGGCTCTTGAATGTGAAAATCGAGGGGGCGCTCCGCTTGGGGCGCCCTTTCTTTATCCCTTCACCAGCCGCGCAGCTCTCTCGCTCAGCCGCTCGACCGCCGCCGAGTGGATGCCGGGCGCGCTGGCCAGCAGGCCGAAGGCGCGGGGATCGCGCTTGTTGTAGGCGAGCGGCTTGCCGAAGGCGTCGGTCACTGCGGCACCTGCTTCGCGCGCAATCAGGGCGGCGGCGGCGATATCCCATTCGAAGCCCCAGCGCACCGTGGCCACCAGGTCCGCCCGGTCGTCGGCCACCATGGCGACGCGAAGGGCAATGGAATTTGGCTGTTCCACCTTGGTGAGATCGCCATCTTCCTTCGGCAGATCGTGCGCGGGCACCCGTGCGCCGGGAAACCGGGTCCGCGTGCTGGCTTTCAACCGTTGTCCGTTGAGCCAGGCCCCCTTGCCCGCCACGGCGGACCACACTTCCTCCCGCGCCGGGGCCACCAGTGACCCGATCAGAGGCCGGCCACCGGAAATGAGAGCAACCGAGATCGCCCAGCCCTCGCGTCCACGAATGTAGTCACGCGTGCCATCGATGGGATCGACCAGCCAGATGAGGCCCTTTTCGAGTCGGTCCGGGCTGTCGGCGGTCTCTTCGGACAACCATCCGGCAGCCGGAAGCAGCGCGCCCAGCTCGCGGCGCAGGAATGCGTCCACTTCAAGGTCCGCCTCACACACCGGGCTGCCGGGAGATTTCTCCCAGGTTTCAAGGTCATGCCCGTGCGCCGGCCACTTGCGAAGCGCCATGTAACCCGCCTCGCGGCAGATCTGTTCAAGTTTCATGCTGTCGATCATGGATGCAAAGGCATTTGCGACGGGGCGGAACCGATTGCAAGCGCCGCGCGATAATGCTTTAGCGCCCAGCAAAATCCCCTCCCGACTCTCTCATTTCTTGAACGAAGGTCAGCTCACCCATGAACATCCACGAATACCAGGCCAAGGAACTGCTCGCGAAATTCGGCATCGGCGTGCCCACTGGCTATCCGGCCATGAGCGTGGAAGAAGCCGTCGAAGGCGCGAAGAAACTGCCAGGGCCGCTCTACGTGGTGAAGGCGCAGATCCACGCCGGTGGCCGCGGCAAGGGCAAGTTCTCCGAGCTGCCCGCCGATGCCAAGGGCGGCGTGCGGCTTGCGAAGTCCATCGATGATGTGGAGCAGGACGCGAAGGACATGCTCGGCAACACCCTCGTCACCGTGCAGACGGGCGATGCCGGCAAGCAGGTGAACCGCCTCTACGTGACCGACGGCGTGGATATCGCCAAGGAATACTACCTCTCCATGGTGATCGACCGCGAGACGAGCCGCGTTGCCATGATCGTCTCCACCGAAGGCGGCATGGATATCGAGGACGTGGCGCACAACACGCCCGAAAAGATCACCACCATCACCATCGACCCGGCCACCGGCTTCATGCCGCACCACGGCCGCGCCGTGGCTTTCGCGCTGAAGCTGGAGGGCGACCTCGCGAAGGAAGCGCAGAAGCTGTCGAAGAAGCTCTACGAGGCTTTCACCAAGCTCGACTGCGCCATGCTGGAGATCAACCCGCTGGTGGAAACCGAAGGCGGCGAACTGCTGGTGCTCGACACCAAGATGAGCTTCGATTCGAACGCGCTCTATCGCCACCCCGACGTGGAGGAAATGCGCGACGAGACCGAGGAAGACCCGATGGAAGTCGAGGCCGGCAAGCACGACCTCGCCTACATCAAGCTGGACGGCAACATCGGCTGCATGGTGAACGGCGCAGGCCTTGCCATGGCGACGATGGACATCATCAAGCTGAACGGCGCTTTCCCGGCAAACTTCCTCGACGTTGGCGGCGGCGCCACCACCGAGAAAGTGACCGCGGCCTTCAAGATCATCCTGTCGGACCCGGCTGTCGAAGGCATCCTCGTCAACATCTTCGGTGGCATCATGAAGTGCGACATCATCGCCGACGGTATCGTTGCCGCGGCGAAGGAAGTGAACCTGCAGGTGCCGCTGGTGGTGCGCCTGGAAGGCACGAACGTGCAGCAGGGCAAGGATATCCTTGCGGGCTCCGGCCTGCCGATCATCCCGGCAGACGATCTTGGCGATGCGGCGAAGAAGATCGTCGCCGAAGTAAAGGAAGCCGCCTGATCCCTTGAACGCGCGCGCCGGGGCGCTGACGGGCTATTCGCCTTTCACCGCCTCGGCAGCACTTTCGCTGGCCTCGCGCACGGCATCGCCGGCCTCTTCCGCCTTTTCTTTGGCGGCATCCATCGTTTCCTCGCTGACCATGCCGTCGGTCTGCTCGGTGTCGCTCATTCCGCCGTTCCAGTAATCGAGGCCGAGCCCCAGCGCGATCATGCTGGCCGCGAGCGCCGCCACCATAAGCACGCCGTCGCGTACCAGCACCGCGAGGCCGAAACCCGCGATGGCCAGCATCGGCACGCTGCTGGCGAACGGCAGCACTTCCAGGAACGGTACGGTCAGGCACAGCAGGCACACCATCCCCGCAGCGATTTGCGAGAACGGCGCGCGGGTGATGCGTTTCCAGCGTCCGTGAAAATGCCGGTCCATGAACCGCGCAATGGGTCGCAGCTTGTCGGCGGATTTGCCGAGCTTTTCACCCGACACGCAGCGGTTGGCGATGATCCCCGGCAGCCACAGTGTCTTGCGACCGATCATCTTCTGCGCCGCCACCAGTATCACCACTACAGCGAGGAAAGTCGGCACTCCGGGAATCGCGCCGATTGGCGTGATCTCCAGCAGGGCCGGTACCATGATGGCCGGGCCGAAGGTGCGGGTACCAAAAGTCTGCAGCACCTGCCCGGCCGAGACGGACTCGTTTTTCGCGGCAAGATCGTCCAGTGCATCGAGAATGTCGCCGACGCTGCGCGGTGTCGTTGGTGCGGATGGGGCCATGTAACGTTTCTCCTGACAAGAAAATCGTCTGGCGACTATCTGGTTTCGCTGCCATCGTCGGATCGCGCGGACCTGATGATCCGGAACGCAGCCCCAAGCCCTTTGTTGATTGCGTAAGACCGTCAAAAAAGGGCCTGCTTGACCTATACGTAAAGCGGTTTACATAAGCGGCAGAACACGAAACCAACGAGAGGGCGATTCCCATGAAAATTCTCGTGCCCGTGAAGCGGGTGATTGATTACAACGTGAAGCCGCGCGTGAAGAGCGACGGTTCCGGCGTCGATCTTGCGAACGTCAAGATGAGCATGAACCCGTTCGACGAGATCGCTGTGGAAGAGGCTTTGCGGCTGAAGGAAGCGGGCAAGGCCGAGGAAGTGATCGCGGTCTCCATCGGCCCGGCCAAGGCGCAGGAAACGCTGCGCACGGCACTCGCCATGGGTGCGGACCGCGCAATTCTTGTCGAGACCGACGAACAGGTCGAGCCGCTGGCCGTTGCCAAGATCCTGAAGGCCATCGCCGCCGAGGAAGAGCCGGGCATCGTGATGCTGGGCAAGCAGGCGATCGACGACGACAGCAACCAGACCGGGCAGATGCTCGCCGCACTGATGGAACGCCCGCAGGGCACCTTCGCCAGCAAGGTTGAGATCGACGGCGATGCTGTTTCCGTCACCCGCGAGGTCGACGGCGGTCTCGAGACGGTGAAGCTGACGCTGCCCGCCATCGTCACCACCGACCTTCGCCTGAACGAGCCGCGCTATGCTTCGCTGCCCAACATCATGAAGGCGAAGAAGAAGCCGCTGGAT
>MDTG01122664.1_pt1 | contig 46088 bp, 44 predicted proteins | sample 811421 | NCBI WGS metagenome assembly MDTG01 (sample SAMN05326645, study PRJNA326480) | marine metagenome | isolation source: seawater | place: Pacific Ocean: South East | collected 2011 | reverse complement strand
CCCCACAAAAAGGTAGGTCACCTACGTGTTACTCACCCGTGCGCCACTTTAATCACTCCGAAGAGCTTTCTCGTTCGACTTGCATGTGTAAGGCACGCCGCCAGCGTTCGTTCTGAGCCAGGATCAAACTCTCCAAGCTAAAACGTATAATTGTAAAAATTAAATTCGTCGGATTACTCTGAAGTACTAGTCATAAGGTGACTAGCGATCGGTTGAAGTTGCTTAACTTTGCTCACTATTCTTCCTTCAGTTACGCCGATCATTAACGGAGTATGCTGACATTTCCTTCTCATCTTGTTTTATTGCCTAAGCAATAAAATTTTTAACTTGTTATAAAATTTTAAAGATCCTATCTAGCCGAAATTATTAACTGTTTGTAACTGTTTCGCTTCAAGGTGAAGATGTTTATAGGTGACCCATTCATTAACGTCAACTAGTTTTTTAAAAAAAATTTATTTTTTTCCAAATTTTCTATAACCAAGTTTTCTAGTTCTTTAATTCTATTACTGTCGATAGTTTTTTCGTTCGAATGGAAGCTAAACCTAAGAGTAACACTCTTTGTGCTTTCATCTAACATGTAGGTTCCGACTACTTTAATAGATTCTAGCTCTGAAACTTTGATTTGTTTACAAATGCTAATTAACTCTTTAACAGAGGTAACCTTATCGGTAATAACGGAGCAATCAAAAACAGAGCGAGGAAATTTAGATATTTCTATGAACTTTGACTTTTTTAATGGAACCCTCTTTTCAACTTTTTCTAGAGATAGGACGGCAAGACTCAAGGACCCTTTAATCTTCTTTTTCTTAAGAAGAAGTGGATGAATAGAGAAAATAGCTCCCTCAAGAGAGCCCATTAGTTTTATGTTTAGAAACTCTACCGGGTGAAGGTAATTCCAGGTTTGATCAACAGAGGAATTCTTGAACTTTGTGTTTTTAGCTTCAAAAGAAAAAGGAAGACTTAAAAACTTCAACAGGGACTCAGTATTATTCGCAAGGTCTAAAAATGGTGATTTATCTTTTTCAAAACCATAACTAGCAATAACAAGAGAATAAGTTTCCTTGGAAAAACTTTTTTTATCTGATCGATACACTTTTCCCAATTCAAAAAGATTGAACTTGCTTTCGTGTTTTGCGTTTACATGAACCTTATCAATGATTGAATTTACCAGGTTATCTCTCATGTACCTATTATCTTCACTGAGAAAATTAATTAACTCTAAGTCTAAAGACTGTGGGTGCTCTCCAGATGTGCCAACAAGCGGATATGAGAATACTTCAAAAGCGCCCATTGAATTAGATAAAAAACTTCTAGTTTGACGAATAAGATTCTTAAAAGATGAAATTTTAGTTGGAAAAATAGGGCTCAAAGGAGCAACTGCCTTAATATTATCGTAGCCCGTAACCCTACCAATCTCCTCGATGAGATCAGCCTCACATTCAATATCTTTAGTTGCACGAAAACTCGGCACCCAAACCTCTATATTTTTGGAATTATCGAGTTGCTCAACATCAAAACAAAGATATTTGAATATGCCTAAAATTTTACTCTCACTCAAATTCGTCCCTAGGACCTTGTTAATTTTCTCAAAGGAAGTTTGTATTTTTAGTTCCTTAATTGATTCAAGATCTAAGCCATCATAATTCAATGTGCCCTCGACCTTAGCTCCTGGATTCAATTCCTTAATCATTTCAAGAATTTTAGTTATCGCCTGAAAATTAAGCTTAGGATCTAAAGACTTTTCAAACCTTTGCGAGCTATCTGTTCTTAACCCAAGCCTCGTACTGGTACTTCGAACACTTGAGGCCTTCCAAGTGGCGACCTCAACGAAAACTCTTCTTGTATCATCTGAGACGCTGGTAGATGCTCCTCCGATTAAACCAGCAATTACGAGAGGTCCTGACTCATCAGAGACAACGGTATCCCCTTTAATAAGTTTTCTAGTTTCTTTATCAAGTGAAACAAAATCACATGAACTATCAATGGCATGAACAGAAATGTTTCCGATAATTTTATCGGCATCAAATATATGGTTCGGAAGCCCCAGGTCCAGCATTACGTAATTAGAAATATCCACAATTGAATTTTTTGGGTTAATACCTGCAGACTCAAGCCGTTCTTTTATCCAACGCGGAGAATCTGTAACCTCAACACCCTCAATTGTTAACCCAAAATAGGCAATACAGCAGGAGTTGTTATCAACTCTAACTTTGATTGGCCCCTCATTAGTTACTTTCAAGTTTGCATTCTTACTTATGTAGGGCTTTAGAGGTTTCTCAAATAAAGCTGAAAATTCTCTTGCCTGACCATAATGACCCCAGAGGTCAGGACGATGAGTCAGGGATTTATTATCAATATCAAAAATGATGTCTGATTTTTTCCCTAGAAAATTTGACATAGAGGTCCCTACCTCTAAATCAATAGGTAGCTCTAGTAGGCCATCATTTTCTTCAGGCAAGCCTAGCTCCTGAGCAGAACAGAGCATTCCCTCCGAGAGGACTCCCCTAATTTTTTTAGGGGTCAATGTAAAATTGCCAGGTAACGTCACTCCAATAGGGGCGTAAGGAACCTTTAGCCCCTCCCTCACATTAGTAGCACCACAAACTACTCTAAAAGTATCAGACTCAGAAAGTCTAAAAGTGACCAGGTTTAACTTATCGGCTTCTGGATGTTTTTCGATATTAGTAATTTCAACAGCTTTAATTTCTGCAAGGTATTTATTACTCTCCTGAACACTTTCTATTTCAGCGGTTCCCAATGTGTATTTTTTGACGAGGTCGTCTTTAGATATTCCCTCAAGGTCCACATAATCTTTTATCCAATCAATTGATATATACATTCCAAAATCCCTTTTTAATATTGAGCAAATTGACGAAAAAACCTCAGGTCTCCGCCGTGAATATGACGAATATCATTAATCCCATATTTCATCATAACAAGACGATCTAGCCCAAGACCAAAAGCGAAACCATTATACTTATTTGAGTCAATACCACCTGCTTCAAGAACATTAGGATGAACCATTCCACATGGTAGAAGCTCTACCCAACCAACTTTTTTACAAACACTGCACCCTTTTCCAGCACATATTAAACATTTAATATCAAGTTCAAAGCCTGGCTCAACGAAGGGGAAGAAACCAGGTCTTAGCCTTACCTCAACTTTTTTCTCAAAAATTTCAGTCAACAATGTCTCCATGAAATAGATTAGATTTCCTACTGTTACGTCTTTATCAACAAACATGCCTTCAAGCTGGTGAAACATCATCTCATGACTTGCATCTGTTCTTTCACATCGAAATACCTTACCAGGGGCGATGAACCTAAAAGGAGGTTTTCTGTCCAACATCCCTCTTACTTGAATGGTGCTGGTGTGTGTTCGTAGTAACTTCTTGGCTTCTCCCTCTTTAGTTTTAAACCAAAAAGTATCCTGCATGTCTCTGGCGGGATGGTCTCCGGGTATGTTTAGAGCCTCAAAGTTGTGGAACTCATCCTCGATGTGGGGGCCATCAAGCACCTCAAATCCCATTGAAGTAAAAATATCTTCAATTTGATCCTGAATTACTGATATCGGATGAAGCCCACCAGACTTAGGGCCATTTGAAGAAATACTATCAAGATCAAAAATATCTAACGAATTACTTTCAAGTTTTTGATTTATTTCTGTCAGAGAAATTGCATTGAGTAGTTCATCACATTCAACAAATATAAAGTTTTTTACTTCATTTAATAACGGCCCAAACTCACGCTTTTCCTCTATACTTAAACTTTTCAACTGCCCCATCAAAGAGTTTAGCAGGCCCCTTTTCCCAGTATACCGTGATTTCAGCTCAAGCACTTGAGCTTCAGTAGTCGGTTGATTTTTTTCCTCCAGGAACTGATTCTTTATATCTAATAACTTTTCTTTCATCTTTTCTCTCTTAATTAATGAATGTTTAGTTTGTTAAACAGTTTTAAAATTTCTTCTTTTGTGACAACGGCAGTACCCTTTTTACTCACCACTACTCCTGCCGCGAGGTTCGCAATCCAGCATGAATCTAGAAGAGATAATCCATTTACGATACCGGCAGTAATGACACTTATTACAGTGTCTCCAGCACCACTAACATCAAAGACCTCTTGGGCAACTGTAGGAATCTTATTGAAGCCAGACTCTTTATCCCACATGGCCATTCCCTCTGCACCAAGAGTAATTACAACTTGGTCTAGAGAGAGTTTATCAATGAGAATTTCTCCCATTTTTTCAATCGGACACTGCTCATAACCCATGCTGTGTACAAGTTCTTTTGCCTCAACATAATTCGGCTTTAAAAGACTTGCTCCTTGATAAAGGTGCGCCGGCTTTCCCTTACCTGGGTCTACCGCGACAAATACCTGTCTCTCTCGACATAAGTGAATTAGTCGTTGAATACTCTCTGAATTAAGGACACCCTTAGAATAGTCCTCTAGAATTACTCCATCATGTTCTGATAGAGCTTTTTCAAAGTTTTTATACAGATTAACAAAAGACCTTTTATCGTAGTCAAAAAACTCACCTTCGTAATCAATTCGGCATATCTGTTGAACTGAAGTTAAAACTCTATCTTTAGAGATTGTTGTAGAATTTTCGTCTGTAACAATAAACTTGGTCTCTGTTGAGTCTTTAGTCAACAGACTCTTTAGCAACTCACCATTAAAGTCATTACCGATGATAGAAATTAGAGAATTTTTAACACCTAAAGTATTTAGGTTGTTACAAATATTTGCGCTCATTCCGAGCTTTTTTTCTTCTTTAGTAACACGTAGAACGGGTACAGGAGCTTCTGGAGAGATTCTATTAACTTCACCATAAATGTACTTATCAATTCCCACATCTCCCACTGTGAGAAGTTTTTTACTCGAACTAATTGCCTTGACTGATTTTTTTACCAAATCTAATGACGCTGGTGTCATCAAAATTATCTCCTCTTTTAATACTTAAGCTTTTTAAACACGTCCTCAACCTCTAGCTTGGACATGCATTCGTAATAGAGACATTTTTTACCTGCACATTCACGAACCTCGCCACAAATGACATCTGGTACCAGAATATTGTGCTCTGGGCAAATATCAATTGGCCCCCAACGCACCGCAGACTGAGTTTTTATAGGTGAGTAGAACCCAAGCACAGGCTTACCGAGTGCAGCAGCAAGGTGAGATGGGCCAGTGCTAGGGCCAATGAACAAGTTCACCATAGATAATAATTTTAAATACCCTGAAATACCCCAGTACTCACCTTCGATATCAAAAACCTGATCACTTAGCCTTATGTCATCTAATTCTAGTTGAGAAAAAAATGGCTCAAGCCTTTCCAAGTCACTTTTTGTATAACTTACTCCCACCATTACATCAGGGTCTTTAGTTAGGATTTTTTTGATTAAACGCGCATAATTTCTGACAGGCCAGTTTAAGGTATGACCTGTCATTCCTGGGTGAATGATAATTTTCTTTTTTGCATCGATAAAGTTTTTAATTCTATCTGATTCAAAATTTTTAACCAACTCTGTAAACTTCTCCTGGTGCCCTGGTTTTAAATCTGCTTTTATTAATGGCTCATTAGGCTTAAAGTAGGCTTTTGGCTCCTCCTCAAACAAACAGTCTAGGACCTGCAAGTTGTAATCTACTTCATTCATCAATGACCTAGAGCGGCTTTGACGTAATCCAAAGTTTAATAGAGCTGTCAGTGGTTTATTTTTCAAACCTAACCTATGTTTAAAACCTAAAAAAGCGGCTTGAATTATTGGAAGCTGACTACCACCATAGTGAATAAAAACTGAATTTTTTGGATCTGTTACATTTTTGATCTTTTTTAACGAAGAAAGAAACCCCCCTGAATACTCAATACACCCGTCTACATAAGGGCAATGTTCGACGACATCAATGTTTCGGGTCGAGACAATCATCACGACGGAGCAATTTGGAAAGTATTCTTTTAGTTTTTTTGCAACGGGTAAGGTTAGTACAAGATCGCCTATTGCATCTGATCTGTTGATTACAAAAGTAGTTGTTTCATTTTTTTCAATAATTTTTTTCACTAAAATTTGTCTTTTGATAAGTTTGAAATTTTACTTACGACTTCATCAATACTAAATGAGTCAGTATTGATCACAACTGAATCCTCTGCAGCTTTCAGAGGAGCCAAATCGCGGTTCGAGTCTCTTGCATCCCTTGCAATAATATCATCTTTAATTTTTTCAAGTGTTAAGGTACCAAGAGCTCCTCTGACAAGAAGATCATCGTATCGCCTTTTTGCCCTGATTTCATTTGAAGCAGTTAAGAAAATTTTTAATTTAGCGCCCGGAAAAACAACCGTTCCGATGTCTCTGCCTTCAAGCACGCAGATATTTTTTTCCGCAAGATCCCTCTGATAAATTTTAAGTTGTTCCCTCACGCAAGAGTATTGAGAAATTTTAGACGCAGCGTCAGAAACATGATGCTCTCGAATAGAATTGGTAACATTATCGCCATTTAATAAAATGAGGGAGTCTTTTTCACCACGATAGTCAAGACGTAAATTATGCAGTCTTGATTCAACATCTGCTTCGCTATCAAGATCTACCCCTAGGTTTAATAGACCAAGTCCAATTGCTCTAAACATCGACCCTGTATCAATATAAAGGTACCCCAGATTACTAGCAACAATTTTGGCAACGGTACTTTTCCCACTACCGCTTGGGCCATCAATAGCAATTACATTTTGTTCGGGCATAGGTTTCCTTTTTTAGAAATTATATTATTACCTTGAAATTCAGTAGTAAATTGATTTCAATGGGCTTCAATATTTTTTAATGGGAATAATGATGGCAAATCAACTAAAAAGCGCAAATTCACTTTACTTAAGACAACACGCTGACGACCCAATACATTGGCTCGATTTTAATGAAGATAATATCCAAATTGCAAAAAATAGAAATCGCCCAATCCTCCTGTCGATTGGTTATTCCTCTTGCCATTGGTGCCATGCAATGAAGAATGAAACCTTTATGGACTTAAAGGTCGCTGACTTTATCAACCACAATTTTACAGCGTTTAAAATAGATAAAGAGGAACACCCTGAAATAGATCAATACTATCAAAGCGCCTGCCAACTCTTTACAGGCCAGGGCGGCTGGCCGCTAAATGCCCTTGTTGACACCGAGTTGCAACCTTTTTTTGTTGGCACCTACTTCCCAAAGGAAACGACTAACCAAACTCCTGGGTTTCAAAATATACTAGGCGACCTTCTTGATATTTGGAAAAAAGACAAAGAATCATTAATACAAAACGCAAAAGAAGTTGTTGAGAAGATAAACTCTAAAAATGACTTACCTGCAGGCGATAAAATTGAATTCCCGGGTCACTTCCCGCACCCTGGTAGTATTTTTAATGCAGTGAGGAACTTTAAAGACGAAGAGTTCGGTGGCTATGGTGAGGCACCCAAGTTTCCAAACTTTTCATTTTATGAGTTTGCTTGTGAGCAAATGCTGGAAAATAACTTAGAAGAGGAAGATGCGAAGCATCTTATCAAAACATTTGAAAATATATTAACGAGCGGGCTAGTTGATCAAGTGAGAGGAGGTATTCATCGCTACTCTGTGACAAAGGATTGGAGGATTCCACATTTTGAAAAGATGTTGGTTGACCAAGCTGGTTTTTTAAAAGTTTTAAGTAAGCTCTCATTATATTACCCCACACCAATTGTTTATGATCATATTGCCAATACACTCGACTACATAAGAAGCGAGATGTTAAGTGAAGACTTTACCTACTTCTCATCTCAAGATGCGGACAGTGAAGGGGTTGAGGGACTTTACTTCACATTCACACTTCAAGAGATAGACGACACACTATCTGCACTCAAAGAAAACAATAATCTAATTGAATCAAAAGAGTTTTGGATTGATCAACTAGGGGTGACCCAAAAAGGAAACTTCGAGCAGGGACTTAACATTATCACCCTTCCCGCAGATAAAATAAGAGAGTTATTTGACAAGGAAAAATGGGGTGACTGGAGAAATATAAGAATAGCTCTTCTTGAAGAAAGGAAGCAAAGAATTCCACCAACAACTGATAATAAAGGCATCGCTAGTTGGAATTTTCAAATAATCAGTGCGCTATGTGACGTTTATCAATATTGTCCCATAAGAGAGATCAAAGTAATGGCGGCAAATCTTTTTAAGCAGACACTTGGGCCTGTTTTAGAAAAGTTTTGCATAAAGGAAAGCGAAGGAAAAACAAAAATCATTCACTCCACAACAAATGAATTAAAAAAAGATCACCTTGAAGATTATGTAAGCTTTGCTGAATGCATGCTTCGCTCTTACGAGATATCTGGAAATGAAAATTTTAAAGCAAACTTTAAAAATGTTCTCACTCTAATAAAAAATGAGTTTCTTCAAGAGGGGTCAATTTATAACCTTAACCTAAACGCTAACAAAAATAGTTTGTTTTCACAAAAGGTTCAGACCTGGGATCAAGGAGAAAAGTCACCGTACGCTACCTTCATTAATTTAGTTAGACGTGGCAAACTCATACTGGAAAAGACATTTCAAGAAGAAGAATTAAACGATCAAGTTGACCATTTAACACAGTTCACACTTCGAAACCCACTTGCTCATGGAGAGGCACTAAGAGCGTTAACCTACCCTAAAAATGCCTACAGGAATTTAAAGTGTCCAAAATCCTGGGCCGATGATGACAAGTTCTTGTCACAGATACATTTTTTTATGCCTAGATTTATCCTTTCTTTTGAAAATACGAAAGACAACAAATGGGAAATTTGTAATGACCATTCATGTGAGTTAAGTGGAGATGGAATGGATGAGCTTTTTGAAGTTCTCTCTCCTAAGGTTGAAAGTAAGAAGTGATTCTTGACTGCAGCTACAGATTACCTGGACCTCTTGCATGCAAAATTCTTCAGGAAAACGGATACGAAGTAATTAAAATAGAGCACGATTGTAAGAGAGATCCATTTTTCTCTTCTTCTTTTAACGGGTCACGTACTTGGTATCAAAGATTTAATAATACCAAGCAAACTAAAACTTTTAATGAGGTTCAATTTGGCAAATTTTTGCAAGGCAATCATCAAATAATTAAAGCTGCAATAATTGATGAGCCATCACCTTTTTTAAATATTTTAAAAAAATTCTCAATAAAACTTATCATAATATCCTCATCAAAAGAAAAAAAGCGGCCTGTGCATGACTTAGATATTCTTGCAAAGAGTACCTATTTCACACGTGATACATCTATTCCTGAAGTGCCATTTGTTGGGATTTTATTTGCCCAAAAAATAGTTTCAGAACTCTATAAAACACTTCTTAAATCAAGAAATGAGACTTTTGTTTACCTTGACGATCTATCTCATCTATTAAATTTAGTAAGCCTTGATGAAAGTAACCGATTTTTTGCTGGCCAGGTATTAGGTTACAACAAGTACAAAATTAAAGATGGTACTTTATTTTTAACGGCACTAGAGACAAAATCATGGTCAGAATTTTTGAACTATATAGGGTTAGAAAATAAAGACAATGTACACCCAGGGGATTCGGTTCAATTAAGTTTTTATAGTGATTTAATGGATAAGCTTCAAAATATGACAAAAAATTGTTTTTCAACATATGAAGAGTCAAGACAATGTTTTACGATTATCGAAACTCATCATATTGAATAGTCCCTTTATCTTTAAGCGATGGCGGACTATTTTCTTGCGCTTCCATAATAAAAAAGTTCTCAGCTTCAGATGAGCTCATTTTTCTTCGCGGTAATTTATTTCTCTCTGTTGGGTCTTTCGCCTTGTACCACTTTGGATACCAATAAAGTAAATCGCCTACTTTTATAAGGTGTGGATTTCTTGTAAAAACATCATTGTTTCTCCAAATTTTTATCCACTTCGTCATATCATTGAATATTTCTTTAGAGATTTTAGTTATCCAGTCATTCTTTAAAACGTTATACGGAATACCATCTTTTCTAAATATTTTTGACACCTCAGGAACGACATAAAAGACAAGACTCTCACCTTTTAAGTATTGCTCATCATGTTTCAGCTCAGGGTTCATCGATATTAAATCTCTGGCTTTCAAAGGATCAGAATATAATTTAAAGGCGATCATACGGGGTGTTTCACCGTCCTTTGCGACTTGATATATACCGACCTGTCCTGCCATTTTACTTTTAAATTGAAAAAAATACTTTTGTTTTAGGACTTCGATTAGCATTTGTTTTTGTGCATCTTCATTCATCTTCTGAATCGCATCTGGCTGCAGCATTCGCGCGCCAGAGTTTTTAATTAAAAGATCTTTTGCCCAATGCCCTGGGTTATCTTCCTCTGACCCGGTGATTCTAACTTTTGGTGTTTCGTACACGAAGTCGGCTTTTCTCCCTCGAACAAACTCTTGGGCACAACCATGCATGAAAAATATCAAAATCATAAAAAAAATTTTCACATACTCATATCGTCTCAGGAGTAAAAGTATTAAGTTTAATTACCCGGATAAATATATTTTATTTTTATAAATTCATTATGAGTTTCAAAGAAGCTTGGAGAAATCCCGGGAAGACCCCTTGGAGCTCTACTTTGAAAATAGAAATCCCATTGCTGAGGCTGGTAGTCATAGGTCATTGGTATGGGTAATAAATTTAAATTGAACGATTCGTTTAAAAGCTTTAGAACAAATTCTGAGCAATAAAGCTTACTTCTTCCAAAACTGTCTTTATTAAACCAGAGAAAATCTTTGTCATAAGGAAGGTTATTAAATTTTGTCTCAAAGGTTGATCTTAAAATATTTGGATCAAAATCAGCACTTCTAGTATGCCTAACAAGCGCCATAGGTCTCCTCTTATCAACAATTTTTTTTATGGTGGATAGATAAACATATTCAACTTTTGATAAAGCGTGTGCAAATCTCCCCTCACCTATATATACAAACAAATGTGAGTAATCTGAGCTAGTTTCACCTTCAATCAGTTTGCAAAGATAACAGTTCATAGGCGCCAATAAAATATCTCCAGGCTTAAATGATTCGGATCTTACCGAGTTAGCGAAATAACCTTGGAGAAAAATAAAACACAAAACATTGAAAATACGCATAAAAATCCATCAATTTTTTTTATTTAACGTAAAATGTAACTACTAAATAATTTTGAACTGGATGTCGAATTATAAATATGAAATATCTTGTTAAGTATCTAACCACCTACATAAGTTGCTTTAGTATCCTTTACGTATCTTGTGTGAGCTTTTTTCCTCAAGTATCGATGGCCAACATTGATTGTACTCAAGAGACGAGAGACCAAATTGAACCTACATGTAAATCATACCAAAGATTTGATTCCGAACTTTGTAATTGCGTTGATAAGGATGGACATGATCCAGTTACAAGAAAACACTTACAAGATGGCTTTGAAGGCTGTATTGCTGATGAGAACTCTCAAGAATGCTATGAAAGCCTTGCTGCAGGTGCATCAGGCTTAACTGATGACTGCACTGATTTAAGCGAAAAGCAAGGAATTGGTGGAAGTAATAGCTTTGAGAGCTCTTCAGAAATTGACTCAAGTAAAAATATAGTAACAACAAGAAATAGTAGCGGAGACCTAGTTCCTCCCCAAAACATGATGTGTTCTGAATTTGACGAGAGTGGAGATCTTAGTGAATGGAACAGGTGGATAAATGTAATCAAAGGGATGTACATTGCTATCAGCATCTTCATGTACTACGGCTTTAAGAATAATGAAAAACTCGTGATGGGCCACTGTTTCGGCACGGTAGCTTTCATTGGTGCTAACATTGCTTCATTGATCACTGAAATAGTCGCATGGATAATGAGTAAGGATAAATTATCAAGCTTAATTGATGAATATGAGGAATCAACGAAATGTAAGGTTGGTGGAGAAGAAAATAGTGATTGTAACCCACTTGACCCTATGGAGGCTCAAACTAAAGCATTTGACTTTATAATTGAAGAGAGAAATATACTATCAGAAATGGCACACGCAAAGTTCATCACCTACTTGATTAATGCGGTATTAATGGCGCTTGCTGGCCTTTTGTTAATTATCCAAGCGTCTATAAGCGCTTCGACCTTGAGCTCTTCGGGCGCAAGTTGTGGGACGACTGCATCATTGGATAACGATAATCAGGACAATGGAATTTTTTCTATTTTTACGGACGGAATAAAAAAATTAATAACTAGACAATTATTCCCAAATTACAGTTTTGCTCAAGAAGAAGAAAAGGAGGTCAAGGGAGCTTGGTCAAGTTGCGGTTTATCAGCAATACCAGGGCTAAATAAAATGGATGCTCTCAGCCAGCAAGATGAAACCGCGGTCAGAACAATGCCTTATGTTGGTCAATTAATCTGTGGTGCAGCGTGGGGCTCTTTAGTGGCCAGTGCTTCGGTTGGTTTTAAGATTGATAATGCTCTAACAAGTTTCATGAGTGGAACTGGTGGTGTCGTAACAGGGTTCGTTCTTGGGGCAATTTCAGCGGCCCTCGCTGTTTTTTATAGTATTATGGCAAAGGAATACCATCTTTTTTCCAACGCCGCTAAAAACCAGGCCAATAAAGTTGCTAGCATGAAAGAAGCGATTTTGGAGCAAATTGAAATAATCTGCCCAAGTGGAAGAAATGATCCCTCGGACACTAGATGCTTTTGTTTTGACGAAAACGGCGGAAGAAGAAATGACCGAACGAACTCTGAAACTTGTCAAAATCTATTCGCGGCACTCGATGCAAAAATCACACTTACTTCAGGAGATTTAGCATTATCTCAAAGTATTCAAAGAAAATGTTGTGTAGCACTTGATGGTAACATTGATTGTGACTGTAATTGCCAAAAGTTTAAAAATAAACAAACAGGAGAAAATGCATGTTTAAAAGCAGTCATTCCTCCAGCACAACTTAACTCAATTGGTGGCATACCAGGAGTGGGCGATGGCCTAAACCAACTAGCAAGTTCAACTGGAGCAAGCTCAGCAAGTAGTAATGTCAACGCAGATAGCTTAAAAAAGAATGCTAAGACTCTCCTAAACTCTGGACGACAAATTTTAAAACAAGTAAGTGATAAGCAAGTAAAAAAAGGAGGAAAACCAATTTTAGCGCCCAGCCTTGCCCCGTACCTAAGAGCGGCAAATGAGCTAGGTAATAAAATTCAAACGACAAGCCTTCCCCTGTCTCCCTCCAGCTCATTTTCAGATAAGGTAAAAGGGAACAAGGCCCTTGCTGCGGTCAAAAAGAAATTAAAAAAGAAAGGTTTTCAATTTGTCGGAGGAGGAAGGTCTCTAAGAAGAAATAAGAAAGAAAAAAAGAAGGACGATGAATTTGGATTTGCTTTTGATAACCCAGAGGGGCAAGCACAGGGTGCAACAGAAACTTTTATGGATAAAAAATATAACTACAAAGAAGATGATATCTACAAAAATAAAAGCGCCTCACTTTGGAAAATCCTGTCTAATAGATACAACACAAGTGGTTACTTAAGACTTTTTGATGACGAAGAATCAAAGTAAGATGAACCTTTTTGGAAAAGAGAATTTTTCAGAAGATCATTTATTCTTACACGAGAGTACTTTTGAAGCTTTTAAAAAATTAAACAAACTTTCCATTGAAAATGGGTTCGACCTTCAAATCGTTTCCGGTTTTAGAAACTACGATAGACAACTACAAATATGGAACAATAAAGCGTCTGGGAAACGAGATCTTTTTGACGGTTATGGAAATAAATTAGATTCAAAGGCCCTTAATTCAACAGAGACACTGAAGGCAATTATGTTTTACTCCGCGATTCCTGGCTTTAGTCGACATCACTGGGGTACAGAGATTGATGTTTATGATGCAAAAAAGGCAATTAAAGAGGAAGTGCAACTTATGCCAAGTGAGAGTGAAAAAGGCGGCATTTTTTTTGAATTTCATCAATGGCTTGACAGGATAATCCGTGACAACAATTCATTCGGCTTTTTTAGGCCTTATGAAAACTTCAATGGAGGTGTTTCTCAAGAAAAGTGGCACCTAAGTTTTTATCCAATAGCCTCAAAAATGGAGAAACTCTTAAACATAGATTTATTTATTAGAGAAATAAAATCTAGTGAAGTTCTTTTAAAGGAAGAAATATTAAAAGACCCTGAGTACTATTTTAATTCATATGTCATCAATACTGATAAACCACCATGGGATCTTTAAAAAAGTTCGAGCCAGACTCCCTCAAGCCTTACAAGCTTTCTTTTTTTTAAATCCATTACCCCTATGTCAAATGTTGCTTCACAAGCTACTTCACCACAGAGCTTAACCATCTCTTGCCTAACTTTCATAACCTTTGGATTTGGTTTATCAATTAAATTTGATCGAATTTCAATTTTTTCTCGAAGAAGTAATTCTTTTTTAAACTTAAGTTCAACGCGAAGTAATACAGGCCCAATTTGATCTTCTAAAATTTTTTTTACGCTAACACCATGCTCGTTAAGTGCCTCCCATCTGGCCTGCTCATAAAGCTCTAGGTAAGTCGCATTATTTACGTGCCCAAATGTATCTAAATGATTTTCTTTGATGGTTATATGATAAAGGTGCATTACTACTTTGGAAGGTTATTAAAACTAAGTAAGTTTAAAAATACAATCAAGTGATCTTCATCAACTTTTAAATATTTTAATTTAAGAAGCTTAATTGTTTTTAATAGAATTCCCTTAAGGGAAATTCTCCCAAAAAGAAACTTTTTCAAGTGAAGATCTATTATTTTTTGATCACGATCGTAATTTACATCTCCAAAAGCTAATACACCAATATTTGTAATAATTTTTGTTAAAGCCTTGAAAGAGAAAACACCATCATTAATCGATAAATTTACGTCTGTAATTTTTGGAAGTTTCCACGATTCAACTTCCCCTGGTAAATGAGTTCCCTCAAGAATAGAAAATGCTTTTAGCGTTTTGTTGAATAAATCTCCCAGCCTTACGGAACTAATAGTTAAACTACCCTGGTCAAGGCACAGTTCAACCAACTCATCTCCTAAACCTCGCCGAGATTTTTGTTCACAACTAATAGCACCAACGTGGCTTTCTACATTTAATTTTTCAAGCCCAAAGTTTAGTTGATCAAATGATAAACTAATCTTTTTCCCCATATTAAAATATGCATCTGATTTTTCGATATAAAAAACCTGCTTTTCGAAGATCTTTTTGTAGATACCAAGATCAAGTGAAATTATCTGTCCGTTATAATTAAAAAATAACCTTTTAGAGTCAGTTGTAAAATCAGCGACAAACCGGTCAAACTTTGTTCCAACAGGCTTTGAATATAAATCTAAATTTGTAATAGAAACATTTCCCTGCCCTTGGCTTAGCTCTCCATTCAAATCATTAATAGATAACTCAAATGAATATGAAATAAAACTAAAACAGACCAAAACGAAACTAAAAAGAATCTTCATTTTTATTCCTTAAAAAAGATAGCTTTATTTTAACGAAATTAAATAAAAAAGCCCATTACCAGACCGGCTGGGTTGGTTTTCATTAGCAACACCCGGTCGGATTATTAGAACTTGTTTCTTCTTGGTGGCATCTTATCCATTCATATGTTTTGGCGCCAAGGACAGTACCAATTATCGGAGCGAAAAAATAGATCCACGTTTGAGAAAAATTAAAATTTAAAATATCAGGGCCTAAAGTTCGAGCGGGATTCATCGACGCTCTAGTAATAGGCCCCCCAACAAATGCACAGACAGCAACAGTGGAGCCAATAGCGATACCCGCAAGCTCCCCTACTGCTCTGGAGTCTGTTGCGACGCTAATAATCACAAACATTAATGAAAAAGATAAAATCACTTCCATTAAAACTCCTTGCACCAATGTTCCATTAATTACTGTTGCTCCAAAATCGTGCCCTGATTCAAAAATTATTTTATGAACAGAGGACGCAAGGGTTGCCCCAATAAATTGTGAAATAATATACCCTGGGACTCTTTTCAGCGGAAATCGTCCCACACTCCAAAACCCAATCGTCACTGCAGGGTTAAAATGAGCACCAGAAATATGTCCTATAGCATAGATCATTATAGAAACGGCTCCACCAAAAATTACAGGAACAAAACCGCCCGCAAAGTTTTGGTCAAGCTGAGCTAGAATCATTGAGCCACATCCAAAAAAGACGAGAAAAAAAGTCCCAATTCCCTCGGCAAGATATTTAGAAAAGTAATTTTTCATAAGATGAATTCCTCTAGATTTTCAATAAAATCTTTTATTTCAAGGCATACCCTATCATAGACTTCCAAAATTTCTTCTTCATTCATTAAGTTTTTTGTGAGCCTTGGTGGATCATCGAACCCAACATGAATAATTTTTGCTCCAGGAAAAATAGGACATGTCTCATGGGCATCTGAACAGACTGTGAAAACAGTATCAAACTCTCTTATTTTTAATTCATCAACAACATTAGATTCTTGAAATGAAATATCAACCCCATGATTTTTCATCACTTTGACGGCGCGCTTATTAATTCCGTGTTTTTTTATCCCAGCTGAAAAAAACTGATATTTCTCTCCCCAGATTTTATTCCCCCAACCTTCGGCCATTTGAGAGCGACAAGAGTTTCCTGTGCACAAAAACAAAATACTTTTCATGGTTCTAGTTTACCATTTTTAGAAAATGTTTTTAATAAATTTCAACGGCTTTTCTAAATGCTTCCTCGCAAGAATCATTATCATGCCTATATAAATTGCAGTCTTGATAGTTTTGAATCCCGTCACCATCAACATCTCCAGCTAACATCAATCCTGTCTTCTTTTTATAAAGATCATTCAACTCTGGATAAAATAATTGAAAACAACTACTAGCGAACCCCATTCGTATTCTTCTTTGGTGAATCAAAAAGTCTAAGTGTTGTTCATAATCAATTAGCTCCAAATCAGTGATGTACCGAACTGGAAACTCTCTAGAAGCCTGATACCTCCTCCCCATACATCTCGTATATTGATTTTGTATTGATGGTTTTGAATAAATAGATCTTAAAGCTAAAACCCTTAAGTCCATATCCATTCGTCCACCATAATTCGGAAATTGCTCAGTGAACTCTTCACTTTGTCTTTCATTGAAGCCCTCTTGGATACGAAACCTGAATCCAGGAAAGTTTGAATGCATGACACTATGTCCACGAAGGTAAGCACTGAATGGCGAAAAACCCTGAAGTTCCCAATGCTCCTGTGCCTGATGTTCCCTGCCATCACCAATTAACCCATAAGACCACGGGTACATATAAAGGTTATCCGTATGAATAATTTTAAAATCTTCCCCGTTAATATTTGGGAAAATAAGTCCTGAATGACCTCCGAAATTGAAATAGTCACCATCCATTTCCACTGGTATGTTTATAGATGATAGAAGCGCCTTGATAACCTTTGAGCCACCCCAGCATCCATTAACGATATGATACTTTGGGCCTACCGGGTCATTTGGGCGTAATCTTAGATTATGATGAGGATCTCGTTGAATCAGAATCTCTTTTATTGTTGGAATTCGATTTAGAGGAATACGAACACCATGATCGTCATGCATTGGATGACCGTGCTCATCACGTTTTCTATATGGCCAATAGTCGTGACTAGGCCCCATTGAGTTAGTACTTGTTCCACTAACGTGTTTAACTCTTTTTCCCACAAATCGAAGTACATTTAGTATTGTTTGAAATCTATTTTCGGCAACAAGACTGTTACTGTGATCGCCTGTCTCCCGAAGTAAACCAGTTACAATTTTATGACTCTCAAGAATATCGAAATTTAAAGCAAAGAATTGTTTTGCTAATGTTGGTTGCGAAAATTTTTTATAAAAAATTAACTCCAAACTTGAATTATCAAAATCAAGTAATGACCACGGTACTATCCTATTCGCCTCGACATACAAACTCCAGGCCATGTGATTGATTTGAATAAAGAATCGATATTCATTACTTGTGATTAACATACTTGGCTTAGGAACAGAAACTAAAGTGTAGCAAGGATTGTCATGATCTATGTCTGGGGAACACTCTCCTTCAAAAGATGGAAGCTCTGTACCATTGTTACTTTCAAGGAAAAATAAAGTTGATATTAGTTGACGCTTTTTTTCTTCGGGCCACAGGTGAAATCCATTAAACTCAAAGCGATTGAGACTAAGGTGATTAAGTAAAAAGTCGCTACTAAAAATTCTCCTATATTTTTCCTTTGTATTTCTATTTTCTCCTGGGTTAAATAGCTCATCCACATAGGGGATGCCATTTTCCGCAACAGGATTTGGGTGGGGGTCACAAACATCACCAAATTCGTCAACATCTGCATTTTCTTGGTTCGGATTTGATTGATTGGGACAGTTATCGACAAGATCGATTACCCCATCATTGTCATCATCCGGGTCACAAGCATTACCGAGACCATCATTGTCATTATCACTTTGATATTCCGAAATCTCAGGGCAAAGATCACATGCATCTCCTTGAGAATCTCCATCTCTGTCTATTTGATCTGGGTTTGGAACAAATAGGCAATTATCCATATTGTCTGGTACACCATCGCCGTCATGATCAGGTAAATCAACGGACCTATCATCTTCTTCACAAAATCCACTGCAATTAGGATCTTCACAATCGGTTAATCCATTTTGATTATTATCAATACCATCGCTGCAAAGACCTGCTCCCTCTTCACGATCCACTGGTATTGGCCCTGCATCTGGTGCAGGTAGGCACTCTTTTAATTGGTTATCACAACCATACTCGCAATGCTCAAACCTAGAGTTATAACCACTAGAATTACAGTATCTTTCATAAAGCTTATTACCAGAGCAAAAATAACGATGGAGAATATTTCTCCAATCTCCACGAGTGAGGATAATTTTTTTATTTTTTACGACACACCTAAGTGGTTTTTTCTTTTTATTTTTTGCCCAATTTTTTAAGAGTGTTTGCCTAGGTTTTGACTTAGATTTAGAAAATTTAGGTTTCTTATATTTTGGTAGATAAAAACCATGGGCAAGATTGAAAAATAAAGGACTTAAAAATAACGTGATTAGTATAATTTTGGCCCTATTGTTCATCCTGACACCCCCAAATAGCGAATAAAGGGACATTATGCTCCCAATTTAAGGAAGATTACCCCCGCTACCAAAAATAGAGCAATTAGAGTGCCAAAATTAAATAAAATATTACACAACGTATTAATGGCCAAAGCGAAATTTGATAAAGACAATTTTATAATGAACAAATTACTTTTATTTTTAACATTATTGATTTCGAAAGAGACCTTCTCTAATGATCTCAATATTTTTGTTATCAGTGACTTAAATGGAAGGTACGGAAGCACTCACTATTCTGAGGACGTCAGGAAATCAATTGAATATATTATTAAAGAAAAACCAGACCTCGTTTTGAGCGGAGGCGATCATGTTGCAGGTCAAAAAGCGGGACTGAATTACCAAGCAATGTGGGACTCCTTTCACGAGTATGTAACTTTACCATTGTCAAAGAACTCCATCCCTTTTTTTCCCACGCCAGGAAACCACGATGCCAGTACGTATAATGCGTTTAAAAAAGAACGTGAGATCTATAAAAAAAATTTCACCATCCCTAAAGGAGAAATAAACAAAGTTGATATCAAAAACTTTCCTTTAAATTATGCCTTTTCTTTGAAAAATACGTTATTTATCTCACTTGATGCCACGGGACTAAAACTAGGGCCGACACAAATTTCATGGCTTGAGGATTTACTCAAAAAACAAAGAGAAAAATATAAATGGGTAATCTTTTTTGGACATGTTCCATTAATACCAGTGGCTGTTAACCGAGAAAATGATTATTTAAGAGACCGTGAATTATTTAATTTATTAAAAAGACACGATGTCAGTCTTTGGATAAGTGGGCATCATCATGCTTACTATCCTGGTAAAAAAGATGGCGTTAAATTTGTCAGTCTAAGCTGCCTTGGAGGAGGCAGCAGAAAACTCATCGGCGATACAAAGATTTCAAAAAAAGGCATTTTAAAAATAAAGATTACCAGTACGGCCATTCAGGTAGAAGGGTTAGACTCTCGAAACAATTTTCTTCGAATAAAAAAAGAAGCTCTTCCAGTAAGTATTGGAAAAAATCAACACTTACTAGAAAGGGATTAAAAACAAATCGAAATTACTTATAAAAATTAAACGTTAGTAAAATAATAATAAACAAATTCCCAGTGCTAGCAAGAAGCCCCCCCCTATCAATCTAGCTTCTATACTAGACTTAAGATCATTAACGATTAGTTTTTCGGAACGATAATTCACTAGATTACTACCACTTTCTTCAAGCTCATCCCTACCAAAATCAAGTAATTGTCCAGAGATGCATATTTTAACATCTTTAAATTTTTTTATATTAAGATCAGTATAGAGACTATGATTACCATCGATATATTCTTTAAGAATATTTTCTAATTCATATTTATCAATTCTCTTGTCAGAGTTAACATCAAACCTTTTTAAATTTTTCTTATTACTCTTTAACTGATTAAAAACTTCTTTTTTATCCAAAATAAAACTCAAAGGTATCGTAAATTTTCGATCTAATTCCTTTGGGTAGTTAAAAAAATCAACACATTCTCCGAAGACATAAACTCTTTCCCCCAAACCAAAACCGCTTTCTTTTAAGATAAATTCACTTCCTAAACCAGCATGGCTTCTCAAACGCCTTTGTATCTCGGCCACATCAAAATTCCTATCAACAAACTCTCGAATATCTCTTACGTGGCGATCTTCACAATCATTTAATGAGAAACTAATTGGTTTTTTCTCCTTAACACTACCACTGTATAGGTCCACCACAGCGTTTTCCTTACCACCATCATTTATTATTAAAAATCTTGAAGAACATAGTTTAATAGAATATTTCAATTCTCTCGGGAACTTGCTCCACTCCTCAAACTGCCAATAAATTACAGCATACTTCTTCTTACTAAATGGAGAAATTAATGGTGAGGTTTGATCACCTACGGCTCTCGCTTTCAACTCTGAGTTTGTACCCATAGGCATAGAGTCTATTTTTGCCGTAGGGGTATCGGAAAACATCCTCATCGTCTTAAACTTATAAAGTCCGTCAATAATTAAGATAAAACCTGAAAACGAGAAGACTATCGCTCCTATTGTATTGTCGCCCATCCAAATTACTATGAGAATGAACCCAATAAAGCCAGTATTCTTATCGTTAGTTGCCATCGTTATAAACTATAATGATCAACCGATATTAAGATTAAGTACCTTTTCATTTTTTTCAACGATGAATAATGCTTCTTCCTCATAACCTAATAATCGTGCTAAAAACACATCAGGGATTTGTTGAATTCTTGAATTGTACAAATAAACAGAGTCATTATAAAACTCTCTTCTACTCGTTAATTTTGATTCGAGCTCACTTAAACGAACTTGGATTTGTAAAAAGTTTTGGTTAGATTTTAGCTCTAGATTGTCTTCCCCTAGGCCAATTAGCCCGTTTAAACCTGATATTAACTCATTTGACTTAACAATTTTATCCTTAATTGAATCACAATTCATATAATCAGCTCTGGTAGAGAGGATCTTATCCACCATGCTTTTTTCATAATTAACATAGGACTCACAGACCTTAACCAATTGTGGTATTTCATCAAATCTTTGCTTAAGAATAACGTCAATATTTCCCCAGTTCTTTTTTAAGGATTCCCTCAAACTGACAAGAGCATTGTAAGAAAAGATCAGTACAGTGCTAAGTATAAGGATAAATATTCCAATTATTATTAAAAGTATATTCATGAGACCACCTTATTTTTGATTTACAACCCATGAAAAAAGAAGCAATAATTTTTTTAAAAATCGACACTTTGGTGAAAATTATTAATAAAACAAACTTTATTTAACCAGACCCATAAATAAATATATTTAATAAATCTTAATTTGTTCTATCGGTATAACCGATGTATCAACTAATGGACGTAACAACACGGCCCAATAACAGGAGAGCGGAGTTGATCAAGATAGGTGAAGTTAATGAATTAAAGATAATGGTAAAAAACTCAAATGGTTTTATTTTAAGTCATCCACTATCTGATGATGAGGCATTTCTCCAAAAAAACGAACAAAATAAGACACTGGAAATCGACCAGCGGGTAAATGTATTTGTTTACATTGACAACGAAAATAATTTAATCGCATCAATGGATAGGCCAATCGCAATAGTTGGAGAATATGGATTCATGACCGCGGTGGAATCATTAAGAATTGGAACATTTTTTGATTGGGGGATCAAAAAGGATTTATTCGTGCCTGATAATGAACAACGTGAAAGAATACATGAAGGAGACCAACTTATAGTTCGTGTATGTAAGGATGAAAGAACCGAGAAAGTTTATGGAACAACAAAGATAGGTAAATATATCAAAGCCTCTGAGTTTAATATAAATGTTGGGGATAAAGTTTCAATAATTCCTGCAAAAAAAGAGGAACTTGGTTTTAGGTCAATAATCAATAAAAAATATATTGGAATGATTTATTATAATGAAATATTTAAAAAAATTAATATAGGTCAAAAACTTGAAGGGGTAATAAAAAAAATTAGAGAAGATGGGCTTATTGATGCTGCATTACAGGTTCAAGGATTTCAAAACCTTGTCAAATCAAAGGATAAGATCATAGCGTACTTAAATGAAAATGGTGGTAACTCTCATCTCAATGATAAAAGTTCTCCCGAAGAAATTAGAAATATATTAGGTATGAGTAAGCAAACATTTAAAAAAACTATTGGTATTTTATATAAAGAAAGAAAAATCATAATTAACAAAAACGGAATCAAGTTAGGATAACTTTTAAAAAAACAGAATTCAATGATAGAGTATTAATTAACAAAAAATTAAAAGAAGATTAGTATGCTAAGAGTTTTTATTACCTTGATTATCGCTGGAATATATTCACTACTCTCAGGTTTTAGGACAAGAAATGACTTATCACTTTTTGAGTCAAACATCGATAAACTAGTCAAAAGTATTAACCCCGCAGAAGCCGGGATAATTTTTGTTACCGACAACATTATTATTGTATCTTTATTTTTAGTATTAGTGCTTTTTGTTTATTTTATTGGCGAATCTAAAGCACCAAAAGAATTTGTGAACAAGTTCAAGCAATTAAACTTTAAACTACTTCCTGCTTACCAACTTATAAGAGTTCTATCTCTTTTATGCTGGCCAATGCGAGAGATAATACCATTTAACAGTCTTTTACTTGTTCCTCTAGTGCTTCCTATCTCTTATTTAAAGATAAAAATAATTAAATCCCACCTGGAAGAGGACTCAGGAAGTTTAGGCTTTTTGTCAAAAACAACAATACAAATAATTACAATAACATGCAATATTCTTTTATTATTTTTAATTCCATTCCTTCAAAGTTTTATTAAAAAAAACTACCTTTAATTTTTAAAATTTGTTGTAAAATAAGTTTTAAAATGGGTGGTTTTATATGAAGTATTTATTAACTTTTAATTTTTTAATATCTATAGCATATGCAGAGGTTACTCAAAAAGATATCTTAGATGTAATCAACAAAGTTGATTCATATGACATCATACCAAAATCGTTAATTGATCATGCAAAGCAAGAGGTAAAGACATTGAAAAGCTCTGACTTGCAGCAAATAAATTCAACCTCAAAAATGCAGGTACCTAATCTTCCTAATCTCCCTTCAAAAGGAACACCGAAAGAGGGGGTAATTCCTGACAACATAAAAAAAGACCTTGAAACAATAAAGAAAAATGCAAAAAAAAGACAAGAGCTTCTTGAAAGCGTAATGAAAGAATAGAGATATTTAAGTAATCTAAACACTAAACCTAATTTTTGTGTCCAAGTTAACCGACTGGCCCTTTATGGAACCAATGATATGGATATACGGTGTTGTATTTGCCGGTGTTTTGATGTGCTACAAACCTTTCAGGGATTTTTTCACCACGTACAGAAATAGATTTAATTTAGATCACGAGTCAGAAGAAGATCTAGTGAGAAGAAGAAGGAATGCCTTAGATCATATTTTACTTAATCCCATGGTAAAGAAAAAATATGAATTAAATATAATCAAATCAACTGAGGGTTATTATCTAGATGGCCATATTGAAAATGATTTTAATAACAAGAATGTGATTGATGATGAGTTTGAAGATGATGAGTTTGAAGATGATGATTTAAATGCTCCGCTCGTAGGAAGTAAATATAAGTACTTTACACCAGAGTACAAATTCTATTGGTATACTCTTGCCTCCTCTGCTGTATTAACCTATGTAATTTTAATATTATTTACCAAATATATTTTAGAATATGGCTCAGAGATTGGTGGAAGTCTAAATAATTATACAGTAGAAATATCCACAGTAGACTCAGGACTATATTACTTTCTTGGGCCTTGCATCGCAATCTTTTTACCCTTTAGCTTCCTTGGTATAATTTTAAAAAAGCTAGTCCCACATCTTTATTTGAAAGACTTAATAACAACCAGTAATTTGTATGATTATTCCGAGGACATTGCAATGGAATGCAAAACTTCCAGAACAATTATCATTAGTATCTGTCTATTTTTTTACATGACTTATCTAGCTTTTAGTTTTCGGCAAAACTTTTACCTTGAAGATAAAATTATTTCCAAGAGAATTACATGGCAAAAAACATACCCCATTGAGAATTTGTACTCATTCAAGCAATTGAATGACAAATCTTTCCATCTGTCATTCAGTGATATGGGTTACATAAATGCGCTCGCCCCAAAGTCAAAATATATTAATATGAATCAAAATACTGCAACTTCATTTTACAAATTTAAAAATAAATACATGATTAAACTAATAAAAATTATGCCTGAGTTAGAAAAATATAAATCGTATAATAAAATTAGCAAGAAAAAAGAGTTCGAGAGTATCTCTAATGACCCTATCAACAAATTCTACTCTATCTTATTTACGAACACAGCATCCTTTTCATTAGTTTTAGTAATACTTTCAGGTATCTATAAATTCATAGTTTATGTAAGAAATATATTTTCTTAAAGACTAAAATTATGAATGACCTCGTCTTCCTATTGAACTTTTAACATTATCGAGAGCACTCCGATTTATACAAATCTCCAATGTCTAAAACGATATAGGTTAAACCCCAAGTAAAAAGCTAGACAACGAGGCATCTCTACTCAATAGAGATTGGTCTACACTTTTTATTCTTTTTAATGGCATTTTACATATTTTATCTGGGATTCAAATCTTTAAAGTCTAAAAATGAAGCTTAAGTAAAATTACTTAGAACAAATTAAATTCTAACTAACTTTGGTAACACCACCAGATAAAGAGTCAATATCCACGTAATATTCAGACTTATCGCTTTGATTAACATATACTGTTACAGAAGCACCAACCATGTCTGAGGTGATATTAATATCAGAGTAACTCTCAAACCTTTGAACATCACTTCGCCCCGACTTTTTTTCAACTATTAACTTTAAGGGATGTACTTTATTGTAGCTTACTTTTAAGTCCTCCACGACACTGACAACCTCTCCTGTCAAAGGGTAACCGATAGATTTAAGGCGTTTTGCAAACTTAGATTTTTTATAATTTATATAGAAAATACCAAACCCAAAGGAAAAAAAGAACAAACCCACTAAAGTAATAATAAGGGACCCAAGCCATAACCCCGTAAACGAATTCTCCCTAATATCGTTTGGGTCAATCTTTAGAGCATAGATTTTAACTATGCTTCCGATATCATGAGACTTAATATTGGAAGAAAAATTTTGTTTATTGATATACTCCTTACCTCTAAAATTATATTTGTAAACAGGAGTATAAAACGTTTTTCCTTTGTCTCCTCGGTAAGTATCATACTTTATAACCTTGGCATCAACTAATTCAGCCTCATCCATAAATACATAATTTGAGTAAAAAGAATAACCACCGCTAATAATAAGTATGAAGCCAATAAAAGAAAAAATAACTGAGAAAAATTTAAATATTTTTGGCACATTTATCCCTTTTAAAAATTTCTTTAAATATATCGGAAGTATCTTAAAATTATTTTAGTTGTTCAATATTCAAATAGTATTTATGTAACAAAAACCCACTGAGTAAGACCGATTTACTTTTTAATGTATTTAAAATAAAAAACTTTCAATTTTGATCCAAACGTTAGGAAAAAACATAGAAACGCAAGATTAAACATCAAACACAAAAAAAAATGAGTTACATAGTTCTCATTTGTATAAACTTTTATTTTATAATCAGGTTTTTTTTCAAATAGATCATAGGCTTCTACATCATAAATATTAGGCGAAATCAAACTAAATTTCTCTAGGATATTTTTTGAAATTTCATCTCTCTTGATAAAATCTAATGTTCCGGTTTCATCTATTGAGTAATATTCGTTATCAAATTTTAAAATTGAATCATGACCTAATTCGCCAAATGAAACATCCATCCCTAAGAATTCAAGTTTTTTAATTTTTGATAGATCGGGTTTTTCATCTTTTTTACTTGGAAGAGTATACCTGAAGGCTTCAAGGTTTCTGTATAAATACTCTTTTTCACCCAAAAGTCTATTTATCACTATACTATCCTCTTTAAATAATATCTGCTTGTAACTGAAAGAAAGGTAAGCATAGAAGGTTATCAATCCAACAGCGATAGAGATATTCCTTAAAATATTGAACCTCATTGGTAAAAACATAAACAAACAATAGAAGTGTGAAAAAGAGATAAATTTTCTTTTTAACAAAAAGGGAGCAACTAAAGTGCCATAAAATGAAATAAGCGGAGAAGGAAGACAAAGAGAAAAAATAGGAAGAAAAAAGTATTTCCCCCAAGAACCAAAGCGTGAAATTTCGACAATGTTAAACTTAACATTTTGATTATCAAACGAAAGTGTATCAAGAAGATTTTTTGTTAGAAAATATCCAATTACATATAAAAGTATTGCTATCAGAATATAAGAGAACCAAAAAATCATCTCGTACTTTTCTTTCATGGATTCAACATCAAAACCCCTGCTGAGATGATAAGGACCTTCTTTTTTTAAAATTTTATCCATTTCGACTGATGGAATCCTTTCAAATGTTTTTCCATAATTATTAGTTGTCTTCTCCAAATCAGGATGCATCCGAATATATTTACGCTCCTCCGCAAAATATTCTGAAAAATGTTTAATTTTCAAAAGCTTTATAGATAAAAGAAGTGGGGGTAACCAAAAGTGAATGTAAATTTTTGAAAATAGATATTCAAGCACAATGCAACTCTTTTAATTTTTTATTCATATATTATACAAAACAGAATGACATTATATTGGATTATTAAATTAATTTCCGACAATTTAACGCCCGGGAAAAAAGAACTTGTTGAAACAATGTCATACCACACAGATAAAGATCTTTTAAAAAGATCTTCAAAATTTAAAAAAATAAAGTCTCAGAAAATTGCCCGCGACATTTTTTCAAAACGGAATATAGAATATCTATTAATTAGTAAGAATATGGACTGTCCTCACTTTTTTCATCTTTCTTACATCGATATTCTTCATCCTCAAGTTTACAGACGAGACCAGTTTTGCATTCATCTGCCCCTTTCTGGCATTTTTCGCCTTCACCATGCTTATCTCCAGTACCGCAACTACCACAGTGTGCCGAAGCGTAACTAGATATCAGTGCTAAGGATAGGATAAATATTAATTTCTTCATTTCGTTACTCCATATTTAGCTTGTATTTACTTGAATAATAACTCACAAATAATTGAAGACAAATAGTTTATCCCTCAACAATTCCTAATTTGAATTTAAATAATTGTCCTAGTCAATCAAATCACCTTTATGTTTCCAAAACATTTTAGGTAAGATGATTAAGAAAATAGACTTTTTCATGAAATTCTTAAGGGAGCTTTACTTTTTAAGCGCAACAAAACCATTTCTTGAGGAAATGATATGTTTAACATTAGATAAATTAAGATTCGTTTGCGAATCCTCATCGGCTCCAGCTTCATTCATTCCCCAGGTAACAACAGACCCATCATCTTTGATAGCAGCAAATGCATAATGATTAGTCGCAATATCTATCACGCCAGAATTTAATAGACTCGACTTATCAGATACAGTTACATCCCATTGCCTTCCCCAAGAAACGACGCTACCGTCAGCTTTCAAAGCGGCAAATGCATCCAGTGTAGAGTAAATCTCTGAAACATTTACCAACCCTGCACTAACTGAAGATGAGTCTCCTCCAAATGTAGAATCCCCCCATGTGATTACGTTTCCATTGTTCGTCAACGCCGCAAAAGATTGAGCGGTAGAAAAAACTTTTTTAATCCCACTACTTAAATTAACCGATGTTAAGTCGCCTCCATGATTGGCTATATCCTCAGGGTGAGCGCCGTAACCCCAGGTAACAACGCTTCCATCATTTTTTAGAGCAGCAAATGCATGTGAATTACCATATATTTCCTTAACATTCGTAAGGTCTACTCCACTTGCACTGCCTCCATGCCTTGCTCCTCCCCATGTAAAAACCGTTCCATCATTTTTCAAGGCAGCAAATGCACGGGAAGTTGTGACGACTTCCTTAACATCATTCAAAGAAAGAGTATCATCAGCCTCTACTTCATAGCCCCATGAAACGACAGTGCCATCACTTTTAAGTGCAGCAAAGCTTTGATCTGTTGAAAAAATTTCTACTACTCCACTCTGCAGTTTATTCAATGCATTTTGAGGAATAAGACCACCAGTTTCATTACTTCCCCAGGCGACTACACTTCCGTCATTTTTAATTGCAGCAAATGAGGACCCAAAAAACGGGTTTGTATAACGGTGAAATGTTGAAAATATTTTAGTCACATTTTCTAAAGTTCCTCCTGAAATCTCAGTTGGGCCAGAGTCCCCACCACAACAATCCTTCCCCCAAGTAACAACAGACCCATTGTCTTTTAAAACAGCAAAGGAAAACTTATTTGCAAACAATTTCGAAACCCCTGAATTAATAGATTGGGCGACGCCGCTAGAGTCACCACCATCATTTGAATGACCCCAAGTGATAACAGAGCCGTCTGCTTTTAATGCAGCAAAACCACCAACGGTAGTTGCAACACTATTTATATTTGTGAGATCGCTCGTGTTAGTGAGATCAAAGGAGAACATATTAGGTACGATAAAATCACTTCCCCAAGAAATCCCATCGTAAGGTCCCTCATTACTGGGAAATTCTTGTTCACTTCCATGGGTGCCGCAATTGCTGATCGCTAATTCAGCTAATTTTCTTTTTGCTCTAAGGTTATGAAATCTATTTCCAATTAACGCATTACTACTCTCCTCATCAAAGTAAGCTTGAATGTCATCATTGCTAAAAATTCCATCAATAGTCGGCACCCATGGGTCAACCGAAGAAAACGTAGGTTCGGTATTATAATTACTCATTTTTGAAATTGAGTAATTTGCAGTGCAAATATCTCCTTTAAAAGACAAAGAAGGAAGCTGTGATTTATCTCCTATATTAGCAAAATAACTTCTCAAAGCTTCTTGGCAATCAGATGATATCGAGCTCTCTTTTGTCGGTTTACAGTTATCTAATGAAACCTCCAACCCAAAGTCATTATATGCTTTTTTACCCGTACCAACTAGGCCATCAAAAAAGTGAATACGCTCAAGCGAAAGACCACTGTCATAAAACATGTCATAGATGAATGAACTATTGTGGTCGATTGAAATCAAGGTATTAGGCACCATACTAGTGTTTTTAAATGCAACTAACTGAGTCAGTAAAAAAGGATGAGTCAAATTAGTAGAGTTCCCAGTTATAACAAAAGCATTAGACTCACAACCATTGTTAATTGTTTTAGTGTTAATGAAATTATTATAATCACAAGGTGACTTAAACATCTCATGAACTCCATCGATTACGACGCTCCCTGGCGATATACTCGTCACAGTGTTACCTTTATGAAGATTATAGTCACCTTGAATCTTGGTTTGATCGCGCAAGATAATTTGGATATTATCTTTAGCACCATAAGCAATAGGTTTTATTAAAACAATAAATTCCCCGTTGGATAAACTGGATCCGGGTTGATCATCGCTGGTTTCATATAACGCCTCCCACAATACACAACTGTCATTCATGTCCAGATCAGCAACAAGAAGCCTGTCCTCTACGCATGTTTGTCCTTTTTCGTGATAATAAAAGCTGTAAACTTTTTCACTAAATAAGGCACCGAAAATAAAAATGATAAATAATAATGCTCTCATCTTAATTTTATAAGTTCTATTGATTTATTGCCGTCAGTTATCAATATTTTATATTCATTAGAATACGTTACATTTATGCTATTTTTTCCATTTAAATCATCGGGATGAAAACTTACACTCCCTCTATTTGAGGAAATTATGGTTATACTTTCTGCATTTGGATAATTGGAAATTACATCCCCAATATAAAGGTCTTCCCTTTTAGTTAAATTTAATGAGTTTTTATAATAAAATGATTTATTAGACGAATCTATAATTTTAGATTGCTGAGAGTTATCTTTTATACTCAGGCAACCAGTAAAAAAAATGAGTAAAGTTAATACTTTAAATGCCATAATTTAATCGTACACCAAGTTTAAAACACTTATTTATACTTTAAGATTTTAATTACATACGTCTTTTCGTAATGAAATTAGTTTATATAAATGCCAAAAAAATCATTCTAATTAAAATTAATTTAGCTCTAAAATTTTTAAATAAATTCTCATTCCCTGGGGAGTATTTTTTTACGGATCACCTGTCAAAAAAAAACACACATTTTAAGGCCTTAAATAGATCAAATGTTCAATTTTCCTATAACTCCAAGAAACTTTTCTTGGCACATACCTTGCTTGAGTAAACTAATTATTTACTTAGGGGAAAATTATGAAATTAAAACTTAAATCGTTTCAAATAAAAGCAATAACCATTTTATTTGCAACAGTTTCATTTACGACCAGCGCCTATGATTACTATGATGATAATGATTATTATAATAGTTGTGATAACTTTGAAGACACATTCATAATGGAGACAGACCTGAAAATACCAGTTGAGGTAACATGCGAAGTCCCACAAAATGTATTAAAAAAAGAAATAGAATATCAAAAATACCAAAAAACATTTTTAAGAGATCTTAGAAATCAAATTTCAAGAGACATTTTACATGGTGAGATAGATTCAGTCTCAGACAAAGCTGATAAAATTATCAAATTTCTAGAAAAAAATGCTCCAGAGGGAGCGAAGCCAGTTCAATCGATCCTTGAACTCGAAGCAATTCAAAAACCTGCTTTTGAAGCATTGAGCTTTATTCCATACGTCGATACTATTTTTAAGATTGCTAAAACAGCACACAATCAAACGAGTAAAAACACAAGTCGAAAAAAATATCGTGAATTATTGGCAGAAATAAAAGAAAATAAACATGGAAATGATTTAATGAAAGATGTCATTGACTTATATTTTGACGAACTAAACAGCAAATTTGATTCTAAAATTGTAGAATTGAAAAATTTTAAAGATGACAACCCATCAATTATTTATAAATCCACGGAATTTAATGACTGTAGTTCTGCTATAAAGGAGCTTAAAAGGCAAAGTCGTGTGACAACGGCGCTAACAATGAAAAAGGTTAGTCAAGAATTATTAGACTTTGGTGTTGGTAGACCGACGGCAAACGGAAAAAAAGTTTGGATAGAAGGCTTAAATGGAAAACTAAGTAAAAGTGTAAGCAGCAAGCTTGTTTGTATGCAGGGTCTTACTGAAAATGGTTTTTCAAAAAGAAAGTCATTTCACGCAAAAAACTTAGATATTAAGAATCGTTTTAATGTCGTGAACGATTACAAAAGTGATTCAAATTCGTCATGTAAAAGAAAATGGGAGCATGACAACGGGATGAAGATGAGCCTCAACGGTGTAATGATCGAACCTACGATGTGGAATGACAAGATTAACGTAGTATCTCTATCAATGAATCTATCGTGCTTAAAAAGAAGATTCGGCGATTCATATCCTAAAGATAACGGATTTACTGATTTACAACAAGCTGTACAAGTATCATTAGGGATGGAATCAAACCAGAGCTCTCAAGGAAGACTTACTAGGACAATAAATAATTATTATAAAAATGAGAATAAATGGCAGTATCGAAATTATACCAAGGGGTCCTTGGACTGCAATCCGCGAGAACATATATCTGAAATTTTCCAATTCCAATTCGACCCCAAGAATTACTAATCGCACAGTCCCGGTCAGTTCCATAAATAGGAACGGCCGGGAATATTCTGCAATGCTTACATGAGATACTTTTAATCTAATATCTTCAATAAACTAAATTTTTAAAACAATCTTTCCAATATGCTCGCGGCGAAGAAATTCTTTTTGGGCGTCAACAATATTTTTTAAAGAAAAAGTTTTCCAAACAACAGGTTTTATTTCTCCACGCTCGATATAACTGATAAGGTTTGGAAATATTTCTAGGTCCCATCCCGTGCAGCCAATCAGGGTAATATCTTTTAAGTAAAAAGATCGAAGATCAAGCTTCACAATAGGACCAGCAACGGCGCCACTAGAAACGTATTTTCCCCCGCGAACTAAAACATCAATTAATTCAGGAAAGCTCTCCCCTCCAACATTATCGATAACAACGTTCACTGACTTTTCACCAAGAACTTTTAAAATACTTTCTTCCCTGGTGATAACTTGATCGGCTCCAAGGGCATACACAGCGTCCTTTTTACTAGCACCACAAACACCAATAACTCTTGCTCCTCTTCTTTTCGCCAGCTGAATACTCGCCGATCCAATTCCACCACTAGCTCCCATGATCAGTACAGTGTCTATTTTTTTCACCCCCGCTCTATTAATCATATTTTCACTTGTACCATAGGCACAGGGAATTGAGGCAAGCTCTTCATCACTCCAATCACACTCCACGACGAATGCATCCTCAGCGCTAACTTTTACGTACTCAGCAAAGGCTCCATCAAAATCACTCGCCATCCAAATATTTTCTAAATCCTTATCACCGTTTACTCGAACGCAGGGCCGAACTATAACTCGCTTGCCAAGAATATTTTTATTTTGGTCATCAAAAACCTCAACAACTTCGCCGCAACAATCTGTCCCTTGAATAAAAGGAAAAGGTGTTTTTTCATTCCACCCACCATCCGCGACTTCTTTTCTTTCACCTTCCTGATCCATCTGAGTTTCATTAGTGCTGGACTTAAAACTTGATGAATACCAGCCGAGTCTGGTGTTTATTTCTGTATTATTTACTCCAGCGGAAAAAACTTTTATCAGCACTTCACCACTTGAAATTTTTGGTAAATCGACTTCCCTATAACTTAATTGTTCATACCCACCAGTGCCAAGTGTAACGACTGCATTCATTTTCTTTTTATTCATTATTTATACCTTCACATTCTCCACAAATCTTGAAACGTATTCGCAATTTGGATTATTGATTATATCCACAGGAGTACCTATTTGCACCAGTTCTCCATCTTTTAAAATCGCCATTCGGTCGGCGAGTTTTATTGCTTCATCAAGGTCATGGGTGACAAAAACCACCGTTTTTTTCATTTTATCTTTTAAGCCTAAAACAACATCTTGCATCTCATTGCGAATTAGAGGATCAAGTGCGCTAAAAGGTTCATCCATAATAAGTACATCTGTTTCGCAAGCAAGTGCTCTCGCAATTCCTACTCGCTGCTGCATTCCTCCAGAGAGTTGTCTCGGATAAGAGTCCTCATATCCATTAAGTCCAACGACATCAATCCAACTTTTTGCTTTTCCTTTTTGAATGTCCTTTTTTTCGCCCCTTATTGATAGTCCAAAAGCGACATTCTCCAAGATATTTTTATGCGGTAGTAAACCAAATTTTTGAAAAACCATACTCACTTTTTGGCGCCGAAATTCTAAAAGATCCTCCCCTTTAAGGTGAGTAACATCTCGCCCATCAAATAAAACCTCTCCGTCCGTTGCTTCAATGAGTCCATTTAAATGACGAATAAGTGTGGACTTTCCAGAGCCGGACAATCCCATGATAACGAAAAATTCATTTTTTTTTATAGAAAGACTAATATTGTTAATTCCTAGTGTCTGTTTTTGCTGGGTTAGTAATTCCTCTTTGGTCCCTCCACTTTTAACGAAGGTAACACCGTTATGCGGTTTCTTTCCAAACACTTTAAATATATTTTTAAAATCAATTTTAATATCACTCATTAAGTACTCTTTTTTTAATGATTAATTGTTTTATCTAATTTTTGACCGATGGATTGAGTTAGGCGATCAATAATAATCGCAAGTAAGACAATCCCAACGCCAGCAATAAAACCTTGCCCAACGTCCAGCTTTTGGATTCCAAGAAGTACCTGTTCCCCAAGTCCTCGGGAACCAATCATCGAAGAAATCACCACCATCGATAAGGCCATCATAATTGTTTGATTAACTCCGGCCATAATTGAAGGAAGAGCAAGAGGTAATTTTACTTTTATTAAAAGCTGCCAAGGGGTGGCGCCAAAACTAGTGGCCGCCTCGACTGTAAATGGATCAACCTTTCTGATACCAAGATCCGTAAGTCTAATTGTTGGGACGATTGCATAGATAACGGTTGCAAAAACTGCGGGCACTTTTCCTAGTCCAAAAAGCATTAATGCAGGAATAAGGTAAACAAAACTCGGCATGGTTTGCATACCATCCAAAATTGGAAGAAGTACTGAGCGAAAGCGTTTATTACTGGCACTGAGAATTCCAAGTGGAAGACCTAGAATTGTACTTACAAGAGTGGATATCATCATAAGCGCCAAAGTTTGCATTGAAAGTGTCCATAGCCCTAGAAAGTAGATGCATGAAAAGCAGGCCAATAACCCTATCGATAGTTTTAACCTTCTTAAATAAAGACAAAATAGAGACACAATGGAGGAGAGAATCCACCAGGGAGAGGTGAGCAAAATCTTTTCCGTGGCCAAGATGAGTTTTAAAATAGGAATAGTCGATCTTCGAAAACTCTCTCCATAATTAGTCACTAACCAGCTAACGGTATCATTAATATTTTCTGCAATGGCCATAGAACCTTTTGATTTATTTTTTGCACTGGCACTACCAATGGCAATTTTTACTTTTCTAAAGGCTTCTGGTGTCACCCAATTTTTCCATGTTTTTATATTTGTCTTTAAAAAGTTTAAGGCCGCATCTTTTGGAGTACGCCCTTTTTGTTTATGCATAAACGCCAATGCCTCACTTGTTTGCCCTGGTGCCATCTCATACTTTTTTAAAAATTCTACGAGCTCACTATTGTTGTTCGCCCACTTGGTGTTGACTCCAATATTTACTGGAACCACGGGATACTCTACTGCCTGAGATAAATCCGTCCCGGAAGTGAGTTTTTCCCAAATGATAGGATCAAAGGTAGGCTCTTTTAGTTTTATAAGATCATATGTTCCAAGAACCCAGGTAGGGCCCCAGTAATAGGCGACAAAAGGTTTCCCTTGTTTATATTTGGAAGCAATAACCGACGCCAACGCAGAGCTCGTACCTGGCCTAAAGTTTTCAAAATCGCTTAAAAGATTGTAGGCTTTTAATTTTTTCGTATTAACGTCTTCACACGCCCACCCCAGCATACAGTTATAAAATCGACCTTTATTTGGATTTTCTGGCTCAATGAAAAGGCTTTTGTGAGAAATTAAGTTATCAACACTTTTTAGGTTTGGAGCGGCCGGCTTTATGCCGCGAGCTTGATCTCCCTCAACGAGGTAGCGAGGAACAAACCAACCTTGAATAGCGTCAGGAAAATTAATTCCTAGATCTTGAACTTTTTTTTCTTTTTCAAGTAGCGCCCAAGCATCTTCAATATTTTGCTTCCAGACTTCCATGAGCACATGGATATCCTTTTCTCCTAGAGCAGTAAGCAATGGAGTTGTAGTTCCAGGGATTCGATCCACATCACACTCATAACCATTTTTAATAATAAATGATGCCACGCCCACATGAAACCGGCTGGAGTCCCAATCCAAGTCACCAAAAACAACTTTGTCACACGGAAAAGAAACAGAAGAATATATTAACAGCAACAACAAAAGACGATGTAGTTTAACCATATCTCCATTATGATCGATATTAATTGGTTAATGGAAAAAAACCACCTAATTAACCAAAAAACTTTCCTTTTTAATTGCTCATTTCTTTAAAAATTAAAATCTAAATTCTATAATTTCGTTGTCTTAATTAAAGGAAATCAAAATCAACCATAAAGATAGCTTTCTTCAGACACGACAAGAAACTCTGGAACTTATTAAAGGTCTACCTATTGAGGACCTATGTATACAACCGTCGAGTTTTGTTAGCCCCCTGAAGTGGCATCTAGGGCACACGACATGGATTTACGAAAAAATAATTAACGAGCAAACAGGTCACCCTGAAGTAAATCCAAAATTTGATTTCATTTTTAATAGTTATTACAAGGGACTTGGCAACCATAACGTACAGTCCAACCGTGGAAGTTTATCGAGGCCGACTGTTGATGAAATAATACAGTATTTTCATCAAATACAGGAGCTCGTCGTTTCCAGTCTTGATACCTCTCCGTTTTGCTCTCAAACGATTGAGCTTGGGATACAACACGAAAAACAACACCAGGAACTGATTGTTATGGACCTTAAGCATATTCTTTCAAGGTCCCTAGGATTAGTTGATGATTGTGAAAGTTTTCTTCACTACGTACCCAAGGAAGTGAGTAGAAATTCTTGGCATACTTTTAATGGGGGGATCAAAGAATTTGGAAGAAGTGACGATGAAGGCTTTTATTTTGATAACGAATACCCACGACACCAAGAAATCATTCGGCCGTTTGAAATTCAATCAGAGCTTGTGACCAACGGAGACTATCTTGAGTTCATAAAATCTAATGGCTACAAAAGACCCGAGTTCTGGTTGAGTGATGGATTAGATTGGGTAAAAAATAACAATATAAAATCTCCTTTATATTGGTTTTATGATGGTAAAAACTGGAGAGAAAATTTCTTTGGGCAAAGTAGGGAGATAAATCTTAGTGAGCCGGTTTCTCATATTAGTTATTACGAAGCAGATGCATACGCCCGCTTTAGTCAAAAAAGACTTCCCTCAGAGTTTGAACTAGAGCTATACTCTCAAAACCTAGAGATGTCAGATCTTTGGGCGTGGTCCAGCTCTTCTTATCAGGCTTACCCAGGTTTTAAACCATTCAAAGGATTTGCCAAAGAATACAATGGAAAATTTATGTCGGGGCAAATCACTCTTCGAGGTGGTTGTGTGGCAACGCCTGGAAACCACTATCGAAATACGTACCGTAATTTTTATCGCCCAGAAAATAGATGGCAATTTTCCGGAATAAGATTAGCGAAGGATATTCAATGAAAATTTTAAATTTAATTGGCGACAAGATATCACCGGACGGACTCAAAGAACAATTTGCTCTAGATGTTCTAATAGGACTGTCCTCAAAACCTAAGAGTATCTCACCAAAATATTTTTATAACGATCGCGGGTCTGAATTATTTCAGCAAATAACAGAAAATGATGACTATTATTTAACGGGACTTGAGTTTGAAATTCTAAAAAAAGAATCAATCAACTTAGCAAAAAATATAAAATCAAAGACTTCTGAACTAGACATTATTGAACTCGGCGCAGGGGATGGAAGAAAAACATCTATTTTAGTGGATGCCCTGAAGCTGTTTGGCGTAGATTTACATTACTACCCTATCGATATCTCAGAAGAGGCCATGAATCAGATGAAAGAGTTTTTAACAGAAGATGACCAATTTCAAATTACGGGGGTTGTGGCAGAATATTTTTCAGGGTTAAATTACCTGAGAGAATACTCAAAAAGACCGAAGCTTCTTTTATTTTTAGGCAGTAATATTGGAAACTTTAATCGGGCACAGGCAGCAGGTTTTATGAGGCGCGCCTGGCATACGCTGAATTCCGGGGACTGGCTTTTTTTAGGAGCTGATCTCAAAAAAGATATCGAGGTGCTCCATCGCGCCTACAACGATAGCGAGGGAATCACGCGAAAGTTTAACCTCAACCTGCTTGATAGAATTAATACTGAGCTTGGGGCCTACTTTGATTTAACCACCTTTGATCATTACGGCAGCTACAATCCTCTCGTTGGCGCCATGGAAAGCTTTTTGATATCGAAGATTCAGCAAAAAGTTTATATAAAGGAGCTTGAAAAAGAGTTTACCTTTAAAGCGTTCGAGCCAATTCACACGGAGTATTCGACAAAATATTTAGGCGAGGAATTAAAAGAACTTAGTAACCAATCAGGTTTTTCTGTTGAGGAAACTTATTATGACAAAAAGCGATGGTACTCAAACTTATTACTCAAAGTCACTAAACACTAAAGAGATTAAATTATTTAATAACTTGGACCTTTATCTCATTGAGCTTCCAGAGATTTGGGACGAAATTCAAATTTCTGAGGCAATTGATGAGTATACTGTACCTAAAGACAGAGATTATGTTTTTTATCAACAGAGAATAAATACTTTTTTTGTAAGATTTAAAAACCTCGAGGGGGAGTTTAGTCTCTGTGGGAGTGGGCTTTTGGCACTCGCGAGGCATTTATTTAGTACTAAAAAGTTTGATGAAAATTATATATCTTTTAGAACCAATTTAGATCGTTTTTTTAAGGCCAATTTGATTGATAACATTGTATCACTCGAGCTAGTAAAAACGCCAACGACTAAAATCAATCAAAACACCTGGCTTACTAATTCAGGAGTTTATATTCAAGAGCTGTTAAAATCAGAACTTGAAAAGTTAACGCTGAATGATGCAAAAAATTTTCCAAAAATTAATAACCTTAATCATCTTATTGGCGGATACTGTGCATTTTCTAGAGACAATGACATATTGCATATTCGCTACTTTTCTCCTTGGCATGGTAGAGATGAAGACTTTGCTACACTATCAATCTTTGAGCACCTAAGTGATCTATTAGAAATAGGTAAATACACCATTTATCAAAACGAGCATCAGTACTCTTGCGTTGTAGGTGAAAAATCAGTATCAATTTCATAACTTATGGCCATTAGTGAGGCCACTAAGCTTAGTGCTTTTTCAAAATAGGGACTTTACGATGAAAACGATTTATTAATTTAAAGAGTTACCCCTACCTGAAATTGATGTTTAATCAAAGATAAAAAAATAATTCCAAATGGGTTTAAATGAACCTTATTCAGCTGATGCGGTATATTTTTGTAAAAAAGTTATTTTAAAATATTTTAACAGGTTTCATATTTACTAAAATCCCCTTGAATATAAACTTTTCGTAATTTTCACCTAATTGACTTTATTAATATTATTGGAAAACATTTCCTTTGCTTAAACTAAAAAAAGAGGTTTCAAATATGTTTACGAAAATTTCCCTTCTATTTTGGATGTTTTTATTAGTCTTTTCAAAAAATCAATACGCTAATGTACGAACTGATAGGTTAAGTTTAAGTGTAAATGATAAATTTTATGAAACTTCTCGTTTTTATGATGATCAAAACAGAGAAGTATACTTTAGTGGCTGGAATGTTTCTGGCTCAGTAAAGCTAAAGTCAATGGATTTTCTCCCCTTTAAAAATATTGATGATGCCAGAAAGTCGTTTAAATTAATGAGGGACGAAACCGGGGCGAACGCAGTTCGTTTCACTGTCGCGTGGGAAGGTATCCATCCAGATGTCGACGTTATCGATCAAGAGTACTTACAAAAGATGCTTGAATTTATGAAGGCCGCTATTGATCAAAAAATATATATCTTATTTGATTACCATCAGGACCTTTACAGCAGGCATATATTTAACAAGCACTCAAAGTACACCGGAAATGGTGCACCTGAGTGGATCACTCCAAGCATGAATAAAAAGTTAAACATTTGTTTTCTTTGCGTTCATTGGTCACAAAACAGCCTCTCTAACTTTGGTCTTAGAAAAGCCGTTAGAAAATTTTGGGATAATGCGCCTATTGAGACTCACAAAGGCATAAGATATGTTCAAGATGAATACCACTGGCAGTTAAAAAAGGTACTTGCTTTTGTAAAAAATAACTTATCCCCAGATGAGTTTAAATACATACTCGGACTAGACCCTATGAATGAGCCAGTGGATGGAGGTCTGCGAAATATGGGCCCCTATGAATGGAGCAAGCATTACCAATGGCCTTACTATGTTAAGGTAAAACAAGCGATGAAAGAAACAGGTTGGGATAACAAAATTTTATTTTTTGAACCACTTGTTTATTGGAATTCAAATTTAAGCTTTATCAGAACAGGACGCGGGTACTACCCCACCCAAAATAGTCAAGGGTTCTCCTTTAATACACACTTTTATGATTTTAAAAGAACGGGAAGAATTGCATTTAAAAAATTAAATTCAAATACTTACTTAAATGATTTTGATAAAATTAGAAGCGAATCAAACTTTCATCATGCTCCAGCATTTTTGAGTGAGTATGGCTGGCCCTTAGAGGGTTTTGGAAGAAGTGATACTCACAAGATTATTAAATCAATGAAAGAGGGAATCATGCTTTCGGCGAGTAATATGAAAAGTGGGCAACACAACTTCTACTCACCTTACGTCTCTCATACCCAGTGGCAATGGGATATTTATCACAATCAGCACCATGAATATCAAAATGATAATTTGAACCGACTGATGACTAAAGCAGATGCATGGAACGGTGAAAATTACTCTGTGATAACAAAATTTGGTGAAGAATTTACTATCGCTAAAAACTTAGTAAATAGGGCGTACCCAAGAAGAGTAGCAGGAGATTTGATCCATTTTTATTATCAAGACCGAGTCAAGGATAAAAAGAAAAATGAGTTAAATTGGACGAAACTAAACGCTGGAAATGTAGACATCAAAGATGATAGTCATTATGTTGTCATGACATGGAAAAATCCTAAAAATAATAAAAGCTCTAATGAGATATTTCTGCCAAAGGTTTTTAGATCACCTGAGAGCACGATAATTACAAAAGATAAGATAATTAATGTTCAAAGTAGCTCACGAGAGGCAATAAAAAGCTCTGGTTTCTCTCTAACTGACGATAATGGCCTAGAGTCCGGTCTAAAGTTAAATTTTAAATCAAGCGGTTCCTTAGAGTTTCTTTTCATAATCAACGAGGGTTTGAACAAAATGGACGCCTCAAAGATTCAAAAAGAGTTAACAAAAAGTATTTTAATAAACAAAATACACCCGATAATACAAAATTAATTAAGGAGTATTAAAAAGGCTTCGCATCAATAAAAATGCGAGGCTTTTTTTTAGTTAAGTCTATTTTTGCGCGCCTGAATAAAAGAATTTATCCCAAGAACTAATAAAATAGCGCTTAGAACAAAAAATGCCCCTTGCACCTGGATGGCCAAAATCCTTTCAAATTCGGCTCCGTTAAACCATTTGATTAGTTTTATAAAACCTTTGAAAGTACCGGCCAAAGCAAGAAGCGTTAATGTCATTGATCCGTGCAACATATGCTTGTTTAAGTTCGGTTTCCACAGCGATACAGAAGCGAATATGGCGTAAAAAATACCAAAAAAAGCTGGAATCAATGCTGTCACACTCGCCATACCTGAAAGAACGTATGAAAGTGCACCCATTAAAATGTAAACAATAGAGAATGCAAGAGTTATTTTTGCCATATTTCAATCCTTTATAATTTTTTTTATCCTAGCATGTCCTATATTTTAGGAAAATAATTTTCAGATTTAAAACCACTTAATTTGTTTTTCTTGTATATATTTCAATAAAATGCCCGACTAATATTTAAGCCGATTGATTTTGTAAGAGTATTATTTTTGGCCACGGATAAATATGATTGGTCAACATAGTTTAAACCTAGCGTAAAATCATGAAATTCATAAGAACCATTAAGTCCTAGGCTTAAAAGATAACTTTCATCGATTTGATCAGAATTACTCATTGTATTTTTCGATTGGTATATATAGTTAAGGTTCAAACCGAACCTAAAATTTGATTCGGGCATCGATAGACCAATATCTAATAAGTTATCTAATCGAAAAAAATTTCCCACATTAAGCTTTTGATTATTCCATTTTATTTTTTTGGGAAAATTTAACGAGATAGATGAGGATGTGAGAATATCGATAAAATTAAGATTTTTCTTAAAAAGAACTCCAACAGAGGAAGATGTTTGAGGGTTACTTATTGCATCTGTTTGATACTTTTTTTCTGATTCAAAAATTGATTTTGATAAAGGTTGATTTAAATTCACAAAAATAAACCCGCGAGGTTTCCAACTTGAATATAAATGCTCCGGTAAAAATTCATAGTTTACTTGAAGTATTAATTTATTTATTCCAAATGAAGTCTCTTCATTTAAAGCAGTAGAATTTATTTTACTTGTGTATGTTACAAGGCCAGATATTTGTGTTTTTTGGTCTACCGAAAATATTCCGCTCAGGTCGGTGCTATTAATAACAGAATTGAAATTATTATTTCTCGTCGTTACATTTCCGTTCATATCAGAAGCATGTGTAATAGCGCTATGTTTAGTTAACAAAGATATCATCGAGGCGGCTTCCTTGCTCATAACGAGAGGAGCATTGTTTCCCCCTCCACAACATGATGAACCATGAGATTTACCAATGATAAAAAAAAGTAAAAATAAAATGCCTAAAGATCCATTCCCCATAAAACTTCTTCTTTAACTTTTCCACTGGTATCGACAAGTTGAAAATGTAAGTCCCATCTTCCGGGCATCGTAAAAAATATCTCCCTTACCTCATACACTCCGTCAGTGATTTTATGAATACTTGTGGGAAAAGAACCATGGCCCATGTTAGGCATCCATAATTTCAAATTAAGATCTAAGTCCGAGGAGGAAAGAATCCCCTCTTGGTTTGTAAATAAAATTATAAGTGTTACTTCCTCTCCAATAACTATGGGCGTTTTAAAGTAAAAATGTAAATCTAAGTTTTCTGACTTAAAAAATATTTTTTCTTTTTGAGACTGCGCTTGAACCTGCCGTGTATCCAAAGTGGGATCATCAAGAAAAGGTGATTTCCCGCAGGAGATCAAAAACAAAAGTAGAAAAACCCTAATCAAAGCTGAGCCGCTCCCTATGAGAGTCAATAGTGTTACCATTTTTTATTAATTCAATAACTATTTCCCAAAAACCATTCATTCCGTGCATAAAGAACCTGGCATCTTCTACCTCAAAGACTCCAGGCGTTCGTTCCGTCGCCGTCATTTTTGGGCCACCGTGATCATGTCCATTACTCATAGTCATCCAAGAAAAGATTTTCACATCAGCTCTTGGGGATATTTTTTTCATTTCAGAGTCACCAGCACGCCAAAAGCTTAATTTAAAATGGGACTTTTTGCCCAACAGAGGGCCGTTAATCCATGAAATATCTGAACATAAGGATTCGCTATGAAAATAAATTGGGCAATTTGCATGAGAATTTAAAGAGAAAAAAATTAGGATAACAGCGACCAGTTTCATTTGATTATCTCCTTATATAACAGCCAAGCGTTTTAGATTGACTAACCTTAATGGGTGCATTGTTTTTTAAATCTTTCAAAGCATCATCCAAGAAAAATTTTGTGGACTTTGAGGGCTCACGTCTGTTTGTGGCCCCTCCTTGGAATACAATTTTGTTGTCTAACCTAATAAAAACATGTGGTGTTTTTAATGCTTTGAATTCATTTGCATAAACCAGTTTTTTATCAAGAATAACAGGAAAGTTAATGTCAAACTTTTGGTAATACTTCATCGCAGAATTTTTGCCTGTTCTCTTATTAGAGTTAATCCCTACAAATTGGTAGGAAGGATATTTTTTTTGAATAGAATTTAAATAATTAAAACTAGCTTGAGAGCAAGGACAACTGCTACTTAGAAAAAACGCAATCAAGGGGCGATCTTTATCAGTTTTGAGATCAATCTTTTGGCCATTTCTTAAGTCAATTCCACTTATTACATAAGAGTAACAAAGAGACGGTAAAAGTAGTAAATACAAGGTAATGATTCTCATAGAAGCGTATTAGCCAAATAATCTGATATTGACAATATATAACAATTTCCTACTGGCATGAAGCTCACCTTCGCCTTGTTTATTTTAAACACTATAAAAAGACAATCAAAGACTTGACTTACCTATTTTTTGACACCTTAGCGCCCATAGTATGAAGACTCCTTGAAACAAGGTTCTCCCCCAAAGAAGGTAAGGAGAAGTGATCCCAAAAAAACTGATATTGTTAATGGAGACATGTAGATGGCTCGGAAGAATAAGGATAAAATAAATCGCTAAAACCTTAGACGTTATTTTGATAATAGGTTTAAAAACGAGCCCAAAGGAAAAAAGTAGCTCAAGAATTCCCGTAAAAATAATAATTTCAAAGTGAAATGGAATATAAGGAGGCATTGCCACTAAAAAAATATTAGGAGTAATTAGGTGGGTGATTCCTGCAACGAGAAGGATGAGGGATAAACTTGTATTTAATTTTTTAAAAATAAAGTTATTCATAAATGTCTTGATTATGTTGACCGACCCTTTTTTGTCTCATCATCACTACCCATGATACTTTAATATCATGAACGATTGGATAATACAGCAAAAATGGAGTGATCTGATTTTCATCTCTTACGAGGTGGATAAAGATTTACTAAATGAAGCACTCCCCGACCAGCTTGAGCCTGATTTGTATGAAGGTAAGGCTTATGTCAGCATTGTTCCCTTTGTGATGTCTGACATACGATTTTTCTTTTCCCCCGTGCTTCCATTTTCAAAGTTGTATGAATTAAACCTTAGAACCTATGTTCGCTACAAAGGTAAAAAAGGTATTTTCTTTTTTACCCTGGACTCGAATCACAGGCTTGGTAATTTTATTGCAAGGAACTTTTTTCACTTACCCTACCGGTTCTCAAAACTAAATTTCATTAGGGAAAATGATTCTATGAGATTTTCTGCAACGGATTCAATTGATTTACAGGTAAAAACAACAACTGATTCTTTGGATTGTCATTTATCTAAGTGGTTAACTGAAAGATATTCCCTTTTTACTGTCAGTGGAAAAAAAGTCTTTAGAGGCGATGTTATTCACTATCCATGGACGCTTAATAAATGTGAGATAATCAAGTTTTCTGATAATTTCTCCGCCCCGTTTGGTTTCCCGAGCGAAAGTAAAGAACTTCATTTAGCTTACTCACCAGGATTAGACGTGAGGTTTATTCCTTTTAAACGGGTTGAATAACCTTTTTGGAAAATTTACATAAAAATATAAATATCGACAATGAACAACACCGACAAATGAGTATCTTAGTAAGATAATGGAATACATGACATAAAGTAAAAAAATGAAAGGATCGAAAAATACAGCGAGTAAAACCTAATAGGTTAGGTACTTCGTCATAAAAATAATGACGGCTATTCAATTTCATTAAATTTTGCGGGCAAAAGTCTCCAATGATAACAAAGTATAATAAAAATTATATTTCCCAAGCAAAGACTTGCCCCATACCTTTCAGGAGAGCTAAGTGTGGCGAAGAAGTAATCTATGACTAACAACACAGGGAAACCAAAAACGCATGAACCTATAATTCCATACACCGTTCTGACTAAAAACTGCTTCTTGTCCATCTTGAATGTGCATTTACAGATTTCACAAACATAACCAGAATAGCTCGGAGTAACTACGAACTCTTTTCCATCTCTTTCACACTTTGGACAAAACATTTGTGTATATTTGCTTATAAATTTGTTTAAACCTAAAATCATACAAACCCACATTTTGTTCATGCATATTTTAACTTAATATAAATTTTTCATCAAATCGGAACAAGCTCACAAAAATATTACTATTATTTAATTCCAACACTATCTGTAAGGATTATAAGTAGTTACCTAAATCGTCATTACATTTGGAGATTCTTATTAAGGCTTCTCTCAAACTAACAATTCCGAAAGTAAACAATTTTTTTGTGTTTGGTGATCGGCTTCGTATGAGTTTCCACACCACGGATTTGAGGATAAGGCCTGGATGCATTTTTAATAAATCCTTTCTGATTCCTTAATGTCGT
>MDTG01215088.1_pt1 | contig 46093 bp, 30 predicted proteins | sample 811421 | NCBI WGS metagenome assembly MDTG01 (sample SAMN05326645, study PRJNA326480) | marine metagenome | isolation source: seawater | place: Pacific Ocean: South East | collected 2011 | reverse complement strand
TTCACAAGAAAAATTTGAAGCTTCAAGAATTTCTCATGAAGAGATTGAAGAGAAATATAATGATCTAATTATTCAAAAAGAAGAGCTATCTTCTCAGGCTCAATCGGCCAGAGAAGAATTTATCACTCTTAAAACAAAGCTCGAATCAAAGCTTTCCGGCTTTGAAACAAATAGATCAAGAGTAGAGATTCTAAAAAACAGAAAAAGCCAAATTTCAACTCAGAGATTTGAGTTTATTGAAAAAGAAGAAAAAATAAGTATTTCTCTTGAGACCGAAGAGGAAGACCTTTTGGCGCTTGAAGATCAATATGGACAGGTTGAAGACACGCTAGGAGATATGGAGTATCAATTCAATGAAAAGCGTGACTTTTTAAATGGAAAACTCTCAGAGAGAAAGTCCTTTTCTTCTCAAATTCAAAGCTATGATGACCAAATTAAAGATGTTGATGATCAACTAACTCGTCTTGCTAGCAGATATTCTCAAACCCAGATGTGGATTGAAAATACCACCACAGAGTTTGATGAAAACGAAACCGAAATTTCAGAACTTGAAAAATCAAATCTTGATCGATCACAGGTTCTTGAAGAAAAAACGGACTTTCTTTCAGCTCAAAGAGATGAATTAGAGCAGTTAGTTACCAAAATGAGTGATCGTGAAGATCGAGTTAAGAAATTATCTAAAAAAATCAATGACGCTGACAGAAACTCTGTTGAGAAGTCTGTAAAAATTGAACAAATAAAAGTTGATGAAGAGCAATTAACAAGGAACATCTTTGAGAAGCATCAAGTTGATCTTCGCCAAGCTTTATTTGAGTTCTTGGAACTTTCCGATGTTGATACTGAAGGGTTAATCGACCTTGAGAGCATGTACTCGATGGAAGGTGAGAACGGCCCGATCATGATTCAAGTTGAAGAATATAAGTTTAATCGACGTTTTGGAAATGATTTAAAAGACGTGGCACAAAGACTTCGTTCGCAGAAAGCCTCTTTTAATTCACTCGGCGAAATTAATTGGCAAGCAATCGAAGATTATGATCGCCAAAAATTAAGATTTGATTTTCTAGTAGAGCAAGAAGTAGAGCTTCGAGCGTCCCTAGAGGATTTAACAACGGCGATTGAAAAAATTGATCATAAATCCAAAGAAAGATTTAAGCTTGCGTTTGAAGAAGTGAATGCGAAATTTACTCAGGTTTTCCCCATCATTTTTGGTGGAGGGGAAGCAAGGCTTGAACTCAAAGGAACACTTGAAGATGTAGACGCTGGTGTTGATATTATTGCCAAACCTCCTGGGAAAAAAATGCAAAATATTAACCTTATGTCTGGTGGGGAAAAGGCCATGACGGCCGTAAGTCTTATCTTCTCTGTATTCTTAGTGAAGCCTAGCCCATTTTGTCTGCTCGATGAGGTCGACGCACCACTTGATGATGCTAACGTTGGAAGGTTTAGTGAGCTGTTAAAAGAGATGTCTAAGGATTCTCAGTTCATTTTAATTACCCACAATAAAAAAACCATGGAGCTTAACGATACTCTTTATGGAGTGACAATGCAGGAGCCGGGTGTCTCAAAAGCACTAAGTGTTCAGCTTCAATAGGAAAAAAATGAAAACAGCTTTTCTTCTTTTTTTCTTTTTCGTTATCTCACTTTTTGTTCGCTCAAGCCATGGGGCCGCATTTTTGCCGTTAAAGTTTACTGCGAAATTCACTCAGGAATATAAAAGTGTGGTTACAGGTAAAGTAAAGAAGGGGCATGGTTATTTTGATTACCAATTTCCAGGAATGCTTCGATTTGAGATGTATAAGCCGTCTCCTTTAATTTTTATCACCAAGGCAAATCAAAACTGGTATTACCGTCCTCCTTTTGTCGATGGGGAACTAGGAGAGGTTCGAAAGAACGTCTCTGGAGGCCAGGCAATATCAAAATTTTTTGATGCTCTAAGTGAAGGGCTTGAGAATAACAAGTATTATAAAATATCTAAAAAAGAGAAAAACAATATTAAGATAACTTTTAACAAAGCGTCCTCTGAGGAGCTAGGAATCAAAGAAGCGGTTTTAGTTTTTAACTCAAAAGTTCACGCTTTTACGAAACTAAAGTCTATAAACTTAGATTATCTTGATGGGAAAAAAAATAAAATTATATTTGATAAGATCTCATTAGTAGATAACTTCTCGAGATTAAATTTTATTTTTAAAGAAAACAACCCGCCTAAAATCCGCACGAACTAGGGTCTAATACCTTCATCTCTCCACTATGTTCACAATCTTGAAGTGATTTTAATATGTTTGCAAATTTACTTTCACGAAAACCATCAAGGTGTTTATCTAGTTGATCTAATGCCATGAGTGCTCTTACATTTGAATTTAATGCTTGAAAGTCTCTTAGTTTATCAAGTTTTGTCTTTAATCTGCGGGCAATTCGAGATCTAGCACTAAGAAGTTGTTTATCGTATTTCTCTTCAATTTTTTGTTTGGATTTTCGATAGCGATCATTTTTTTTGGTAACTTCTTTTTCAAGATTTTTAACTTGATTTATTGAAGCCGTGGCCCCGCCCATTTGAATTCTTCTATCATACTTTTTTTGTATATCATCGCTTTCTTGCCCTGCAAGATTTGAATTCAAAATAGTGAGATTTATATTATTTCTAATAAACTTTTTAAGATTTTCTTCCGGTGTTTTAATTTCATCAATAGGGGTGATGTTATCTTTTATTGAGTCAACTCTTCTGTCAGTGATAAAGTTTTCAATGTACGTTAATCCTTCGGTCTCTTCTTCAAAATTATTTTCAAGTGGTTCTAGTTCTGCTCTGCATTCTTTTTTTAAGTAAGAGTATCCGCTTACCTTCCATTCCGGAAAATTTAAAAAATCACCTCGATAAACGTTCGGAAGCTGTTTGGGGACTTTCCCACCAACATAGCACTTGGGTTGAGTAATAATGCTGTGAACATCTCTTTTGTATTTTTGATATAGGTTATTAAACTTAGTCGTTTGTTTAAGTTTACCCATCTTTTTAAAATATTTTTTAAATAATGCTTTTTCGGTATTTTTTTTCCTTTTCTCTGCTTTTTTAAGTGCGGCCTTCTTCTTTTCCTTTATCTTCTTTTCAGCTTTGGCCAATCTTTTTTCAAACTCTTTAACCATCTCAAGCTCTCGTTTTGTTGTTTTCTCAAGCAGCTTTTGCATATCTTTGAAGGTTTTAACTTTTTTAAATTTTCTACTTTTTAAAAGAAAGTTAATGTTTTCTTTTAAATTTTTTCGCTTGTTTTGAATCGCCATTTGCATTTGAATTTGCTTTTGGTTCAGATAAACCTGCGGTAAAGCCGGTTCTGTACGGCAGAAGGCAGTTCCAAAATCTTCGTTTTTCTCTGAGATTAAATAATTTGAAATGCTACCTCTAATTCCATCTGGGTTTTCAATTTTATGTCCGAGGTGATGAGAAAGTTGTTCCAAAAAAATCGTACTTGAAGAGATTGGTGCGGATGGGTGTTTCCGATTTCTTAGGGCACAAAACTCTGTTTCCGCAGGATTCGGCGCTCTTCCATTTTGCCGTTTGAATCGATATTCAGTATCAACCATTGTTTCATAAACACGTCTTCCACCTAGACTACCTTTATAAGGGAATAAAACACTTGTATGGCCGGAAGAAGAGGCAACTCCACAGGCGGTTTTCCCATCTGTTGAATTAAGAATTTCATTAACCTCTCTAGCTTTTGGGTGCCGTTTTTTTCCTTTTTGCTTGTGATCACCACTAACCATTACGTAATCGAAACTTTCATAGGGGTGGGTAAGTGGTATGCCAAGCATTTGAGCAAGTGCATTACCTGAAAGACATGTTTCATTTGTAATTTGAATATATCCTTTTGGTTTGTCAGAGGTAACGATTTTGTCCATATCAAAACCTTGAGCATCAGATCTTAATGTCTTTATTTGCGCTCTTTGTTTAAGCTCAGATTCTTTTAAGTCCATTTCGGAGAGATTACCTGTTGATGATCCATGTCCAGCAATGTGAAATTTTAAAACAGGACTTTTTCTTTTAACAAAATCTTGAAGACCATCAAGAAAACCCTCTGCCTCAGATGTATTAGTCTCGCTATCGCTATCACGGCTTAGCGTTGTACCTTTTCCGTAATAAACATTTTCAGGGCAGATAGAATGAGCCTTACTTAATAGCCTGGTCTCATTTAATTCACCGCCACTTTTTCCCCCACTACTATATAAAAGCGTGTCACAGTCACGTGCATGGGACGAGAGTGTAAAAAGGGTAAATAAAATCACCTTAAATCTCATGAATACATATCGGTAAATATCTGAATTTATATAGTTTATAACTAGTAACAATTACCTGGTGGCTAGACATAAATTATTGGAATTGCTACAGAGTAGCATCTTAAATTTAGGAATTGTAATGGATAATATGGAAAACCTCGAGCGAGTCACTTTAGGACCTGATGATATGAAAACGCTTAACCCAAGTGGGGATACCGTTTTTTTTACAAGTCTTGGTTGTTCTAAAAACCTAGTCGACTCTCAGGTTATGCTCGGCCATATGGGTCTTGGAGGTTTTTCTCTTGTTAGTGAACCTGCTGAAGCTACTGTAATTATCGTTAACACCTGTTCCTTTATCGAAGCCGCTAAAGTTGAAAGTATTGAGACGATTCTTGATTTGGCCGATTATAAAAACTCAGAAAAAGGTAATTGTGAGGCGCTAGTCGTTGCTGGTTGTATGGCCCAGAGATACGCTGTAGAACTTGAAAAAGATTTACCTGAAGCCGACTTAATAATTGGTACCGGTGAGTACAATAAAATTACTTCATTTTTAAAGGCGCACCGTGAGGGCAAACTGGACAAAAAATCTCACGTTGAAATCCCACGTTTCATTCATACTGAGTACGACCCAAGGTTAAACACTTCGCCAGGTTATATGGCATGGCTTAAAATTTCAGAAGGGTGTAATCGAAACTGTACGTTTTGTATTATACCAAAGCTTAGAGGAAGACTTCGATCAAGAACTGTTGAAAGCCTTGTGATTGAGGCGAAAAATCTGGCAGCTACGGGAGTTAAAGAATTAAATCTTATCTCGCAAGACCTAAGTGATTACGGCGTTGATTTAAGCGATGAAAACAATATTAAAAACCTTCTTTTAGGACTTGAATCTGTTGATGGAATTGAGTGGATTAGATTATTTTATTTTTACCCAGACGAGCTAACAGATGAAGTTATTGAAGTAATGAGAGGATCCAAGAAGGTTTGTTCATACTTGGATATGCCGGTTCAGCATTTTAGTGATTCTGTTTTAAAAAGAATGAATAGGAGAATCACTGGTGAGGAAATTCTTGGTAGAGTAAAACGATTAAAAGAGCGAATCCCAAATATAACTTTGCGAACGAGTATCATCGTTGGTTTTCCTGGTGAGAGTGAGGAAGACTTTGAAACTTTATTGAGTGGTATTAAAGAGGCGAAGTTTGATCATTTAGGGATTTTTAGATACTCAGATGAGGAGGGAACTCCTGCATATAAGTTGCAGCCGAAAGTTCCTAAGGAATTAATTGAGAAACGATTTGATTTACTTCATGAAGCTCAACGTCAAGTTGTTCGTGAAAAAAATGATGCTCTTGTTGGTACAGTTTTTAATGTGATTGTTGAAGGAGAGCACCCAGAAACAGAACTTCTCATTAAGGGTAGGACTGAAGGGCAAGCGCCTGACATTGATGGCAACGTTTATATTAATGATACCAATGGAAAAATTCTTGAAATTGGAGACATGGTAAGAGTTAAGATTACAGAAAAACTGGAATACGATCTTATTGGTGAAGTTTTAGATTAAGGAATAACGAAACTAGCTTTTTCATCTAAACAATGAAGTGGTTTTAAAATAGTATCGAAGTGCCTAGGGTACATTCTGTTTCCACCATTCATTAAACTGTCCTCTTCTCCATAGTCGGGAATGGGATAAATTTCATTATCAAAATATTCATCATCAATACCCATACGATGAGATAATTCGTGTCTGAGAACACGAGGAGATGCGCTAGCAGTTAAGTTACTAGAGTCTGCTCTATTCCATTCTGGTGAATCATTTGCTGGTGAGTCAGGGATTTTATCAAGAGGGAAAGGATTCTCGGCGAGCTCTTCGGGAGTTCGATTCCTTCTTTCACAGATCATATTGATGACTTCTTTTTCAATACAGGAGCCAGGCTCTGGGGGGTAGACCGCACAGGCCAAAGCGGTGCAAGTTTGAAGGCCACATCCAGTTTTTCCTTTGCATTGAGAGAGATCCTTTGCTTCTTCAACACAATCCAGTGCATAGCGTTTATAGGTAGACGTGGGATGTTTTTCTCTAATTTTAATTTGTGAGCGATCGGGAAATAAGTCTTCTAACTTTAAACCTTTTTGTCTTGTGGCCATTCTTTCGGTGCAGGATTTAATCGCCATTTTTTTTATTCCGCCATCACAAAGTTGTTCCTTCGCTTTTTGGCGATAGCATTGATGAACATCAAACTTCAATTGAGCTTTACCGGACTCGACAAACTTAATTTTAAATTTTGCTTTCGCTGGATCATATTTTGGGCAAGTATTCACCTCCCCATTTTCGTCGGTATAACTCTCAATTGCCCCGGCCTGGCAATTAAAGTAATCATTAATGCCTTTTGTTTTTTCTTGCTTAAATTTTTCAAAGCCCTCATCGCTTAAAGATGGCCCTTTTTGAAGCTTTATTGTTGTAGATATCAAAGGAGGAGTACCTTTTTTAATCACGTATCCCATAGAACTTGATTTTGAATTATTCGGGCGAGAAATTTTTCTACCTGTTACTGTTACCTCATTGCGCCTAGGGTTACTGATGAAATCATTACATTCATTGAGATCCATTTTTGGGTCATTACCTCTGGCCCTTGCACAAAGGTACAAAGAGAAAGCCGCTTTTTTTGACTCATCTTTAAGGTCAAGCATCGCCTGTCTGAATTCTAGAGGGTGGTTTTCAAGCAGGTACTTTATTTGTGGAATAGATTTTTCTTTGTGCTTTTTGAGTTCACAAATTTTTTCAAAGTTACTTAATATATCTTTATTTCTTAATTCTCTTATTTGATCTAGCTCGAGCATCATTCCCTGATAAGCCTGAATAAGTTTTTTTTGTTTTGATGAAATGGGAGATGGTGGTTCTTTTGCCATTTCTTTAGTCTTTTGAATTAATCGTTGAATGTGTGGAAGTGGGTTGGTGTATCGATGATCTTTTTCTATGAACTCATAGAGTGGGTTTGGTTTGGGGTAATACGAAGATTTTTTCTTTTCAAATTCGCCGTCAAATTCTTCAATATCTATAATTGTATTTAGATGGCCTTTAAGTTTGTCCGCGGCCAAAGAAGATCGACCAGAATATATTTCAGGGTGATGATTTTTAAGTTCCTGGAAGTTTGCTTTGTCTATGGCGCACCTTTTTTTACATCCAGGTGAGTCCATAGCAGAAGTATAAGTTTTTCTTCTGATTTGCTTTTTCCACCAGAGGTGCCCTTTGTTTGTTATATACAGGCCGTTTCTTGTATGTCTTGATTTTATTTGCTCACCGAGCACAAGTGATCTTACGACACTTGCGTGATCCGTATTGTTGTATATACCTTGTAATCTATTTACAAAACGATGATCTAGGCTTCCCTCTTTGAGCTTCGATAGATTTTCAAAGGTAGGCGTCTTTAAAAAATTATATGCATCTGATTTAGGTGAATTACTTGTAACGTCTTTGGCCAGTTGAAGTAAGTCCTGGGACTCATCATCATTTACAAGACACCGAGGCACTGACACTGAGTCCAGGTTACCGTTATTCCCAGTGTATTCGAGCAATGATCTTTCAAAGATTTTTTTTTGCACGCTTTCATAAATTTGATTAACTAGCGAGTGGTAGCTAGCTGTTCTGATGTTATAGTCGAGATTTTTAAGATTTTCGGAACTTAATAGTCTTAAAAAATCACCGCCTGCACATTTTATATATTCCTTTTGTTTTTCAAGGTCACATCTGGGCATGACAATAGATCTTGCTTGAGCATCACTGCTCGCACCAAAAGATCCATAACCTAAGAAGGATATTTTTCCTTCGTTTTCTATATCGGCATACCTTGCAGGAGGGGAGCTAAAAGTTTTGTGGGCAAAAGCCCATTGTGGAAAAGTAAAAAAAATAAATAATAGAACTAATTTTTTACCCACGAGCATAACTTTAGCTGTGGAGCGTTCACAGCGATAATATCCTCTCGAAACTCAAGGTTTCTCGTGGCAGCGTTATTAAATTCTAAGTGATTTAAATTCTCGTATTTATTTTTTAACTTAAAGTTAAACTCGTGACTTTTTTTTTCCTCTGAGAACACAATTTGTCCCATTAAATTTCCACCGGTATGAAAGAGTATATTATCTTTGATACCAAAAATTTTATTGGGGTTTGAATGCATGTGAAAACCTAGAGGTGCTTTACCGTTATAAAAAAACTGAACACGCAACGTCTTATCACTTGTTGCGACAGCCTCCATTAATAGATGAGAGCTGCCTTTAGAGTAGAAACTATCACACCCTCGCACCGTAAAGTCTGTTGAGAATTCCTGGGCGAAGGAGGATAGACTGATTAAAAGTAAAGCACTTAATTTTCTCATTATGGTTCAAAGTAATTTATAAAGCTATCGGATTTCTCAGAATTATACCTTGTTGGGACTTTTAACAGACAGCCTTCGTACTGTGAATTGGTAAGAAATCCGCTTCGAGAATCACTATCGCCTAAAATGTCGTCTAAGTCAGGGTAGTCATTGTATGGTATCTCAAAAAGATCGTTACTATCATTATCCATTTTCGCGGAAGGAATCGACTTGTCTAAGTCCACACCATTTGTGAAGTGCCTATTCCACTCACGTATCTGAAGCGTGATCCTTGCCTTTGTATCATATGCCTCATCTAGGCATTTAAAAACATAAAAAGGATTTGGCCTAAATTTATGCGCAGAGGAAAACTCAGTTGTTATAATCTTTGGAAGGTACTTTTGATTATCAGAGTCAAGAGTCGTAAAAAGGTTTTTAACTGCGTTCCCTGCGCTGGACCCTTTATTATTTGAAATCGAAAAAGTTTTTCCTCCTTCAACGAGGTAATCGATAAACTCATCTTGATAGTCTTTATGAATACTAACGATAATAAAGTCGTTAACCGTAGTATCTTTGTTTTCTAAATACCCCTCAAGCCTCACAACGTAAGTATCAGTGATCAGCTCTAATCCAATAGAATTTTTGAACTGCTCAAAATTAGCAACACCAACACCAACTTCATCCAGGTCAGCAGTGGTCCCCGCGTAAATGGCTATATAGCTTCTATTTTTTACTTTTGCCCAGTTTCCAACTTCTTGGTCGTAATAATTAATTTTCTCAGATAATGCATGTTCCCCGTCACCGTAGTTTCCACTTGCATAATCTGCGTTTGAATAGTTGACGTAATAAACATCAACGTTATTATTCTCTAAGGTTGGAAGAAGCTCGAAGCTGGTGGTGTGCTTAGCATTTGCTTCACCCGGATTATTTCCCTCTCCAATTTTTTGAATTGTGAAAGTATCATTATCATCACTTTTCTTGGCCACTTGTTTTTTAGGAATGATAATATTATTAATCTCAACACTCCCTCCTACTGCATCAACATCTCGTACGGCCAAATCGCCTAGGCCTATTACCGCTGTGTATGTGTTTAAGTTTTCAGAAAAATTATCATACGGGAGACTTCTGTTTGAGAGAAGCTCTTCGAGTAGGTTTCCAGTGCTCCCAAACGTACTAACCTGTGACAATTTATCTCCGTGAATAGCGAGGGCATTATCGGCTGAAGTTCCATTCTTGGCGTCTGTAGTGTCGGCTTCACTATCTGTTGTGAACTCGTTATCGACAGATTCAAAAAATAAGTTTGGTGAAAATGCGCAGGAGTTGTTTGAGTAGTAGTTCGCAATATCCCAACTCGTCGTGTAAGCAAATGGCCGTGTGGGATCAGTATTTTGAAATAAGAATTCTTGAGAGAAACTTGTTATAGAGTCGTAGTATTTCCCGTCAGTGCCAATGCTGATATCTGATTCAGAGAGAAATGTTTTTGCTTGCCCCATAAGACACGCATCATAACTACCACCACAACTTGTGACCGTTTCTTCCTCATCACTTGAGACCTCTCCCCAAGTCGCATCCTGTCCGATGGTGAATGTTAATATTACATCATCGTCTCCATCAACGTCTTTGTCTTTGCTAAATAATGTATCAATATTTCTGTCAATTGAATCTGGGAAAGTATCATCATCTAAGAAAAGCAAAGGGTTGATCAATTTCAAATAATCGGAATGACCTCGAAGTTCATCAACTGCGGGGCTTTCTACTCCGAATGGTAAACCATAGGCCAGAATAGAAGGCGAAATAGGCGTTGGATCAGGGTGACCAGTACCGTTTATTGCAGGTGCCCACTTGTTAATATCAACGGTTAATGCGGAGTCATTTACTCCATCACAATTTCCGTCGACAAGAAAATAAAAGTTATCTTTTTCTATTTGAGTGGCATCAGTGATGTTACCACCTTTTTTTACAAGCATGTTTGGTTGTTGAATAAGGCTAAACTCTAGCTCTACTCCCGCATTTGTAGTGAGTTTAAGTATTAGCCTTTTACCGCTTTCAGAGAGAGCGACACTAGCTACAAGATCCCCCTCAGGCAGCCCTACTATATTTGGATCTAAATTATTCCAAAAGGCTACGTCAGCAACACCACCCGCTTCAAAAGCTACAGCAGGTGTTGCATCTACAGCATTTTGACATCGGTTATTTGCAGAGTCGTGAAGGTAAGTATTTATATGCACTAAAAGAGGCTTGCCTGCATCGTTTTTAAAATAAGCGAATGCATCTGCTATTCCATCTCCTGTGACATCATCGTCTTGGTTTATTATTCCATCTATAGTTTTTTCTAAATAGAGTTTGTTATGTGGCATCAATTTATTCGAAGTGAGAAAAGATTCAATTATGGGAAAAAAAGCCTTATCTAATTCTTTGTTAGTGCTACTTTTAATATCTGGAGGAGTGCTTCCATACGCCCAAGTTTTGGGATCTACAGGATCGAACGTTTTTGTATCTTTTAGAAAAGCCAAATTATACGTGGCGGGGATTGATTCGCTGTACCCACAAATTTTGTCTTCAACGTCATTTTCGTCATCTGGGTTAAGATCTTCTCCAATTGTAATAGTTCTTACAATGTATTTTCCATCGTCACAGTTTGGCCCATTTTCAGCAGAGTGATCACCAATACATGATGGAGTTTGGGTCTTTAGATCATCACAAGCAACAGTTCGCTTTAGTTCAGGGTGATAGCAGGTGTCACAACCCTCAGGAACAGAGTAGTTTCTAAATATTCTTGCATACTGTCCTTCACCTTCAATTTTTTTCAGTTCGGCCAAATCACTTATTTCCGCTTGTGAACCATCGCGCGCAAGAACCAGTTCTCCTGCGAAAGGCTCAGTTGGTACCTCCTGGATCTTTGTCCACGACTCTAAGATACCCTCGGTGCCGGTTTTTTCGTACTTGAGATTTGGGAGAAGGCTGTTAAATGAATAGGGTTTGAACTCCATGTACTCACAAATGTTGTTTCCGATATCTACTTTAAGATTTACTTCAGAGTTACGAAGATCATTTTCAGGAACATCTAATGTACAAAGAATATCTCTTTCATCAACTTGGAAGTTTTTGATTTGCTCTTCAGTGATTTGGCAATCTACATGCTGTCTAGATTGTCCCATTTTATGAAGCATATAATCAGACTCTGAGACAGTGACGTTTTCAATAAGCATTCTATCTTTTATTTGAAGGTAAAAATCATAGCTCACGCTTCCGAGTGGATTTCTTGCTGTAATAGTATATTTTGTCGCGTCCAGCTTCTCCGTTGGTATCCCTGAGATAGTTCCATTAGTTGGATCATAAGAAAGGCCGTCAGGTAATGTCTCTGGCGCTGGCTCTAAAAAATAATCCATATTGCCGCCATAGTGAGTTTGAGACTTGATATTTAAATTCTCACCACGATAGACCACAAACGTAGGGCTCATTCCAAGCTGAATTGCTGATACATTAGGATCTTTATTGGTATTATTATCATAGTCCATATCATTTCTTAAGATTTGATTTTGTGCGTCCGTTGCAAGATTAGATTTGTCTTGGTGGTATTCACTAAAAGTAAAGTGAAATGGTCTAGCAGTATCGCCATCAGGGGTAATATCTTGCAGATGAGGTAAAAAACCAAACTGATCCATCTCAATATAAATAGAGTTTTCTGATTTATCTCTTTTGTTTACAACACCACTTAGTCTTGAGTAGGTGAATACATCGCTCCCAGACGAGAATTTAAAAGTTTCTTTTATAAAGGGATCTACGGTGCCAGATTCTTCACTCCATAACTTTAAAATTGGAGACCAAAGAGAAATAATATTTTTTGCGCCGCCTGATTGAAAACTTTTACTTTGAGCAATCTTCATATTTGCTGTGCTAGTAACATCAAAAAGGTTATCAATTTTTGCTGACTCACTATGTGTGGATAGTATAAAAATATTTTGAAGCTCTCCCATCGAGCTGGATTTTATGTAGTCAGTGGATTCTTCTGTTTGATCAAACTTAGCTTTACCTAGTTGAATTTTTTTATTTGGTATTAAGGATCCTTTTGTCGGTTGAACTACAACAAATGTTCCATCCTCATTCGAGTCTGCATTACCTGTAGTTTCAAAGATGCCTGTAACCACCGCAGAGTTGTCCTCTTCGTCAACTATTTGTAGTCCAACGGAAAATTGAGCGGGGTTAATAACCTCTATGGTTTGAAGGGGCTCTGAAACCAATTTTAATGTGGATGGTGATATGGCATCACTGCTTGGGTTGTTCTGGGAAATATAGCGAAGCTTTTCATCACTAATTTCGCCGTCGCTACCAAGAAGATTAAACTCTGTTCCGGAGTCTGGGTTAATTGTTAAAACGTTATTCACCAACTCAGGTTCTCCAACAACAGACGCAACAGATCTAGAGTAATTTTTGAAGTGATCAATCTCTTCTTTGTCAGTAAAATCTCCTTTAATGAGTTTTACCATCAAGTAGTATTTGTATTGTTTTTGGCGAGACTCATCTTGGTAGGTCGTAAAAGTTTTGTGATAAACTTTTGCGAGGTCTTCTTCAGATGTAGAAATATAATCTCCAACATATATTTTTTCGTATTGATTAACTTCGACTAAAGCAAAGTTTGAAACACCAAGTCCTTCAGGAGGCCTTTCAAAATTAAGCATAACTTTTGTTTGTAAAATTTGTCCGATAGAGTTCTTTACGGAGATGGTATACTCTTGAGGTTTTTCCGGGGAATCTTGTCCTTTCCAGAAAAGGACTCCCATATTTCCTGGAGTTTCATCGTCTTTGTATACTAATTGAAAACCATGATCTGTTTGTTTCCCGTCTCTTATTCCACCAGGAGGAAGAGGGGAGATACTCCATCTTAATTCTTTCCATTCTTCTGACTCTGTTGTTAATTCAAAATTAAAGTAAGGGCGATATTCATAGTGAGATATTTTTTCACTCAAATCAATTGTTCGCACTACTTCATCTATCGTTGAGCTACTAGCAATAAAATCATTTCCATTTTCAATATTTTCACCAACAGAGATTACTTCTTTGGCCCAGTCACTACTGAGTCGATCTTCTCTAGCTACTTTTACAAATAAAAGATTTCTTTCACTATCAATATGTTCTATATAACCTTTAACTCCACTGCTTGTTGTAAAACATGTCTGCTCACTACATGTAGAGAAAATAGAAGCGTCACTCACAGATAATCTTAATCTCTCAAATGGAACAGCTTCAGGGAAAGGATAAACAATTGTTCTCCCATCAACGGCAAAGTTTGTGGCAATTGCCATATTGAATTCATAGCTAAGCCATTGTCCTGATTCAATATGGTAAGCCTTAATAATAATATCTGTTTTCGCAAGAAACTTCGTTGGTGTTCCTGTGATTTCTCCTGTGTCTTTGTTGAGCGCCATTCCGTACTCGGATAGATCAAACCAAGTCTCAGGTGAACTAGATTTTACAGAGGTAAACAAGTACGTTGCTTCGTCAGGTCCACCGACAAATTCAGGTGTGATGCCGGATAGCTCAACAACTGTGGGTAGGGTAAGTTTATCTTCGTTTGATTGGATCGTTGGATAATTGAAGTCCGCGGCAACAAGCTCTGTGGTTGCGGCTTCGGTGCAGATAGTCTGCCCTTGAATGGATACATTCGAGCAAGCTGTTAATTCTTGCGGTGGGTCCATTTCCCATTTCTCCAAAGAGTCGGGGAGGCAAGCGGTTAACAATAGCAACATCAAAAAATTCAAAATTAGTGTTTTCATACAGATACACTATCGGTTGTAGAGAATTTCTATTGATGGCCTTGGGTAAAAATAATGAAATTAATACCTTAGCGATTGTCTCGGAATATGTAGATTGTGAAATATTGTCGCCAAAAGGAGACTGTTCTCTCGATCAATCAACTACTTATGTTCTACTAAACACTCTTTACTTAGTATTGATTTAAATTGTCTTTATTTAGGAAATTAATGCCTGCGAATTACCTAGCACTTTGCTTAGAAAGAAAAAGATAAAATAAACTAAAGGATTGAGTATGAATAAAGTAGTTGGGATTTTAATTTTTGCTGTTGTTGCAGTTGTTTATTTTGGAGCACCAAAGCAACTTAGAACCAAAGAAAACTACTTTTTATTAGAGCAATACATTGGCGAGAAATTGGCCACCAGACTTGTGGGAAAGTTTGAAAAAGATGACGTCCCAATGCCGAAGATTCCGAGTTTAAAAGCAGACGCAACAAGCACGGATGTCTACTCAAGAAAGGAAAAAGAAGTAAACATTCCCGCAGATAAAAAAGAGCAACTTGATTACATTTTTATCACCCAATTAATGCAGGCAGTTCAGCAACGAAAAATTGAAAACAGTGAAGCGTCTAATTGGATGAATGTTTTATCTCAAGGAGGATCTCGTGAAGGTGTTTATCGTGCGATGATTCTTGGCGATGATTACGGTGCTTTGGAAAACTATGATAATGTCGCTAGTGAATCTGTCGTTACTTTTTCGATTACATTTTTAGAAAAATATATTAACCAAACGGTTAATCCTGAAACATTAGGGCAGATGAATTTTTATTCAGTTAAAAGACTAGTTTGTGAAAAAGCATTAGAAGTAATCGATGCGTACCTAAGCACAAAAGATCAAGCAGCATGGTACGCCAATTTATCAAAAAGTTTGGCCGTAAACCACGCTTACGTGTTTAATTCTGAAACAAGAAAAAATAAAAGCGCCAAGTTTCATCAAGCCTGGGCCAGTGCGGTAGCAACACAACACTTAAAAAGTGAAACACTTTTAAAACTTCATAAAACGTTTAATCACCTACAGGGAAATTAGTCCCAAAAAATATCTTCTTCATTTGTAATTGCGCCATACAATCGCTCAACGCCAACAGCGATTCCGCTGCTTTTTGGAAGACCTTTTTCAAGTGCATTAAATAAAACTGTCGGTTCCGGAATTTCTTTTTTGTATAAACTCATGCGCTCTTTTTTTGATTCCAGGTAGCGCTTTTTTTGTACATTAAGATCTCTTAATTCATTAAAGCAATTTCCAACTTCAATACCATTTAAATAAATTTCAAAGCGCTCACACACACTGGGATCATCTTCTTTGATCGTTGAAAGTGCTGCTTGTGATGCTGGATAATCTGTAAGAACTAATTTTGGAATTTCTTTAAATTTTGATTCTACCTCATTTAAAAAAAGTAAAAAGAAATAATCATCCCAAGAAAGTAATTCTTTGGGTATTGGTATATGAGGAAATTTTAATTCAATCTCTTTTTTAAATTCAGTTGCACTTTTGATTTCGTCTAAATCAATTTCACAAAAGTTTCTAAACACTTCTTTAACTGTATAAATTTTAAACTCAGCGTTTTTAAAATTCTCATCCTCTGAGTGTTTTTTTGATAGCGATTCAACCAACTCTATCGTCTCAATCATAATACCTTTATAAGTTGATTCAGTTTTATACCACTCAAGCATTAAAAACTGCGGGCGATGAGTTTCTGATCTTGGCTCATCTCTAAAACAATAAGAAATATTAAAAATCTTCTCTAGGCCTTGAGAGAGAAGTTCTTTCATATGAAACTCTGGAGAAGTGTGAAGAAAACCTAATCTATTTTCACCATTCACCTCAAAAGGATGCAGATGAGGCTCAATCCCAGGGCAGCTCACCATGGGGGGCGTCATCACGTCCAGATAGTCTCTTTTTAAAAAAAAGTTTCTTATGTCCTGAATAAACCTGAATTTTGTTTCAATTTTTTGCTTCAATCCCAACTCATGGTTGCGGCTCAGTGAGCAGTGTTTTATAAGATGGGGCACAACATAAAAAGGATCTTTAATGCAGTCAATTATTTCTCTAATTGAACCAATATACGCCGCTTTTGGTGCTAGTACTCCAAACTCCGGCGACATATGGGGACTTAGTCTTTGTCTTTTAATGGTTGTTGGTGCTTTTGTCCTAACGACCGATAGCACAAAAACCGAGACAACTTCCAAGGAGACAGTAGAGACCCTTGAATCTAAAAATCAAGAAATAGTAGTTGAGCCGGCCATAGAGGAAGTTCAGGAAATAACTCCTGAGCCCGTTGTTCCAAAAGTTAGCTGGAAAGATCGACTGAGTAAGGGATTATCTCGCTCACGCCAAGAAGTTTGGGGAAAACTTGAAAAAATATTCACTGGTGAAACTCTTGATGAAGATACACTTGAAGAAATTGAGGAGCTTTTATACACGGCCGACATTGGGCCAACTACAGCAGCTGAATTAATTGAAGCCTTGAGAGAAAAAGCGAAAGATGCGGACTTTAAATCAGAAAACTTCAGAGTTTTCTTAAAAGACTTCCTCTCAAAAATTTTTGAAGGCCCACAATCATCTATTGATTCTTCACTATTTACATTTAAACCGGGTGAAACTTTTAAAAAACCAAAAGTTATTATGGTGGTAGGCGTCAACGGCGCGGGAAAAACCACAACTATCGGTAAACTTGCGACAAAACTTACCGGCCAAGGCGCAAAAGTAGTTGTTGGTGCCTGTGATACCTTCAGAGCGGCAGCTGTTGACCAATTAGCTGTCTGGTGTGAACGAGCTGGAGCAGAAATGATTAGGGCCAAAGAGGGAAGCAATCCAAGCGGCGTTGGTTATCAGGCGCTTGAGACTGCAATCAATTCTGGCGCAGATTATTGTATTCTAGATACGGCCGGAAGACTTCACACAAAAGGTAATTTAATGGAGGAGCTCTCTAAATCTAAAAGAGTTCTCTCTAAGCTTGATCAGTCAGCACCTGATCATGTTCTACTGGTTATCGATGCGATCACCGGCCAAAATGCCCTTCGCCAAGCAGAGGAGTTTCACCAAACTCTTGGCCTGACAGGTTTAATTTTTACTAAATGTGATGGAAGCTCAAAAGCAGGTGCGGCCGTAGGAATTGTAAAAAAGCTAGAAGTTCCAATTACTTACATAGGTGTAGGGGAGAATGTTGAGGATCTCAATCAATTTAAGGCAGATGAATATCTCGACTCTTTACTATCATAGCAGCTTAAAAAATTAGTTTTTTGATGAAGCCAGGGTAATACCTGGCTTTTTTTATGAGATTAACCTAGTTTTTTGCTCGGCTGCCTCAATATTTATGGGGTGTTAGGGCAGTGTTTTGTTGACTAAAATTTGGAGTGCGGATAGTCTAGTAAATAGGTTATGATTGAAAATTTAGAAACAGAGAGAGAATACGATATTTTAGGGTTTAAACTAAAAGTTAACCCCGAAGAAGAAGGCGAGCAGTCCAAGGTGACTTCTCAGCGTGTAATTGAATTCGTCCAGAAGAAGATTTCTGAACTTAAAGATAAGTACCCGCAATTAAGCGATGCCCAAATTGCCGTTTTATTGGCCATGGAGTCCTCAAGAGAGAGACTCGAAATCGAAGAAGATTTCAAACAAAGCGTGGAGTTTTACGACAATCAAGCACAACGGGTTAAAGATCTGGTCGAGACAATTAAGCCTTCATACAATTGATCTCATATTTAATGGAAGATTTTGACATTGCAGGATGCAAAAAAAAGTCTTCGGGACAAAATTAAGCCTTGGCTTAGAAATCTTGAAGATGAATCAAAAAGAGAGTGGAACAAAAAAATATCCCTTGGACTCAAAGAGTTCATTGATCAACTCCTCCGTTTAGAAATTTCCAATCAAAGTCAGCCTTATATTGGTGGGTATTTTCCCATGAGTGATGAGGCGAATTGGTTGTCCGAATTTATGGCCTATCCCAACTTGTGCTTTCCCCAAGTGGATACCAAAGGTCAGAAAATAAGATTTTACCAATCAAGTGTTAAAAACCTAAAGACAGTACATTTATATGGGAAAGAGTTATGCGTTCCAGACGATTCTGGGGAAGAGGTTTTCCCGGAAATTTTAGTCGTACCAGGGCTTAGCTTTTCTAGTTCAGGCGAGCGACTAGGACGAGGAGGGGGATTTTATGATCGATACCTTAAGTCTTTTAATGGAACGAGTGTGGGAATTTGTTACGAGGGGCAACTGAGAAATCAGCTGCCAATTGAGTCTCATGACCAGGTTGTTTCTGTTGTTGTGACAGAAAAGCGGGTTTTGAGAAATAAAAAATAGGAGAATATCATGGACGCTACAGTAATTATCGTTGGTGTCATCGCTCTTGGAATTGGACTTGGAATCATGTTTATGGTGAACAAGTTAAGTCATCAAAAGAGACTGACTGAATTAGAATTTAAAGGAAAACAAATCAAAGAGAAGGCCAAAAAAGAGGCCAATGAGATAAAATACCGCGCGAGAAAAGACGCGAGAAAAGAAGCGGAAGAAGAAAAAGAAGAAATAGAAGAAGTTACTAAGCAAAGAAAAAAAGAGCTGAAAGATTTAGAGAAGTCTTTTGCTAAAAAAGAAACTTATATTGAGAAAAAAGAATCAGAAGTTGAGTTTGAATTAAAAAAACTTGAAGGTGAAAGGGATTCAATCCGTCGCCAAGAAAAAATGATTCTTGAAGAACAAGAAAAATACAAAAAAAGACAAATGGAACTGGCGGAAGAATTAGCGAAGGTTTCTGGTTTAACTAGAGAGGAAGCTAAAAATATTCTTCTAAAAGAAATGGAAGAAGACGCAAAAGTTGATTTTGCGAAAAAGTTTAGACGACTTGAAGAAGAAGCTAACGAAGATGCTGAAAAGAATGCAAAAAATATTATTGGCCGTGCAATTCAGCGATTTAGCGGTGAGTACGTTGCAGAAAAAGCAATCACGACAGTAGAGATTCCAAACGATGATGTGAAAGGTCGTCTTATCGGACGTGAAGGTAGAAACATCAGAGCGTTTGAGCAAATTTGTGGTGTTGATTTAATTATTGATGACACTCCAGAGATTGTCGTTGTTTCTAGTTTCAATGTTGTTAGAAGAGAGATTGCAAGACTTACTCTTCAAAAGCTTATTGCTGATGGGAGAATTCACCCAGCAAAAATTGAAGAATTTCACGATAAATCAAAAAGTGAAATGGATAAGATCATGAAAGATCTTGGTGAAAAAGCACAAATGGAAATTGGTGTTCACGGTATTCACCCTGAAATTTTAAAACTTGTTGGTGCTCTAAATTGGAGAACCTCTTACACTCAAAACCAATATCAACACGCCATTGAAGCAGCAATGATGTGTGGAACTATGGCCAGCGAGCTTGGATTAAATGTTAAGCAAGCAAGAAGAGCAGGTCTTCTACATGATATTGGTAAAGTTATCGATGCCTCAGCAGAAGGCTCTCATGCGGTTGTCGGGGCTGACCTTGCGAAAAGATATGGTGAATCATCTGACATTGTGCACGCGATAAGAGCGCACCATGATGACGAAAAACCATCAAGTGTTCTTGCCCACATTGTTGCGGCGGCAGATGCCTTGAGTGGGGCTCGTCCAGGCGCAAGAAAAGCGATGATGGAGAGTTATGTAAGTCGTCTGACAGACATCGAAGAGATCGTTAATTCGTTCGAAGGTGTATCCAAATCTTATGCTATTTCAGGTGGGCGTGAAGTACGAGTTTTCGTTGAAAATGATCGTGTGACTGATGAAGAAACAGTTATGCTTTCACGTGATATTGCTAAAAAGATTGAAGGTGAAATGAGTTACCCTGGAACAATAAAAATCACGGTTGTTCGAGAAACGAAAGCTGTAGGTGTTGCGAAGTAATTTATATTTAACAAATTTGATCTTAAAAAAGGCTCGGTAATTACCGAGCCTTTTTTTTTATTTCTAGATAAATTTTATTTAGGTAAATAACTTCTTTCATTGTCCCGAATATTCGTAGGGATATCTATTAAATTACATGAAAAGTATTATTAGAATTTATTTAATTATAGGATCGTTAATCTTGCCTGAGCCTAGTAGCTCTCAGCAAAGAAAAAATAGTTTTTCACGCAAAACCGGTCGGTCATCCTTTTCAAAATCATCAACTCGCTCAACCTCAACTCGCTCAACTTCAGCTCGCTCTAATCCAACTCGTTCTACTTCAATTCGCTCTAATCCAACTCGTTCTACTTCAATTCGCTCAACCCCAAATAGATCCCTAGGAAAAAGGAATACAACCACACTGCGTGATTTTAAGAGAGATAATTCCTCCAAACCTTTGAAAAATACTGGCGTGAATAAAAACTTAGATCAATTCAAATATAAAAAGAATGACGGTAGGATAGATGATCAGCATGCCAATACAAAAATTCTAGATAAGGGGAGCTGGAGTTCAATATTTAATGTCCATCAATCAACATTGTTCAAACAAGAAGATAGACGATTGGCAAAGTGTTATTCGGTACTGGCCAGGATGAGAGTTGAGGATGAAACTGACCCTGACGCACTAGAGAGCATTGCTAAAATTCGTAATACAAATATTCTTTTTTTAAAGAAGCTTAGAGTTGTAAATCACTGCATGGATTTGATTGATAGAGCGGAGATAAAAAGTAGATTTTTTATTCCAAGTATATCAAGGAATCAATCTTTGACGGTGGGTCCAATGACCCAATCTTGGACTGTAGCCGAAGATGATGTTGTCGGCCTGAGGGTTTTTAAAAACTTTTACGACGTTCATAAAAGTTGGGTCAGAAATTTAACAGTTGATGGAAACTCAGCTTACAGAGAGGTTGCAGAGCAAGCACTCAGAAATAACTTAGCTCTTTTTTCTCCAGCTCACGATCATCGTTTGATGTTAAGTGGGAATAGATACTATGCGGCAAAAAGAGATCAAGGATTACCTGAGACGAATAATATAAATTTTAATTACTCTGGTTATGTTAATGAACCTTTAGAGTATTCAGATGAAGACGATCTAAATACTTTTTGGATTCGTCTCCCTCCAATGGTGTCTGATTATACATTCAAACTTGATGATGATGTCTTAAGTATGATCTCAGTAAATGATTTATCAATTGAGGATCGTACTCATGCCATGAGAAATTTAACTGAAATGCCAAGAAGTAATACTCTTGGATTTGCTCCTTTATTGATTTCGAAAAATCCAGTTGGGTTGTACAATTCAAGTGCTACGGACGCTAGCGGTATAAATCGAAACTATGTACTTCCTTTTTCAGGAACTAGTGAAAACCAAGAGTCCTTCTTTCTTACAAACTCATTAATTGAACGTGACGCTAGCTCACCAAATTATATGAGTGAGGTTCCAGTTGAGTGGAGTACCGATCGACCAAACCTTTGCTCGCCAATGTTGCTTGAAAGAGGTTTTATAAATGGAGTGAAGATAATGCCTTCGGAGGGGAATTGTACGTTCCCAGCAACTCAACAAAACCCTTTCACTGGGGTTACTAATTTTTACCTATGGGCAACCCTTGAGAATAATGAGCCATTGGATTTTTATAAGCATGGCGGAGGGGGAATGCTAGGTAGTATTCAATATATTTTGGCCAATCATGATTTGATTGTTCTCCAGGGGACAAGGCAGGTTCAGAGTCACATTCGTAACGATGGTCATTTTGCCAGAGTGCTAGCTAATAATGTTGCAGAGGAGTTTTTATGTCGAAAACCCCCTTTAATTAACCCGTTAGTTGATGATGTTTTGCTTTTAGGCATGCAGGATGATTATGAACCTCCAACAAGCGATCAGACTTATAGGCTTAATGGAGAGTGTATGGCATGCCACTCTTATTCTGATCATCTAAGCGGTGTTTGGAGAAATTTAGTTATCAAGAACGCGAAGCTTGGTAGTAATGATAACACGATGAAATCAAGCTTTCACTTACCAACATCAGATAATGATAATAGAATTCGCTCCACGCAATGGCTAGGATACGGAGATCGCGCATCAGCAAATGGACAATGGATTAATTCGCCTTCATTAATGTGGTCTCAAAGAGTTACTAACCCAACAGACGCTCAAGCTGGAAATCATCATTTAAATCAGGCAAGTTTTATTGCAGATGGCTATGCAGAGCAAATCTACCCTCCAGAGAACGATGGGGGTATAACAAGGTTATATCAAAAATATTGGAGTACTGTAGCACCAAAAGGAAAGTTGTTGATGCACGACCTTGAAGGAAACCCTATTAGTATTTCAGTTGAGGGATTGGATGAGCTTGGGCAGACTCTCATGGATACCATTGACTACCACGCTTGTTATGCAAAAAGATATTTTAAATTTTTGACCAATCAAGATATTGAGTTATTTCCCGATTTTCAAGACGGAACAATGGTGACTAACCCTCATCGGTTTGGTGGACTACTTTCAAAAACTCAGCTTGAAAAATTTGAGAAAATTAAAGAATGGGGAAAACAGCTACAATCAGGTGATCTTGACCTTAAAGGCGTAATTCGCAAAATTATTGCATCAGATTATTTTTTAGAAAGTATTAATGGTATTCCTCATTCCCTAACCGAGCCAGCGTCAATAATTTCAGAGGAGGACCTAAGTGATCCAAAAAATATCTTAGAACAACATTGTGCTGGTTGCCATTCAGGAATTAAGCTATATATCTCCGGAGGTGCTCTGCCGAGTAATTTTAAGCCAGGTGTTGATTACATTGTGCCAGGAAACCCGTGTCAGAGTTATTTATATTTATATCTAAATCCAGAAAATGCATTATCAAACTGCGTTCACTTAAAAGCAGAAGAAGTATCTCCGGGCAATAACGATTACATGCCTCCGGGTAATGCTTTATCTACAGAAGATATGGAGTCGATTAGGCGCTTTATATCAGAGATGGAAGAGTGAGGTGTTGATGAAAAAATTATCGCGAAGAAATTTATTAAAAGGGTCACTTGCATCTCTTGCATTATCCTCTGCTATAGATTCTTTTCTTAGATCCTATTTTTTCTCTAGTAGTGATGCCATAGCAAGCTCGTCTAGTGTTGGAGATAAGTTTTATGTGGGACTTCAATTTCACGGAGGTCCCGCAAGGTGGTGTTTTGATTATCCCTTATACAAAGATGAAACGGAAATGGAGGATTTCAATGCACAGCCTAGTAACCCCATGGTAATTACAGGGTGGTCAGCTAATTCAACGAGCTTAGACCGCGAGGTAGGGTCTTTGACGGGAGAGTATTTACTCCACAGTGTGAGCAATTTATTACTTCCACCTTTGTGGCTTAACACGCAGCCCACAAATCTCTCCGACTTAGCGAGTAGTTGTATCTTTATAAGAGGTTTGAAAAATCTTTCAATACATCCCGCTTGGGTTGATATTTTTGCTCCACGTTTAGGCTCTCGATCAATTCCAGGTATTATTCCAAGTTTTAGCGATGCTTCAATCCCGTGCATTTTTTTTGATGTAGATCGTTTTGATTTAGGAACGGGAAAAAGTAAAGATCCATTAATTGTAAATAATCAAGTAAATTGGAATGGAGTGACTAATAACCTTTCTGACCTAGAGGCTATTCCAAAAACTCTTATTGAGCCATATCAAAAAGTGAGTCAGGAGATTTTCTCTGAAGCTGATCCGAGGATGGTAAATGTACGAAAAATTTTAAAAAGAGTTAGCATCGGAAACAGTATCAATAATAAATCAAAATACAGATATACAGATCTCTCTTTAGAGGCAATGGAGGCTGGGCTTGAAAGTATAATTACGAATTTTGGAACCGCTTTTGATGACTACGCGGATGTGTTTCAACGTGCAATGATAGAGCCCGTTTTAAGCGTTGATGATACAAACGTATATAGAACTAATAATCCAGACTCAAGATTTTCTGACGCAACTTTTGCGAGATACTTTAGTGGCATTACAGGCAATACAAATAAGTTGAACGAATCAATTAGTTTAAATGGAAGTTACGCAAAAAATAATCAGCTCTGTGCAGGACTTGCGTTAAGTGAAGTTTTGATAAAATCATCTGTTACGTTAAGTCGCAGTTTCCTTTTGAATGGAGGGTCTCTTAATATGGTTAACAGTGCTGGCTCACTTGGACTTGATGGACACAGCTTAGGTGCGGTTCCCAATTGTTTTTTTAAAACTAAATATTTCCAAGGAGTGGCACACTTATTAAATACTTTTAAAAACAGACTGACCTCCTCTGGGCATTGGAGTAAGACACTTGTTCATCTAGGAGGTGAATTTAATCGCTCCGCAAGGTTTGATGGTTCGGGCTCCGATCATGGAGGCGACGGTTCGTGCGCAACATTAATAACTGGTATAAAAAACGCTGGAGTTTTTGTGGGAGAGGTTGATTATACAAAAGCGACAGAGAGCGATATTTACAAAGGCTTTTGGGGGCAAAATTCATCGAGTCCATACACGACAGAGATGTTATCGAATTTGATTGAGCATATTCTTGGTGTACCCAGTGGTGATAGAGCATTCAAAGATGATGATGATTTAACCAAAGACTATATAAGTAATACGTGAGGAGAAAATGAAGTTTTATTATAAAATTTTTCTTATTTTATTTTCTCTAAAGTCATTTTCTCTTGAGGTAAGAGAGGATCAGATTGTTAAAAATGTTCAAGATATAGAAAACATAGGTGACATAAAGTACATCCCTTGGGAGTATTTTCTAGATCCAGACAGAATGGTTGAGTACGGTGTGATGACTGGAGATCGATGGAAGGTTACTAACACAATTTATTCCATTTTTGCCGTGCCAGCACCCCTCGAGCCCTCTGGTAGTGATGTATTTGATTACAGTGACCCATTCGCAAACTTTCATCAAATGGTGTCAAAGCTGGTAACGGGGCAAAAGTCGTCTTTGGGTGAGTCATGTGATGTGGGAGAGCTTTTATACAAACCATGGGATTCCACATCCCCGCTCTATGGATTATTTAGGGTGCAAAATTACTATGCTACCGCATGTCGAGGGCAGGCAGATTTGACCATTGGTAAGTATGTCCTCGGTGGCGCAAGATATGGTTTCTTAAGGCAGTTTTGTGATCAGACTTTTACAATGGACAATGTCTTAGATGGTTTCAAGGAGAGTTTTGTCGATTACTTAAGCACGAAAGGCTTAACTGATTCAAGGTGGAGACCTATTCATACAAGATATCTTTATAAGAGGTTTTATCCGTCTTACGTTATACCTTCAGACGACTTAACAGAACTACATTCAACTATCTGTGAAAACCGAAGTAACTGCAACTTTGATGATTCATTTAAGTTTCTATCTTATGCACTATGTACTGACCCAGCATGGATAGATGAGTAATTATTTGTTCTTTTTCTGCAGTTTTTTTCTGCGTATTTTTGCCGTATCGTGGGGGTTGTCTACTTTCATTGTTTTTGGCCATGTCCCTTTTAATTTTCCGACATTGTCTTTTCTTTCTCTATCACTAAATAAATGATAATTAACATAAAGCTTATTACTAAAGTCTCTTACTATATGTTCAAATTCTTTTTCCTCCTTAGGTGTTCTATTACAGGAGACTAAAACAAAAACAGTCGAAATATAGATGATAAATTTTGTCATGAATAAGCCTTTAAATTTATTAAAAAGTTTTTCCATTATAATATAAAATATTAATAGAAACCTTTTTTTGAGGAAATCATGAAAAACCAACGAAAAGTTTATCTAATAAACCCTAATTTTCAATTAAGATTAACTTCATACTTTATTTTGTTAGCGGTTATTAATATTTTAGTTTGTTACAGTTGCGTCTATTACTTTTTTGATATTTTTCAGTCTAAAGGTGTAGAAATAGGACTTCCGAAGAATCATGTGTTTTTTATGTTTATTGAAGACCAGATGATGCAAATGAACTCAGTGTTTCTAGTGATGGCAATTTTAACTGGGGTCATTTTATTATTTGCTGGTATATTGATAAGTCATAGGATCGCCGGGCCGATGTATCGACTTAATCAAGATCTAAAATCGATGGCGGAGTCGAAAGAGTTACGCACTTTAAAGTTTCGAAAAAAAGACTTCTTTCAAGAAATCCCAGAGTCTTTTAATTTAGTAGTAGAGTCGTTTAACAAAAAAGAGGGTAGTGAAAAATGAACCGCTCTGTTCTCGTTGTCGGCTCATCTAAGGGGATTGGTTTTTCGATAGCGGAATATCTTCTTGATGAAGGGCATTTAGTATTTGGTGCAAGCCGTACGGGGACACCAATAGAGCACGGTAATTTTTTTGACATTACAACCGACATCACAAAAGAAAAGTCAGTCGAAAATTTATTTGAAGAAATATCCTTGATGACTCCTGGGCTTGACTTAGTTATTCTGAGCGCTGGTTATTGCATGGTGGACCCGATTATAGAAACCTCCACAAGTGATTTTCACAACCATCTTTTAACAAATACTCTTGGCCCATTTTTGATCTTGAAGCATTTGCATCCTTTTATTATTCAAAATAAAACTCATATAATTTCTCTTTCAAGCGATATGGGGAAGTCGGCAGAAGCTGGCTGGTCCGCATATAGTTCCTCTAAATTTGCTTTGGAAGGTTTACTCGAGTCTTGTGAGAAAGAATGGAAAGAACTTGGTGTTAGATTTACCACTCTTAGGCCTTGGGCAATTGATACCAAGAGATGGGAATCACTTGGGATAGATGTGGATCGAAATAAGTTTATGAGTAAGGAAGAATTTGTAGAAATTATCGCAATGTTAATCAATGAAAAAAAATCTTGGTTGAAAAATCTAAATTTTCAAAACTATGCCTAAATTCAAAAAAGTAGCCTTATCTTTTTTGTGGATGATAATTATTTTTTTTATCACCTTGATTTTTGCAAGGTATGAAAGAGATATTCTTTTCTTGATTTTTTCTGGTGTAAGTTCATTTTTTATTTTGAAAATAATTTACAGTGATCATTTTGAGTATGTTTTTAACAAACGAAGATATGCTCTAAGTTTGTTGAGATTTATATTCTTAGGAATAATTCCATTAAGAAAAATCTTTGGAGATACAAAGGGAAATCTTCTTTTTGCATTTATTGTACCTTGCATCTTTTCGTTTTTTTCCGGGCATTATTTAGGTGTTCTCTTTTCGCTATTAGGGGTGGTTTCATTTTTAATACTTTTTAGATCTAAAATGATATTGCCAAAAAAGTAAGGCATTATTTTTAATAAAAATAATTTTTGTTTTAATTTATGCGCAATATTTCCAAAAATAAAAGAGCTAAGTAGCCGAAAATCTATACGTTTTAAATGTCCTTGTTTAGCGCCGAAAATTACCCTCTTTCAACAGATTAATAGCTTATATTATGAATGAAATGTTTCGATAAGTTTAAAGATGAATTTGAAAATAAAATCAATAAAATTAAACACATATCTAAGTTTCAGCTTTGAGAAATTTCACAGGATACTTTGCGGGATTTTACTCTTGTTGTTCACTGGATGTTTGGATTTTGATAGTGCAAAGACTAGTTCGAAAATTGTTGATAATCAAAACACCGGAACTAAAAACGAAATGAAGAGAAATGTTATTCATAACTTTGTCTCCTATAAGACAGTTGATGTAAAAAAAGAGCTAGAAAAATATTCAGGCGTTGAAAGTGTGCGAATAAAAAGCCTCGATGGATCAAGCTCCTTGTTTTTATCAGGAAGTAGCTTAAATAGTTCAAAGCCAGTCAGGATTTCATCTAATTCTAGTGAACTTGAACTAATAATTAATTTTCAAAACGGAAAAGAATTGGTGAGGCTTTTGAAGTGATAGTATTTGTCAAAAGTAATATTTTAACAATTTTGTTTGTTATGATCATTAACTTGACCTTAGCCGAAGCCTTCGCTTTTCAAATTTATTCATCTAATTTCAATTTGGCAATTGAAGACGTACCAGCGGACATGTCCAGTGACTTCGATGCTAATGACATTTATGCAAATTTAGAAATTAAAACACACGTGGACGACTTGGGGCGTATTAGAAAATCGACAATGAGTATCGTTCCTATCGCCTTTGGCGCAAAACATGATCTTCAACTTGTAATAGGACAAGGTGTTGTAAATGCTGAGTTAGTATTACACAACGAAGCCTCAGGTGAAGAAGGAGTTCTTCCTCATGTGCTGTACGAAGCGAACAATGCAAGTAATGGCTTTTTTTTAAATTGCTCTCAAAAGAAAATGATTAATGTAAGTGAGAATGCGGATACCTGTTTTGGTTTAGAGAAAGCTTTCACAATTATCTACTCAGAGGGACATACTCCAAGTTTCTCTTCATTTGGTAACAATGAGAATTACGCCGCTAGTTTGATTTCAATTAATAATCTTACTTTGAATAAGACATTGAGTTCCTCCACGAATAAATGGGGGTTTCAAAATATGATGCTTTTTCCTCCTGATATAGAGGTCACGGCAAAAGAGAGAAATAGTTTTTTTGCGCAGTTGATAGGAGATGAATCTGATTATCAACACAACGGGAAATATATTAAAGAATGTAAGCCTGCACCTGGAAAAAGCCTTAGCCTCGAGTGTAAAAATACCATCGCGGAATTTTTTAGAAGCGATTCAGGGTTCAAACAAAGACAGCAAACTATTACTGCCGAGAAAAAGCAATTTAGCTACACAACGAGGAGAGAGTTTCGAAAAGCAAAGTTAGAGTTTCAGGATGTTAATTACAAAGATTTAACAAAGGATTCAATTAAGTCTAGGCAACGAAAGGATGTTTTCGGTGTTGTTAACAATGATAGTGTATTTGAAACAATTTCTGGTGATGATAATCTTCCGCCTCAAATCGTTTCTGTTATTGCATCTAGTGGCTCTTCGCCGATTGCAACTAATTCGAGGTTTGAAATTAAATTAAATGAGCCAGTAACTCTTTCAAGCGTTTGGAGTAAATATTTCAGAATTTATGAAATTCCATCCAGTGGACCAGCAGAAGTTATAGGAATTGGTTACCCCAATAGAGTAGAGCACTTAAACATCTCAGCTGATGGTAAAACCATAAGTTTTATTCCACATGAATATCAAAACACAGGACAAATGCTTTCCTTGCCTACATCTTCAATAATCTCATTGCAAATAAATGCCGGTGCCTTTCAAGATGCAAATGGTAACCCATCAGCTCAGGTTAATGCGAACATTTATAATTTTCTGGTTGAGAGCACTAGCTCAGCCCCCTTAACTAACACCTGCAACATACCGCCAATTCAGAATGCACTTGCTCCACATGACCAACCTCAAAATTTGCTTATTGGGGCTGCAAGTATACTCAACTGTGCACCAGGGTTTAAAAAATCAGGAGGAGGGAGGTTTATTTGCTCACTTGGAGGAGTGCTAACGGCAACGTCAGAGTGTGTGCATGATTTCTCAGGTGAATTAACGAATCTCAACTTAAACAACTCTTGTGAAAAAACAGGGGAAAATGGGAACCTACATCAAATTGGGAAAAAAGTCGTTCAGGTAGATTCTTACAGCGAAACAAATGGAATTATTAGCGGGCATTGCTTAAATGCAGATTTTGACTCAGGTAAAGAATATGAATCTACTGAGGTAAATCTCTCATGTAACAATGGCCATCTTGAATTTGAAGCTAACTTCGATGAGACCGTATGTACTGATTTTAGTCCAAGTGAAGACTCCCTATCTTGTAGTGTTTTTGGCTATAGTTCAGGTGAAATAAATCGCGAAAACATATCTCACTTTACCTATGGAACCTCGCCGAACAAAAAGAACTTATATTTTGAATTAAAAAATCCTGCGAATGCGGATGATTTTGGCTTTAGTGATCTATCCTTATTGAATAGTTCTAATGTAGATGTAGTTAAAAATTATGAAATTCTCGAAAATCCTCTGGCCATGTATTACGCTGCATGCAAGCACTTGAATGGGACAGACCCAAAAGCCGGCGATATATGTGCATGGGAAAATCCAGGCTCACCATCTTGTTATGGTGAAGTTAATGTTAAGGACTGGGCGGAAAAAATAGATTCACCTATTGCGATGTCGTCACTAAAAAGTTTAGAGCTTGGTTATCAAGGTGCGCTTACACTAAATTCTTTGAATACCTATAATTCTCAAAACCCTCAGGAAAATATTGTCACGTATATGATCGAAACTTCGTTGAATTATGGAAACGGTATTCACGATGGGGCTCCACCTCGAAGGCATAGTTTGTATTGGAACCTTGAAAATTCTATTGATAATTCTAAAACTCTAACATTTCCTGGAGGTTTATTTTCCGGAAGCTATTCCTCCAGCTTGTATCAGGCTCCTGGTCCCCCACAGCCTTCATTTGGAAACTCTTATAATTATGAAGAATTTTTTAAATTATCTGAAGTCGCAGCAAGAGATGAATACGCTTTTAATGTGTATGAAAAGAGTGTGGGACAAAACTTTTCATACAATCAAAAATATTCATTCAAAAGAAATTTTAATGGATCAAAAAGTTTACCTAGGTATGGAAAGTTTGACGTTAATAAATCCGATATAGCGAAGTTGTGTGGAGGTATGGGGTGTGACAACGTAATTGTAACTGGTGATGCGAGCAAATGTAGTAGCACCTCTAGCTTATCATCAACTGAGGTGTATTGCTTTCCTTCGGAAAATATCAGAATTTTCAAAGATAATGATAGCTATATAAAAAATGATAACAACAGTATCATCTTCAAATTTGATGGATATGAAAATATAACATTTGAAGACCTGTCTCTTGAGGTCTACCCGTCACCAAAGTTTGTTCAGCTTTTTAATTGGGTAAATAATATCGAGGAAAATAATCCTCTCTCAGCCTCTAGAAATATGGACGCCAAAGAAATACTTACAAAGTTTATCGCGCCTAGCTATTCTAATAGGAAAGGGTTTCATTTAAGGTCTAAAGTTGATGATGGCCATCTTCATCAAATGTCCTCAGACGACTTGGTATATGACCCAAGTAACTCAAACTCAAATGGATATATTTTACAGGAGTATCTCGACTTTACAGGACTTTCGTTTACTCAATTTGTAAGGCTAGGCTCATATTTTGTTAAAGGTGATGAGTATGGGCGACGACTGTTGAATAAGTTTTTTACTCTTGTCAATAATAATAAAGAAGTCACCGGAGTTTCATGCGATGGGGGTAGTATGCAGGTACCTGTTTCTCCATCAATCCTGATAAAAGGAAATACTAATTTAGATGACGATCTTAAAACTCTCGGAGGGAAGTATTTTGGTCTCTTGGTTTCAAAATGTTTAGATGCTTATAACGGGGCGGCGACTTCAAATCAGCCAAACTATCATCCAGATAGTAATAATTTTTGGTATAACTATGTGAAGGCTCTTTCGGATTCTTTTATTTTAGATAATGAACTTTTTCAAATTGGTGGGATCATTAAAGTTAACGATTCTAAAAACTTTAAAATGAAAAATGTCCGAATTAAAACATTAGTCGCTGAGTATGTAGTGGATGCCAAGTCTAGGTATTCAGACTTTCATGGAAATAAATTTGAGGGAGTTTCAGCTCATGAGCTTATCACTTACTTCGATTTTCCTTTACTTGATCGTGACTTTGGAATTGCAAACCTTGTTTTTAGGGATAATCCCAGCAGCCAAGTGTTGAGCGATATTACTAATAAGGTCTTTGCTAATGAAGGAAACATTTTAACGATATCCAATAATAGGCATCCAAATAATGATATGGGCCAATCTTTGGAGAGTTTTACATTCTTAGGAGGTGTTATTAATGTAGGTAACCACTGGAATGGAAACTCGATGAAAAATGAGCACCCAACGCGAGACCATGACTTTGAGTTTCCTTTTATGGGTAACCCCTGTATCAATCTTGTCTTGGCCAGGAAAAATTCGGATTACTGTAATTTGCAGTGGGATGATCTTTGGGTAGAAAAAGACTCGGATGAAAACAAAGCAGAGTTATCAAGCTTTCAAAAATATAGTCCATTTTTTCAGCCAAATGTAGAGTTTCCATCTGATAAGGCAGATGTGATTGATGGAGCAAGTTATAATAATAGAAAAGATTGCTTATATCTTACCTCCGAGGCAACAGCATCAATTTGCAGCACCAATCCTTCTCATAATCTTAATTGCCCAAGCCCAAGCCCAAGCCCAAGTCCAAGCCCAAGCTCAGGCTTAATTTCTGATTACTCTTGTATTAATGTCGCTGGTGATACACCTTTTGGATATTGCCTTAAATCTTGTTCAACTCAATCTAATTGCTTAAATAGTGAACAATGTATGGGGGGAATCTGTAGATCTAATCAGTGTGATAATCAATTTGTTTCAATAGTGAGTAACACCATTACAGACGGAACGAGGCCTCTTACGATGGCGTATATGGATGATGATTTTTCTCATGATGATGATACGTTTAGTCGTAATGCAAACCTAGATGCACTTGCGGTAAAATCCACGAACGCAGTCATTTTTAATAATGTCGTTCAAGATTATGCGCATGACACTTTATATGACTTGAATCAACGAGGAGAAAATGTTGAAGAAGGCATTATCCCTAAGACGATTAAGGTAAAAAGAAATCTTTTTAAAAATGGTAATACCAAAAATACCGGCGCAAGTTGGCCTATTCATAAGATTATTTATTCAAATAATTTATATTATAACGTGACGGTAGGAGGATACTGGGTTTTATACACTCCTTATTGGATGCATAATTCTTTTATTCTTCCAGGTAAGGTTTATGATTCAACAGGCGCATTTAATAGGGAAGGACCTTTAAAACCTAAATTTGTTTTGAATGAGTCTTCACCGACAGAGACACCCAATTGGCATGGGGTTTTCGGGCACCGAGTAACTTTTATGAATAATTTTGTTATCACGGGAAAAAGTGATTATGGAGTATCGAGTTTTGGAAGAGGTAAAAAGTTTGATCTTGGAGTAAATCTTAGATTTAAAGGGAACTTGTTTCTTGGAGATTTTAAGTCTTATGTGAATAGGGACGGCAGTCTGCATGATTCTGATCCTGATAAAGATACTGGGAAAGTTGTTGGAAAGTATAATGAAAAATACAACGTATGTTTGGATACGTACTTATTTACTGACTTTCCTTTTTTCAAAGCAGAGAGCAGTGGTGTCTTGTTTAGCACAGATAATTGTGTCAGAACGAGTAATGATTATTACGTAGCAGACACAACCGGGTTGAATTTTAATTACTCCGACTCTGATGATTTAGACAGTGATAACAATAATATTTTAGATACCATAGAGGATGGTGATGACATTGTTATCGATACCAGCATTCCAACTAACATCTCAGACCCATTCAAGACGTATGTTCTTGATGACCCTACAAACCCTAAATTATATTTTTCTGATATCGATGTTGCCTATGATCAAAATTCACCAGAGGACTCTTTATATAAACCACTTACATCTGGAAGTGTGACATATCAATTGAGTGATTTTAACGATCGATTTGAGCTTCTAGAAGTTTGTGATGAAAACAGAGACAACACGGACTCCCATACCTACAGATGTTTAGCTGGGGATTTAACGAGTAAGTTCTTTCGTGTAAATGATCTTGATCAATCTTTATTTAATAATTATTTTGGAAGCGGCGTAGGGAGCAGTGATAACAGTTCTGGAACGTCTGGGTTTGCCGGCGAATATGATAACATCACATCAAATCAGGATTATATTAATCTTTTTGATCCTAACGTCACTTTTTTCCCTGGGGCATCTAATGAAATTAATTACTGTAATACAGCCTCGATTAGAACTTCTATAGAACAAAGTCGGATGGATTCATTTATTGTTGGTAAAAAGGTGCACAGGTTTTCAAGAGATTTTAGTGGAAGTTATAGGTTTGTTAAAACAACACCGGGTGCTTTTGAGGTCCCCATCTCAGGAATTAATTGTCCATAAACTTTTGGCAATCTCTTTTTTTGCTTCAGTCATCCTTTGATTGAATTCTTCGTAATCTTTTGATCTAAGCATTAGTGATTTAAGTTTGTCCCCATTTTCAAAATCATCAAAAAGGTAGCGAATAAGTGCCTTCATTTTTTTTAAGACTTTCGCATCTTCCATTCCGGCCTCACGATAATTTGCCTCAAGGGCCGAAAAGTAATAGGGAAGAAGCTCGAGTCTGTTGGCGAGTCTTTTTGATTTTGTGTAGCTGATTTCTTTTTTTAATTGAAACTCTCGTGCGAGCCAGGGAGTTTTCATCGCCGATCTCGCGCACATTACAGCGTACACATCTGTTTCACTGAAGAGTGTTTCAATATCTTCGGGGGTCCATATATCACCGTTGGCGATAATGGGAAGGCTTGTCAGTTTGGTCGCGCGAGAAAAGTATTTCCACTGAGCAACACCTTTATACATTTCAACTCTTGTTCTTCCGTGGATGGTTATTCCATCAACCCCACAAAAATCAAGACATCTTATTATGTCGTCGAAATTTTTATCATCGTGAAAACCAACGCGAATTTTTGTAGTAAAAGTTTTGTTTGTTTTTTTTCTTATTAACGAAACAACTTGTTCTAAAAGTTTTACATCGGTTAATAAAAAACTTCCCCCTTGGTGAGCGTTTACTCGTCTTGAAGGGCAGCCAATATTTAAATCGAGATGATTAAATTCAAGTCCATTAATGATCTCAAGAGTTTGTTCCGTGTTTGCCCTTGGTGTCGTTAGAATTTGATAAGTTGTTTTTTCTCGAAGCTTTGAATTATTATAAATCTCTTCGCCAAAGTGCTCGATTACTTTTTTTTCTGTGACAGTGCCTTCTGTTGGAACCCGAAGAAAGTCTGTGGCAAACATATTCCACTCAGGATAGAGCTCCATTATCGTTTTTCGGTACGCAGGGTCCGTGATGCCTTCCATTGGGGCAAATAGAATCGAGTGCTTCTTGTAAGGTAGAGCTGATTTTTTCACTTATGGGTCTATAGCTAATTTTCGCTGATAAATCTATCACATTGGACAATATTCAATGCGCAAATGCCCGATATTATTACTGCTCTTTTTGTAGATTAATTGATGGTTATAAACTGCCGAAAAGCTATCGTGGTTAAGTGCTTGAAATTTTATATTTTATTTAATTTTTTATTTAGCTCTCTTTATGCAAGTGAGACCGCTATTATTACCTCAGAGGGTGGCAAATATCAGAAAACAAATGCACCTAATAATATTCTTCGTCAGCTAGGTTTATACTGCGATTTTCCTCGTGGAGTTTTATGGGGCTCGCAATATTGTCGTCATGATGAGAGGTCGAAAGTTGGAATAAGTAAGCGTTACAAAAGAGATCTTTTTAAATGGGAAAAGTCACTCAGGTCTCTTTTGCGTGTATTGCCAAAGGAAGATTTATTTAGAAAAGAGATTATTGATAAAGCCTTAGGTGTTAATATTCCTACTAAGAAAGAATTAAAAGATATTTTTAATAAACATAATCTTTCCGCACAGTTTAATAAAAATATTTGGAAGCATTTTAAAAACTCTCGTGCAAAAAGAAAAACAAGTAAGATATGGCATGCTCACTGTGAAATGGTCACAGAAAACGATGCAGATAGTTTATGCCCGAAAATAGATATTAATAAATTAATTAAGCTAACGAAAGATATTCCTTTTTATCCTAATGAGACCGAAGAAAACAAAATGTGCAAACAGCTTTTAAAGCAAATCTCTGACGAGAGTGATTTTAAAGAATTGGCAAAGATGAAAAAACGTCTTGGAGAAAATTGTGTTAACTGGTGTGCTAATTTTACTGATGAAGAGAGGAGTTTTCATTGTGAAGCACCACTTGAGCATAGTGAAGAACCAGAGCGCCTTCATAGATGTGATGGGTGGTGGGCATCAAAATATAAAAATAAAAGAAACCTAAGTGAGGCGGACGTTGTTAGGGCTTGCTCAGTCTCAACAATAAGTAATATGAATCCATTAAGCTCATTTGAAGAGCTGATAAAGAACTTAATGGGAGCGATGGCCAGAGTTTCTGAACAAGAAATTAGAAGCGATGGAGGAACTAGTTTTACTGCTCGAATAGTATCAGGGGCAAAAAATCCATTCGATGCAACATGGAGGTCTTACCCCATGCTTCTTAGAATCGAAGCACTCGGGGGTTTTCTGGAGTCCGCTTGTGAGGTTTCCGGTGGAAATATTAAGGCTCCAAAAAGCTGTAAGAAATTTTCAAAGGGAATCGAAAATTATCAGTGCAGTGAGAGCCAAAAAAAAGAATTAAATCCTCAAAGAAAAAAGGACATTATAAAAAAAGCAAAAAACCTTGTTACTCTTTTTAGACAAAAGGAAAAACTTAAAAAAAAATATGATAAAAAAGTCTCTTCCTGTATTGCAAGGAAAAGTAAACTTAGTGTTGCATTTGCCGCTTCCAATTTGTTTCAGCCTGCTGACCCCGCGAAATTTTTATATGACAAAAAATTTTGTGAGGACTTGAATAAAGAATTAAAGGATCGGATAAGTACGTTAGAGTCTTTAATCGTATACCTCTCAAAAGACGAACCCGTACTTTTTTCATATGCAGACAGCTCCAAATCAATTTTTGAACAAGATAATCTTTTTCATCAAAGGATTAAAACATTGTCAAAAAGAAGTATTCGTAATTTTAATGCTTCTTTTAAAGGTTTTAAAAAAGCTGCTAAAAAGAAGATTGCAACTTCAATGGGTGATATTTGCGATCCGGATAAGGTCTCAACAAAAGACCTGTTGCAAATGAAAAGTTTAACCGATTCTGTAAAAAAGAGATTCCCCGTTTTTAAAGATATAGATAAGTGTTTAGGTAAACCTGATCCAACTGATGTTGGAGGTGCTTTTGGTGTAGGCACAACGCTTTTGTGTCTTGCTGGCTCAGTCGGTCCACAATTTTTTATCGTAGGAGGTTTATGCGCTGGTTTGTTTCTTGGTGATTCAATTGTAACAGCAGGTGAACAAAAGGAACTTTTAAGTTTTATGAGAAGTAGTTCCCTGGCCGGCGGAAGGATCTCTTCTCACGAGGATATTGCTCGTGTCGAGCAAAATCTTGAGTCTGCTAAGTTTGATGTAATGATGGGGGTCGTGCTCTTACCTCTGGATTTTATTGGTGGGAAACAAGCCTTAAAAGCAATCACTAAAGGACTGAAGAGGGTTAAAAGCGTTCCGCAAAGAGCCTTCTTGATGAAAAAGATTAATGAAAGAGTTACAGAAATTTCAAAAATATCGAATCCTGCAAAGAGAAAAGAACAGGCCTTAATTTTTTTGAGTGAATTAGAAAATAGTAAGTCTACTTTTACGAGATTACTAAGAGATAAAAGTAATCCTAAGTACGAAAGCTATGATGAGGATTGGTTAAAGTTTGTTAGAGGAAGATGCTTATGACTTCCTGGTTAAAGATCTTCTTATTACTTCATATTCTTTCGATAGCTAGTATCTCGTTAAGTTCCGAACAATGCAGTCCAAAAGAAAAAGAATTAATTGCATTGATGGATGCTGGTAGTGATGATCTAGGCCGCTTAACTCATACGAATATTTGGAAAGAGATTATATCAAGCCCAACCCCAGAGAAATTTGACCGTGCCATTGAGATAGTCAAAAAAGCTAACCAACATCTTGGAAACCCTGGCCAAAGATATGAAAGTTTATTTTCTTATATATCAAAATTTGATGATGATAAATCCACTAAAGATTACTTGATTGGTCTCTTGACAAGATGTTTAGAAAAATATCTTAAGAATTGCCAAAAAGGTTTCCATCAAATTACTGATTTAAAGAACAAGACCGAACTTAGTGTTCCCTTATATAATTATGATATTGATGTTAGTGGAAAATTAAAGATCCCTGATGTTGCTGATTCAAATGGGAAAAAAATTAAACCGGTTGAAGTTACTGTAAACAATGGAGGACTTAGCCTAGATGAGTTTAGAACAAAAGCAATTTTACTTTCAGATAATCTCGCGGAAGCGGGAAATATAAAAGTTAGAGAAGGTGTAGGGGCTGTTCGTTATATGCAGCGTAATCCAGACAAGATACTTAGAAATTATGATCATCCTAACGCTTCAGATGCAAAAGTTGATTTTATAGATCAAGAAGGACGAACATATCAACTAAAAGGACCTTTCACTACCGATGATTATGGAAGTTTATATGCACATTTTAGAAAACATGCTGCAGACAAGGGACTCGACCCAGAGCGTTTTATTTTCGAAAGTGTAGTTAATTCTGCGATTAACTCTATTACTAAAAAAGGCTTTATGAAGACAGGTGCTGACGTCGTTTTAGTTGATCTTCTTGGGCACCCTCCAGGAGTCCGAAAATATATCAAAAAAGAGGTTATTAAAAAATATAATGATTACAAATTAATTAAATCAGATTTGCCTGAAATTGAGTGGGTCGATTAAAGAATCTTAATGGTTCTTTTTTGGAAAACACAGTTTTTGAAGGTCATTACCCTGCTGTGCCCTTTTTTCAGCGAGTGCAAGTATCTTTTTTTGTGTTTTAAGTAGTTTTTGAAACCACTGCCTATTAAGATTGTAGGCTTTATCAGTAGTTTCGTCATTCGTTCTTATGAACGAGCTTTCAACTAATTTAATTTCTTCCTTGTAGTGCGCTTTTGCATCGCTTTTAGCTTTTTGATAACTTATTTTAATGAGGCATTTTTGGTAAAAGTAATTTTTAGAATCACTATTTGATGCTTCGTGAGCCCATTCATATCTTTGGGTCTGATCATTTTTTTTGCAATGATTTTGATAATTTCTTTTATATTTTTTTAAACAAACTTTTTCCATATGATTCCAAGCATGTTCGTTTTTAAAGTTACTATTTTTACATAACCACTCTTGATCTTTTTTTCTCATAAATGAAGCTAAGTTTTGAGGGTTCTCAGCACATATTTGGTAATATCTTTTTGAGGCACATTTTGATATTTTTGAATCAAAATCTACCCTTAATGATTCGCTGTCCATGAGGTATCTTTGCTTCAAATGCTCAACTCTTTTGTCGTATATTTTTTTGAATCCTTTATTATTTACTTTCCCAAGATCTAATTTTTGGTTCAATTCAGATTCACCCCATAAACTTTGCCATGCTTCTATAAGTTCAGGGTATATCAATTGTGAGCGAGACGCTTGCAACTCTGCATCTACTTTTTGTAATTTTGTAAAAATTTCGTAAAGCTTATTACAGACTGGACTTTTAAAATCATTCTTTGTCTTCCCGATCTGAATTAAGCCTGCTATGGCGATTGACTTCGTCTTAAGTTTAGTGATTTTTTCCAATTCATCATTGATACACTCAGATTTCTTATCCTTGTAATAGCTCATTAAATCTTTTCTGCTTAATTCAATTTGTATTTTTGTGCCCTCTTGTACTTTTTCTAATTCAATAAAATCAAGTTTACTTATTTTTAATTTTTCTGTGTTTTTTAGAAGAGTAAGAGTGTCATCTAAAATTTTCGTCAATTTATTAAAGTTTTCTTGGTTTTTTTCCCATTTCTCTTTTTCTTCTTGAAACTTTTTTATTAATTGCTGTCTTTCCATATCTCCAGTAATTAGGTCTAATAAGAACTCACCAAGTTCACCTATTCCTGATCCTATCGTACTTACTGTTATTCCACCCAAAGCAACAGACGCACTAGATAAGAATAACTTCTTTGGATTAGAAAACAAGTTTGATATATTTGTGATCCCATCCGCGATTCTTACTGCGTCTTCTTTTGCAAATTGTTCAATTCCGGATATTGCATTTTGAATATTTGAACCTTCTGATTGAATGAATTTTGAGACAAGTGTTACCTGCTCTGAAGCTTCTTGTACTTTTGGCCCAATTTCCGAAAGTTGAGTGAAGACTTCATAAGGGTTATAGGGGGCAAAATTTTCAAAGGCGGTTGCACTTGAAATAAATAGCTTTTTAAATATTTCATTAAGGACAAATTTATTCGGTTTTTTCTTTAGTAAACCAAATAGAACTTTTTGGATTACCTCAGTTTCTACACTAGATTCAACAAAAAATAGCTTTCTAAATGATGCCGTACTGTACTGTGTAACGCCATTTTTCGTTCTTGTATATATTCTTACATATCTTCTTAGTTGTTTTAGGTAGATCCCGTAGACTTCAACATCCCCCCATGATTTTTTTTCGTCCCACTTTTGAATTTGAAGTGCCTCCTCAAGAGAGGAAATTATTTTTCGGGATGTAATATTTTTATTTGTCGTTTGGAAGTAGGTTATTGCAGCTGATAGTGAGTTACCATTAGGGTTTTTATCGCGCTTAAGAAAAGCTCTAAAGTAGGATCTCTCATTGCTGTTTATGGTAGATAGATCTTTTGATTTTTTCCAGTTAGTGCTTTCTTTTAGAATTTTTTTTGCCTGTCTAGGTATATTAAGCCCTTGAGCAATTGAGTTAATTGACCAAGATAGCAAAATGATTATAAGAAAGAGGTTTTTACTTTTTATGCTCATAAGATCTCCCACCCCTGGGTGAAAGTGCACAGACAGTGCCAAAATATTTTAGTGTAATCCGGGTAACTTACATTTTAACTGGTTGTTCAATATTTTTTCAAAATTGCTTGATTGTGTATTTTAAATACACCCAGATATATTTTTATTAACGATGCTAATTAACTCTTTCGTTTTTTTAATAAGGTTTCTTTAATTTGAACGCCTTATCATTTTGCCCATCTCGGGGGTATATATTATTCAACTATTATCTTATCTTTTTTGAGTCTCACTCTATTCCGGTTTCCCTCGCCGTCGTTCTTGAAATTCCTTCAACAGAAATTTGTTAATAAGGTACATCTGGATTAGTTTCTCATTGTATTGAAATGACTTAATCTATCCCCGCTTATCTTGTTTTTTAAGTGACCGATGCTCCTCGTCAACAGAGCCTCTTTGCCAATAACTACTTAAGTAAAAGCTTTTAAATTGGTCTTGTTTGGGGGCAAACAACTTTCGAATTTTTAAAATTTCTAAGCGTTCACCAGCGGCCCAAAGTGAGCTCTGACCAGCTGGACAATATTCAATTTTATGAAAAAAATCAGTAATATTATCAAAATTTACATAATTTAAACCTTTAAGGTAGTTTTCAAGAATGGGTTTTTCTCCGTCAAAATAAATAAATATATCTTTTTCTTTTTCAATATTTTGTAGATGGGCATGTAGGGCAGGTAAGCCGGTAGAGTCTGCGTAAAAATAAAAATAATCGCAGTCGGTTTTAAAATGGCTTTTTGGACCTGGCCCCTTGAATAGAAAGGTTGATCCGACCTTGAGATCTTGTTGCCACTTTGAAGCAGGGCCTCCTGAACCGTGAGCGACGAAGTCGAGGGCGAATCCTTTAGGCTCAGTTTGTGAAACGGTAATAGACCGTATTTTTTTTTCTTCACCCTCGCCAAAAACGATTTTTAAATATCCCCCTGGTTCAAATTGCAAATCGCTAGCGTCAGTCTCGGCATGGACTCTTCTAAAGCCTGGGATATCCTCAATTTTTTTTACCAGTGCATGGTTGAACATTTAAACCTCTTTTTTTATTTTCTAATCAATGCGACAAATTCTTTTCTCAGGCTATCGTCAGCAGTAGCATCTTGATAAAAGTTTAAATATTTAACCTCTTCATCAACCTTCATATGGAAACCCTCAACATCAACGGAGATGAGCTCAATTTCTTTTGCTTCCATGTCGAGGAACTTTTTTGCATAATCATGCAGTGAGGACTGATGGTCTTTATTCATATGGTCGATAGCAAATTCTCCTTGGCCACTGTTCCACTGTGCTTTCGGTATATCCCAGTTCTCCGTTGCAGAAAAAGTATAGATACTTCCAAAGGTTTTTATGTAATGAACAAGCTCTGGCTTAATGGCAAAAAAATCAAACTTGTGTGCTTTGAAATAACTTTTTGCCTCGGGAAAAAATTTCAGATAGAGCGAGGATATATTTTCAAGTTTCTTAGAGTTAGATTCGCTGTCTATTTTTGTTGCTTTTCCAGAGATGCTTACTCTAGAGGAGGCAAGTTTATTTTTTGAGGTCATATCAAAAACGGTAAAAGCCACTCGGGGGTTGTCATTCATGTTTTTGGTATGGATTGCGATGTCGCTGGTTAAGATTATAATCTCCCCCTCTTCCGAGACAACGTAAGGGCAAATACTTCCGAATGGACATCCCTCGTGGTCTTTTAAAATGGTAGATAGCACACCAGAGTCATTATTTTTCATAAAGCTTCTAGCGTCTCTTGATATAGATTTATAATCAATTTCTTTTTTTGTTTCATCTGTGGATCTTGGTAGGTTTTTCATTTGTTACCCCTTTTTTTAATAAGTGATAGTTATTTGTTGGTCTTTCGTACGAGTGATCTCTGCTTCTACGTGAAAAAACTTTTTTAGGTTTTCTCTGGTGAAAACATTTTCAGGCGATCCAAAGAGACAAAGCTCTCCTTCATCCAAGACAAAAATATTATGGCAATACTTTGAAACCCAATTGAGATCATGAAGTACTAATACGATAGTTAAATTAAATTTTTTTACAAGGTTTTTTATAAAACGAAGCAGTTGCTGTTGAACAGATAAGTCGAGAGCTGAAAGTGGCTCATCTAAAAAGAGCACCTTTTTAGAGTTTTTCTCTAGCGGGTAAAGCTGCATTATAGACCTCGCAAAATGAACCTTTTGTTTTTCCCCACCAGATAAAAACATAAAAGGCGTCTCGAGAAACTGCTTAAGTTTAAGCTCCTCAATCAGGTAGTCGGCATAATCATAATCAGTTTCATGAATTTTACCAAAAGGGTATCTTCCCATAAGAAGTATGTCGACGATGGATAAACGAAAGTTGGTGCTGTTTTGTTGAGAAAGAAGACTTCTTTTTTTTGCTAAATCTATACTAGAAAAATTTTGAATATTTTTATCATCGTAAAAAACTTGGCCACTTGAGCCTTCTTGAATTCCCGCAAGGAGGGAAATTAACGTGGATTTACCCGCTCCGTTTCTTCCCACAATTCCGGTGATTGATCCTTCTTGAATATCTAGATTCATGTTTGTAATTAAAGACTTCTTGTCCTTGGTTATAAAACTTAAATTTTTTGCGTTTATCATGCGGAGTACCTCTTTTGTTTTATAAGAAGGTACATAAAAAATGGTGTTCCTATTAAGGAGGTAATTATTCCTATGGGTAATTCGGCTGGCGCTATAACAAGCTTTGCCCCAATGTCGGCAAGAACTAAAAATGAACCACCAAGAAGAAAGGAGGTATACATTAATTGTGATACCTTTGATCCAATAATAAGCCTTAGTAGGTGAGGAATGACTAATCCTACAAAACCAATTAACCCTGTGAAAGCAACAACTGGTCCACAAATAAGAGCGCAAAAAATTAAGACCTTTCTTTTTACAAGATCAATGTTTACACCCAGTGCAAGGGCCTCTCTTTCACCAAGACCTAGAGTTTCTAATTCTTTTGAGAGCCTAAAAAGTCCGATGCTTCCAAATAAAATGATCGCGATAAGAACAAAATTTATCGTCCAAGAGGCGCTATTTAATGAGCCCAGTGACCAAAAGGTAATAGTTCTTAGTTGATCATCATTTGCGACATTAATTAAAAGACCTGAAAAGGCTCCTGCAAAAGCGTTGATGGCAATCCCTGATAAAAGCATAATAGCGATGTCGATCTTGCCATTAACGGATGAAAGTCTGTAAACAAGGAAGCTCATCATGATGGCGCCAAGAAATGCTAGAGTCGGTAAAAGAAGAAAGGAATAATCATCAAACAAAAATCCCAAGGAGATAAATTGAGCGCCAAAAAGCACACCTAGAATTACGCCTAATATTGCGCCGCTTGAGATCCCAATTAATCCACTGTCGGCGAGAGGGTTATTAAAAAGTGACTGAAGCGCTGCTCCTGAAAGTGCTAATGCTCCACCAGTTAGAAAGCCTAGGATCGCACGGGGGAGTCTTATCTTCCAAATTAAATCATTTATTTGACCTGGAGAAGAGGCAAAGATGGCATCGATAGAATCAAAAATGGTAGATGCCGGGCCCATAAGTGAACCAGCAAGTAAGGTAAACACTAAAAAAATAACCAAGAACGAAAGAACAAAACTTATTTTTTTTTTGCTCTTATGGATCAGCTCTCGAGAACTAAGTGTGCTCATTTTATCTTTTTGATACTTTGGACTAGATGAATAAGTTCACTTGCTGATCGAGGTCCAAATCCTAGAAATGCTAAATCATCAACAACAATAAGATTTTGTTTTTTTCCTGCGCTTGTTTGGTCGACCCCTTTAATTTTCCAAGGGCCGTTTTTAAGACTAGAGACCCCTCTTTTAAGCATAATGATGGCGTCAGGATTTCCCATGATTAGCGCTTCCGTACTGACGGGTTTGTAGCCATCAAAACTGGCGAAGGTATTTTCCCCTCCAGACATTTTTATCATGGAATGCGCGGCCGTTTCTTTCCCCGCAAGAAATAATCTATTCCCGCCTCGCGCATAAATGAAAGCGAGCTTGGTTTTTTTGTTATTCTTAACTAGTTGAGTAACTTTATTAAGTTCTCTCTCCATTTTGGTTATTAATCTTTTTCCTTCATCTACTTTTTTAAGAACGGCGGCAATGGCCTTAACTTTGTTTTTTGCACTTTCAAAACTATTGAGTTCTGGAATAACGTGCACCTCGACTCCTAGGGTCTTTAATTTTTCGATGACCGCCTTAGGAGCAAGTAAACTGCTGGCGAAAACTAGATCGGGTTTCAAGGAGGCAATTCCCTCGATACTGATATTTTGCCTGTAGCCAAGTTGTGTAAGAGATAAAGCTTTCTTTGGATGCACAGAGGTGCTGTCGACTCCAACGATTTTATCTCCATCTCCTAAAGCGAAAATGATCTCTGTCATAGTGCCACCGAGTGAGACAATCTTTTTAGCGTAGGCTATTTGCGTGGATAAAATTAGTATAAATACTGTGTTTTTAATTAAATTTCTCATGGTTTGGAACATAACAAACTAAAGTTTGCCAAGTCAAACAGTCCGAGCATTCAATGGATATTTTTAGTTTTTTTGACTCCAAAAAGTCCTCTAGCAAATAAATCATCTACCGATTGCTTATGATAAATTAGTAATCTGTTGCAAGTAAGTCCCTTTGTTATTTCGTGGGGTTTTCTTCATGTGGAGTATGGGATTATTTAAAACAAATACTAAAGGGATTACTGAATTTGATGAAATAAAATTTTTTTTATTTTTGTCCTAATTTTTTGGCATACTTATTTAGAATTAAATTTTAGCTATTTGAGCAATGTCTAGACCGTAGATAAATTCGGTGCAAGGTTTCTTAAAATTTGATATCTCTACAAATTAGTCTTATACCGCTTGAATAGATTTTTCGGAGACCTTCTATGCCTTCATTTATTCCTGTATCTCTTGCCGTCGTTATTAAAAATACCCATGAAGGTGTAAAAGTTCTTCTTCAAAAGCGAGTTGAAGATGGGCCGTTAAATGGATTTCTTGAGTTCCCCGGAGGAAAGGTCGAGCCAAGCGAAGACCCGGAGAGCTGTGCCTTAAGAGAGCTTGATGAAGAAACAGGCTTGAAGTTAGAAAAAACAAGCATTTATGAAAGAATAGGCCCCTATAAATATGACTATCCAGACCGATGTGTTTGCCTATTTGTGGTCCTTATGCGACAAGACGCAAATACAGAAAATGACTCTAGGCATTGGGAGCTTCTTCCAACAACGTTTGTGGAATCAGACTGGGAAACAAAAGTACCTGACGCCAATTTGATGATCATTAAAGATTTAATCGATTGGG
>MDTG01017846.1_pt1 | contig 46099 bp, 38 predicted proteins | sample 811421 | NCBI WGS metagenome assembly MDTG01 (sample SAMN05326645, study PRJNA326480) | marine metagenome | isolation source: seawater | place: Pacific Ocean: South East | collected 2011 | reverse complement strand
CCAGATGTACTATCCCATCTTATATGATTTGCATTTAATTTAGATAATAATCTACCATCTTTTATATTCTCAAGTGAGAATTTATAACCAATATCCTTGGTGCTATTATAGCTCTCCATATAAGCATACTGTCCTTTCTGTAGTTGAATATGAATGTTTTTTCCTTTAAACCTAAATTTATTCTTAATATATTTATTCTCAAAATCTATTCTAATTTTATTTGATGGTGGAATTATAAAGTTACCTAATATAAAAGATGAAGTAGCTAGTAATATTGAGGTAAATACATATGGTAAGATTAAACGCCAGAAGCTCATACCGCTATTCAAAATAGCAATTATCTCTGTGTTATTTGCCATCTTTGATGTAAAAAATATAACAGAAATAAAAACAAATAGCGGGCTAAAAAGATTAGCGAAGAATGGAATAAAATTAAGATAGTAATCTGTGATTATTTTTTCTATTGGAGCTTCACTTTCTAAGAAATCATCAATTTTTTCAGATATATCAAAAATAATGACAATTACTAAAATCAAAAAAATAGCAAAAAAGAATGTACCAAGAAATCTTTTAATTATATACCAATCTAGTTTCTTCATTTTAAAGACGTTTATCTAATTTTTTTGTCATTTCATTTTTCCAGAACATGAAGGTGTTATCTTCTATTTTCTTTCTTGCTTCTTCCATTAACCAAATATAGAAACGTATATTGTGCAGTGTAGCAATCTGTTTTCCTAAAATTTCACCACTTGCAAATAGATGTCTTAAGTATGCTTTCGTATATTTTTTATCTACGTATGAAGTGCCATTATTATCTAATATAGAATAATCATTTTCCCATTTTTTATTTTTTATATTTATTGTTCCTTCCGAAGTAAAGAGCATTCCATTTCTTGCATTCCTGCTTGGCATAACGCAATCAAACATATCTACACCAATAGAAATACATTCTAATAGATTTGATGGGGTGCCTACTCCCATAAGATACCTTGGTTTTTCTTGAGGTAGTATAGAGCATACAATATCTGTCATTTCATACAGTAGATCATGTGGTTCCCCAACTGATAATCCGCCTATAGCATTTCCTTTCATATTTTTTGAGGCAATTTGTTCAGATGATTCTTTTCTTAATTCTTTATATATACTTCCTTGTACAATAGGGAATAGACTTTGTTCTAATTTGTACATTTCGTTTGTTTCATCAAATCGTTTGCAACATCTTTTTAACCATCTATGTGTTAAATGCATTGAATTCTTTGCATATTCAAATTCACATGGATATGGGGTGCATTCATCAAAAGCCATAATGATATCGGCACCTATCTTTCTTTGAATATCAATCACATATTCAGGTGTAAAAAATTGATAACTACCATCAATGTGAGATTGAAATTTAACACCTTCTTCTGTTATTTTTCTATTATTTGCTAGTGAATAAACTTGATATCCACCACTATCAGTTAGTAGTGGATTTTGCCACCCTATAAATTTGTGGATGCCACCTGCTTTTTCAATAATATCTAATTTTGGTCTTAAATAGAGATGATATGTATTACTTAGTATAATTTCTGCTCTAGAATCATCTAATAATTCATGTTGATGTACACCCTTTACAGTACCAGCAGTTCCTACGGGCATAAAGACAGGTGTATTAATATCTCCATGTGGAGTTGTTATTTTTCCTAATCTAGCATTAGAATGAATATCCTTCTTAATTAAATCAAATTTCATGACTGCAAATATAAGTTTTACTTTCCGCCTTTTTTTCACCAAATAAATTATTTTTGTATATATGGAACTTTTATTGCTGATTCTCTTCGCAATCTTTATTATCTCAATAGTTATACAGCTTTTCTTTGTATTGTATTTTTTTGTGCGGTTCTCAATATATAAATCGCCAGATAGATCTTTCAATTTACCAATATCCATTATTGTTTGTGCAAAGAATGAGTCCGATAATATCTCAAAATTTCTTCCTAATATATTAGAGCAAAGATATTCAGACTTTGAAGTAATATTGGTAGATGATCAGTCTCAAGATAATACTGAATATGTATTAAAAGAATTAACTAACAAATATTCACATCTAAAGATAGTAAAAATTGAACAGCATGTAAAAAATAGGGTTGGTAAGAAATTTGCACTCTCTTTGGGAATTAAAGCTGCAAAAAATGATTATCTAGTTTTAACGGATGCTGATTGTATCCCATCATCTAACAATTGGCTTTCTAGGATTGTGGCTAATTTTAACAATAATAAGGCAATTGTATTAGGTTATGGAGCATATAGGAGAAAGAAAGGGCTTTTAAATGCAATAATACGTTTTGATACATTTAATATTGCTCTTCAATATTTCTCTTTTGCATTAGCCGGTCATACATATATGGGTGTGGGTAGGAATCTAGCTTACACAAAATCTACTTTCTTCAATAATAGAGGATTTGCTTCTCATATCTTATTACCATCAGGAGATGATGATTTGTTTATTCAGGAAGTTGCGACAAAAGATAATGTTGCAATTGAGATTCATAATGAAAGCTATACAATATCTGAACCAAAAGAGACTTGGAAAGAATGGGTCTTTCAAAGAAGAAGACATGTTACTACATCACAAAAGTATTCTCTCAAGTTTAAACTTTTATTAGGATTATGGCCATTATCGCAATTTTTGTTTTTAACTAGTTTCTTTATTTTATTAACTTATAAAGTAAGTTTTTATGTTGTTTTACCATTATTTGTATTTAGATTATTTTTATCTTATATATTTTATTATTCTTCAATGAAAAAATTAAAATTATTAGATCTATTAATATGGTTTCCTATACTTGAAGTTATACATATTATTTTGCAGGTAATTTTTGTATTATTGAACTTTAAAAATAAACCAAAGGGTTGGTAATGAAGAGGGAACTAACAGAAAAAGGAAAGAGGGATCTTTTGCTTGTGAAACGTGCACTTGATACAGGTGATGCTGATGCATATAATGAGTTAATGCGATTATATAGAGATCCTCTATATTTTATGCTTTTTGAAAAGGTGGGAGATGAAGAGTTAGCCAAAGACTTAACTATTGAAGCGCTTGGAAAAGCATTTAAAAAATTACATTTATATGTTCCTGATTATGTATTTAGTACGTGGCTCTTTAAGATTGCAAAAAATAATTGTATTGATTATTTAAGAAAGAATAAGATATCTACTGTATCTATAGATAAGATAATACAGGATGAGGATGGTAAAGAGCAATCATTCGATATTGCCTCAAATATATCAAATCCAGAACAGAAGATGATTAAGAAGCAGAAGATACAGATATTAAAACAGATTGTAGAAAAATTAAAACCAAACTATCGGATACTTGTTAAGTTACGTTATTTTAAAGAATTTTCTTATGAAGAGATTTCTAATGAATTGGATTTACCGATAGGAACTGTTAAAGCGCAACTTTATAGGGGACGTCAACAATTATTTAAGATTATGGCAGGACATAAGGATAAGTATTAGATGGATATAATAAATAAATATTTTAGTTCTCTAACTGATGCACAGAATCAACAATTTTTACAACTTAGCTCACTCTATGAGAAATGGAACGCTAAAATTAATGTAATATCTAGAAAAGACATTTCTAAACTATATACTAATCATATCTTACATTCTTTAGCAATTGCTAAAGTTATTCAGTTTAAGGAAGGTACAAAAGTTTTAGATTTGGGTACTGGGGGTGGATTTCCTGGTATACCATTAGCTATATTTTTTCCTGAAACAGATTTTATCTTATTAGATAGTATTGGCAAAAAGATTAAGGTTGTTAATGAAATAAGTAATGCACTTAGATTAGAAAATGTACAAACATTAAATGATAGGGCTGAAAATTTAGAAGAGAAATTTGATTTTATTGTTAGTAGAGCAGTAGCCAATATATCAGAATTTAGGAAATGGGTGCATGGAAGATTTAATAAAAAAAGTAAGAATATGATGGGTAATGGTATAATCTATCTAAAAGGTGGTGATATAACAGCAGAATTTCAGGGAATATCTTGTAGAGAATATAATATTTCAGATTTTTTTGAAGAAAGTTATTTTAAAACAAAGAAGGTTGTGTATATTAAATCTTCTTAGATAAAATTAATTATTTTTTTTCACAGAAATAGACAATCTCTTCTTTTGGAAGAGCGTACCTTTTTACTAATTCCGGTTTAAGTCTTTTTACAAAATCATCTTCCTTCACAATAAAACCTGCATCCTCAAGTTTTTTCCCATAGTCTAGCCCAAACAATCTTAAATGATCATCTTGCCAATATAATCTTTCTCTTTCTTTGGGATCAGTTATATTCTTATCTTCTTCTGTTTTTGGATTTTCTCTATCTATTGGGACTTGAAAGATTCCCCATCCACCTGGTCTCATTACTCTGTAGAATTCACCCATTACTTTTTGTGAGTTTTCAACATGTTCTAATACATGATTACAAATTACTACATCAAAGCTATTATCATCAAAGGGAATGTTATGTACATCCATTTTAACGTCTGCCCATGGAGATATAAGGTCTCCAGTAATATAATCTAGATTCTTCATGCCCTTAAATATTTTAATAAAGCAATATTCTGGGGCAATATGTAAAAATTTAAGTTTACTTGTAAAAAAGTTTGTTTTTTCTTGCATATACAGCCACATTAATCTATGTCTCTCAAGACTCATACTATCTGGTGCCAGAGCATTATCTCGTGGTTTTAATCTACCATAAGGAAGTAATCTTCTATATTTCTTTCCATTTATAGGATCTTCATATTGATTTCCCCTCATAAATAATGATATAATCTGTAAGAAGAAATGGCTTATATATTGCAGATAATGCCTGGGTATTAATCTTGTTGCTAATGATACAATTAATTTCATTTCTTAAATTTATGGAAGTCAAAAATACGTAAAGTAATCTATTATTTGTCTTGAAAATACTGAAATCCTAAACGTTTAAGCATTTTCTTTTCAAATTTCCAGAAAAACTTAAATTGCCCAAAAAGAGTTCCAATAATTAGGATAAGAATCTGATATATTGGGAAGATGATAAGTATCCTAATTGGCCAGAAGACCCATATTGGCAGATTTAATTTGTTAATCCCAAATATTAATAAGATTGGTTCAGCAATCCATACTGCAATAGAGCCAGTTATTGAAAAGACTAATAAGATAATTATTAGTTGAATATTTGACGTGATTCCTAATCTAGCTTTAATTTTCTTCATTATGCAAATTTACTTATTAATTAGATATATCTTTATAGATGAAATAGCAGATACAATACCGACAATTAGAGCAAGTGTATAGAAAGATATTGTTAATGAATAATTATCAGCTATATAACCAAGTATAGGAGCACAAATAGCAAATGAGATTCTAAGAATAAAACTTCTTACTGAAAGTACAGTTGCTCTCTTTTCTGATGTTGTTATTTCATTTATAGCATTTTTAATTATAGGGGTTATTAAACCTCTTAAAAGATAAATAAGTAATATAAATATTAATCCTAATAAATTAAAATTTATTCCTAATAAAATAAAAGACATAGTCATAAATATTGTTATGACAGTTAGTATTTTGTGCATTTTATATCTTTTTTCTATCTTGTAAGAATTGAACGATGTTATGCCTGAAGATAAATTTAGTCCTGCCCATAGGATACCGAAGTATATTATAGGTATTTGGATTTCTTTAAAAAAGGGTTGAGCAAACCATGCCATAGATAAACTTGCTACTCCCATTATGGATGAATATATTATTAACCATCTTAACCTTACATTATCAATGATTGCAAATTGCACAACACTTATTATATTGCTTATTGACCTATCTATCTTATTTTCTTTATATACTGTTGGCTCAATTAGCGTTAAAGAAATCGGTATACTTAAGAATAATATGGATGTTTGTACGTAAATGGGTAAGAAAATTGAAGTTGCTGCTAAAAATCCACCTAATATTCCAGCTGATGCTTCTGAAAAATTACCGATAGCATAATTTTTCCCTTCAACTTTAGTATATAACTCTTTATTATCTGTTTGTAATAATGTATCGTAAAGTAGGGCGCTATTGCTTCCTGACATTAGACTACCACTTAATCCAATTAGTATTTGAGCTAAAGAAAAAGCAAAGAATCCACTACTTAGAGACAAGACTAAATATCCTATAAATGATAATATTGTACTTGCCACTATAGTTTTTTTTCTTCCAAATATATCAGCAATATAACCAGATGGTATTTCGAAAATAGCAACTGAAAACGAATAAATTGCTTGTAGTGTCATTATCTGGGTTAATGAAAAACCATTCTCTTGAAAGAAGAGGATAATTATTGGCATAGCAACCATAAACCAAGAAACTCCTTGGAGTAAGTATATTTTTAGTATATTGTCTTTTAACTGCATTATTTATAACAGTTCCAAAAATAGATTTAAAAATAAACCAAATATAATTTTGTATTAGAAAAAATATTAAATTTGCTGAAAATAAATTAAGACTTATAAGTTATGCCAAAAAGAACATTTCAACCATCTAACAGAAAGCGTAAGAATAAACACGGTTTTATGGATCGTATGTCATCAAAAGATGGTCAAAAAGTACTATCTAGGAGAAGAGCTAAAGGTAGAAAGAGGTTGACAGTTTCCGATGAGATAGGACATAAATAATGGACTGTCTTATTTCCAATATAGTAAGGTGTTACTTTTGTTAGTAACACCTTTTTTTTGAGTCTTAATAAAATGTTAATACTTTCATATTATGAAAATATAACCTAATAATCAATTTGTATAAATTCGCAAAATATTTAGAAAGTTATGCCAAAGAATAATTCAATAAGTTCAGTACTAATAATAGGAAGTGGTCCAATCGTTATTGGACAGGCATGTGAGTTTGATTACTCTGGTTCACAAGCTGCAAGATCATTACGTGAAGAAGGGATTGAAGTTTCATTAATTAATTCTAATCCTGCAACTATAATGACTGATAAGGTTGTTGCTGATCACGTATTTTTAAAGCCACTTACACCTACATCAATTGTTGAAATTTTAGAGGAAAAGAATATTGATGCAGTGCTACCTACTATGGGTGGTCAGACAGCACTTAATCTTTGTATAGAAGTTGATGAGAAAGGTATATGGGAAAAGTATGGAGTTGAAATTATTGGAGTTGATATAGCTGCAATACATATTACTGAGGATAGAGAGCAATTTCGTAAGTTAATGAAAAAAATTAATATTCCAGTTGCTCCAGCTAGGATCGCCACTTCATTTCTAGAGGGAAAAGAAATAGCGCAGGAATTAGGCTTTCCTTTAGTTATTCGCCCATCATTTACCTTAGGTGGTAGCGGAGCGTCTTTTGTTCATACTAAAGAAGATTTTGAGGATTTATTATCTAAAGGTTTACATGCTTCCCCAATTCATGAGGTTTTAATTGACAAGGCGGTACTTGGATGGAAAGAATATGAGTTAGAACTCTTAAGGGATGATAATGATAATGTTATTATTATCTGCAATATTGAGAATCTTGATCCAATGGGGATACATACAGGTGATTCTATAACAATTGCACCTTCAATGACACTTGCTGATACTACATATCAGAAGATGCGTAATATGGCTATTAAGATGATGCGTTCTATAGGTGATTTTGCTGGTGGTTGTAATGTTCAATTTGCTGTAAATCCCGATGAATCTGAAGACATTATAGCAATTGAGATAAATCCTCGAGTCTCACGTTCATCAGCATTAGCATCAAAAGCAACAGGATACCCAATTGCTAAGGTTGCTTCAAAACTAGCAATTGGATATACATTAGATGAATTAAACAATCAAATTACTAAAACCACTTCTGCATGCTTTGAACCAACACTTGATTATGTAGTAGTGAAGATACCGAGATGGAATTTTGATAAATTTAAAGGTTCTGATATAGAATTAGGTTTGCAAATGAAATCTGTTGGAGAGGTAATGAGTATTGGTAGATCCTTCCAGGAAGCTTTACAAAAGGCATGTCAATCATTAGAGATTGGACGCAATGGATTAGGTGCTGATGGTAAAGGAGAAACTGACCAGGATAAGATATTGTATGATCTTAAACATGCAAGTGGAGATAGAATATTTAGAGTATATGACGCGATGCGGATTGGGATACCTACTAAAAAGATTCAACAGATAACTCGTATTGATTACTGGTTTCTTCATCAGATAGAAGAATTAGTAGTTTTAGAAAAGGAGATTGAGAGATATAATATTCATAGTATACCAACTGATTTGCTTCTTGAGGCAAAGATGAAAGGTTATGCTGATAGACAGATTGCTCATTTAGTAAATTGTCTAGAGAGTAAAGTTTATGATAGGAGAAATAGTGAGAATATAAGGAGAGTATATAAATTAGTTGATACTTGTGCTGCAGAGTTTAAAGCAGAGACACCCTATTATTATTCTACATTTGAGATGATGAAGGAAAAAGATGGTAATAAGTTTGCTGAAAATGAAAGTGAGGTAACTCAAAGAAAGAAAATTATAGTATTAGGATCAGGGCCTAATAGAATAGGACAAGGAATTGAGTTTGATTACTCTTGTGTACACGGGGTTTTAGCATCAAGAGAATGTAATTATGAAACTATTATGATTAATTGTAACCCAGAGACAGTATCTACTGATTTTGATACTGCCGATAAGTTATATTTTGAACCGGTATTCTGGGAGCATATATTTGATATTATTTCATATGAAAAACCTGAAGGAGTTATTGTTCAATTAGGTGGCCAGACAGCTTTAAAGTTAGCAGAGAAATTAGATCGCTATGGAATAAAGATTATGGGAACTTCATACAAGGCATTAGATATTGCTGAAGATAGAGGTAGATTTTCAGAGTTACTTGAGGAAAATAATATACCATATCCTAAATTTGCAGTTGCAGAGACTGCAGAACAGGCTATCGAGATATCAAAGTCTTTAAATTTTCCAATTCTAGTTCGTCCATCGTATGTTCTTGGAGGGCAGGGAATGAAGATTGTAATTAATGAAGAGGAGCTAGAACATCATATTGTAAATCTTTTAAAAGATATACCAGGAAACAGAGTCCTTTTAGATCATTATCTTGATAAGGCGATTGAAGCGGAAGCAGATGCGATTTGTGATGGTAAAAATGTATATATTATTGGAATGATGGAACATATAGAGCCATGTGGTATTCATTCAGGGGATTCATATGCAGTATTACCTACTTTTGATTTAAGTGATAATGTGCGGCAACAGATGATCGATATTACTAATAAAATTGCTGTTGCTTTACAAACAGTTGGATTAATTAATATTCAATTTGCTATTAAAGATGAAATTGTATATGTTATTGAAGCAAATCCTAGGGCATCCAGGACTGTTCCATTTATAGCTAAAGCTTATGATGAACCATACGTTAATTATGCAGCTAAGGTAATGCTTGGAGAAAAAATGGTAACAGATTTTGATTTTAAACCAACAAAAAATGGATATGCAATAAAGGTACCAGTATTTTCGTTTAATAAATTTCCAAATGTTAATAAGGAGCTAGGGCCAGAGATGAAGTCAACAGGAGAAGCTATATACTTTATAGATAATTTAGAGGATGATTATTTTACAAAAGTGTATTCAGAAAGGAATTTATATTTAAGTAAATAGTTAATGGGATTTATACAAACAATACTTATCATAATTTTAGTTTTTTATGTTATTAAATCTATTTTTAGATTATTGATCCCTGTATTGATAAAACGTTATGCTGATAAATTGCATGATAGTTTTCAGGAGGCTTTCTATAAAAATCATGAAGCACAAAATAGCAGTGATGGAGATGGTAAAGTAGTAATTGAAAAGACAAAGTTATCTACTAATAAGGAATCAGATAATTTAGGTGATTATGTTGATTTCGAAGAGGTTAATGAATAACGTTATGTGTCCACAGAAGTTATTTATTGTTGGTGTTGGTAGATCTGGAACCACATTACTTCAATCAATGCTGAATTCTCATCCAGAAATATGTTTCACACCAGAGACTCATTTTTTTAAAAGATATATTGCTCCAAATAGATATAAAAATAAAGGTATAAGTAAGCAGAAACTACAAACTTTATTGAAAGAAGATACATATTTTTCTAGATTAAATGTTTCAATAGAAGAGCATTTGGAGAGATTCTCGTCTATTATTTCTAATAAAGATTTAGTTGAATTTTTTGAGGGGATATTAAATCAGTATGCAGAACAAAGAGGTAAGACATTTGTTGGAGATAAAGATCCAATGAATTCTAACTTTGTAAATCAAATAAATCATTGTTTCCCAAAGAGCTATTTAATACATATAATTAGGGACCCGAGGGATGTATTGTTATCAAGGATTAGATCTAGATGGGGAAAGAATACCCCTATATCAATCCATTTAGCAGAACATTACTTTCAATTAGATAATATTTTAAATAATGGAAAAAGTATTTTTAAAAAGAGATATATTGAAGTTTATTATGAAAGATTATTAGAAAATCCTTATAAACAACTACAACTTATATGTAGAAAGTTAGGGATAGAGTATGATAATGAGATGTTAAATTACCATAATTTATCTGATGAAATAGTAACTAAAGAAGAAAAGTCTTGGAAAGGAAATGTTTCTAAACCAATCTTAAGGAATAATAAGGATAAGTGGAAAAGTGGTTTATCAAAGTATCAAGTTTCTTTAGTTGAATTAGTTTTGAAAAAGTACTTTGTATTATTAGAATATCCGATTAAAGGTCAGAATGTTCTTTTAGCATTTATTATGCAGTTTTATGTTTATTTAATTACATTTATTATTAGATTAAAATTAAATAAAAAAGTCAACTAATAAGATGGGAAAATTAAAGCTAATATTAACTGCTGATTATGAAATTTTTGGGAATGGACAGGGTTGTGTTAAGAAGTGTATTGTAGAGCCAACTAATAGGATATTAGATATTTGTGATAAATATGGCGCAAAACTAACACTCTTTGTTGATGTCTGTGAATATTGGGCATTCAAACGAGCTGCAGTTAATGGTTTGTTGAAAGAGCCTAATCTTCCTCATATATTAATAGAGAAGCAATTAATAGATGTTGTTAAAAGAGGCCATGATATACAGTTGCATTTTCATCCACAATGGTTAGACGCAGAATATCAAGATAATAGACGGAAAGTTAATAATGAATATTGGAGATTACCTAATGTCTCAAAACATCCAACATGGAGTATCGATAAACTTTTTAAAGAAGGGAAGAATACATTAGAAGAAATAATTCAACCAATTAAGCCTGAATATTCGTGTAATATTTTCAGGGCAGGTTCTTGGTGTATTCAAGATGAGGAGGAAGTTTTGGATGCTATGAGAAAAAATAATTTCATAATTGATTCTACTGTAGCTTCTGGTATGAGTCTAAATAATCAACATACTTTCTACAATTTTAAAAGTACACCTAATCAACCAAGTTGGAAAATTCATAATAAGGTCACTTTAGCAAGTGAACATGGTAGTATAACTGAAATCCCTATTTTCAGTTTATTAGTTCCTTGGTATTATAACTTTTATTTTAAAATACTAAAGTTGATTAATAATATTTCTTTTACTCCTACAGGATGTATTAATAAAAATAAAAAGATATATAGTAGTAATCACTTTTCTTCATTATTTAAGAATCACTATAGGATGTTTAATTTCTGTGACGCAACTACTTTTCAGGAATTAAAATACTTTGCAAATTTTGCTATAAAGAAATATATGAATATTATAGTAGATCAGGATGTACCAGTTGTAGTTATTGGTCATCCAAAAACTTTTGGAAATGACAAAGATTTTGAACGTTTCTTATCATGGATATCTAAAAAAGAGATATTCTGTTTTAGTAAATATTTTGTTTAAGATAAATTGTGCACTTAACAATTATAATTATTCAAAGGCATATATAAAATAATTGCTGATTTTTTTAGTGTTAAAACTTGTATTTAAAAAGCTCTATTTCTTCACCATATGCTTCTTTAATAATCTTCTTTGTAAAATCATTATAAAAACTACTATAATGTGATCTTGATTTTGTTTTTGTTTTTCTCTGATGCCCTAAAGAAGCTTTAAACCCAAGATAATCTTTAATATATTCTATATCCTTTTGTAATTTCTCAAATCTACCAATAAAATCTACTTCAATATTATTATCTATACTAAGAAAGCTGATTTGTGTATCTAATGCATTCCTTCCATAGAAATCTAACTTTTCTTTTATATATAATTCACAAAATTCATCAAATTCATGAGGTATTTTTTTTGAGATATCAATATCAAAAATTTTTGTTGTTGTCATTTTTTTATAAAAGTAATCTAGTATTTTCTTTGGTTGGTATATTAAATCTTTATCATTGCCTCTATTTTTATAATAGTTAAATACACTTAATATACGTTCATATGGATTCCTTACAAATGAAAACTTAAAGTATTCATGGAATTTATCATCATCCTGATATTCATTAATTTTCTGATGAGAACTCCAACCCTTAATATATTTTTCTCCTTGGATCATCTTCTCTATACTAGTACCTGCTGTCTTAGGAATATGAATAAAAATACATTTTTTGTCTTTAGATATCATCATTAATTAGTTATTTGCGAAAATAGATAATTTTATTATTAATATAGTATGGATTGAATTTTTAGCCCATTTTTATATTTTTGTTTATATTTTAAATGAAGATACTTTTAATTAATAATCGTTTCCCTAATGAAAAGAAGCCATATGTTGCTACTTTTATAAAGTCAATATACAATATACTTAAGGAGACAGGTAATCAAGTAGATTTACTTATATCTAGGAGAAATAGATTAGATAGATTCTTTAAAACTATAGACTCGTTTTTATTCTATATACAACTTCTATTTTTTAATAATTACTCTATATATGATATTATATATATAAATAGATTTAATTATTTTGGTTTTCTACTATCTCCTAGGATAAAAAATAATCAACATGTTATCATACATTGGCATGGGAGTGAATTACGAAGGATTAAGTTATTAAATAGATTTTCTTTTCTTTTCCTTAAATCAACATATTTACATATTGTACCATCATTGTATTTTAAAAATCTTTTAGCTTCCACATTAATGATTAGTGATAAGCAGATTATTATATCTCCTAGTGGAGGGGTAGATCTTAATATTTTTAGAGATAAATTTAAAAATAATGAGGAAGATAGTGATAAGATCGTATTAGGGTTTGCCTCTGGGGCAAAAAAAGAAAAAGGATTTCACTTGATTACACAATTAATTAGAGATTTAAACGATATTCAAGAAATAACAAGTAAAAGGATACAGTGTAATATTATTGACTATGGAGAAATGCGTAATGAATTAATAAAGTTCAAGTCAGAAAGTAATATAAGAATAATAGAGCCACTTAATAAAAGTAGTATGCCTGATTTCTATAATAATTGTGACATCTTACTTTTCCCAACATACCATGAGAGTTTAGGTCTAGTTGCACTTGAGGCACTTGCTTGTAACATCCCAGTTATTGGAACAAACTGTACGGCATTACCTGAATATATTATTTCAGGTAAGACTGGAGAATTATTTATTAAAGGAGATTATAAATCATTTAAAGCTTCTATTATTAAAGTGATTAATAATGCAACAGATTACCTTCCTAATCAAAATATTGATAGCTATTCAAAGGATAAGGTTGTAAAAACATATAATCATATTATTAATAGTTTAAAAGAAAAATAGATGCGTATATTTCTTCGAATTATTAAGTCTGTCCCTGTTAAGATCATACTATTTAGGATTTATAAAAGAATTTTCAAAAAAAGTTATGAAAATTATTCAAGAAAGGAATATAGAGGGTATAATTCAAAAAATTATTTTATACCTATTCTTAAGAAAGTTAATATAGAAGAGTTTAAGCAAGATAATTATTCTCATTTTAAAGTATTTGAATATAAGTTACAGGCATTTAAATCAAAGAGAAAGCCTCAATTATTAGATATGCATTCAAGTTATTCTAATAGATTATTTAAGGAGATATCAGATGATTATCAGTACTTTGATTGGCAGATAGATTTAAAAAGTGGTTATCGTTTTAATATTCATCAGAATTCTAATAGGCAAGATATATTATCTGGAGTTGACATTAAGATACCTTGGGAATTTGGAAGAATGCAGCACCTTCCTTGTCTTGCATTTGCAATTTTGAAAGGAAAGATAGATTTAAAAGAGTATAAAGACCAAATTCTTGATTTTATAGCCTCTAATCCAGTTGGTATGGGGGCACAGTGGGTATGTTGTATGGATATTGGAATAAGATTATCTAACTTACTAATAAGCTTTGACTTATTATATCATATAATTCAAGAAGATAAGTGGTTCTGTGGTGTCTTTATTAATTCTGTTGATGCTCATGTAAAATTTATCATAAAACATATAGAGTATAAAGAAGGCCTTACAGGTAATCATTATCTTTTTAACCTAATTGGTTTACTTTTTACAGCTACATATTTAAAGTCTAATGATGAGATAAATAAATTAAAGAGTTTTGCAATTAAGGAACTTCAACAAGAAATGATCAAACAATTTTTTAATGATGGAGGTCATTTTGAAGGGTCAACAGCATATCATTGTTTAAGTACAGAAGTCATGATATATGCAACTGCTCTAATGTTAAGAAATGGTGTTGAATTATCAGAAGAATATATTAATCGATTATATCTCTCGGGAAAACTAATTTCAGATATTTCAAAATCTAATGATGAGATATCTCAGTTTGGTGATAATGATAGTGGTAGGTTGTTTTTCTTTAATAATCATAATAGTTTAAAATACAGGAATCTTTTATCAGCCTTTAGTAGTCTTTTTCAAGATGTGAAATATGAGTTAGATTTAGATGGAAATCATTTTGAAAGAAACTTTATTAGTATTTTGTCAGAAGGAAATAGTATATCATTTTCTAGAGATTATTGTAAAGAATATATATCAGGTTCATTTATAGAATTAGCATATCAAGATCAATATATTTTACCATTTAATATTAATATTAATTTGGATAATATTAAGTTTATATCATATACTGAATTCGGATTAAATATTTTTAAGTCAGAATCTTTTTATCTAGCTATTAGTAGTATATCAAACAGTAAGATGCATCATAGTTGGGGGCATGTACATAATGATAAATTATCGTTTGAACTTAGAGTAAATAATAATGATTTAGTAAAAGATCCGGGTAGCTATTGTTATAAATCAGATATAGAAATGAGGAATTTATTTAGAGGAAGAGATGCGCACCACTCAATTATTGTAGATAAGATAGAACAGAATAAATGGATTGATAATAAGTCAGGTATATTTTATTTAGATAGAGAATCTAAATGTAGAGTAATTGATATTACTAATAATAGTATTACATTAGAAGCCAGATACTATGGTGTTCATCATATCCGTAAATTTATTATTACTAATAGTAAACTAATAGTTAATGATTACTGTAATAAGCCATTTGAGATAAATATAAATAAATTCAAGAACTATTCCCCTAGTTATGGTTCTTTAGTTAAAGTATTATGAAGAAGAAGGTTTTAATTATAACATATTATTGGCCACCAATGGGAGGTGGTGGTGTTCAGAGATGGCTTAAGACTACAAAGTATATAAGAGATTTTGGGTGGGAACCAGTTATTTTTACAGCTGATAATGCTGAAATTTCTATTTATGATGAAAGCTTAATAAGTGATTTACCAGATAAGTTAGAAGTAATTAAATCTAAAATTTGGGAACCCTTTGGTTTATATAAGAAATTAATGGGTATGAAAGATGAAAAAATAAATCCTGGCTTCCTACAGAAAAGTAGGAGGAGTAGTTTTTTGCAGTATATATCAATTTGGATTAGAGGTAATTTTTTCATACCAGATGCAAAGATTTTTTGGTTGCAACCTTCTGTAGAGAAAATAGAGGCTTATCTAAAAGAGAACAAGATAGATGCTATAATATCAACTGGACCTCCACATACAACTCATCTAATTGCTAATTCAATTATTAGTAAATATAATATTCCGTGGATAGCAGATTTTAGAGATCCCTGGACTAATATAGATTTTTATCATAAATTAAAATTAACTCCTTTTGCAGACAGAAAACATAGGTCGCTTGAGAAAACTGTATTAAGAAATGCAGATAAGATAGTAACTGTTAGTAAGAGCTGGGCATCTGATTTTAAACATATAATAGATGTAGACCCAATAGTCATACATAATGGTTATGATCCGTCTGACTTTGTAAATAAAGAAGATCTATGTTTGGATGAGGATTTTTCTATCACACATATTGGCTCTTTAAATGAGGATAGAAATCCTTATATACTTTGGAAAGTTCTTGCTGAAATGATTAGAGATAATGAAGATTTCTCAAATAATCTAAAAATTCAATTGATAGGACCAATAGACATTACTGTTAAAGAAGACTTAAGTAATTATGGTTTAATGGATAATACTGTTTTGATTGAATCTTTACCTCACAATCAAGTAATTGATTATATAATAAAATCACAAATATTATTATTACCATTAAATAATGTTCCTAATATAGATGGAGTCATTCCTGGCAAAATGTATGAGTATATTGGTGCTAAACGTCCTATTCTTTGTATTGGAAAGGAAGATGGTGATGCTGCGGAGATAATTAAAGCTACACAAACAGGAAAAGTCGTTTCTTTTTCTGATGAATCTAAATTGAAGAATGAGCTAATTAGTATGTACACTAGTTATAAGGACTCAAGTTTAACATTAGAATCTCAAGATTACACAAAATATAGTAGAAAATTATTAGCTTCAAAATTTGCTAATCTTCTAGACATTATTGCTAGTTAGTATTCTGTGTTTTTTATATTCTATGAATAGTGCTCCAAAGAAAAGAATAATTATTATTATAGAGAAAATAAATGATATCTTTTCTCCAATAAAATATGAAGGAGGTTGAAATTTAAATTCTATTAAATGTTCACCTTTTGGAATCTTTAAGCCTCTTAATAGATAGTTTACTCTAATATGATCTTTTGGCTCTCCATTAATATATGCTTGCCAATCATTTCCACTTCCTTCATAATAAATCTCTGAAAAAACTGCAAAACTTTCCTTCTTATCTACATTTGCTTTATATGTTAGATGATTTGGTTTGTAATTAATTAGAGTAATCTCAGATTCATGCTCCTCAATATTACTTATATATTTTTTATATCTATTATCTATAACTACTTCATCTTTAGCATTAAATTCTCCTAATAAAGCAATTTCATTATCTGCATTGTTAGCCCATAAGATTTTATTTATGAACCAGGCATTACCTAGAGCATCTGGGTTTCTTTGAATTCTTTTCTGTCCCGTTTTATTATCTTGAGTTATTATATATCTAGTATTTAGCATGTTAATTACTTGAATATTTTGCTTACTTAGATGTTTATCAATTAAATCTTGATATCTTATTAATTTTGCCCCATGATATCCTCCAACTGATTTATGATGATATGATGTTATGGCATCTGTGAATGGATTTACGCTAAGATTAAAAACTCGATAATTTAGATTTTTATCATTTAATATTTGTTGGTCAGCAATTGAAGGGATAAAAGATTTTTCTTTTGCACTCTTTCTTTTAAAATCATCTGTACCTAGATATTCTCTGTCTATTATCCAGATATCTGAAATAATAAGTAAGCCAATAATTACAATAAAGATATTCTTTGAGATATTTTGTTTATAATATAACCATATTAGTGCAAAAGCAGATGAAATTAGTAGAAATGACCTTATAGCAGAATCTTTTAAGAGATTTGCTCTATCTTGCAATATTACATCAATGAATCCGCTCTTCTTTAATGACGTGTCATTAACACCATTCTGATATAGACTCTCGAAGGTAAATATTGAATTTCCAAATAAATAGAAAAATAAGCAAATACCTCCTAAAATATAGAAGCTTAATTTTATTTTATGCCAGTAAGTAGAGATATGATCCTTATTAAGTATTTTATTTAGAGTTATCATAGCTAATAAAGGAGCAGTAAAGCACAAGATGGTTAGAGCCATTGAGGGTGCTCTGAATTTATTAAACATTGGAAAATAATCAAACATTAATTGATTAAACCATATTAGGTTGCTTCCCCAAGCAATCATTAATGATAGCATAGAACCAATAATTATCCACCATTTTGTTGGGCCTCTTATTATAAGGGTTCCTATGAGAAAAAGGAAAAGTATAACAGCACCAAGATATGTTGGTCCAGATGTGAATTGTTGGTCACCCCAGTACATAGGTAATCTTTCTATTATCTTTTTTGCCTGTCTCTTATTTGTTCCATTTTTTATTAATTCTTTATAAGTATCCGAGGAGGTATTTAGTCTTTTTGTAGATGCGCCGCCATAGAAGTTTGGTATTAAAAGATTTAAACTTTCCATCTTGCCATAGCTCCATCTTAATGCATAATCAATATTTAAACCTCCATTAGATTTATCCTTATATTCTGCAAGTTCTGAACCACCACCACGCATTGTTTCTCCTGAATATGAGTATGTTGTCCATAATTTCGAGATATTAGGGCCAATAGCTAAAATCCCGGCAAACAGAAGTATAACGGAAGATAGTATGAATTCTTTAATAGCCTTTTCTTTAATAGCCTTATATAAATAGACGCTCCAAATTACCAATAATAATAAAGAAAGGTAATAGGTTATCTGGAAATGGTTTGCGTTTATTGCTAGCGCTGCTGTAAATGCTGTAATTGCACTTCCTAGGATTTTTCTTCCGTTAAAAGTAAGAAGTACACCAGCTACAATTGGTGCTATATATCCAATTGTTCTTAGTTTACTATTATGACCTACCCCTAAGGATATAACAAAGAAAGTAGAGAAAGCGAAAGCTATTGCTCCAATAACACTTATCTTTTTATCTATACCAATTGAGATTAGTAGAAAATAGAAGCCTATTAATAGCATAAACATTAAACCAGTATTATCAGGTAGAATCTTAACTAGTTTTAGCCCTTTTTCAAAATATCTCATCAAGTTTGAAGGATATTCTGTATTCATCTGGAAAGTAGGCATACCACCAAATTGCGAGTTAGTCCATAGAGCCTCTTCACCTGTACTCTCTCTGTAATCTCTTGCTTCTTTAGAAGTGGACATCGATCTTGTGATATCTTCCTGTACAAGTACTTTTCCTTGTACTGTTGGGTAGAAATATATTAGAAGAACTATTATAAATGTGATTATTGAAATAAAATGTTGGATAATATTTTTATTCATTGATAAATTTTTAACAAATATATTTATTTCTTTCATTAAGTTTTTTAAAATGATGATATTTATTGATATGTTATTGTCAGTAAATTGATAATAATAAAATAAACATTTCGTTTGATTTAACTATAATTGCATAATAACAATATAATCATATGGGGATTGTAAGAAATCAGAGCATTAAAAATTCTATTAGTTTTTATATTGGCATGTTAATTGGTGCAATTAATACTGTGATTGTATATCCATATGTTTTTAATGATAATCCTGAATATTTTGGGCTTATACAGATTTTGATTGCATATGCTGTGGTAATTTCTACTATTACTACCTTTGGGATTCCTAAAACATTTATTCGTTTCTTTCCTTCTATTAAGTCAAAAGGGCAATTATATTTGTATAGCTTCATTTTTCCGCTAATTGGCTTCATACTTGTTTCATTTTTTTATCTCTTATTTAAGGATGAGATATATTATTTTTTGAGTGCTGATGAGTTATTGCAAGAAAATTTTTTCTATATATTAATATTAGTTTTTTTTATTGGATTCTATGATGTTTTGACTGCTATTTCTCGTTCTTTCTTAAGTTCAGCGTTACCTGTTTTTGTAAATGAGATTTTTCTTAAGATCTATAGCCTAACCACATTAATTCTTTTTTCTTTCGATCTATTCAGTTTTTCTACACTTATAAAAGTATATATTTTTGGTTATATTCTAAAGTTCATTATTCTACTTTTAGTACAACTTTTTTATAGAAGAATTGATTATAGTTTATCGTTTAAGGATTTAGATTTAAAGGCAATGTTTAGCTTTGGATTATTTGTTTTAGTTAGTGGCGCTTCATTGATGATTGTAACTAGGTTAGACATGATGATGATAGGGGCTTTACTTGATCTTGAGCAAGTTGCATTCTATACTGTTGCTTTCTTTATTGGAAATGCTATTAGAGTTCCAGCCCAGTCTATAATATCTATTTCAATACCATTGATATCAAAAGCATGGGAGAATAATGATATGGATACTATACAATCTTTATACAGCAAATCTTCAATTAATCAACTAATTATTGGGGGTGTATTTTTTGTGTGTATATGGTTAAATATTGATGATATTTTTTCTTTACTTCCAGAGAAATTCCAAGGTGGTAGATGGGTTGTCTTTTATATTGGGATTTCTCAGCTTTTTAATATTACAACTGGAGTTAATGGTGTAATAATAGTTAATTCATCATATTATAGATATGACTTATATACTAATTTATTTTTGGTTTTTATTACTATCTGCACAAATTATTTTTTGATCCCTTTATATGGGATTAATGGTGCAGCAATGGCAACTGCAATATCAGTGTTACTTTTTAATTTGATAAAATTATTATTAATTAAATTTAAAATGAATATGCACCCATTTAGTCACAAGACTATAAAAGCTATTGCGCTTATCATTGTGATTTATTCTCTTGTTGTTTTGATTCCAGGGACATCACACGCATTGCTTAATATTTTTTGGAGATCATTAATTGTCTTTATGCTATTAATTCCTTCTGTACTATATTTTGGAATTTCAGAGGATTTTGACAAAATTAGTAAAGATATAAAGCTACGTTATCGTAAGTAATTTTCATCAATTTAGAATGATCTATTTATACCTAAAAGCCATCTAAACTGCAAGAAATCTTCATCCTGATTTGGAGGTTTATTCATAAATATTGGCATATCAAAACGAATAATTAATGGTTTTACCATAGATAATGGCCCCCAATTATCAAATGAATACGATATTCCGATACCAGCATCGGTTCTTAAATCATTAAAATTATCTTTAAGGTTTAATCTATTTAAACGTTCATTAGTAATTACTCCAGCATCTGCAAAGGCATAGTAAGTTACGCCATACTTTTTCAGTTCATATGGTACATAAGCAGTAAAATCAATTTCTGCACTAAATGAAGCTCCAGAGATACCGTTAAAACTATACCCTGTTATAGAACCATCTTCATTAGAGCGCGGTACTAAATAATTATTGTATCCTCTGAGATTTAAGCCACCACCTACTTGAAAATGATTAGTAGAATTTCCATATCCAATCCAATCATCAGGAATAAACCCATTAGCTCTAGTATATTTATTTGACATTAACCCTTCTGGATTTGAACCTGCTAGGAATAATTTTGATTCGGGAGCCCAATTCGTACCACTACCAAATTGAAAAAAGGTTCTTGTCTTAATTTTTAACTTTCCTCTCTTACTATCATTTATTGCTTGCATACTTAAGAGATTATAATCATATTCACTACCAATAGCTGAGTTTTTTATATCAAGCTTAATTTTTCCTTTACCTGATTTGTATTTATAGTTATATTCATAGCTTATATCAATTCGATTATTTAGCTTATTGACACCCCAGTGATTTGGGTATAGTAAGTAATTTAGGTCGCTATTCTTTGGACGGTACATTGTGATTAGATTCAAGAAAATATTACTCTTCTCATTATCGCTACTTTTTTTAAGTCCAATTTTATTATAATGTAATCCTGCTAACCATTGAGTCCCTATGAATATTCTTGATTTGCTAGATATTGCATCTAGATTTGTATTATAATTTATTCTATATGAGAAATTATTAAAGAGTTCCGTGTTATTCATATCTTCTTTCTGTAGTTGTCCTGTATTCAGCCAAAAATTAGCATCAAATAAATGGTGGTGATTCATGTATCCGCCATTTAAATGAACACCTGCCTGAATACCATCATATGCATTATACCAAATCTCAGGTCTGTATCTTACTTCATATTTTTTCCAATCTGGAGTCTTCCATAAACGAGTGTCATAATCAAATTGGATAGGGCATTTATATGAGTTATCTAACATATATGCATCAGCTAAACGATAAGTAGGGTCAATAATAATATCTCTTATACCTGAAATTATTTTTATTCTTGTAGTATATTCTTTATTAAGCTTATCCCAGCCATGCCATTTTTTGAGTACTGTAGCATCTGTTTTCTTAACAAACCAATTATTAGGAATATGGTAATCATAGGTTTTTCCATCATTTGCGATAACTCTGAAATCTATTGGCATCTGCATCCTTCCTTTTCTTTGAAATCTAATCGCATAATATTCATCACCTAGGTCAGAAACATCATCAATTGCGTAATCGATTCTTTTAGATGTTTCTAACCATTGATCAAAGAACCAGTTTAAGTCAACTTTTGTAAATTGAATAATAGCATCTCTAAAGTCATTATTATAAGGGTGCGCAATCTTCCAGGTCTCAAAATAATATTTCATAGATTTAAGGAATAGCTCATCTCCTAACACATACTGTAGATTATATAACATTGTTGCTGTTTTGTAATAAACATGCCGATAACCTCCTCCGTGACGTAAAGCACCATTAAAACAATCAGAGTGGGTACTAATTTTAGGGTCATTATATTTTGTTGCGTCATTCAAATAAGCAGAGTATACCCTACTATCTATTGCTTTTGTTGCTTTTGTGTGTTTTGCAACGAATCTGTTTTTTCTCATTGTCTTCACAAGATTCTCTCCATCAATTTTTATTAAGGCCCATGCAGTTAAGAATTGAGTAAATCCTTCATCTAGAAGTGCACGATATGTTTCATTATTTCCAACTTGACCAAAGAACCAGTTATGCCCAATTTCATGTGCTAGTAGCCCTCTATATCCAGGATCAGAGCCACTATCTAGTGTTAACATTGGATATTCCATTCCATCCCGAGCATCTGCAACAATCATCTTGTGATAAGTATACATACCAAAATCTTCTGAAAATATCCTCACACATTTCGCTGCATATTCTGCTGCATTTTGCCAACGACTTGCATGTGGTTCTTGAACTACGGAATAACATACTTTATCTTTCCACCTTGCTTCTCCTATTCTGTATGTAGGATCAGCTGTAAATGCAAAATCATGTACATTTTCAGCATGGTATTTCCAAGTTTTTCTTTCATCTTTATTATATTTTATTATTTCAGAGGGAAGTGAATTCCATGGCTTATCTGCGAAATTTTTAATATTTAGTTTTTCTCTAAGTTTATTAGGTAATACTTCTTCTCTATTTTGCAAGAATCCAGTTGCAGCCACTACATAATTTGAAGCAAAAGTAAGTTCAACATCGTAACATCCAAAGTTACCATAGAATTCACGACCAAGATGTTGGTCTGTAGTCCAACCAAACTTAGCGTCATATACAGAAATTCTAGGGTACCAATGTACACCATTATAGTGTCTATGCCCCCAAGCATCATAGACTTTCATTCTTCTTCTTACTTCTCCTTCATCGAAATAAGTTTTAAATTTTATTTTAAAGTTTATAGATTCATTAGATTTCAGTGTCTTTGGTAAGTATACTTTTAATATAGTATTATCAAGTATACTTTTAACTTCCTGATTATCTATCAAGATACTCTCTATAACAGTACCTAATTTACTAGATTCATATTTTCCATATTTTGGAGATTTACCATTAGCTTTCTGTAGATTGTCTAGATATGATTCTGGTTGAAAAGCATTCTGATATAAGTGAAAATAGACATAATCAAGATTATCAGGTGAATTATTCCAATATGTTAACTGCTGATCTCCAGAAATGATATCAGTTGTTTCATCAATATTTGCTTTAATTTGATAATGAACATCTTGTTGCCAATATGCTGCATTGGGCATTTTATTTTTCCAATAATTTGGATTATCAGCATTCCGGTAAGTGTTGGGTTTAGCAATAGGATTATATATCTCTTGGGTATAAGATGTTATACTCATAAATAATAGTAAACAAGTTATTATATTCTTCATAATTTATTTTTTGGGCAGCTAATTTACAATTCTTATTTAATTTTAACATATCTTTTATATTGATATTATAGAATACTTTTTTAGATTAATACAATGGATAATCATGATTAAAATAACTAATCCTAATATTTCATAGTACTTAAATGTTATTCTCACTACAATTAATTAATTTTGTTTTTATAATAAATATTTAAAATGTTAAATTATAAGAGTATTTTTAGTTACTATTATGGTGCAGTTAGAAATATAATCTTTTTTACATTCCTATTATTTAGCACATCTTCTTTTTCACAGGCAATACAGATGTTGTCAATATGTGATGGTGATAGTATTTTCTTGGCAAATAGTTGGCAGAAACAGGGTGGTACTTATATTTCAAATACACCTAATGGTCCTGTTACTACATTTTTAACAATAAATCCTTTACCAGTAATTACACCCAATTTTATTTTAAATGGTAATGCGCAAATCCAAGCTGGAAATGTCTTTCAATTAACACAAGCTGCTGGTGGTCAATCAGGTTCAGTATGGAATAATATTATGATAGATCTTAATCAGCCATTCCATTTTGATATTGATGTCTATTTAGGATGTAATCCAACTGGTAATGCCAATAATGGTGGTGCTGATGGAATTGCTTTTGTACTTCAACCTATAAGCACTTCTTTAGGTTCAAGTGGAGGGGGTTTAGGATATCAGAATATATCACCATCATTTGCTGTAGAATTTGACACTTGGCAAAATGCAACAGATCCATGGTATAATCATATCGCTATACAGAGGAATGGAGATTTAAATCATAATGGTATAAATAATTTAGCACAACCAGTTGGAATTCCGCCTGGTACAGGAAGCTTAGAAGATTGTAATTGGCATGAGGCAATTTTTAGTTGGAACCCATCTACCTTTACATTCTCTTTAGATTTTGATGGAGTTAATATAATTAATTATACAGGGGATATTGTAACTACTATCTTTGGAGGTAACTCTAATGTATTTTGGGGTTTCACTGGAGCTACTGGTTGGGCCTATAATTTACAACAATTCAGATTTAATTATAATTTTTCAGATACAACAATATGTAAGCATGACACTATAACACTTAATTCAATGGCTACTGCAGCATCATATAATTATTTATGGACACCAAATTATAATATTAGTAATAATAGTATTGCATCTCCAAATTTCTATCCAGATAGTACAACTTTATATTTTCTAGATGTCTCTAATTCATATGGTTGCACTTATAAGGATTCCTTTACACTCTTTGTAGATACAGTTGATGTTATAGGTACCTCAACTATATCAAATCTATGTTATGGAGGGAGTAATGGACAAGCTACAGTCTTAATAGGAGGGAATAATTCCCCTTATACATATCAATGGAATGATCTGAATAATCAGAATACACAGACTGCAAATAATTTATCTGCTGGTCAATATAATTGTATAATATCTGATAATAATCAATGTACTGATACTATTGAAGTTAATATAACTGAGCCGCAGCAAGTAATATTTCTAGATATTCAACAGGCATGTGATTCCTATACCTGGATTGATGGTAATACATACACTACATCTAATAATACTGCTACTTTTTTATACCAAACTAATAATGGTTGTGATAGTCTAGTTATCCTTGATCTAACAATTAATTATTCTAGTAATAGTACTGATATTCAACAGGCATGTGATTCCTATACCTGGATTGATGGCGTTACTTATACACAAAGTAACTCAACAGCAACATATATAATTCCAAATGGTAATTCAAATGGTTGTGATTCAATAATAAATTTGGATTTAACAATATATTTATCATCTTCTAGTACTGATACTCATCAAGCATGCGGATTCTTTACATGGGTTAATGGTATTACTTATATTCAAGATAATTCGACTGCAACATTTACAATCCCAAATGGCAATTCGAATGGTTGTGATTCGGTAATAACTTTGGACCTCACAATTAATAATACAACATCAAGCAATGAGATTGTAAATGCATGTGACTCGTATACTTGGATTAATGGAATTACATATAATCAAAGTAACTCAACAGCATCATACATAATTCCAAACAGTAATTCGAATGGTTGTGATTCTATAGTTTTTCTGGATTTAAAAATTAATTATTCTACAACTTCTACAGATGCAGTACAAGCATGTGATTCATTAACTTGGATAGATGGTATTACCTATACTGCATCTAATAACACTGCTAGCTTTATGTATCAAACTGTTGATGGTTGTGATAGTCTAGTTACTTTAGATCTTACTATTAATTATTCTGCAACTTCTACTGATGTTCAACAAGCATGTGATTCCTATACCTGGGTAGATGGTGTCAATTACACTTCATCTAATAATACTGCTAGCTTTATGTATCAAACTGTTGATGGTTGTGATAGTCTAGTTTCTTTAGATCTTACTATTAATTATTCTACTTCAATTACTGACGTTGTGCAAGCTTGTGATTCTTATACTTGGATAGATGGTATTACATATACACAAAGTAATTCAGTTGCAATTTACTCAATTCCAAACGGTAATTCTAATGGTTGTGATTCAATAATAACCTTAAACCTTACAATATTTTACTCGTACTCTAATATTGATATAATACAAGCGTGCGATTCCTATACTTGGGTTGATGGCATTACCTATACTGCATCCAATAATACTGCTAACTTTATGTATCCGACTATTGATGGTTGTGACAGTCTTATTACTTTAGATTTAACTATTAATTATTCTACTTCAAGTACTGATGTAATACAAGCTTGTGATTCTTATACCTGGGTTGATGGTATTACTTACACTTCATCTAATAATACTGCAACCTTTATGTTTCAAACTAATGGTGGTTGTGATAGTCTAGTTACTTTAGATTTAACCATCAATTATTCTGCAACTTCTACAGATGTAATACAAGCTTGTAATTCCTACACCTGGGTAGATGGTATTACCTATACTGCATCTAATAACACTGCTAGCTATATTTATCAAACTGTTGATGGTTGTGATAGTCTAGTTACTTTAGATCTTACTATTAATTATTCTTATAGTGGTATTGATGTTCAATATGCATGTGATTCTTACACCTGGATAGACGGAATCACCTATACTGTGGATAACAATACAGCTACCTATCTATATCAGACCATAGATGGATGTGATAGTTTACTAACTTTAGATTTATCTATTTATTTTTCATCAGCAAGTATCGATATACATCAAGCATGCAGTTCATTTACCTGGATCAATGGAATAACATATACTCAAAGTACAACTACAGCTTCGTATTTAATTGCAAATGGTAATTCTAATGGTTGTGATAGTATAATTACACTTCATCTAACTATTCTACAAAGTCCAGTAGCTAATTTTAGTTATAATCAGTTTAATCTATGTTACCCTGAAATAGAATTTGTAAATACTTCGGATAACTTTACTGGTTGTTTTTGGGAATTTGGCGATAATGACACTACTTATTACCTTAATCCTCATCATACATATGAAGAGCCGGGTAAGTATCTAGTAACTTTATTTGTTGATAATATGTCAGGATGTATTGATTCAACATCTTATACAATAGACGTGGATAGGGAGACATTTTTTATTCCTAATAGTTTTACTCCAAATACTGATGATTTGAATAATGTATTTAAAGTATATAGTGAAAGTGTGAATGAAATTAATCTATACATTTATAATCGTTGGGGTGAGACTATTTTCTATACTAATAATATTAATAATGGATGGGATGGAACATTTCTTAACGAGCTATGTCAGGAAGGTATATACTCTTGGAGGTTAGATTATTTTTGTTCTGATGAGATGGTTTCAAAGATGGGTATATTAAGATTAATAAGATAGTAATAATATTATTTATCATCTATTTTTTGTTTAGCATTTATGATGCTTGCATTTAGTTCAAAACCTGTAAGTAGTATAATAGAATTAAAATAAATCCATAACAAAATTATCATTAATGTTCCAATTGAGCCATATACTTTATTATATTGTGAAAAATTATCAATATAGTAGTTAAATCCAATAGATGTAATAACGATAAATAGAGTTGAAAATATTGATCCAGGAGTAAATAGCATCCATTTATTTTTTAATGCTGGACCAATATGGAATAAGGTTGAAATCCCAATAAATAACATTAAAATCATAAAAAACCATTTACTGTAGAGAATTAATTCACCTGCATTGTAAGAAATGATTTTATTATCAGTAAGGAAATTCACAAACAGTTTTCCAAATATGATAGAGCTTATAGTTGAAATGAGAATTATTGATAGTAGTATAGTCAGAGCTAATGATAAGATTCTTTGTTTAATAATTGGCCTACTTTCCCTAATATGGTAAGATGCATTAAAAGCTTCAATTAATGAATTAACACCATTTGTAGAAAAGTAAAGTGCTAATATAAATCCAATAGAAAGTAAGCCACCCCTTGGATTGTTAATAACATCATCAATAGTTGAGAAGGTAACATTATTAGTAGATGGTGGTAATATAGATGATATTATATCTATCAAAGTATCTTGTAGCCCATTAATAGGAATGTATGGTATAAGAGTAAAAAAAACAATTATTGAGGGAAAGAATGCTAAAAAAAAATTAAAAGCAAGAGATGAAGCTCTTGTTGTAATTGCTCCCTTTTTGAGTCCATTCCAGAAAAAAAAGGTTACATCATAGATACTTAAGCCTGAGAATCCAATAGGCTTTATGTTTTTTGATATTTTAATAAATAAATTTGACATTATATTGCATTTAGACTTAAGTCAAAGTTCTTAATTGAGTGCGTTAGAGAGCCAATTGACACAAAATCAACACCACATTTAGCATAATGAAGAATTGTTTCTTCATTTATATTTCCAGATGATTCAGTCTCACATCTATTATCAATGATTTGCACAGCCATTTTTGTATCTTCATAATTAAAATTATCAAGTAGGATACGTTTTATTCCTTCAGCTTTAATAATTTCTTGTACTTCTTCTAGATTTCTTGCTTCTACAATAATATCTAATTTTTTTCCCTTTCTTTTTAGATAATCTTTCGTTTTTCTTATTGCATATAGAATATTTCCTGCAAAATCAATATGATTATCTTTAATCATAATCATATCATATAAACCAAATCTATGATTTTCACCACCACCTATTTTTACTGCCCATTTTTCAATAAATCTATTTAAAGGAACAGTTTTTCTGGTATCTAGCAATTTACATTTAGTACTAGATATTATTGACTTAAAGAGATTTGTTTTTGTTGCTATTGCACTCATTAATTGCATACAATTTAGGACTAGTCTTTCAGCTTTTAGAATAGATAATGTATTTCCCTGTATAATAAAAGCAATATCTCCTTTCTTAACTTTTTCCCCATCTTCTATGAATTGGGTTATTTCTAATGAAGAATCAATGTGTTGAAAAATTAACTTTGCTAACTTAACACCAGCTATTACACCATTATCTTTAATTAAAAGTTCAGCTTTATTTTTTGCATTTTCAGAGATACAAGCATTAGATGTATGGTCCCCATCACCTAAATCTTCATTTAAGGCATTAGTTATGAACTTTATTAACTCATTATGTTCTATCAAGATTCAAATTATTAATTTTGTCAAAAGTACAAAAAATGAAGATTGTATTACTTACAATTGGAAAGACTAATGAGAAGTATCTTATCGAGGGAATTTCTAATTTTACAAAAAGATTAAGCAAATATTGTAACTTTACGATAGTAGAGATCCCAAATCTTAGAAGAGTTAATAACTTATCAATTAATGAGCGGAAAGCTATGGAAGGTGACTTAATCCTAAATAGAATAAATAACAATGATCATCTATTTCTTTTAGATAATAAAGGAAAATCGTTTTCTTCAATTGGTTTCTCTAATATTTTGCAAAATCAAATGCTTCTAAGTAGAAAGTCTATAATTTTTGTTATCGGTGGAGCTTATGGTTTTTCAGATAAAATGTATAATAGAGCAGATCAATTAATTTCCTTATCCAAAATGACTTTATCTCATCAAATGGTTAGATTAATTTTTGTTGAACAACTATATAGAGCTTATACGATATTATTAAATCATCCTTATCATAATGAATAATGTTGTGAAATATGTTGATGTAATTCTTCCACTTCCTGTAGAAGGTTTCTTTACATATAAATCAGATTCTGGGATTAGTATAGATATTGGCCAAAGAGTAGTTGTACAATTTGGTAGAAGAAAATTATATACAGCAATAGTGGTAAAAGTCTATGAGATGCAATCTCATGAAACTTTTAAGGATATTCTAGCAATATTGGATGAGAAGCCAATTGTAAATCTTAAACAGATTGAGCTGTGGTCATGGATAGCAGAATATTACATGTGTAAATTAGGAGAAGTAATGAATGCCGCATTACCTTCATCATTTAAGTTAGCTAGTGAATCTAGTATTTCTATACATCCAAATTTTGATGGAGATCTTGATGGTCTTAATAAAGATGAGTCTATCATAATACATTTGCTAATTGATAAGGAGGAAGTTTTAGTTCATGATTTAGCACCAATAATTCGTAAGAATATTTTTCTAATTCTTAACGAGATGATTAGTAATGAAGTTATTCTTATCAAGGAAAATCTACATGATAAATATAAAGAGAAGATCATTAGTTTTATAGAATTAGGAACAAAAGATTTACAGCAGAAAATTACTTTTAAACAGGATCTATTGTATAATAAATTTCTTTCTTTAAAGAAATTATATCCAAAGAGAAGATGGAAAATATCTGCACTTTTAAAAGAAGCAAATTCAACTAGAAGTGTATTAAATTCATTGATAAAAAAGGGAATTTTAAGAAAAGAATATAATAGTATAAGTCGACTTTTATTATCTTATAATGATACTATTCCTTCAAATAATTTATCTAAAGTGCAATTAAAGGCATTTCATCAAATAAAGGAGGGTTTTAAAGATAAGAATATATGTTTGCTTCATGGTGTTACTTCTTCTGGAAAGACAGAGATTTATATTAAATTAATTGAAGAACAACTAATTAAAGGAAAGCAGGTTCTATATCTATTACCAGAGATTGCGCTTACTTCACAGATCATTAATAGATTAAGGAGAAATTTTGGAAATAAAGTTGGTGTATCTCACTCTCATCTTAATAATTCAGAAAGAGTTGAGGTGTGGAGAGCAGTTAAAGAAAGTAATAATGAGAAGGTTAGTTTTCCTATTATTATTGGAGCTCGTTCAGCATTATTTTTACCTTTTGATAATTTAGGTCTTATTATTGTTGATGAGGAACACGATCCATCATATAAACAGAAACAGCCATCTCCTAGATATCATGCTAGAGATACTGCAATATATTTAGCAAAGATTCATAGTGCTATATTATTATTGGGCTCTGCAACTCCTTCTATAGAAAGCTATTATAATGCTAAAGAAAAAAAATATAATCTTGTTCGATTAAATAAAAGATATGGAGATATGATTCTTCCAAAGATAGAGTGTGTCGATATTAGAAAAGAATACTCTAAAAAGAGAATGCAATATAGTTTTTCTTTACAGCTTATTAATCATATAAGAGATGCTGTAGATGATGGTAGACAAGTCATTTTATTTCAGAATAGACGAGGTTATTCACCAGTTTTAAGTTGTGGATCCTGTTCATTTACTCCACAATGTCGATCATGCGATGTGAGTCTGACTTTTCATAAATGGAAGAGAGAACTTAAGTGTCATTATTGCGGATACACTATAGATATACCGGAAATATGTATTAAATGTAGTTCTAATGAATTTAATAGTAAAGGGCTTGGAACTGAACAGATTCAGGAGAGTTTAGGACTGTTATTTCCTAAATTTAAAGTAGCAAGGATGGATTATGATACAACTAGGAAGAAATTTTCACATCAAGAAATAATTAGAGATTTTGAGCAAGGAATTATTGATATATTAGTTGGGACACAGATGATTACTAAAGGTCTAGATTTTGATAATGTTGCTCTTGTAGGTATACTAAATGCAGATAATATGTTATATTATCCAGATTTTCGTGCATATGAGAGAGCTTTTCAATTAATGATGCAAGTTGCAGGTAGAGCCGGAAGAAAAAAGGTAAAAGGAAAGGTATTAATACAGACTTATGATGATAATCATAAGATTTTACAACTTATTAAAAAACATGATTTTGGCAGTTTTTTTATGAATCAACTTCATGAACGTAAGTTATTCAATTATCCACCCTATAGTAGGATAATAGGTATAACTCTAAAGCATAAGGATAGAAACAAATTAGATCAGGCTTCTAATCAATTAGCAAGTCAATTATATAAGAGCTTTAAAAATAGAGTGTTAGGGCCGGAGTATCCATATATATCTAGGATTAGAAATTATTATCATAAAGATATACTTATTAAAATAGAACAGAAATCTTCTTTACATAAGGCGAAACAGATATTGAATATGATCCTAGATAAATTAAGAAAAAGAAAAGACTTTCGTTCTATAAGAATTATATTAGATGTAGATAAGATCTAGATACAGGATTGCCATAGTTTATCATTAGGTAAGGAAGCTATGATAGAAACTGGCTCTTTATTTACTGGATGAATAAAATCTATTTTTCTAGCTAACAAACTAATGCTTTGGTCATTATTACTTCTTTTAGAGCCATATTTTAGATCTCCTTTTATAACAGATCCTATTTGAGCTAACTGAACTCTTATTTGATGATGTCTGCCTGTTTCTGGTTTTATTTCTAATAGATAATAATTAATTAATTTTTTTATTACTCTGTAATGTAGAATTGCCATTTTTCCCTTTGGGTCTTTAGTTATAAATGATTTATTCTTTATCTGATTTTTTTGTAGATAGTTTTTTAAAGTACCACTAGTTTTTGTAGGTATTTTTTTAACTATAGCCCAATAAGTTTTCTTAACTTTTTTTGATCTAAATTGTTCATTCATTCTAACTAATGCTTTGCTTGTTCGAGCAAATAGAACAATACCTGATGTTGGTCTATCTAATCTATGTATGGTACCTAAGAATACTTTCCCCGGTTTATTATATTTCTCTTTTATATATTTTTTTACATATTCAGACAAGGGTATATCTCCTGTCTTATCTCCTTGTATAATATCTCCTGAGGTTTTATTTACAGCAATAAGATGGTTATCCTCATATAAAACATTAAGCATTAGTATTGCTCATTCTCGTTAGGGAAACAGCCTGATTTTACATCAGATATATAGTTTTTTACTGCATTTGTTATATCTTTAGATAGGTTTAGATATCTTCTTAAGAATCTTGGATTAAATTCTTGTATCATTCCAAGCATATCATGCAATACTAGTACTTGTCCATCAATATCCTTTCCAGCACCAATACCGATAATTGGGATGTTAACTGATTTAGCAACTTCTTTTGCTAGTTTTGATGGTACTTTCTCAAGCACTATTGCAAAACAACCTGTTGCTTCTAATAGTTTAGCATCAGATAATAATTTAGCAGCCTCTTCTTCTTCTCTTGCTCTTACTGTATATGTTCCAAATTTATAGATTGACTGAGGTGTTAGACCTAAATGACCCATGACAGGAATCCCAGCTGTAAGAATTCTTTGGATTGACTCAATAATCTCACTACCACCTTCTAATTTTACAGAGTGCCCACCACTTTCTTTCATGATTTTTATTGCCGAACTCAGCGCTTTCTTAGAGTTGCCTTGGTAGGATCCAAATGGCATATCAACTACTACTAGGGCTCTATCTACTCCTCTTACAACAGATGATGCATGATAAATCATCTGGTCAAGTGTGATTGGAAGCGTTGTTTCATGTCCTGCCATTACATTCGATGCGGAATCTCCAACAAGAATAATATCAATCCCAGAACTATCGATTATTTTTGCTAACGTATAGTCATAGGCTGTAAGCATAGATATTTTTACTCCATTCTCCTTCATTTCTAATAATGAGTGGGTAGTTATCTTCTTATAATCTTTTTTATTCTCTGACATCATTCTACAAGTACTATTTTTCTATTATCAATTACTTTTACTATAAAGAAATTCTTACCTTTCTTATCATTTAGTTTATTTTTGTCTATAATGGCATCATTTAGGTTATGATATTCTCCAGAAAGATAAATATATACTTTCTCTTCGTTTACTATATGATATACATCATTTTGAAGTTGAAAGTTATTTAATGGTATCTTTTCTATTGACGCGCTCAATTGTATACTATAGAATTCATCAGGTTTTGGCTCTTCTTTAGGTATAGGGACATAACGGATTTGGACTTTAGTACCAGCATACCTTATAGAGTCTAACATATTTATTGAGTCATTCGTAATATCTTGTGCATTTGTATTTATTGAAACAATAATAGTAACAAAAAGAAAGCAAAGATTTTTTTTCATAATAGTTTAAAGATTTAATGTTTAGGCAAATTTACAAATATTGTCATTAAAATTTAACTAAAATAAGTAAGTTTGCCGACATGAAAAATTTAATAACCTTATCACTTCTATTTTGCACATTCTTTTTCTCTTGTGAAACAGATTTTGAGGTTAATTCAAATTGGAAAGAGGTGACTGTAGTATATGGACTTCTTGATCAAAGCCAAGAGCATCAATACATTAAGATAAATAAAGCTTTTATTGGTGATAATGAGAATAATGCTGAAGAAATTGCATTTGCAACTGCTGATTCAGTTAATTATTCTCCAGAAAATCTTGAAGTAAAATTATATAAATTAATAGATGGTAACTTCGGAAATTTTGAAATTATTGACTCTATAATATTTAATGATACAATTTTAGATAAGGAGGAAGGTCTTTTCTCTACTGAAAATAACATTATATATACAATACCAACTGCTGCTTTCTTACTTGGCATTAATGATGACGATAAGTATTATAGATTATCTATACTCAATACAAAAACATCTAAATTAGTTTCATCTGAAACAAAACTAATTTCTACACTAAAAATTACAACTTCGGATAATAAGCCTCTGGGGTTTTATAGTCCAATTCCAACTCCACCATTTTCTGCTCCACTTGAGAAGTCTCGTACTTCTGTTAAGTGGACTCCATCAGAGAATGGTGTTGTATACGAAATAATTGCTAGGATTCATTATACAGATTTCTTTCAAGATGATACAGTTGCGAATTATATAGACTGGATACAACCACAGATTCTATATAATGGGGAGGAAGAGATGGTATATACATTTGAAGGAGATCTTTTCGTTAATGCTTTAGCAAGTAAGATTGATAATAATAATAGTAGTCTTATTGCAAGAAGGCTCTCTAATGCTGAATTGTTTTTTACTGTTGGTAGTCAAGATTTATATACATATATTTCAGTTAATGAGCCATTTGAAGGAATAGTTCAGGAGCGACCAGTTTTTTCAAATATTGAGAATGGTATTGGTCTTTTTTCCTCGAGATACAATAAAACAGATATAATGCCTTTCTCAGCTTATACTAGAGAAGGAATTGCTATTGATTTAGATTCTCTAGGCTTTATATATCCTTAAACTGACTATTTGTCAGTATTTTGTCATACATTATATTTATTTTTCCATATGGCATGCTAATTGCTACTTATTAGGTTGAAAATGAGTAAATTATTTATTAACTATAAAATTAAATAAAATGAGTAAAATAATTGGAATTGATTTAGGAACAACTAACTCATGTGTATCAGTGATGGAAGGAAATGAGTCAGTTATTATACCTAATAGTGAGGGAAACAGGACTACACCCTCAGTTGTTGCCTTTATTGAAGGTGGTGAAAGAAAGGTAGGTGATCCAGCTAAAAGACAGGCAATTACAAATCCTGAGAAGACAATCTTTTCTATTAAAAGATTTATGGGGGAGAGCTTTACTAAAGTGAAAAAAGAAATTTCTAGAGTTCCTTATAAGGTTGTGAAGGGCGAAGGAAATACACCTAGAGTAGAAATAGATGACAGAAAATATACTCCGCAAGAAATTTCAGCAATGATTCTACAGAAAATGAAAAAAACAGCAGAGGATTATTTAGGAACAAGTGTAAATGAGGCAGTAGTTACAGTTCCTGCATATTTTAATGATTCTCAACGACAAGCTACTAAAGAAGCAGGAGAAATAGCAGGTCTTACTGTTAAGAGAATAATTAATGAACCTACAGCTGCAGCATTGGCTTATGGTTTAGATAAATCTGATAAAGATAGAACAATTGCAGTATTTGATCTTGGTGGTGGTACATTTGATATCTCTATTCTTGAACTTGGAGATGGAGTTTTTGAAGTAAAATCTACTAATGGAGACACACATCTGGGTGGAGATGATTTTGATCAGGTAATTATTGACTGGTTAGCAGATGAATTTAAGAAAGATGAGAATATGGATTTAAGGGAAGACTCTGCAGCACTACAGCGATTAAAAGAGGCAGCAGAGAAAGCGAAAATAGAATTATCTTCTTCATCACAGACTGAAATAAACCTTCCTTATGTTACCGCTACTGCTTCTGGCCCTAAACATTTAGTAAGAACATTAACTAGGGCTCAATTTGAACAGTTAGCTGATAAGCTAATACAGAATACACTTAAACCATGTAAAACTGCAGTTAAAGATGCTGGTATTACAACTTCTGATATTGATGAAGTAATTCTTGTAGGAGGATCGACAAGAATACCTTCTATACAGAAGATTGTTAAAGGTTATTTTGGAAAGGAACCTTCTAAAGGTGTAAATCCAGATGAAGTTGTTGCACTTGGTGCAGCCATTCAAGGGGGTGTTCTTACTGGAGACGTTAAAGATGTACTATTATTAGACGTTACTCCTTTATCATTAGGAATTGAAACTATGGGTGGTGTTATGACAAAATTAATTGAAGCTAATACCACTATTCCTACTAAAAAGTCAGAGGTTTTCTCAACTGCTGCTGATAATCAACCAGCAGTAGATATTCATGTTTTACAGGGTGAAAGACCAATGTCTGTTGATAATAAATCAATTGGAAGATTTCAATTGGCTGATATTCCACCAGCTCCTAGAGGAATTCCTCAAATTGAAGTAATATTTGATATTGATGCTAATGGAATTCTTAATGTCACTGCCAAGGATAAAGCAACTGGTAAAGAACAAAATATTAAGATTGAAGCATCTTCTGGTTTATCTGACGAAGAGATTGAGAAAATGAAGAAGGAGGCTGAAGCAAATGAGGAAGCTGACAAGCAAGTCAAAGAAACAGCAGATAAGATAAATGCTGCTGATGGTATGATCTTTCAAACAGAGAAGCAACTAAAGGAGTTTGGAGATAAGTTGTCTGATGATAAGAAAAAACCAATTGAGGACGCTTTAGCTGAACTTAAGAAAGCACATGAGAGTAAAGATTTAAGCTCCATCGATTCAGCTATGGAGAATATAAATAATGCTTGGACTGCAGCATCTGAGGAGATGTATAAGGCTTCTCAAGAACAACAGCCTGATGAGTCAGGACCTTCTGAAAATGAAAAATCAGATGATGTGACAGATGTCGAATTTGAAGAGGTTAATGATGACGAAAAGTAATATATCCACTATATAATACTTAAGAAAGATAACCCCACATTTGTGGGGTTTCTTTTTTATATTTGACGCCAAAAAATTAATGATAAGTTCACAAGAATATATTGAATTAGAAGACAGGTATGGAGCTCATAATTACCATCCTTTACCAGTTGTATTATCAAAAGGAAAAGGGGTTTTTGTTTGGGATGTTGAAGGGAACAGATATTATGATTTTTTATCATCTTATTCAGCAGTAAATCAAGGTCATTGCCACCCACATATATTAGAAGCACTTAAGAAGCAGGCGGATAGATTAACACTAACATCAAGAGCTTTTTATAATAATACACTTGGTAGTTATGAAAAATTTATTACTAATTATTTTGGATTTGATAAGGTATTACCAATGAACACTGGTGCTGAAGCAGTCGAAACAGCAATTAAGTTGTGTAGAAAGTGGTCTTATCAAAAGAAAGGTTTAGATCCCAATACTGCAAAGATTATTGTATGTGATGGTAATTTTCATGGAAGAACAACAACTATTATTTCTTTTAGTAATGATAATGATGCAAGAAACGATTTTGGACCATTCACTCCTGGTTTTATTAATATACCGTATAATGATTTATCTGCTTTAAAAGTAGCATTAGATAATAATGAGGTTGCAGGTTTTTTGGTAGAGCCGATACAGGGAGAGGCTGGCGTAATAGTACCAGATGAAGGCTACTTACACAAGGCTTACAATTTATGTAAGGAAGCAGGTGTATTATTTATAGCAGATGAGGTTCAAACTGGAATTGCTCGAACTGGAAGAATTCTTGCTGTAGAACATGAGGATGTTAAGCCAGACATCTTAATTCTGGGTAAAGCTATATCTGGAGGGGTTTTTCCTGTATCTGCAGTATTAGCTAATGATGATATAATGTTATGTATTCGTCCAGGAGAACATGGTTCAACTTTTGGAGGAAATCCTTTAGCAAATCAAGTAGCTATTGCTGCCCTTGAGGTTGTTAAAGATGAGGAATTAGCTAAAAATGCTGAATATTTAGGATTAATATTAAGATCTGAGTTAGAGAAAATTGAAAGTTCAATGGTTAAATTAGTAAGAGGTAAAGGGCTTTTAAATGCTATAGTAATTCAGCCCAATTCAGGAAAAGACGCTTGGGATGTATGTCTCAAATTGAGAGATAATGGTTTGTTAGCTAAACCAACCCATGGTGATATTATACGACTAGCACCACCACTTATTATCAATAAGGAACAGATTATGGACTGTATTTCAATAATTAAGAACACTATTAAATCATTTTAGATAAGTATATTTTATTTTTTGAATGTGATGAAAAATTTTTTTAAATTTAAGTTTATTGATAAATACATTAAGATATTTAGGAAGGATGGATTGAAGGGTGTTTTAAAGGAGGGGGGCTGGAAGGTATTATTCTATTTTTTCATGTTTTATCTTATTAGAGACAGTATCTTATATATTCTTATTCCTTATCTAATTATCAAGGGTATAATCATATAATAAATAAAACAGAAGTTATGAATAATTTTTTTATTTTCTTTTTGGTTTTTATGTTAGGCAGTCTATTCTTATATGGGCAGGAGAATAATGATATAGATATAAAAGAATTCAAAAGTAAGTTAGATACATCTACTTATTTACTAATTGATGTTAGAACAAAAACAGAATACACTAAAGGATATATAAAGAATGCTATTAATATTAGTTATCTTTCAGATGATTTTGAGAAACAAATACAGCAATTAGATAAGGAGATTTTAGTTCTACTATATTGTCATTCTGGTAATAGGAGTAGGAAAGCTATGGATTTAATGAATATCAATGGATTTAAACAAGTTTTTAATTTAGTTGGTGGGATTGTTGCATGGAAAGAAAATGATAATATCTTAATATCAAAATAAATGAATTTAATTGAATTAATAAAGAATAGTAATACTACTATCGTAGATGTACGTACAAAGGAAGAATTTTCAAAAGAGAGCCTTAATTACACCATTAATATTCCATTATCAGATATAATTGATAGAGTTAATGAATTAAAAAAGATGCAACCTTTGGTACTATGTTGTTTATCTGGAGTTCGGAGCGGTAAGGCAACTGAATATTTAAAGTCTATTGGATTTGAGAAAGTATATAATGGAGGAGGCTGGAGGGACATTGCTTCATATAGATTATGTAAATAGTATCTAGTTGTCTGATAATCAAATATTTTAATTCATTATAAAATTGTATATTTGTTTTCTGTAAATGAAAAATATATTTAGCCATAGTGTAATTTTTGTAATGATAATTGTCGTAGTAAGCTTATCAATTGGGATGAATATTTCAAAGATGAAATGCGCCGATAATGGTCAGTTATATTTTGGAACACAGGTTCCTTCATGTAATATAGATAATGAGATTAGATGTAATCAAAATGAGCAGTTAGTTAGTTGTTGTTTGGTTACATTAGAGAGTCAATGTTGTCCTGAAACTAATGATAATAATTGTGCTAGTGAGATTAAGAGTTTGAAATTTGATTTTGAAACCCTGTTATATAATAGCTTATACCATTTTTATATAGATAATATAATAACCTGCAATACTCATGTGGATGCTTATTTAGATAATACTAAAGTATTATGGTTTTTTTATGATATTAAACCACCTCCTGATATCAATTCTTCTTTTTTAGCACAAATACAATCATTTTTATTATAGGATTCTATTTTTCTAGTAGAATTTAATAACATAAAAAAATAGAAATGAGAAATTTAATTATAATTATTGTGACTTTTATATCAATCAATATAGAGGCACAGAATAAAATAGATGGTAGAGTATTAGAAATATTCAATGATGGTAGTTCCAGCTCTATATTTGGAGCTAATGTATTTTGGGAAAATACAAATATAGGGACAACAACTGATATTAATGGGAACTATTCTATTAGTGGAGCTACTTCCTTTCCTGCAACACTAAGTGTAAGCTATGTTGGCTATTCAATAGATAGTAAGGAAGTGATAGATAATAAGTATATTTTTTACTTAAAGAAAATGATTGCTCTTGATGAAGTACAGATAAAGAGTCAGAGTAGCACTACTAAAATATCAACTATTAATACTCTAAATACTCAGACTCTTAAGGCTGGAGAATTAAAGAAAGCGGCTTGTTGTGATCTTTCTGGATGTTTTGAAACAAATAACACAGTTGATGTTGTATATTCAGATGCTATTTCAGGAATTAAAAAGATTCAGATGCTAGGTCTTGATGGAACATATGTGCAGATTACTAATGAAAACATACCACTCATTAGAGGAATGATGAAATCTTACGGATTAAGTTACGTTCCTGGTAGTTGGATAGAAAGTATCCAGATTATAAAAGGAATGGGTTCAGTTATAAATGGTTATGAATCATTAACTGGACAAATTAATTTGGAGTATTTTAAACCATCGACAGCAGATAGGTTAAGTGGAGATTTACATATTGATTCTGAAGGAATGATAGAAAGTAATTTAATGCTTACTAAGAAACAAGGTAATTGGAGAAGTAATCTATTTTTAAACGCTAATTATTTTGATAGAGAGATAGATCATGCAGGTACATATCATGATCATACTAATCATACTGATTATCATGGTGATGGTTTTATAGATATGCCAAAGGTTAAGAAATTTAACTTGTTAAATAGATGGCAATATTTTGGTTCAGATAAATTTAGGGGACAGTTTAATGTTAGAGCATTAATTGAAGAAAGATTATCAGGGCAAAAAACTGAAATTGTTAATCCATATATTGTAGATATTCATAATGATTTTCTACAATTATATACTAAATTAGGAACTCTTTCTGAAAATTCTATTGGACTTCAAACGAGTTTTAAAATACACAATCAAGATATTAAGTTTGGGAAAAACATATATATTGGCACTGAGGAAAGTATGCATCTTAATCTAATAAAAGAGTCACAATTAAGAGATGATTACCCGATTAAATATGGTTTAAGTTATTATGCAGACAGACTAACAGAGAGCTTTGAAGGTAATACATCATCTCCATTTAAATCTAGAAAAAGACTGGATCTATTAACTGGAGCATTTATAGAACAGCAATATTTAACTAATAAACTTAATATTATTACTGGAATAAGGTTAGATTATTATAATATTGAGGATATATTATATTTTTCTCCAAGACTTAATATTAAATATAATCCAACTGATAGGACAGCTATTAGATTAAATCTAGGAAATGGGTTTAGGATAAGTAATAGTTTGTTAGAAAATATCCAATATCTTGGTTCTTCAAGAAATATAATTATTGCAGAAGATATTAATGTAGAGAAAGCATTCAATAGTGGTCTAAATATTGCGCATTGTTTTTATTTATTTGGTCGTGAAACTACTCTAAATTTTGATTTATATAGAACTAATTTTAAAAATCAGGTTATTGTAGATGTTGAAGATGAGAATATATTATCAATCTATAATTTAGATGGTAAATCTTATTCTAATAGTTTGCAAATAGATCTAATATATCAGTTTATTGATAGAATAGAGACACGTTTTGGATATAAAATTACTGATGCAAGATCTAATTTTAATGGAATTGAAAAGATGGTTCCATTAACACCAAAAACTAGGGGACTCTTAAATATATCTTATGAATCTATTTCAAAGAAATGGGTCGTTGATTTCACTGCCAATTATATTGGGAAAAGTCGAATACCTGAACATTCACAAATAATAGATGAATATTCTGATGTATTTTATTTATTTAATACAAATATTACAAGAAGATGGGATAAGTTCGAATTATATATAGGAGGGGAGAATCTGAGTAATTATACTCAAAATGATCCAATAATTAGTGCAGATAATCCAGATTCAGATGATTTTGACGCTTCTTTGATATGGGCTCCTATTATGGGTAGATTAGTATATGCTGGAATTAGATATAATATAAAATAATAATGTATTTGGATATCTAATAATATATTAGTAATGTTACCATTTTATAATTAAATAACAATAGCATGAATAAAAGTATTGGTGTTTCTTTGTTTCTTATAGTAATAGGAAGTCTTTTTCTTTTAGATAATTTAGATGTAATTGATATTTCAATAACTGAACTCATAAGGGATTATTGGCCTGTTATACTTATCTGGATGGGTATAGAAAAATTAGTTAGAGATTTTAAGAGTTAAAAAGTCTTCCTTGCCATGTATTTCTAGTTCTTAATAGCTTTTCTATCTTATGGGCTAATTCAAAGTTTTTAATGCCATATTTTGGAGCAATTAGTAAGTTTTCAGGTGATTCACTAAAGAATCTTTCGATTATTATATCAGGATTTAAGATCTCTAGGAATTTAATTATTAGGTCAAGATATTCATTTACTGTAAAGAAGGTGAATTCTGCTGGATTATTTTTATATTGAAAAGCCATCATAGTATGTTTTACTATTTGTAGATGATGAATCTTAAGTGTATTGATAGGAAGTTTATTTATTTCTAAAGCATGTCCAAGTAAATCTATTTTATTTTCTCCAGGTAGCCCCAATATGATATGACCTCCTAATAGAATACCCCTATTTTTTGACATATTAAATGCTTTAATTGCATCTTCATGTTTTTGACATCTATTTATTAGTTCAAGAGTATCGTTTTTTGTTGACTCTAAACCAAATTCTAATTTTATGAAATATCCATCACCTACTAGAATTTCAAGATAATCTAATATATCCGATGTGATACAATCTGGCCTTGTAGCAATAACTAAACCGATTACATCTTTATGCTCTAAAGCTTGATTGTACTTTTCTTTTAATTCTTCTATTGAAGCATATGTATTTGTATATGCTTGAAAATAAGCAAGATATTTTTGCGACTTATATATATTAGAGAAAAATGAAATCCCTTCCTCAATTTGTTTATATATTGGTTTTATTGGTTTACAGTATTTTGGATTGAAAGTATTATTGTTACAATAAGTACAACCTCCCTTCCCTTTTGTTCCGTCTATATTTGGACAGGTAAATCCTGCATTAATAGAAACTTTTTGGATTCTCTGACCAAATTTTTGTTTAATATACGTTGAGTAGTCTCTATATCTTTTCTGATTATTTTCTATTATATTTGGAATCATTAGACTTAATGTAAAGATTTCTTAACTATGAGTAATACCTTTTTTATCAAATGCCTAAATGATGATTTAGGAGTTTTTTCTCTTCTGCATATCGTCACTTAATTGTTTTATTCTATCACTAACTGCTGTTTTATAGCAGAAGGGTAGAATAGCATGTACTAATGCTTTAAAACTTAAGGACAACAAAAGAAAACAAAATCCTAATGCGTGTCCAAAATGTTGAAGATATGATTCACCTACTTCATTTGGATGTTCTGTAAATATATTTTTCATTTTATAAAATTTCATTTAATGAGAAGGTATTTTTAAGAATAACTCCCTTTTCATTTCTTTTTAACGTACAGCATTCATTATAATTATCATGTTGTAAAAATATAATGTATTCTCTTTCTACAGCTTGATTTAAGAATTTTTCTTTTTCATTTAGAGTTAGTAATGGTCTTGTATCATACCCCATCACATAAGGAAGCGGTATATGACCTGTACTAGGCAGTAAGTCAGCAGCGAAAACAATAACCTTATCTTTATACGTAATATGTGGTATCATTTGTGCTTCTGTATGTCCATCAACTAATAAAGCACTAAAGTTATTAAATATATTATTAAAATCTTCTACAAAATAGAGATGACCAGATTCTTTAATTGGTATAATATTTTCTTCTAAGAATGATGCTTTCTCTCTATTATTTGGTTTAGTTGCCCAATCCCAGTGTAAGCGGTTACTCCAATATTTTGCATTTTTAAAGGTCATTTCGTAGCTTGTTTTATCTTGATTCCATTTAACACTTCCACCACAATGATCAAAATGTAAATGAGTAAGGAAAACATCTGTGATATCATCACTTGAAAACCCTTTTTCCTTTAAGGATGTATGTAGATTTACATCTCCATGAAGATAGTAATGTCTTAAGAATTTATCATCCTGTTTATCTCCAATGCCATTATCAATTAATATAAGTTTATCTCCATCTTCAATTAGTAATGAACGCATTGCCCACGGGCATAGGTTATTTTCATCAGCAGGATTAGTTTTATTCCATAACACTTTTGGAACTACTCCAAACATTGCGCCACCATCTAATTTAAAGAACCCAGTATCTATTGTATACAATTGCATGTTAGTAAATTTTACATCTCCAAAGGTAAGAAAGTTGATTTATATCTACTTTTATTTTAGTATTAAGTTTCTAAAAAGATGAATATTCATTTAATAGCAATTGGTGGGAGTGCAATGCATAATATGGCAATTGCTTTACGGCAGAATGGTTATAATGTTACAGGTAGTGATGATAATATTTTTGAGCCTAGTAGAAGTAGATTGGAGAGGTATGATCTTCTTCCCAGTAGTTTAGGTTGGTATCCTAACAACATTACTAATAAATTAGATGCTATCATCGTGGGGATGCATGCAAGAAAAGATAATCCTGAATTATTAAAGGCTCAAGAATTAAATATTCCAATTTATTCATATCCTGAATATATTTATGAAAAGAGTAAGAAAAAGAAAAGAATCGTTATTGGAGGTAGTCATGGGAAAACTTCAATTACAGCGATGATATTACATGTATTAAGAAATATTAATATTGATTGTGATTATATGGTTGGAGCACAGTTAGATGGATTTGAAACAATGGTTAAACTTACTGATGATACTAATATTATTTTGCTTGAAGGAGATGAGTATTTAAGTTCACCAATAGATAGAAGACCTAAATTTCACTTATATCAACCACATATTGCTGTTATCAGTGGTATTGCATGGGACCATATTAATGTTTTTCCTACACTAGATAACTATATTGAACAATTTCGTATATTTAAAAATATGGTGAAAGATATATTAATCTACTTTAAAGATGACAAGGAACTATCTAAACTTATGTGTGAACCAACTGAATGTAAAATTATCCCGTATAATACCCCAGATTATAAAATTATCAATGGTAAGACAATTATAAGAGATACTCAATTACTTGTTTTTGGGATACATAATCTACAAAATATTAATGCAGCAAGACTAGTATGTAAAGAGTTAGGTATTCTAGATAATGAATTTTTTCAACACATCTCTACTTTTAAGGGTGCTTCAAACAGGTTAGAGTTAGTTAAAAGTACAGAGGATTCACTAATTTATAAGGATTTTGCACATTCACCATCAAAATTAAAAGCTACTGCATATGCTATGAAGATGCAATATAATAAACGAAGATTGATTGCATGCATT
>MDTG01070483.1_pt1 | contig 46106 bp, 48 predicted proteins | sample 811421 | NCBI WGS metagenome assembly MDTG01 (sample SAMN05326645, study PRJNA326480) | marine metagenome | isolation source: seawater | place: Pacific Ocean: South East | collected 2011 | reverse complement strand
CGGGGCTGAAGCCCGACGAGATCACGTACAACACAGTGATCAACGCCTACGCACAGCAGGGCCAGACGGCGGGCGCGCTCGAGACCTTTGAGGCGATGTGCGGAGCGGGGCTGAAGCCCAACGAGATCACGTACAACACAGTGATCAACGCCTACGCACAGCAGGGCCAGACGGCGGGCGCACTCGAGACCTTTGAGGCGATGCGCGGAGCGGGGTTGAAGCCCGACAAGTTCACCTATTGTACTGTGTTGATGGCGATGCATCGCGGAGGTCACTGCGCCACCCTCCGTGATGTAATGCGAAACATGAAAGTAGACGGTGTGCAGTGGGACACGCACGTCCTGTACGCGGCGCTGCGCTGTGCACGCGACCGGAAGACCAAGGAGCAGATCTTCAAGCGCAAGGTGGGGACCACGGGTGGGAACGACTACGTGCGCAAGGCGCTGATCGGCGGCCTGGGGGTCGAGCGTACCGATGCCCTGATCCGCGAGGCGCGGGCGCGCTACCCGGGCCTCGTGTGGAAGTAGGCGCCAGTTTGTGTGTCGCCAGAATGAATCGGCTCTTTTGTGTTCATTACAGACCGGTCACTGTCCGACAATGCATGGTAGGTATTGCCAGAATGAATCGGCTCTTTTGTGTTCATTACAGACCGGTCACTGTCCGCTAATGTACGCAATGGTAGAGTGACTCCGAGTACACTCGACTGGACGGCGCCGTGCATGCCAAAAAATTCGTTCAGCCACCCCGTGCGCCCCAGCCCGCACTAGAGCGTGGACGAGCAGCGATGGGCGGTGAGCACTCAGCGAGGCGGCGTGTTGTGGGTACCGACTGTTCTGATCTCATCATCGACCGGCTCAAGGCACAGGGTAGTGTGCATGACTTTAAGAGCGTGTGCCGCGACTTTCGCGATGCGGTCCGCGCATACGAGGCCAAACACGGGCGCATCCGGACGCCCCTGGCGGCGCTGGTGGGGCGCGGCAACGACCTGCTGTCGCGCCCCAGGTACTACCAGGCGATGTTTAGCAGCGGCTCCATGGTACCGCCGGAGTGTAGCTATGACGGGCTTTGGAAGCTCGGCGCAGAGGACGATCATAACCTCGGCCCCGATGTCGCCGTCATGTGCGCCGCCGCCGAGCTGGGCAATGCGGAGCTGCTTCGAACGATGTGGTCGCGGAACTGGGGCAGCGATGGTAGCTACTGCGACCCTATGGCGCTATTCGGCCCGGGCGGCCAGTTCTCGAGCCCGTTTCGCTGCGCGGTTTACAATGGTATCGCCGCGGGCCACGTGGACATTCTCCGTGTGTCCATCACCGTCATCCGCCTGCGGAATCCCGACGGATCGACGTGGAGAGAGTGGGAGTACGACGCGCTGGTCGGCGCGAGCGCGGCGATGGTGCAACTGATGCACAAGCACGATCTTTTGCCATCGCATGTAAACCATCCCAGTGACATCGACGGCGACGGTGGTGTGAAAACCATCGCACTGATGCTACAAACCGGCGCGTCCGTCGATGCACTCGACTTTGTACACTCGATCCACGGGCGGTATGCCGCGGGGCGCAGTGATATACACGCCGCCTGCATGGCACCCGGACTGCGCCCCCTGCAATGGCTGCTGTGCAAACTCACGAGTGTGCACCGGTCGTTTTTTGAAAAAGGCGTGCGCGTGGCCCACCACCCCGATGTCGTGATGTTCCTCGTGGATCAGAAGAACGTACTCCCCAATCCAGCGACGATACAAGGCTGCCTAGAAAGGGGCACCGCCGATCTCGACTTTCTGCGGCGGCTGGCCCGACGGGGTGTGTTACCGAACGACTACTCGTTGTATCCGGCACTCCAAACCAAGAAGCCCGAAATCATCAAGTTCGTACTCGAGCACAGTATCACGCCCGTGTCCGAGGCAATGATTGATACATTGGAGGAGTCAATACCACTGACATGCGCCCACGCGTTTGTCAACGGCGCGTCACCGTCGCGCGAGATTGTGGACATGCTCCGCGACCACGGGGTGCCATGGGGAAAGTTTTGCGAGAGGGCGCTCCAGGCATGGGACTTTGAGCTATATCGCTACGCGCGGGACCACGCCTGCTCTTTCGATTGGAAGAGCAGTGCAGTACTATTTGTCAAGGTCGGGGCGCCCAAGTACATTTTGGGCGGCGAACCTGTGTTCGTGGAGTTTTTGGAGAAGTTCGCATCGCGTCGTGCATGGGAAGTGATCAGGATGAAGGCGTTTGGGTTCGAAAACACCGAATCAGTCATGTAACCCATGTGTACGGAGGGGGCAGGTTCCGGCCCGAGTAGCGCCTGAATGAATCGGTTTTATTGTGTTACAATCTGCCAGGATCGCACTCGGTCTCGACGACCTGCATGATGGCTCGGAACGTCCCCACGTCCATGCTGGCATTGTAGCATGCCCTGGCAAGGCTGCGCCGCGAGTACTCGTCCGCGATGAGCGCGTGCAGGCGGTGCACCTGCTCGGACGCGCTGAGGGCACTGTACATGCGCAACTTGACGGGGACGTCCTCACACTTCTGGATCTTGGGCTTGCGCGATCTAGTCTCGTGCCACCGGCCGCACTCCCTGTACCAGCGACCCGTTCCGCCTGCCAGTACATTGCCCGGGTGCATGGCGCGCACAAAGATCGACTTGTAGCGCAGTGCGTTGGCGATAGTCAGGATGCCGTTCAACCCAGACGGTACGCCGTGTATTAGGGCTGCGATCGTTTCGACAAGGTCCAGCGGCCAGGGGTCTGCCGGCTTTGCGAGCGCCGCCGCGAGGAGCAGTCGCCGCTGTGCACTCTGGAGGGACGTCAAGCGGACGGAGCCGTCCCACGGCGGCGGGGACGGCGCCGCGACCATGAGGCGTACGTACGATGCGGCTCCCGCAGCCATCCCTGGCGTGTGGTCCGACGCACCGGCGAGCGCGACTGTGAGAATGATTTTTTTAAAACATGAATGCGAATGTAAATCTTGACTCTGGTCATTGGCAATTTCTAAAAAACAGCTGCAGCGTTGGGGCGGCCCGCAATGCACCCCGCGAGAGGCGGCGGCGGTGTTCAAGAACCTCATGGTACCGATGGATGTTACAAGCAGCTGGGATGAGGCGGATTCGGTCCGTACCCAGTCTACACCACCTGCCTCAGCGACGCCGAGCTGGGATGAGGCGGATTCGGTCCGTACCCAGTCTACACCACCTGCCACGATGACAAATTTTTTCATTCTGCTCGTATGTAAATCATGGCTTGTGACGACCCGTCCACCTATCGATCCGCGATTGCACAGTGCGATTTCAACGCGTACGGAGGCGTGGCCACGTGCCCCCAGTATACGGCCGCGACCAAGGCACATGGAGCCAAGTGTCTCACGCTGTCAATCTTCGACAACGGGCCACCCTTTGGCGATTTCGCATGCAAAGGCACGACGGGCGAGATGGCGACCCTGTGCAAATCTGCGGGGTTCCCGAGCACGGGCACGGGCACGGGCACGGGCACGGGCTTCCCGGGCACCGTCGCGGACAAGGGAAAGGGCACACTGGCCAAAGTGGGCGGTGCAGTAGTGTCAGTGGGCAAAGTTGCCGTTCCAGTCGCTGTCTTCGGCTCGGCTGTGGCCGGCGCTGGTTTTGAGGCTGCCTTTCGGTTGCGAAGACCTCACTATGACAATTTAACACGTCGCGCGTTTTACAATCGTAACAAACCTAGGATACTGCCGACCGTCGAGGAACTATCGTTCAACGAGATATGATCAAGCCGAGTGTCGCACGTCATTTTTGCGACCGACTATAATGCAATTTCCGGCGTGCAGACAAGTCAGGCCCAACATCCAGCAAACGACACGGGACACCGCCACGGGAAGACCATGTCTCGTACATATGGGTCAGTACACCGGACACGGCTACCGCCCCGGGCACCGTCGCAGACCACTCGCAAGAGCACCGGCGGCATGGCCCCGCGGAAGTTTCTCGCCACCAGGGCGGCACGCAAGTCCGCCCCGGTCACCGGCGGCGTCAAGAAGCCGCACCGCTACAAAAAGACGAGCACGATGGCGGCTAACACGAAGCGCACTGGCGCGCAGGTCATGGCTACTGCATGTACGACCACGGCGGCGGCACGTGCGTTGTTCGGGAGGGACACACTGAGTGCAACTGAGAAGCGGTTGGCGGTAGCGTGCGGAGCGCTCAAACCTGAAATCTTCGCGCTGATGGTCAAGGCGCTATCGTCGTGTAGCACAGGATCGGCGACCGCCGTGGCCGATGCGGCACACGCTCTGCTCGACGAGAATACCCAGCGTGTGTACTCTCCTAGTGAACCGCGGGTGTACGGTGCCTACCAAGGATGCGACTACCACAAGCCATGCGGATGGGTGCGGTGGAACGTGTCTGGCATCCCCGCGGATGCCCCCTGCTTCGGGTGGTCGGTCGGGTACCACGGGACTCGCCCCGACCACCTGATGGCGATCGTCGATGCAGGGCTGCTCTCGCCGGCCGATCGGCAGGCAGTAGCTCTGCATGGCCAGGCGGGCACGACGGCTGAGACGAAAAACAAGACGATCTACACCTCTCCCTGTATCGGCTACTCCGCCCACCCGGTGTACACACCGCTCATCAAGACGAGCGGTGACAGAGCGGCGCAGATCTTGCTGCAGGTCCGTGTGAATCAGGATGCGGTCTTCCGTCGCCTCAAGACGACACTCGGTAAGCTCTACTGGGCCGATGGCGTCCCCTTCGAGGCGGGGTTCTCCCTGGACGACGACATGGAGTGGCTGGTGGCGAACAAGGACGAGCTCGTGGTCACGGGCGTGCTCTTCCGCGAGCTCGGCTGCAAGACGGACGAGGACCGTGCACGCTATGGCGAAGCTGCGTGCTCGTTCTCCGCACACGGCGATGCACCGCAGTATGCATGGACGAAGCACTTGGCGGATACCATCTCGCGACGGGGTGCCCACGGCCCTAGTCTGTAAGGTACGGACAGGTTGCGCCGGCCGTGCACGGAAGTAGGCGCCAGCCCGAGTGTCACCAGAATAAATCGCATTGCACGTGTAAATACGACCATGGCATGCACCGAGTTTAACGACCTCGTGATCACCACATGCATGAATCAGTGGGCCTCGGAAGACTGCTCGGCGCTGCTCTCCGCCCAGCCGGCCGACGGCCTCGGCTGCCTCGGCCAGCCGAACAACCTCGGCTGGCCGCCCCTGGGGCGGTACCTGTGCGCCAGCCCCGCCGCCCCGCGGTACGACGACCTCTGCCGCACGCTGGGGTTTGCCACGGCGATGCCCCCGGCGTCGCCAATCACCCCCGGGGTGGTCCCGGTGCAGCCCGTGCCCGGGACGGCGCCCGAGGGTCCGGGGCTCGCCGACCTGCCACCGAAGATCCTGGGATGGGGCGCACTAGGGCTCGCTGCGCTGGGAACCGGTGCATACAAGTACGGGCAGGTACAAGAATACAGGCGCAGCGACACACGGAGCAGACAGATTCTCGGCGCACAGCAGGGCGGTATTCACTCGATACGCGACCTTGAGCCGCGAACCTGGAAGACAAGCTGGGCTGAGAGGCGACGTGCAAACCAAGCGCAGACGGCGATCCGACGTGCGCTGCAGGCGGAGCAAGGAGTAGAGGGCAATGATCGAGCTGTGGTTCAAGAGGCGGCCAGGAACGTGGAAAAACGTATAGAGTACATACAAGCTACGCAGGGTTCGGGCGTCGTCAAGCCAGATGACTTTTCCGGACATAGTACGATTGTACAATAACTCAGAGCCCGAACATATAGCGCAGCTCCGCCTGCGTCTCCGGCGCGGCGGCGGTCGCCGTGGTCGGCCTGTGGCGCCCTTCGCCGCGCCGCCACGCCTCCAGCGAGATGCCGTTCGGTGGCATCGCCTCGTTCCACGCGGTGCGCCCGCACATGAGCGCCTCGTACGCCTCGTGGCGCTCGCGCAGGGCGACCTCGTGCTCGTCCGTCGTCGCCGCGGTCGCCTCGGCCGCCAGCGCCGCCGCGGCGTTCTCGAGGCGCCGCTCCGCCATGAGGAACGCCGCCTCGAGCGGCAGCTCGGGCACAAAGGTGTAGAAGTAGTCCGCCGCGTCGACCTGCACGAGCACGAGGCACGAGACGGTGGCGCCGTAGTGCTTCTCGAGGATGTGCTTGTAGAGGTTGAGCTGCAGGGCGTAGCCCGCCGTCACGACGCCGTCGAGGTGGTCGAGCGGTGCGGCCATCGGTCGCTCGAACGGCGCGCCGGTCGCATGCATTTTTTCGCGCACCTTGGTCGAGCGCTTCCAGTCAATGATGCCGAGCGTTGCGTCAGGGAGGCGCACCACGCAGTCGACCGAGCCCGCGATATTGGTCACCTCGCAGAAGACACGCCACTCGGTACGATATGCGACCATCCCCGCCGGTAGCATCACCTCGCGGGCGAAGCGGGCAAAGCTGTGGAACTCGCGGCTATGAGTGTGGCACCCGTCGCGGTTGAGGAACAGCTCGATCTGGAAGTGGATCTCCGTGCCGCGGTTGGCCGCGCGGAGGCCGAGCAGCTCCCACGCGCTGCGGATCTCGCACGCCTCCATCGGCCGCTCGGCGACGTACAGCGTCGCATCGCGGCGACATCGCTTCAGCCCGAGGGTGGCCGTGCCGAGCACCTCGCCCGACTCCCCCACGTAGGCGATCGCCTCGAGCCCGCGAACGTCGCCGAGCGACGCCACCCGCCCGCACCCGCGGCTGTAGCGGCGCCGCGGCCAGTTGGTGGAGACAAAGAACTTCTGGATGATGCCGTCGGGGTCAAACGGCGGCTCGTACTTGTGTGCCATGTGGGTCACGCTCCCGTTGGTCGGCGCCTCCGTGCCGTCGGGGGCGCGGACGTAGTACGTGTGCGTGTCCTCGACGAAGCGGAGCAGCCCGTCGCGCGGGTGGCCGTTGACCGTCTCGAGGTAGCGCCCCGGCGTGTCGGGGGGCAGGTCGTAGAACACATAGGATTCGATATCCGGCGTGGCGGGCGCCGGCGTGTGCTCGCGGGTCGTGTCCAGCACCCCCGCGATCGTGGCGAGGTCGAGCGCCTCGTCCGGCGGCGGCGGGTCGGGGTCGGCGACCGCGAGCCCCTGCGCCAGCTCGCCGCACAACTGCGCCGAGAACTTGGGGCGGAAGCGCTCCGGGATGGCCGTCGCGGGGGCGAGGTCGGGGCCCTCCGGCGGGCGGGCGGCGGCCGCGGCCCGGCGCACGGCCTCGCGCTCCTCGTCGGTTGGCTCGCGGTCCAGGACCTCGGCCGCCCCGACCACGGCGACCGTGCCCGGCGGCGCCCGGAGCTCCCAGCTCCGAGTCGTCCGCTCCGACCCGTCGGCGACGAGCATCATGATCCCGAGGCGCCGCTCGCGGTCCGCCCATAGCGGCACCGCGCCGCGGAGCGCGCAAGCGGTGCGCCGGCGCTTCATCGCGGGGACCGGGAGTGCATGCGGAGGCTCACCGGGCCACTGCGGCCGGCCCGGCCGCCCGGCGGTCGAAAAAAAAACACCCCGCGTTCACGGGAGAGTGCCTCTAGTGGCCACTTTGTAGAAAATGTCCGTAGAGTGCATGAGGACGACTGCACTCCGGCGCCTGCGCGAGCGGGCGCGCCGCGGCCGGCGCGCCGAGATCCGGGCGCGGCGGGAGGCCGTAGGGGCGGACACCGAGCAGCGGGAGCGGCGCTGGCTCAGCGCCCTGACCGTCCCCTGTGCGCTTGAGGGTGGAGGGCTACGCGAGCGCCCCTGGGTCACCCTGCTGCCCGCGTGCCTCTGATGCGAAGAAATCTCAGGAGAAGATAAACCGCCCGCCGAGACCATGGACCAGAGGCGAGCAAGAAACATGAAGGTGTGTGCCGCGGGCTCACTCGTCGCACTCGCACTCGTTGCGCTCGTGACCACGGGGGACGACGGGGCCGCCGCGGGGTGCATCGACGCAGCGTGCGGCACGGCCAACTGCTCCCTGCCTGGGGCGGGGTCGGCTTGCTGCGCGCCCTGCGCCCAGGTGGGGGTCTTCTCGGTGGCCGTGGAGACCAAAGTCAGCGGACAACACCCCGACCACGGCACCGGGAGTGCGCTGGGCTACGTGGTCGACGGGGTGCAGGCGCCGCCGCTCAATCTGACGATCGGGCGGACGTACCGGTTCGCACAGGACGACGCGACGAACCAGGGCCACCCACTGGGCATCTACACGGACATTGACAAGACGCATGCGCTCGTGGACGGCGTGTCAGCCGTGGGCGAGCCGGGGCGTCCGGGGGCGTACACGGAGCTCACTGTACCCCAAGACGCGCCGCCGCTGCTCTACTACCAGTGCACGCTGCATTCGAGGATGGGCGGTGCGCTCCGTGTGTCTGTACTGTAAATCCGGGCCCGTGTTGCATGTTTTTTTTTTCTGGGATCCCGCACGGCCGCCCTCGTGTGCTCCTACCAGCGACACGGACCGTGTGCGAGCTAGGATGAGCGCCGGCCCGGACGACCCGGTGGTTGCGGACGACCGCACAGCGGGCTATGCGATGGCGATGGACGAGGTGATTGCGGACAACTGCCGCATGAAAGACATCTACGAGCCGGCCAGGGACGACCTGCTGGACGACATGGTGAAGCTCACGCTCAAACTGAAACCAGTCGAGGGCGAGGGCTGTGCCACGGTCTCGTGTTTCCTGCAGGTCCACGTGTTCAAGGACTACATGCCGGAACTCGCGCTCAAGGAACGGCTTGGGACCATCGACCGCCCGAAAAATTCCCGGACGCTGCAGTTGACACTGCACAGCCACTGGAACGGCGGGCTCGTATTCAAGTCCGATTCGAATCGAGTGCATGTTCGCGACTATGGGTGGCACTCGTTTGGTGTCGTGCACAATCAACACGCCGACGTCGGGTTCTGCGACCCTGTACAGTATTACGCAGCATCGCCCGAAAACCTGATGGTGCGCTACTCGACGACGGGGGTGGAGGTTGCATCCGTCGACGACAGCCTGAGAGTCGAGCCGTGGAGCCCCGGCGTGTCGCTGCCCTTTGGTGCGGACGCGCTGCTGGCGGCTTCGACGCTCCACACGCCCCCCGCCCAGGCGCCGTGAGCTGTGCACGGGTGCAAGACCGATATGGCATGCATGGGTTTCGCGACCAATAAAAACATTCACAAAGTAGTACACGTAGCACGCCCAAGGTCCGCACCCGGCACGCAATGGGGCTCGCACCGAGCCAGCGCGCCCGGCTGCTCGTCAAGCTGCGCCATGCCGACGCGACCCCCCGGGCCACCCTCGACCGCCTCGAGGCGCGCACGATCCGGCGGCACCGCCGCGCGGGGGCGCCGCTCGGCGCGCTGGCGGCAGATATGGCGCGCCAGGTGGACGAGCTGTTCGGGCGGGCGATGCTCCCCACGGTCCTGGAGCACCACGGGAAGATGACCTGGTCCGAGGTGCTGGCCGAGCTGCGCGGCGAGGTGGTGGCGATGCTGCGCGGGGCGGGGATTGCGAGCGAACGGGAGTGGGACGAGGCGCGGCGCGGGGGGAAGCGGCGGCGGAGCCGGACGCAGTGCTACACCCCGCCTCCGGGCCCGGCGGGGCGCTGGTCGACGCGGGGCCGAGGGCACTCGGTGGAGTAGACCTCTCGTGTGAATTACATGCCTAGGGACGACCCCTAGCTTTCACACTGTGACGGTCTCTCTGAGTCTTCAGGACTTGTTCATGGTGATTTCGCACTTCTTGTATAGCAGTTTGGTGCTGTGCTGCGTTTTGTGGTTCGACAGAGGAGGCAAGTTGTTGTTGTAACTCCCGATGAAGGCGCGTGGCTTCCGCAAAGTCGCGACTACGGAGTGCCTGGTCCAGTGGCCTCTGTTTTTCCTTAAAATCGTCCACTCCAGGCATGTCTCTTCTGCATGACAGTGGAAACGCATAGCACTGCATACTGTTTCTGACTTCTTGCTCCGTGGTGAGGTTGGCTTGGTGAGCCTGCATCATGCCATCCAGCGTAGTGACCTGACCCTCCGTGATATCGTCGCCAAATACTTCTGTGTACTTTTCTCGATCAGTCTTCCCGGCGAGCGCATCGAGGAGATCCAGGGAACTTGACTTGTCGGTCCGCTCCGCTGCCTCTTGCAATCTGCTACGCAAGTCCGCGTTCTCGGCGTTCTTGGTCTTGGCAATTTCCACTTGCTCGGGTTCTCCTTCTTCCGGGACTGGATCTAGAGTTCCATGATTCGGGTCAAGACACAGCACTGTCTCGAAAGTACATAACGACGCGCGGGTCGCCTCCTCGACGGGATTCGCACCCCGAGGCGCCGAGCGCCGCCCCGCGGCCGCGGCCGCCGCGGCAATCGCCGCCGCCCCCCCGACCGCCCCGACCGCCCCGACTGTCGCCTGCCCAGTCGTGACCGTGACCGGGGCGTCCCAGTCGATCCCCCCCGCGGCCGCGCCGCTCGGCGTGCCACTCGGGTCGAGGTCGCACAGCGCGGCCAGCGGACCCGTCGCCTCGGCGCACGCGTAGTAGCGGAACGGCGGCATCGCGGGGTCGCCCCGCAGATAGGACAGGTCGAGGCACGGCTTCCCGTACTCCACGAGGGCCTGTGTGAGCGCCGACGAGCACTCGGCGGTGCTCGGGTCGTTGCATGCGTCGCCCAATGCGTCGTAGAATGCGGAGATATTCTGGCACTCGGTGTCCATCAGGCCTTTGAGTTCTAGCATGGAAAAAATGCACCGGCCTCCCAGTCCTCAGGGACCAAACAGTTGATTCCTGAACCTCGTACCCACTTCATTCATTTGTCCAGTCCTAGCTGCGACCGAAGCAGGATCTTTACTTTTGGAGCTTGTGTGCCGTTCGACTAACTTTTGGTGCAACGCCTCGGCCTCCCCGTATTTTCCTTCGAAAAGGAGTCGCATGCCTTCTGGACCTTGAGTTAATATTCGATCACCACCACGTCTGTATCTCGTGAGATCGTCTTCGGTCCCGTGACAAAACATTGGAAATTGTGTACAATACGCCATCCTCAGTACATCCTGGGCCTCACCAAGCCGGGTCACGTCGCCCAAATTCGCGGAGACATTTTGGCTCACTTTCGTCGCGATAGAAGGGTTGATCGCATCGAGATTCGTCACCAGATCGTCATACGCTTGCCGTCGATTGGCCCCAGTGAGATTTCCGGTATTCACAAGTATCCTGTGCGCACTGATTTCCGCCCACGCTCTCGACCTGTGATCTTCGGAGAGCGCTTCCTCTGCAGAATCGTCAGGGCGTGGAAGGAGGTCTTGTTGTGTTGCACACTCGAGTTGATTCGTGTGACACAGTGCCATTTCTTTGATTGCTAGAAGCCCGTCAAGGTGCTTGTCATTCGCGGACTTGAAACCGGTGTCAGCGGCCGCGGTCGCCGTACCGCCACCCCCGACGAAATCGCCACCCGTCGCGGGCGCCGCGGCGTCCGCGGCGTCCGCGGCGCCCGTGACATCCGGTGTGGCCTTTCCGAAAAGCTTCCTCCTGAGATCCGCCCCGGTCGCCCCGGCCGCCCCGACCGCGAGGGCGCCGAGGCCCGTGAGCGCCACGGTGGATCCCGCAAAGCCGGTCGAAGCGCCCGGGCCCGCACCCGCTTTCGGGCCCGCACCCGCTTTCGGGCCCGTCCGCGTCCCGCACTGCGTCGCGAGCCCTCCGGTCGCCTGATCACACACGTAGGGGCGGAGCGGCGGCATCGACGGGTCGTCTCGTACGTAGGACAGGTCGAGGCACGCCGAGCCGTGCTCCGCGAGGGCCCGTGGCATGACGAGCTTGCATAAGCCGGAGCCTGGGTTCTCGCACGCTTCGCCGATCAGATCGTAGAATGCACCCGGGTCGCGACAGGTTCCCATGGTTTCTATGCTCACGCTGAAAATTCTCCTCATCGGTCGATCTACGATCGCTGCAGCTTGCTCACGAGATCCAGGTGGCAGTTGTTCCGGATCTTGTACCAGTCGCCCCACAAGAGGTCCTCGAGCGAGGCGCCGAGGAGGAAGCCCGAGGCCGCGTACAGCGCCCGGTCGCCGAGCCGGTGCAGCCAGAGTAGGCCGATGAGCGGCAGGAAGAGGAGATAGTGGTGAATATGATAGCACGTGCCACCATAGATGAAGATCAGCTCCTGTAGCGCGCTCGGGTCGTCCGCGGACCCGCGTTGTGGGAGCCAGTTGAGCACGAGCAGCACGGCAAAGCCCACGAGAGCCGAGACCACTACGATGGCCAGGCGTTCGTGCTCCATCGTGCCGTGCCTTTCTGCTCTCACAGGGCAGAAAAGATGCGAGCGGACGTCCCCCCGGTACAATATTGTATGTGCAACCACAAAGATGGGAACCGAGCTCGGCCTGGTACGAGCGGAGCAGCGGCTCGCAACGGCGCAGCTCGCGCTGTGCGACGACCTGTGCATATGGGTGGCCACATTGGTCGAGGGGATGCACAGTGAGCGGCGTGTGTCTAATTCGGGCGACTATGTGCTCCGGTGCCTCTCTCCTGTCGCAGTACGGTGCCTGGCGCGCTACCGAGCCGAGCGGTCCACTGTGCGAGCATCGTGAAATTCATTTACGCGTGCGGATCACCCGCCGCTCATACACCTCGCTCGGCCCCACGCGCCACGCTACCATCCGCCGGTGCCCGGGGGTGTCGTACTTGACGATAAATACCAGCGTCTTGGCCACCAGCCTGGCCACGGCCAGGGAGACTTCGTCCGCATGCCACGTCCGTAGCATTTCGTACTCGTGCTTCAGACACGTGAACATCGACTCGCAGATCGGGTTGTCCACCGAGGGCGGCATCGGCGGTCGCACCGTCGAGCGCAGCTCGATGCGGCTCGGTGCCATTTCCGTGATCACCTCGCGGATGATCTCGCCACACCTCGCATATCCTACCGAGACTCCGGACGATACGCACAACTGCAGGCGCCAATCACGCGTGTCACACGCCGCGATCAGCCCGATGAGCTCCCGTAGCGCATTGAATCCCGCCTTGGTGGCCGTCGATTCGTGCTCCCGCACACATACGAGGGCCCTCATCCCACGGGGTGGGCGCCACACCGTGCAGCCTGGCCACGGCCACGCAGACCGCTCCCCATTGCACTGCACGCGGCGCGGCGCCCCCCACAGCAGCTGGGACGCGATACGGAGCGGCGCCACCCTGCTCGCGTGCGCAATCTCCCACACCCCCCCGGCGATCGCCTGTGCGATCCTATAGCCCTCAACGAACGACTCCGTCTTGTAGTTTGCTGCGATGCCGACGCACCGGCGATACACCACCGCGACGAGGCTCCGATCGCGCAGCAGAAAGCTGCGGAACGCCTGCGATACACGCGCCACTGAGCACAGTGTGCATAGCGTTGCCGGCATCTCGTCATTCCACGTGTCGCCGCTCGAACAAGTGAGGGCGCTGAGGACCAGGTCCCACTTGGTGTCGATGGCGGCCGGCGCCGCCCGCGGCGAGCCGACCATCCGGCGGGTGCGCTTCGGTCGTGGCCCTGTTGGCATTGTGAGCTACGTGGTCGCCCTTGTCCAGCCCATCCACGTGTCAAACTTTGTATAATGTTTTGGTCGCGAAACCAGAGTGGCGGCATGTTTTTCTGCGGCCGCCGCTCGGTGCCGCGGGTGGGCACAAAAGCTGCTGTCCCACAGTAAAACACTCCAGACCGCTCGCGAGCCATGGTCACGGTCGTGGCCTCTCGCGCATCGACAGAGTTCGACCCGGCGGTGCTGACCGCCCATCTGCAAGGGCTTCTAGGGACTGACCGCGGCGGCCCGCTGCCCGGGGTGGACGTCGGGGCCCTCGTCGCCGAGGTGGCGGGGGGGGTGTTTGATGGGATCACGTCGACCGAGCTGCGCGACCTCGTCGCACGGACCGCCGCCGCCCGCTCGATCCTGCACCCGGACCACGGGATGCTCGCCGGGCGCATCGAGATGGAGCGGCTCCACCGCAGCGTCCCCGCGACGTTCGCCGAGGCCGTCGGGCGCCAGCGGGCTCACACCTCGTACGGCACGCCGGCGCCGCTCGTGAGCGACGAGTTCGTGGCGCAGTACGAGAAGATCGCGGCGGAGGTGGAGGCCCGCCTCGTCCGACGGCGCGACTTTACGCTCGACTACTTTGCCGTCAGGACGCTCGCCAAGAGCTACCTGCTCCGTGGCGCGGACGGGGAGATCCTCGAGACGCCGCAATTCATGTACATGCGCGTCGCCATCGCCGTGCACGGCAGCGCCGGCGGCCTCCACGACGTGCTGCAGGCTTACGACGATCTCTCGCAGCGCATCTATACGCACGCCTCGCCGACACTCTTCAACGCCGGGACTCGGAGGCCGCAGATGAGCTCGTGCTTCCTGCTCGGGGTCTACGAGGACTCGATCGACGGCATCTACGGCACGCTGCGCCAGTGCGCCCAGATCAGCAAGTCCGCGGGCGGTATCGGCCTCAGTGTGAGCAACGTCCGTGCCAAGGGCTCGTACATCAGAGGCACGCAGGGCGTGTCCAACGGCCTCGTCCCCATGCTCCGGGTGTTCAACGACACGGCGCGCTACGTCGACCAGGGGGGCGGGAAGCGCAAGGGCGCCATCGCGGTCTACATCGAGCCCTGGCATGCGGACATTTTCGACGTCCTCATGCTCAAGCACAACCAGGGGGCCGAGGAGCTGCGGGCCCGCGACCTCTTCTACGGCCTGTGGATACCCGACCTGTTCATGGAGCGTGTCCGCGACAACGGCAGCTGGATGCTCTTCTGCCCGGGGCGGTGCCCGGACCTGCAGTCGCTGACCGGCGAGGCGTTTCGCGAGCGCTACGAGTATTACGAGAGTGAGGCCGTCGGGGTGCGGGCGGTGAGCGCCCGTAAGCTCTGGGCACAGATCCTCGAGACTCAGATGGAGACGGGGGGGCCGTACATGCTCTACAAGGACGCCTGCAACCTGAAGAGCAACCAGCGGCACCTGGGGACCATCAACTGCAGCAACCTCTGCACCGAGATTGTGCAGTACACGTCCCCGACCGAGGTGGCCGTGTGCAACCTCGGCTCGCTGTGCCTCCCGGCGTTTGTCGGGGCCGGACAGTTTGACTTTGACCGTCTGCACGAAGCGGCGACGCGGCTCGCACTGTCCCTGAACCGCGTCATCGACAACAACTACTACCCCGTGCCCCAGGCACGGAGCTCCAATCAGCGCCACCGCCCGATCGGCATCGGCGTGCAGGGACTCGCCGACGTGCTCGCCGAGCTCATGCTCCCGTACGACAGCGAGGAGGCGCGGTCGCTCAACCGCGACATCTTCGAGACGATCTACCACGCGGCACTCAGCGCCTCCTGCGCGCTCGCTATGAGTCACGGCCCGTACGAGACCTACCCCGGTAGCCCCGCGAGCGAGGGGCTTCTCCAGCCCGACCTGTGGGATGCGACCCCCTCGGAGCGATGGGACTGGGACAACCTGCGGCTGAGCATCGCCAAGCACGGGCTGCGCAACAGCCTGCTCACGGCGCCGATGCCCACGGCCTCGACGGCGCAGATCGCGGGCAACACCGAGTCATTCGAGCCGGCGATGAGCAACCTGCTCGTGCGCCGTGTACTGTCGGGGGAGTTTGTGGTCGTGAACCGCCGTCTCGTCGCGGCGCTCGAGCGCGCCGGCCGCTGGCCGGACGTGCGCGACGACCTCATCCGTGCGGGGGGCTCCGTCCAGGGGCTCGACGTTCCGGAGGCGATCAAGGCAGTGTTCCGCACCGTGTGGGAGATGAAGCAGAAGCCGCTCCTGGAGATGGCCATCGATCGCGGTCCGTTTGTGGACCAGAGCCAGTCGCTGAACGTCTTTATGGAGAACCCTACGGCGGCGAAGCTGCACTCGCTGCATATGTTTGCGTGGCAGTGCGGGCTCAAGACGGGGATGTACTACCTGCACACACGCCCCGCGATCGAGGCGGTGCAGTTCGCGGTGGCGCGCCGGGGGGGAGGCACGGGGGCACAGGGCGCCGAGGATGAAGAGGAGGAGGGTGTGTGCACGTCGTGCTCGGCCTGATTCAGTTACGTTGCGAGAATAAACTTGCATTGAATAGCTACATCGCCAGGCCGGCGACGAGCAGCTGCCCGCGCACGGCCTGGCACAGGGCCTCGCGCTGCTTTCGGTCGCCGGTGCGGTGCGCCCCGCAGTAGACGCTCCTCCCGGTCCGCTGCCTCGAACAGTCGGCGTGCACGCACTGCCGATTCGCGACGTCCGTCGCCCCCGGCGGCGCGTGCGCCCGGCACCAGCGCGGGCCGCTCGCGAGGTCCGCCACGCTGCGCCCGCCCCGGACCGGCGGCGCACACCCGAAGGTGGCGCGCTTGAAGCACACCGTGCACACGGGGCGCAGCACGCCGTTGACCACCCGTACGGCCATGGCGCCGCGGCGATAGACTGTTCGGTCCTCCCGGTCCCGGGGTTTCGGGGGCAGCGGCGGCAGCGCCTCCATCGGGCGGCCGGCACTGTGAGTGCAGAGTTTTTTCGACCAATATTTTGTTGCAGCCGAGACGGCACTCGCGCGAAGGACCGTGGTCACGTGATCGGACACTTGTTAATTCGCACCGGTGCACGTGGCGATGGCGTCCCACTGCGTCGATTTGCACGGAGTCTCGTGTCTCAAGATATACGACCCCTACCGCGACGGGTTTTGTGCCCCCGAGCAGCTGGTGGCGAGGCTGAGGGGGACGATCGATGGCAAGGTGGGCGTGTGGCACGGTGATACGACTGCGGACGGCCGTCGCACGGGGTGGGGGGACGTGGAGCTTTGCGAAGGGAGGAAGGTGTGGGTGCAGTACGACGAGGACGAGAAGGCGACACTGTCTACGAGCATTGTCGTGGCATATGACGAGGTGGAGGACGAGTTTCGCACAGAGACGGGAGGGCGCTACAGGGCACGGTCGCTTCACTCGGAGAAGGACGGGCGGGTGCCGACAGAGGAAGGGTGGATAGGGGAGCGCATGGTGCGGGAGGAGGGAGGAGGCTACCAGACGGTGGGCGAAGGCGACGAGTTGCACGCGCCGTGGTGGACGGTGGTCACCAGCGACAAGAATAAGGTGGTGGCGGAGGGGGACGGGGAGAGGCAAGGGGGGAAGGGAGAGAAACGCAACAGAGAGGAGGCGGGAGAGGAGGAACGGCGGGAGAAGCGGAAGCGTGGGCGTGATTTAAAATGTACGGTGTGACATAAATGAAGCAGATCTTGACACTGCTCGCACTGGCCGAATGGGCGGTGGCGCCCCCCAATATGCTGGGGGCACCGGACGTGTGCCTCGGCAGCGCCGGGTACTCCTGGTGCGCGGCGACGCAGAGCTGCGAGCGCCAGTGGGAGGTGCCCTGCCGCGACAACTTTGCCGACTGCCGTGCGTGCCTCGCCAAGCAGGCACAGGGCGTCAACCTCGCATGCCCCTCCGTGTGCGACTCCCTGTACCTCCACGAGGCCCTCGGCCCCGATCCGTGTGCACGACGACCGGCCCCCCCGTGCCCATCACTGGAGCCCGCGGACGGGTGCACGGTGACCCCCGCACCGATCGACGAGTGCGGGTACCCCACGGGATGCCCCGTCATGCACTGCGGCCGCGAGCTCCCGTGCGGCGGCGCGTCCGGGCCGGAGTGCATGGCGCCGTTCCAATGCGTGCACAAGCTCGGGACAGCGAGCCCGGGCGTGTGCAAGTCCCCCTGCCCACTCCAGCGCGACGCCAACGGGAACTGCATCGAGCCCGGCTGCGGCGTGTGGTACGACGGGTGTAACACGTGCCACGTGAGCCCCGATCAGGGGATGGTGGTGTGCACCGAGATGGCGTGCCTGCGCGCCGGCGAGGCCGAGTGCCGCGACGAGGCGCCGGGGCGCAAGGGCGAGGTGTGCTACCGGTTCTGCGAGGACGGCAGCGAGGCGCCCGTGCGCCGCCCTTGCGCCGCGGGTCTCGTGTGCGTCGCACCGGCCGCGGTCGGGTTTGACGCGTGCGGCGAGCGCCAGAGCCGCTGCGCCTCCGTCCCAGGGCACTGAGATGGTCTTCTCGCGAGTGCTCGATGTTTTTTTTTCAGTACCGGCGAACAGAGCAGCACCGGCAGCTGCTCCCCTCCGGGCCCCGTGCGAGGCGGCGATGGAGCGAGTAAAGTCGCTGCGGGCCCGCCGGCGTATCGACAGGCACCGGGACCGGCTGCGCCTGCACCCCGAGTTTGTCGTCGCGATCGACCACGGAATCGTGTGCAGTGCAGAGCTCGTCGCCGAGGTGCTGCGCTCGAGTCACGAGGACATTGACCGACAGGACGACCCGGCCGATGTCGCGCGTCTGCGCCGAGCGGGGCATCCGAGGCCGATCTATGCGGGACGCCGCCACACGCCGATTCGGGTGTACAACCGAGAGGGCGTCCCGCGGCGCGACGTAGTGGCGTTCGGGCAATACGCCGGCGACGGCTCGTTCACCGTGTACCGCTACGGCACCTCGTCCACGGTCTGGAGGCCGGTCACCCTCGCGGACGGCGTCGCGCCGCCGTACGACATGGCCATGTTCGCGTGGATCCGCCACCTCGTCGGCATCGTGACCGCGAGGACGGGCGAGGTGCCGAACCACTGCATCGTGACACGGTACACGGACCGGGGCGACTCCATCTCCGCGCACCGCGACAAGACGCTGGACATTCTGCCGGGCACGCACATCCATGCGTTCAGCTTCGGGGCACCGCGGTCGTTCCGGTGTACGCACATGGACATCTCGCCGCGCGAGTGGGACCAGCGGCACGAAACCGCGAGCGGCGGGCTGCTGAGCATCCCGTACGATGCCAATCTAGAGTACAAGCACCAGATCCTCCCCGGCGAGGGAACGCGGGTGTCGGTCGTCCTGCGCACGTGCCGCACTCGGTACAACCCGCGCACCGGCGCGAGCCGGCGGCTGCCCAGCGCCGAGCCGCCTCCCGAATGCACAGAGCCGGTGCGCTCCGCGGCCGAGGTGAACCGCGCCAAGGCCGCGGTCGACCCCTGACCGCGAGACGTGTTTCCATACGAAAGCTCACCCGGTCGCCGGTTGCACGGCCATGGGGAGCTTCGCGTCTGCCAGTGCGTGTACGGCCTGCTTGGCGCGCTGTCGCTCAAAGATCGAGGCCGAGAGCTCGGCGAGCATCTGCTCGGGGTTGAGGGCGGGGGTCTCCATGACGAGTGCGCTCGCTCTCGAGACCTGCGCGTCTCTGGCCGCGGGCGCGAGTACCGTGGCGGGCACCGAGGCCACGGGCACCGAGGCCACGGGCACCGAGGCCACGGGCGCCGAGGCCACGGGCGCCGAGGCCGCGGGCACCGAGGCCACGGGCACCGAGGCCGTGGGCACCGAGGCCGCGGGCGCCGAGGCCGCGGGCGCCGAGGCCGCGGGCACCGAGGCCGCGGGCGCCGAGGCCGTGGGCACCGAGGCGGGGAGCGCCGAGGCCACAGAGGCCACAGGGGCCGTGGGCGCCGAGGCCGCGGGCACCGAGACGGGGGCCGGAGTGGTGGGGACAAAGATATCCAGCATCTCCCGGGTGGACTCTATTTACATCCTACGATAGAATTTCGGGTGCGCCGGGGAACAGCCCCTCGTGCGCTGCGAGTGGTATGCACTGATGCGCCGCTGACAAGCGAACGGTGTGGGCCCCCAGCATGGACGCCATTGTCGAGCGCTCACCCGCCGCCGTCGCCGTATCTCCCGCCGCCGCGATTGAGGCGACAATCGTCGCGGCTTCGAGGGGCGTGGGCGGGTGCCCCACTCGGGCCACGGTCGTCTCAGAGAGTGTACACAGGGCGATCGTAAACTCGACAGCACCGGCCAGGGCCGACATGGGCAGTACCGTTTGGCTCACCAGTGCCGCGAGCGTCGCCGCGGGGGGCGGCGTGGTCGTGAACGGTGCGAGCGTGCACACGTAGACCGCGACATTGGCTGCGTTCGTGGCATTCGTCGCCTCCCCCAGGAGTCGCACCATTTTCACCGGCACCCCGTCGGTCGCCGAGTACAGATCGTCGCGCCACTGTGCCAGCACACAGGGTGCCAGGGTCGCGGTCGTTGGGAAATGCACCGATGAGATGGGCACGGAGGCCACGTGTGCAATGCCTCGTTCGCGTCGCATCCACTCTATCAGCAGCCCCCGCCCTCGCCTCCCATGATCGAGTGTGCACGACACTCCCCCCTCTCCGACGCCCTGGTCGCCGGTTACGGCCTTGCATATGCGCCGCGGCGACAATGCATTGCATCGTAGTTTATGCACCTCGACACTGGCCGGTGCCCCCTGCTCGCACTCCACCAGTCTCAGTACCGGCAGGCGTAGCGCCAGATCCTGCAGCACGCCCGTGTCTACGCCCGCGATAGGCATCACCCTTGCCGCCGAGGCCGTGCGCTCGCACCCCGGCTCGCACCGTACATGTATCCGTGCCCACGCTCCGTGCTCCTCTGTCATCGAGGCCCCCACCGTGTCTCGCACCCACGTATCTACGTCATCACTCCCCGTCTCGTCTCCGCAGCCCTCCAGTTGCATGTCTCGAATCACCTCTCGCATCACTACGCTCTCCATCCCCCCGTATCGCTCCCTTTTGTGCACTCTCTCCAGCAGGTAGACTTCCCTCCCCGTCGCCCCGCACTCCACCAGTAATTTCCACATTGCTTCCACCTCTGCAATCGCATACCGCACCAGTCCTTCGTCCGTGGGATCGATGCTGACGTCTTCATCGCCCCCGTCAATCACAAACGCCTCGTGCTCGTGCTCACTCTCCCATCCCGTTGCCCACTCCACCGCTCCCCGCGCGACTACCATGCCTCCGTCGCTTGCAGTCGCCATTGGTATCAAAACTTTGGCGCTCGCTTCCACCACTTCGCACACCTCCGGCGATGCTATTGTCTCCACTACGCTTAGCCCCCCCTCCATGTTTGGATTTCCGCACCTCCTCCCGTACCTTCTCCACTTGCAGCCTCCTCTGCTCGTCAACCCATGCGACTGCCACGCTGTGCAGCCTGCACCGTTGCACTGGAATCACCTTTCGAAGCGTCGCGTCCCGCACGTAGAGCTGGTCGTCGCTGGTGTAGGTCAGACGAGGGCGCGACAGCTCAAATCCCGGCAGCAGGTGGGCCACCGGCTCGTACTTGCCCGCATGCCTGTCCCATTTTTGAGACACGGTGTATCCGCGCTAGGATAGTGGTTGCATGTTGCCGCCGGTGCAGCCTCACCTCAATCAAAATTAGTCTCTTTTTGTTTTATGATGTTGGTCGCAATAATGCTACTGGCTGCGTCGATGGCAGCAGGGTAATTTCCGGGACCTCGACCGCCGGCTTGAATATACCCCCCCCGACACTGACCATCTGAACGAGCGTGAGCACCATCCATGTGGCACCGACCGCCGCCCCGATGGCGGCACCGATACGATCGGGGGTGAGGAAGTGCAGGTCGTTGACTGCGTCGCCGATCGCCACCTGCGTGCCACTGGGTACCGTGACCGTCCCCCCTCCCGTGACGGGGAGGAGCTTCGCGGTCAGTGTGATTATCTGGGCATTCTCGTCGACCGCCAGCACCGACACCCGGCGAGCTTGCGGCACGGTGACCGGCATGCCGACCATGTCCTCCGTCGCACCAGATACGACCTCGATGCGATCCGCTGGCGTCGCACCGCCCACCTGCACAGGTGCCCGCAGCGAAACGGCGCGTCGAGTGCTGAGGCGGCGCTGCAACGATGCGGTGTCTACGGCGATCCCGATGACCGCCAGTGAGACGGCCAGAAGCAGTGCACTCGGGGCGACCCGATCCTGGTATTTCGAGACCTCCGCGATCGACGACTGGAACTCCAGTGGCGATTCACCCATCTCGGCCTGAGCAGCGATCTCGGCGCGGTCTGCGTCTACATCGTAAATTAACATGACCCGTTCGGAGTTGGGGGCTTCCATCGTGGCCAGGGCGATCACGTTCGACGACACACCGATATTGATCGAATCCAGTACAATGTGTTCCGCATCGGTGACGTTCTTCACCATGACCAGCCGCCGAATCGATTCTTGATCCGTGGACAGATGAACAATCTCCCGTGGCCGGTGTCTGACAATGTCTTGCAATACCGCGACCCAGCCATGCCGGCTGAAACGTTGCAGGTCGTACCGTGCGGCTTTGTCATACACCACGTCCAAGTACCTTTGACGAGTGTTTATGACAAACCCCACATGCGTACCCACGATTTTGTTCAACAGTGCAGTGACCTCTTCTCTGGTTCTGGTCGCCATGATTTTGGTTGTACTGGTTCAAAAAAAATGCTAGGAATCGGCGGCGGTGGGCAGTTCGGCACCGTGCTCGACCTCGTACTGCCACTCGGTGTACTGGCGCATGCGCTTCCGCGCCTCGCCCGTGAAGATAGAGTACGGGTCCACGATGTCCAGGACCAGAGGCATTTTTTTGCCCGGGTGCGCCCGCAGAATGCGCCCCACGCACTGCTCAATCGCGGTCACCGGCGTCGCCATGATGAGCGTGTCGAGGCGCGGCTGGTCGAACCCCTGCCGGCACATCGGGTACGTGGCGCAGAGGGTGGGCTGTGTGCTCTCGCGGTCGCGCTCGGCCGCCGGAGTTTCGCCGCATAGCATTCCGCACGGGGCCCCGGGGCGCAGTCGCGAGTATGCGGCACTGATCGCCTGCATATGCTCCACACGCTCCGTGAGGACCAGCGTGCGGCGCCCGCCGTCGGCACACTCGGCCAGGAGCTCGGCGATGCACCGTGTGCGCAGCGCATCGCGACAGATCCGTGTGACCATTCGCGCGAGTAGCAGTTTTCCATTCGGCAGTGTGATTGGGCCGGCGCCGGGGTCACCGACGTACTTGTGCACCCGGACACCGACACGCTCCCATGTGCGGCTCAGTCGCACCACCTCGCGACCACAGAGCCACGGTAGGGCGACATGCATGCCGTCCTTCCGCTCTGGCGTGGCCGAGAGCGCCAGTATATACTTGCACGGGGCCCGCTGCATGGCGGCGGAGAACTTGCGTGCGCACATGGAGTGCACCTCGTCGAGCACCAGCGTTCCGAATGGTGCCAGGCTGTGCGGTGGCGGCGGAGCGAGGGCGAGGGTCTGGACCGTGGTCACGACGACGTCCAGGTCCGAGTCGGCCATCAGGCACCCCGGGACGGGGCACACGCCGGTCATTTCCTGCAGCCTGGCACCGGTGCGCGGGGCGGAGAAGCGGACCTCCGCACCCACTGGCGTGTCGGTGGCAGCGGTCCACGGAGCGGCGGGCGCTCTGACGACCCGCACCGTCACGGACTCCGAGGTCGGGGCGAGGCGGTACCACCCATCCCCCGTCTCGAGGGCGGTCTCGCGGGGACTGACGATCTCAGCGCGCAGGAGTCCCTTGCATCCCACCCGGCGGGGGCGGTCGAGGGCGTCGAACGTGCGCAGCGTCGTCGTCTCGAGAGTCCGCACGATCTCCGCGACCCCCATTCCGGGTACCAGCCAGCGATCGTCGCGGGTCTTGGCGACGCAGCCGCGGAGCACGTGCGTCCGGGCGCCGGGGAGAAAGGTGGCGCACCGGTCGATCCACTGCGTCGCTAGGATGGAGCTCGGCACGACCACGAGTGCCCGGCGCCCCGCCCGGGCGACCGCATTCAGAGCGATCACCGTCTTGCCGAACCCGCACGGGAGTGTGACGACGGCCCCGTGGTGCTTAGGGTCCTCCATGGCCCAGCTCGCGGCGATGCGGTCGGCGACCATCGCCTGCTTGGTGTGCGAGAGCAGTTCGCCCGCAAAGACACACCGCGAGTGGAGCGGTGCCCCCTCTCCCAGCTCGGTGACGCAGTGGGGCGCGGGCGCGATGTGCTCGAGCGCATAGAACCGCGGCACACGGTAGCGTCCGCCCCCCACCGAGGTGCAAAACTCGATCGGGGGCGGCGGCTCGTCGTCGGTGGTGGCGGGCGTGGGGACGACGCTCAGGCGAGGGTCGGGGGCGGGCATCGCGACCAGGGCCGTCGCACCGACGGCGAGGATCGCGGCCGGGTCGCGGCCACCATCTTCTCCACTGGGGATAAACCCGCCCATCATGGACGTGCTCACGACGGCCATCTCGCTCGCCGGCACGGCGCTCGGTATCGGCTCGCGGGTGCCGCAGATTGTCCGGGTGTACCAGCGCCGCTCGGCGCTCGACCTCTCGGCACGGGCGCTCGCGATGAACGTGACGGCCAACTGCTGCTTCGCCGTCTACTCCCTCTACAACCAGCAGTGGCCGGTGCTCGCCAATAACGTTGCGGTGATCACCCTGGACTCGACTCTGCTGGCAATGCGTCACCACTATGCGGGGATGAAAAAAAGTTCGAGCGGCTCTGATCTCGTGCTCATGGGCGCCGAGGCCGGGGTCGAGTGACCGGTCCCGTGGGCACCTCTCACTTAAAGGCGGTGGAGTCGTAGATCGAGGGACCCGTTCCGATCGAGCCCACGTCCAGTTTTTCAAAGCTACCTCGTTTTCGAGAGTCTTGGTAATAGCGGCGCGCCCCGAGCCCCACGCCCCCCCCCACGAGGGCCGCGGTGACGCCGGTGTTGACCAGCATGTCGCGCGTGCTCCACCGGGGGGCGCCGGCGGCGGGCGTTGGAGCGACGAGGGCACTCGGCGTGCCAGCGTTCCGGCCGCGGGACACTCCGGGGCCGCACAGCTCCGCGAGCTCGGGCGCGGACGCCCCCGATCCCGCGCCCGGGCACACGTAGCGGCGCAACGGTGGCCCTCCCACGAACTCCGGGGCGTCGAGGCACTCGCTCCCGTACCGCCCGGCGGCCTCGACGACGGCCGCCTGGCAGCTCGCCGACTCGTACCCCTCGGTGCACGGCTCGACGACGGACCTCCGAAATGCAACAACGTCTGTGCAGCTCATTTCCACGGTACATTATATTTTCAGTTCCAGGGCCCGGAGTCGCTCGGCGACGTCCACCCTCTCGACCCCCACGGCCCCGAGGCATCCGAGGAGGGTCACGACCCCGCGCAGCAGTGGCGCGAGCGGTGCCGCGGCGCCCATGCGCAGCCCCGCGAGCAGCGAGTCGGCCGAGCACAGCACGGTCGGCGGTAGGAGCGGTTCGCAGTGGGTGAAGCAGCGCATCGCCCTCGCGATCAGCTCCGCGGCGCCGCAGTCGGAGCACCCTAGCAGCCGTGCGAGGGCCGCGGGGTCGTTGTCCCCCCGGTGGAGCTCACAGGCCAGGCACCTGGCGCTCGGGTCGAGGGTCGCCGAGGCGCCCACGTCGATGAGCCACAGCCACCCCTCGCGGTCCACCAGCACGTTGCGCGGGCTGAGGTCCATGTGGACGATCCCGTGGCAGTGGCACAGTGCGAAGAACGCGACGACCAGTCGCTCCGCTCGCTCCTGTCGTCCCTCGGGTGGGGCGGCGTGCAGCTCCGTGCCCTCGACCCAGTCGTAGGCATACGTGAACGGGTCGCACAGATCGGCGACGGGTGCGGGGCAGCGGACCCGCAGCTCGCGAGAAAACACGGGGGCGCGCAGAGCGACGCCCAGCAGGCGTGCCCGCTCGTGCTCGTGGCTCATGGATAGCTCCCGGCGCACGGTCTCGGCGAGGGCGGTCGCCGCGGAGCCGAGCCCGGGGCTGAGCAGCCCCCCCACGGCCGCCCAGCGCTCGACGGCCGCGAGGTCGCGCTCCACTCGCAGCCTGACCGCGGCGCCCACGCGCTTCAGGGCGACGAGACGCCCGCCCCGCACGACACGCTCAACCCGCGCCAGTGCGCCGCTACAGATCCGTTCACTCGGCCAGTCGATCGGGTCCCACACCTGGCGCAGCTTGGCGGGAACCCCGACGGGCTCGCCCCAGCCCAGTCGCCACAAGATTTCCATTTTTATCGCGACCAACTTGTTTTGTATTCTCATGGCGACTAACTCGCAGAGCGGCTGGGCGCCGGACGGCCATGTCGGGGGCACAGAGGCGTCGCTCCGCCCGGCTGCTGGCCCGGAGGCCGCCCCCCGAGCGCCCTCGGCGCGCCCCGCAGACGAGCGCTGAGCTGGACCTGCGCTGTATCATATGCCACGAGCTGCCGCGGTTCGTGGTCGAGACGCGCTGTGGCCACCTGTACTGGCGCGACTGCATGGATACACAGGGCATGGCGCACGAGAACAGCATCCGCGACGGTGGCCTGACAATGCAGTGTGCGATGTGCCGCACGGAGTCCCACTGGGAGATGAGCGGGGCGTTGCCGTCGGGATGGCACCATAGTGTATGCATACAGCGGGCGATTGACAGCGCGATACGGCCGTGCGGGCATGCGGGATGCCCGTTCACTGGGTCGCGATCGGAGGTGGCCGCGCACACACGATGCTGCGTATGGCGACCGCGCGAGGCGCCCATGGTGATCACACTGCAACAACCACAGGAGGAGACGGACCGCGTGGCGTTTGCAGCATCGGCGATCCCGCGGGTGCGGCGCATGCGGAGGGGTGCGGCGCTGGACATTCGGTTCCGAGGCATTGCACGAACGTGGCGCCTCGGGGTGGGGGCCCACGGGGAGACGGTGCCGCGACGGATCTTCATGGTGTGCCCGGGCCTGGCGCACGAGATGCGCGTGCAGCGACTGCGGCGGCCGCAGACGCCGAGGCCCGTGCCACTTCCCGGCTGGCACTGTGTGTGGAACGGGACCGTGGGCGGGTGGACCTGGATCCACGCAACGACGAATGAAGTTCGCGGCGAGCGACCTGGGGGCCGTGTTGGCAGTGACTGAACGAATGTATATTTGATTGTAAAAAATATGGAGGACATCCTCCGAGCACGCACCCTCGCCTTGCCCTCGCTGTCTGTCGTGCGGCGCACAGTGGACAGTGAGGAGTACCGGCGGATCTTAGCTCGCGAGCTCCAGGCACACCGCCCACTGTACGAGATGCTGATCTCGCGCCCGTCGGAGCTGTACGAGACGGTGACGAGCCCCCCCGCATCGGTGCCATGGGAAGCGGTGCAGGCGGGCGAGTGCGGTGCGGACGAACTGGAGCGCACCGTTCGGATGATGCGCGAGTTCGCCCACCCGCTTCTGCGAACCGAGCACGACCGAGAGCTGTACCGCACTGTGACGAGCCGGATGCTCGGCTACAAGTACGAACCAGCGGCGACGCTGACGCTCGCAGACGCCGTGAAGCGGGCGCGCGAGGAGGCGGGGGACGTGAACGCCCCTGTCAGGGGGGCGCTTCTCACGCGGGCCCGCGAGCTGATCCATGAGTCCCAAAGGCATCGGCGAGCTTGATGCCCGTTTGTGACAGCTTGTGCAGGCCACCCGCGCCCTCGTGGTACCGCCGCTGTACCTGGCTCATCTGCTCCGCATGGTAGCGCTGCTCGGCGATGAGAGCTCCGAGCAGCCCCATCGAGGCCGAGCCGGAGGCGACCATATTTTTGCCCACGGTCAGCTGGTTCCACGCCTTACTCTGGAACTCCCTGAGGTTTTTCGCAACCTGCTGTGCCAGTGTTCCCGTGTCTTTGCGAAACCCCTCGAGGGCTTTGTCGATCGCGAGATTGAACTGGGCGCGCACGGTGGTCGCAAGGCGGCACACGAATTTGCCGCGGTGCTCGTCCACGGCGACATCAATGTCTGTGAAGGCACTCGAGAGTCGGCCGCACTCGTCCACAAAGTCCACGGCGAGGGCCTTGACGGCCGCGACCTCCTCGAGGAGTGCGGGGAGCGCTTCGATATTGGCCGCTGCCAGCTCCTGGTCTTTGACGTGCGCCTCCAGTCGATGCACGTCGCTCTGTTGCACCGAGAGCTTCCTCTGGGCGTCGACTCGCCGTGACAAGGCCTCGTCGAGTCGCTGCTCTTTGTCGAAACGGCTCCTCACATTGCCCAGCCTGTCTTTTTCCGAGCCGGCGCCCTGGTTCAGTGCGATCTCGAGCTGCTCGATGTCTTGGTTCAGGGCCTGTAGCTCTTTGTTGATGGCCGACTGCCGGTGCATCGCAGCCACGAGCTCGTCCGATGAGCCCTGGCCTTCTTCGACGTATGATTTCAGGAGCTTCTCCAGCCGCACGAGCTGGCGCATGAAGAACACGGCCCCCCCGTGGCACCCGCGGCCGTCGTCGTCCCCCATCAGTGTCACCTCGAGGGACCGCGACTGTGCGGTCATCTTGTCGAGGAGGACGGTCATCTCCTTGCTGGCCGCACCCGCTCGCATACCGGCGATCAGTGCCTTGGACTGGTGGAAGACCTGGGCCCAGCGCTCCTTGAGACGTATGCAGTTTGTTCGGCAGTGCGTCTCGGAGGTACGCAGCAGCTCGCGGCCGTGGGCCTTTGCCTCATCGGCGGCCTCCTTCGCGGCAGTGGCGGACGATGCGGTCGTCTCCACCGACCACTTGGCAAACTCAAACACCGTGACTGCGGTGTTAATACCCATCGACACGTGCGACTGGGCATTGGACTCCGCCATGATCGCATAATCCTCGAGGGTGTCCCGCAGTGTGTCGGACAGCTGCACGAGGGTGTGTGAGGGCTGACCAGATGCGGCAGTGTCGGCGATTGCGGGGCGTATTTCGTCGACGGTGCGACTTATCTCGCTCATGTACTCGCTCTCGCCTTCATGGGAGCCCTCGGGGGCGTCGGGCGGGGTTCTCGAACGCGAAACGAGCCGTTCGAGGTTGTCACGCGACTTGAGCAGCAGCTCAATCTCCCCCTGACGATCAGCGATTTGTCCACAAAAGTCCGCGACGATGACATTGTGCCAGTGCCGCACGAGTTGTACGAGCGCCATGACCGTAGCCTCGACCCACTCCGGCGTGGTGGCCTGGACTTGGGCCATTGGCCGAGCGACTGTATTGACGGCGTCTACGGTCGTGACGCCTGGTAGTCGCTTCGGGGCGGCCTCGCCGGCCTCGGCCCCGGCCTCGGCCCCGGCCTCGGCCTCGGCCTCGGCCCTGTCGCGCAAACTGGTGTCGGACGAATCGTCCGATTCACTCATGGTCCACGGCCCACCGTTTTGTCTATTAGAACCCGAAAAAGCAGCGGGCCTACGATTTCACCGCCGCCCGCTGTCGCGACTGCTGAACGGTGTGGAACACGCAGAACTCGCCCGCCGTGAGCCCGTGGTGTGGGAAGAACCAGTCCTCGTCACTGGACGGCGTGTTGCGCATGTGCATGAAGATATTGCGACGCTCGCGTGTCGTCATGTGCTCGACAACGTACGCCAGTACCATGTACTTGGCCCACGTAGTGTCCAGGCCGTGCGTGTCCATCCTCCGGTGTTTTTTGTTCCCGGTGGAGAGAAAGTAACGATGAGCACTCTAACACGCGAAGAACGCGACCTCGTGCAGAGATACGCCGCACTGTGCCACGGTGCGAAGACGGCACGGGTCAGCCCCGCGGGTCGCGAGTTGCAGGGGCTGCGCCGCGGCTTGAGCGAGTCCAGGCGCATTCTCAAGGAAGCCGTGCTCGAGCTCTACCCGTGGGAGCAGCAGGAGCGCCGCTCGTTCGACGTCGCCCTCACACCCACCGACTTTCTCGCCGTGCGCATCGTGCAGTCCCAGCGGGCGGTCACGCCTCTCGCCCTGGCATCCGCGGTCGCGGACGTGGACAGCGACGAGGTGGAGGCCAAGATGCGCCGCGACGAGAACGACGTCGCAGAGCGCAGCGTTGCGGAGGATCGCCTCGCCGCATGGTGGAACTGCGCGCTCACTGCGGCACATACTGCCAGCGTGGCGTGGACTCCAGTCGTCGCACTGTGCACTGGTCCGCCGCCCCCGGGCGCATGGATCGGGTCCGACCGGATCGTCGAGGCCGCCGATCGGGTGCGGGAGCTCGAGCAGCAGCTTGCGGACACCCCGTGCAGCCAGCCCCCGTCGTCCCCTGCGACGCTGCAGGCCAAGCTGCTGCCCGTGCTGCAGCGGAACGAAGGGATTGTTCCAAGGGTGGAGATCGAGGACAAGCACGGCACGTCGCGGTATAGGATCATGACGAAGCAAGGTGTGCGGCGACAAACGCTGACCCCGGCATTTCTGAGGCGGGCGTCGATAGCCGACGCATACGCCACCGACGTCGAGCGCCTGATTCACTGCACTCCGCCGGAGCGCATTGCACACGCCACCGCATTGCTGGAAAAGATCCGGGAGGCCTCGACCCGGCGCCACGAGCGAGTGGCAATGGTCGACGACTGCAATTAAAACATCCCGCAATTACTAAAAACGACGGATGCTCGTGCGCCTCGGTGTCATCCTCGCCACGACCGTGGCGGTGCTCTATGCGATCCTGACGCAGCCCCGCCCAGTGGCGATCGGTGCGATCGTCATCGGCCTGAGTGCCCTTATCGCGACGGCGACCCCGCCTCGGATCCGCGGGGGCAGTCGTTACCGCGGAAGCTGGGTGCGGAACCTGTTGCCCTTCCTCCCTCTGATGACATCTGGCGCCACCGCCGAGGAGGAGTACGAGCCGGAGGGGGTGAATGCGGTGCCACCCAGGCCCTCCAATTTGTCCCGTTCCGATTTGTCCGAGCAGGTACAGACCGTCGGAGGGTGCGAGTGCAAGCCAGTATCGGTCGACTTCGCCACCGGGCATCGATTCGCGGAGTCTGGCGCGAACGACTACGACGGGCCCGGCTGGTGCGACGTGGAGCCCGGGTGCAGCAATGCGATCGATGCAGAGCCCGGGTACGACGGGTGGGACAACGTACTGCGAGATCCCGGCCCCTCGAGCGCCGTCGCGGTCCGCCAACCGCCCGCCAGCGAGGAATGGTACAGAGTGGCGGGCCCCTCGACCACCATACTCCCCGCTGTAGAGCGACGCGCGGCGGAAGAGCGACGTGCGCTCGTCCGCGGAGCAAGGGTGCTCATTCCGTCCGCGGACAACGCCGTCGCTGTCCGCCGACCACCCGACAGCCCAGACCGAGGGTTTGCGATCGCGGTACCGCCCCGAGGGAACCCCCTCGCCGTTCGACCCAGCAACCCGGGGTCGGCGCTCGGCGTCACCACTGTCGCGGGCTTGGCTGCGTTGGCTGGGACGAAACTCCTCCACCAGCGGCTCGATGCACCCGCGACAGAGCCGAAGCACCCGCTCTTCAAACGTTACAGATTTACCGACAGCACAACCGAGAGCGGGACGGCTGTGGTGAGGTCCGGACACCATGATTCAGTCGTACTGGTCAGTCTTGTCGGCGGAGCGGACCCCGTGCAGGTCCACATTACGAACAGCAGGCAAGCCCCAGAGTGGAATGAAGATGCCGCCAATTACAAAGTCTGGACCGCAGCGGCGGGCGATGAGCGGGCATACGGGTACACCGAGGACGATGCGAGGGCGAGGGTGGGGCCCGAGGGGGTGGCGACGGAGGGGGTGACGAACGAGTGCTGCGCCACGCTACTCCAGTTCTATGCACCGCCCGCGGCGGGGGGGCTCGCATCGACAAACATCGAGCTCCAGATTGAAGGCCCTGGGATGACACCGGATGATCTGGCGGTGGCTCGACTCTCGAATGTCGCACACTGGAACCCCCGCGACCGGTCGCGCGTGGTCGCCATCCGCCCACCCGATGGTGCGATCGGGACCCTGTACATGCACGTGGTGTATGAAACGCCAGCTACCACCGACCCACAGCAGTACCAGTACTGGGTTTCCACTGAACGTTTAGGACTGCGAGGTCCCATATTGGGAGTGATCGACTCTGCCACGAACCTGACTGAGCGAAAGGCGATGGAATATTTCCGGAATCCGGGGGCCACTCGACGAGCAATGGAACGTCATCCGTCGCTCAGTCTTGGGCAGCTGGTACAAACCACCGAACATACGAGCATACCGACCCTGGGCCAGAAGCCTGCAACTAATCATTCGCTCACCTTTCAATGGCGCGATATCGGTCGGGTGGTGAATAAACTTCTGAAACTACCGAATCTACATGTCCTGTTCACAGAAGAAGGTAGCCCGGAGCTCCAAGGTATGGTCGCACAAGCACGAGGTGAATTTGTAGGAAATAGCGAACACAGAGTCTACGGGCGCGGTGCCGAGGCAAGTATGAAAGATCGCGGGCAGCGCGTCAAACTCTTGCATGCCATACACGAGGTCAAGATTCGCAGACAGTTCATCATCTCCATCATCGCCCGAGGGCTCCCCGACCACGCTTGCGTGTACGGTGGCAATAACGACTGCACGACGCACCCTGTGCGAGTCGCCGAGGCGTCCATGAGCAGGAAGCTGCGGAGGGAGTCGGGCGTGTGGAACAAGCTGATGGCGGATGGGCAGGTTGCCACGCGCCTGGATATCGAGGGCATGGTGGCGTCGTTTCGCGACTTCTACGACAGGATGTACCGCGATACCGATATTCCGACCCTGCCGTTCCCGACCTGGGTCGTCAGTGAGGACGGGATCGACTACGATCGCGACAATGAAGCCAAAAATATTCTCTACCACATGACACACACCATCATCCTCCCGTTCCTGATCCCGATTCTAGAGGTCCGACCCCTTGTGGGCACCAAGCCCCAGGATGAAATTCTCCAGATTGTGTACGGCAATAATATCGACACTCATATCGAGGATATCGAGCGCATCAGGCGTGGAGAACCGCAGCCGTGAGCGCCGTCGTGGCAACGTCGGCGGTGACCACCGGCTCGCCACGGGCCACGTGCTCGAGGACCAGAGCCCATATGCGATCGCACGGTGTGATCACCGTCGATTCGGCCTCTCCAGGGACCGCTCCACGGTCGAGCTCCCGCAACACACTCGCCGCATCGCCCGACGCATGCGACACCTCGGCGTACCGGACCCCGTTCGTCCGCATGTCGATCCACGCAACGAACGCCCGCGGGGTGTCCCCTCGCAGCACAAACACGCACTGCCTACAGTCACCCGTCATTGCGACCCGAGCGACATGGGCGAGGACGGCCTCGGCCGTCTCCCACTCCGCGGGGTCCCACTCGTCCTCGAACTCTGGAGGATCGGCCGTGCTCGGACCGTTGCCCATTTTTTCACACGTGGGGACAAATAGCATCACCCACTGGCCGCAGTGCCATGAGCATGGCGTCGTGGTTCGCCGACCACGGCGGGGAGCTGACCGGCACGGCGGCCGTGGTGGAGGCACTGCATTCCGCGCTGGCGGCACTGCCGCCCGGTCGCGACGGGATCGCTGCGGCATCGCGGTGGTGCCGCGAGGATGCCCACCACGCACTCGCCACGGCGACGCTGGGCATCCCTCGGCACGGCGCGTGGTGCGGTGCACGCCAGAGCCAGGACAAAAAGATTGCACTGTGTGTGCGCTGGTTCCTCGCCCGACTCGAAGAGGCCCCGGGCGGGGCGCTGGTCGGCCACGGCCCGGTACTGCTCGAATCCCACCCGCGGCTGCGCATGTGGCTCCTATCGGTGGAGCAGGACCACGGTCGCCGCCGCGGCCACCGTCGCGGCGCCGGCGACCCGCGCCCACGAGATCCCGTCGGTCCCGTCGTCACCGGGGACCAGGATCACGGGCGGGCGCAGGGTGACAAGGATCGCAACGACCAGCCCGAAGCATAGCGCGACGAGACGACCGGTGCGTGCTATCGCCCCGAATTCGATATGCAGTCCCCGTGCCCCGCCGCGGATCGGCGGCTCGGGCTGGAGCACATCGTCAGAGATCAGGTCCATTTGACCCATCGCAAACATTTTTTTACAGTCGCTCGTACCCCGTGTCCATGGACCCCGTTTCTAGCACCTTGCTGTCGCGGCCGCGAAGGGAGTACTCGCCGCGGATCGTGCAGTCGGTGCGGTCCGATCGGGGCCGCATGTCGTCCTCGGAATGCACGACGTAGCGCCGCTCTCCACAGGGGAGAGGCGTCGTCGCCGTGCCCGCCGTCGACAGGATTAGACCGTCCGACTCGCCATGCATGCGACAGGAGGAGAGGGTTGACTCGGCGCCGAGCGCCGTGCTGGTACGGCCGGTATAGCCACCGGGCAGGTCGCTTGGGCGCATCATGATGGTCATTGTGCGGGGTTTTCTAGTAACGTGCGAAAATATCAGTACGGTGGCGACACCCACAGGCGCACCACCGTCAGGTCACCGCGGGTGTAGATGAGCACCGAGTGGACCCCGCTCCAGTCGGTGGTGTTTATCCCGTCACGGTGCCACGTCCAGCGGTCCGCCGCGACCCGCTCCCGCTTGTCGGGGCACTTGGCGCCCACCGCACGGAGCTGTGCGAGCTTGGTCTCGACGTCGTCCAGGGCCTCGAGGTCCGTGATCGGCACCGGGAGGGCGGCGATCGCGACGCCGGCCGCCTCGCATCTGCGCCGCTGGGCGTCGTCCTCGCCGCCCCACCCCCAGATCCGGGCCGGGTACCCGTTGGTGCGGGCGACGTCGCGGGCGGAGATCCCCACGATGCCCCCAAAGTACCTCGCCCCCTGGTAGCGCCCGAACCGCGACGCGAGGTGCACCGCGCCCTGCGCGTAGAGCCCGGGGTCGTGGTAGTGCCCCGTGCCGGCGAGGCCGGGCAGCAGGTCCACGTCATGGAAGACCATGGCCCGGGCGCCGAGGCGCAGCGCACAGAGCGCCCCGTGGTTGAGCAGCGCTCCGCGGTTGAAGCGCCGGTGGGCGAAGCTCTGCTCGGCGACCACCACCCTTTTCGCCCCGTGGACCGCCAGGTGCTCGCGAAGCCGCGCCCACTGGGCGGCGCGGTCGCACTCGGGCTGCGGGCGGTACGGAACGACGATCCAGACAGCCATGCGCACGCGGTGAGACGAACACAAGGCCCCCGAGGCCGAGGCCCGGTGCGCGCGGGTGGGTGCGTGCGTATGTCCCGTAAAAACACAGACACACGAGGCTTACAAATTCGCCCCATGCGAAAATACCTCCCCGCGGGCGATGCGGCCGGCGCAGCGTGCCCGAGCTCGTGGCGATGTACCAACAACACATCATTTGAAGTTTATTCCGACGCATCTACCTCCGTTCGCAATTGCTCTAGTTTCGCGTTAATCTACACTGCACCGTTCTACCAGTACCCACTCCCGCGTCAGCCCGCGCATTATTTGGAAGACCTCTTTGTTGCAGCCGACGTCCGTGACTTTGCAAGACTCCCACCCTGCATCACGAAAGCACCCCGGTGCCCGCCACTCGATCTCACCATCGTGCGCTGCCTCGCGTATCTCCACATGCCCAGAAAATGTCTTGAGAACTTGTTGGCAAAACAGTGACACAATCACAGTCACGGTGCGCGGCCGCTTCAATTGTTGCTTTTCGCTCGCGTGCAGCAACTCGTCGAGGTCGCGCGACTGCCGCCGCTGTTTCTTTGGCGATCGTGGCATGTTGTTGCTTATCGCGTAAGCGTCCGGACCGCGATCAGCACCACTGCATAGGTTCCATAGCCCTTGGAAAAGAGAAACATCAACAGGAAGAAAAAGGCCTGTTCGCTCATTCTGGTACAGTGTTGTTCGTCGGGGTGGTTCGTTGCCAGCTCCGTCTCGCGCGCATGCCATGTCGCATTCATTGATTAAAAGTTGGTCGCGACTTTAAACTCTCCGGAAGTAAGAGGTCGTCGAGCGCCAAAAAAAACCGGGGAACGGCGCTTACACCGATTTCGCCTTGCGCCCTCAAAGGCGCCGCTTGCGCACGACTGTTCCGGTGAACCGGTACTGCTCGAGGCTGGCGACACGCACCGCGGCCGCCCGGCGCCGCGCCGCCACGGCGCGCTCGTGAAGCGCGAATCCCATGACGCACACGGCATCCGCGACGTCGTGCGATCGGCCGCCGATGCCGTACTCGCTCAGCACACGCGCGGCGATTCGTTCCGTCGCGCGCTTGCGGCCGTCGTAGTCGAGGTGGACCAGGCCATAGTGCACGTGCAGGGAGCGCGGATGGACCGTCGAGGCCTTGGCGCGGTACGCTCCCAGCAGCAGTTGCTCAAACACGCACCCTCCGCCGCCCGGCGGCTGCTGCTCGATGAAAATACGGTCGGCACGCAGCGGCGCGTGCTCCTGGCAAAAGTGCGCGAAGCGATCGGCGAGCGCGTTCGTACCACTCGGTGCTCCCCGTGCGCCCAGACGAGAGTCGGGTTACTCGGGGCGAATGACGACAGTCTTGAAACTCTCGAATCCGGGCTGCCCTCCGAGATGTCCGGCGGCTTCTTCCGACAATCTAACATTTACGAGTTCACTCGATGGTATACGTTTCGCGAGCGCGACAATGTCATTCCCGAGAGTCCTCGGGAGTTGTTCCAATCCGGCGACGTGCTCTCGGAGGTTTCTGGATTCAGCCATCTTGGTCTGAAGCTGGTGGTTACGGTCGGCGTTAATGTTCGTCAATCGGCGCCTGTGGCGATCGCCTTGTATAACCGCGGACAGTAGCACCACCGAGGTGAGACCGAGGCCCCCCGCCGCGGTCTTGTAGAATGATAGATCACCCTCGTCACCCCCACCGGTGCTGCCGGCAGCGCCGCCCGCGGCAGTACTGCCGGTACCACCCGCCCCGCACAGCTGTGCGAGGAGCCCAGTCGCTCTCGGGTCTCGTTATGATATTGTTCTTGTCGTCGTGCTGAGTAATTGCCACCGCCGGTCCCGTAGCAGTGCCGGGGTCCGGGGTCGGGCATACCCGGCGCAGGGCGGGAGGCGTCGATCCTGTACATACATACCGCGAGAGCGGCGGCCCGCCCTCAAACAGTGGCAGCTCGACGCACCCGGCACCGTAGCGCTCGCCCGCGGTGGTCGCCGCGACCTGGCACGCACCGAGATCCCATGGGCAGGGGTCGGCGACGGCGCCGCGCGGAACGCCGCGGGATCGACACAGAGGGGCATGTTTTGAACTTCCCCTGTGTTTTTTGTCCTGCGGGGTCGCGGTGTACGGTGGTCGCGGGCATGGCCCAGGATGGGAGTGCCGTGAGCCAAGGCCCATGGAGCTGCCACTCGCCCTCGCCAATGACACGAAGCGATGGACCGTGGGCGTCGACGGCGCCAGCATGTGGGTCGAGTGGGGCAAGGCCGGCGGCAAGATGCAGCGCAGCGAGCGCCGTTACGGCGAGGGGAAGCAGGGGCGCACGGCCGAGCAGCAGGCGGAGTTCGAGGCGGTCGCCGCGGCGCGGAAGAAGATGCGGCTCGGGTACGAGCCCGCGGAGTCCGGGGCGCCCGGGGCGCCGGAGCCCGGGGCGCCCGGCGCCCCGCTACCGATGCTCGCCACCGACTGGGGCAAGCTCAAGCGGCCCGAGCGCCTGCTCACCGAGTGCCTGCTGCAGCCGAAGCTCGACGGGATCCGCTGCGTCGTCTCCACGGCCACGGGCGCCATGTTCAGCCGCACTGGCAAGCCGCTAGTCTCGATGCCGCACGTCGAGGCGGCCGTGCGCCTCGCGTCGGAGGTGGCCACGCCGCCCGCCGCATGGCTCGACGGCGAGGTCTACCGCCACGGTGCCTCCTTCCAGGGCATTGTCGGTGCGGCGCGGCGCACGGTCAACGTCGAGCCCGGGGAGACGGCCGCCCTCCAGCTCCATCTCTTTGACACGGTGGACGAGGCGCCGGCCGCGGAGCGGATCCGCCGCCTGCACGAGTGGCTGGCCGCCGCCTCGGGGCTCGTGAGCCCGGGGCACCTTGACGCGCTCCAGGCGGTGCACACCGAGGCCCTGGCGACGCCACCCAGCCTCGGGGCGCTGCGCGACTCTGTCGACGCGGCCGTGGCGCGGTTCATCGACCGGGGCTACGAGGGGGCGATCGTCCGTGTCGCCGCGGCGCCCTACTGCCGGGCGAAGCGCTCGCTCGACCTCGTCAAGGCAAAGCGCTTCATCCAGACGGAGTTCCCCGTCATTGCGATCGAGGAACGCGACAGGCAGCCCGGCACCGCCGGTGCGGTGCGCTGCCGCACGGTCGGCGGTCTCGAGTTTTCCGCCACGCCCGAGTGCACCGAGGCGGACAAAGAGGACATGTGGCGGCGCCGCGAGGAGTACCTCGGTGAACAGTGGGTTGCTACTGTGCGCTACCAGGAGCTCACGGATGCGGGGGTGCCGCGGTTTCCCGTCTGTGCCGGGATGCGCCACACGGACGACGTGTAGTTTTTTGGGATGCTCGTAAGTAAATACACAATGTCGGCTGCAGACACACTCCTCACCGTGGGCAAAGGTGTCGCCGGAACTGGCGGTGTCTATTATGGCTTGGGTACACTCTGGGGCCTCCGCGGGCTTTACGTCGACCCCCCCGCTGCCTTGACCGATAACCGATACAATCGTGCCAGCGTGGTCATGGACCAGCTCCACCCGGAGCTTCTCGTCGCAGGTCCTAGACTTCTGAATCGTGACATTGCCAGGGCGGCGAGCGCGCTGGCCGAGCATGGGCGCCGTTTCCGTGCAGAGCAACAGCCGTCCATCGAGCTACAGCGACAATTCGGAGGCTCCGAGTGAGATCACTCCACCCGCCTCCTCGCATACAGCCTGCCCGTGCCGTACCGGTCGCTCACCACCCAGTGTGCGCCCAGTGCACCGGTCGTGCACGCCAGCCCAACCGGCGACGTCGCATCCACCGTTGCAAACGCCGGGACCTCGCTGTCGATCCTCTGAACGAGCCACTGGTCACCGCGGCCCCAGATGCGGAGGATTGCGGTGGCTTGGGGCCCCCGGTCGGACTCGGTGTAGACGGTCCCTAGCGTCTCGGGCAGGATCCCGCGGGATGGGCAGCACGGTCCCACTGCTTCCGCGAGGGCGACGATTTCGTAGACCATGGCCGTACGCTGGCGTCGAAGCCTGTGGTCATAACTTTTGTTGGTAATTAACTTTGGTCGCATTGATTACACAAACACAAAAATAGTCGACACCTGGGAAATGGACCCCGGCTCCCCGTTCCGCAACTTTACCGACTCCGACCGCCATGAGGTGGTCGAGCGTCACTACCGCCTCATGCGCTCCCACCAGACTGTGGCGTACGTGCACCGTATGCACGCCAAGTTTGGCCCGCTCACACACGCCCGGATGACGATGCGCGAGGCCCTCGCCCAGCTGCGCTCGTACGTCGATGCGTCCGACCCGGACATCGGCCTCCCGAACCTCGCACATGCGTATCAGACTGCGGCGGCGATGCGAGCCGCCGGCGAGCCCGAGTGGATGCAGGTCACCGGGCTCATCCACGACGTCGGGAAGATCATGTTCTTGTGGGGTGATGCCACGGATGGCCAGCAGGTGGGGGCGGGGGCGGCGCAGTGGGGGCTCAGTGGCGACACGTGGGCCGTGGGCTGCGCTCTCCCCGAGTGTGCCGTATTTCGACGCTTCGGCTCGCTCAACCCCGATGCGACCGACCCGCGATATGCGTCGGAGACGGGGATGTACGCCCCGGGGTGCGGCGTCCAGTCCCTGCTATTTGCGTGGGGCCACGACGAGTACCTGTACCAGGTCCTCTGGCGCCACCGCGAGGAGATGCGCGTGGCGGGGCACGGCGCCCTGCTCCCCGATACGGCCCTCGCGATGGTGCGTCTCCACTCGGCCTACCCGTGGCACGGGGGCGGGGCCTACGCATGGGCGGAGCAGCCGAGTGACAGTGAGCTGAAGACGGCAGTGAGGCGGTTCAACCAGTACGACCTCTATAGCAAGACAGACACCGAGTGGGACGAGAGAGTACTCTGGGACGAGTTTGGCGTGCTGCTCGATCGCTACTTCCCGTCGCCCCTCGCCTGGTGATCACCGGCGAGCGCGCATCATCTCGGCGGCTCGCATCATCCCCTGGGTCTGCATCTCCTGGAGCGCCTCGGCCTGCATGCGCTTCATGACCTCCTTCTGCGACATGCCACTCGCCTTGTACGCTTTCATCGACGCTTGTGCGGTCTGCCACTCCGCCGTCGCGAGGTACCCCATCGCGGCGGGCAGTACCGCGAAGACGACGCCTATCCCGGCCGTAGCGACGGCGAGAATACCAATAACACCCCTCAGCTCGAGGTCGGCGTAGGTGGCCGCCGCCGCGATCGCGGCGACGCCGACGATCAATACCGAGGCCCATCGGGCGTAGACTCCTCCGCGGAACCGACCGCATGCGGTCGCCTCCGCCTGTGTCTTGAACTGGAATGCCGGAACACCGCACTCCGGGCGGCCAATCGTGAGCCAGTATGTGGTGGGCTCGGTACTGCTCGCTTTCCGCCCGGAGGACTTGCGCCCCGCGGACTTGCGTGGCGGCGCCATTTACATTTGTGGTCCCATTTTTATATTGGTGTGTTTGCGACCAATCATAAACACAGTACCGGTACAATTGCAAGTGCACCTATTACCATGCGAGCGACCATGGGTACCGAATTCCTCCGTGCTTGCGATGCCATTGCGGCGACGCTACCCGGCGGTGCTAGCTCTGGGGCCGTCCGCCAGTACGCCCGCTTCCTCGCCGCAAAGTGCATCGACCGAGACTATGACGGGACAATCTACTCCCCCGACGTCGACAATGACGAGATGTGGCGCGATCACATGAGGCATGAAAAGGAGTACAAGTGGATATGCACACAGCTCGCGGGGAGGACACTGAGCCGTGATGGCGCCCCAACGCCGGAGGCACACGAACGCCTGCGCCGGCGACTGGCGTCACTGCCAGAGTTTGAGGCCCGTTCGCGGGGGCGGGTGCAATGGGTGGATACGCAGGCACTCCTGCGACAGTCGCGCGGGGCGCCCAAGAAAGGTCCCTGGTGCATTCCGCGGTTCCGGGAAACTCTACGGAGTCGCATCGACCTGGTGCACACACGCTGTCCGCGCGAGCTCAATGTATACAAGTGCTACTGGGAGTGGCCCCTGGAGCAGCGGCAGCGATGGGACGCCGCTGTCGTGCACTTCCCACTCCGCAGTCGCAACGCTCTGACCCCTGCGCAGCAGGAGTACAACGAGCTGACACGTGGCATCGAGCGCCCGTACACACATGCGGACTGGAGGGGCAACCCACAGGGAATGTGGATTATGACACTCCTCATCTGTCGAGCATACCGGGTGGGCGTGCCACCGGAGATGCTGGCGCACGGAGGGCTGGGCGAGGCAACCCGAGAGTTTGTACGAGTGTGGGCGTAATGTACTCCCATTGTGGTCACGGCGTCAGTTTCTGACGTCCTGTTCTGACGTCCTGTAAGCGTTCATACAATTTCGCTTTGCGTTGTGCCCGTTCTTCGAGTTGTGTGCGTTGTGCCTGTTCTTCGAGTTGTCGATGTCGCCGCTGCGCGAGCTTCTGCGATCCTACGCCCACTGCGCCCACTACGCCCACTACGCCCACTGCGCCCACTGCGCCCACTGCGCCCACGGTTCGCCACCCGCCACTTGAAACTTTCGGAACTGTGGGGGCGAGAGCCACGGCGTTGTTGCGAGGCGACGACCCCTTACAGACGGAGAGTTGCGCACTGTGCGATCCCGTGCACAAGTAGGCTGAAAAAGACGGCATGTTGGTACCAAATATCGGCTGGTCGATACAGCCGGTGCCATATCGGCGCATCGCCTCTCGCGCCATCGTGTGGCACTCGGCGGACTTGTAGTCGCCGCACGCCCCGTCCATCTCGGCACGGAAGGCGCCGATGTCACGGCACGCCATATTAGTTTCTCCAGGGTTCACAAAATATTACCACGCGTTTCTATATACATCCCGCCCGTAAAAACATTGGCGCTTGGCCGCGGGGGCACTTGCGGGGCTGCGCTCCGTGTCGATTCCCGTGCAACCCGGAGTATCTGGAGGATTGGCCTAGGGGCCGTGGGCTCGGGCGGATACTTGCGCTGGTATTCGCTCAGCACCCTCGTCGTGCGACGCGGCTCGGCGGGCAACATCGCGACGCCCACTTTCTCCACCGGGGACGAATTCGACAATGTGCCGGGACCGACCCTGGGAAGCGGTCGAACATTACATGCGGTCGAATGGAAACATGCACTGCTATGGCGACAGTCGTTTCATTCGCCACGAGGAGAACCGCGAGGCCGGGCTGGCCGACAAACTACGATGCACTGGCATCCTCGTGCGGTCCGGCATGCTCGCCGCAGAGCTCGACACCGTACTGAGGGATGCGCCCGGGGCAGTGCACGGGGGGCGCTCACGCGACCTCGCCGTGGTGTCGATCGGCGGGAACGACATCGAGCAATGTGAGACTACGGATTGCCTCGGACGTGCAGAGGATAGCATTGGCCGTGTTGTCGCCCGGCTCAGTCGCGAGTATAGCAGGGTCGTTATCATGGGACCCCCGGGTGGCTACCACCACGGCACACTACCGCTCTCAACGGACGATATAACTACTCGACTGCAGGGAATCGTCGAGCCGTACACGAACGCCGACGTACTCCGCATCGATCACGTTCCCGTGCGGCACACGTCTGACATGCTGCACTTTGACGACACGACCAACACCCGTATTGCCGCCGCAATCCTCGCTGGCACGGCGGCGAGCAGCGGCGCGGACAACGAGTAGCAAGCTCGCTCTGTCCACACGGCGATGCGTCAAAAGGATGTCCGGGGTTTCCAGGTATCGATGCCCTTCCTCGAGTGGATGTCGGCCACCGCATTAGTCCGATCCCAGTCGTTTCGGGGTCGGTATCGGAGTCTTGCATGCTGGGGTGGCCCGGCGACCGTGTGCATGCCTGACCTCACTTTGTGGCACGACCATTGATATGAGTTATAAAAGGTGGTCGAAATATACACGGCCCACGTCACGTGCGGGCATCACATAGTGGGTACAGGAGACGAAACACGATGTGGACGTGCTATGTGCTCGCCAACTCCGTCACTGGCCGCACATACCGCGGGATGACACGCGACCTACCGCGGCGACTGCGCCAGCACAACCGCGAGATCAAGGGCGGTGCACGTGCGACGGCGCGGTGCGCGGGGGGCTGGCGCGTAGCGCTGGCGGTGTGCGGGTTTCGGACACGCCGGGTGGCGATGCAGGTGGAGTGGAGACTGAAGCACCCGCCGAGGTGCCAGGCTGTCCACGGGGGGACTGCACGGGCGACCCGGGGCCTCCTCTCGGTCCTGTCGGCGCCCGATGCCCAGTGGATTTCGAGTGTCCACTCGCGGGCGCAGGACGCGCGCCTCGTCGTTTGTGGCGATTCGGTGCTCATAGACACGCTCGAAGACCACGTGCCCGTCCGCGTGCACCGGAGTTTACAATTTTTCCGCGGCGACGCGGTATCGCTGTGGCTGGAGATTCATTCGATGCCACTGCGATCGCATAGGGCCTGATGCATCCTAGGGGCGCTCACTCGATTTGTCCGATCTATTCATTCATTCGAATCACACCACTTGCTCGTACACGCGATGCACTCGTAGTGTGCCACGTCTGCCGCCTTGCCGCCCGCGCCGCCTTTTTTGCCCTGCTTGGCTACGCGAACATTGACACTCGCATGCGCGCCACACTTGTCGCAGTCTATCCGAGTGGCCGCTTCCAGAGCCTCAATACGCTCTCGCTCTCTGCGCCGTCTAGCGTCGTCCGCCCGTACCAGGCTAGGCGCTAGGCGCGATTCCCGAGGTGCTTCCAGGGCACCTATACAATCCGGGAACTCCTTTCGTATATCGTCGCTCTGCCCTACCATGTCGACTATAAGCTGCGCCACTGTCCGCTTCCAGTGGTCACTGCGCGCCGCGCACGCCTGTATGGCCTCCTGTACACCCTCTCTGCGGTTCTCGGGTACACGGAGCGCGGCAAAAATCTTGTAAGCACGGCGCTTGGTTGTCTTGCACTTGATAGTGGTGGCGCCGCGGTTGATCTTGAGTACGTTGGTGATGACTGTGGCGATCTTGAGCGATGCTTTGTGCTGTATGGGCGTAGTACACCCCCCTGCTATTCTAGCGCAAAACTTGGCATGGACCGGTTCCACGGCAGGGACCGTCATAGCGCATTGTGGTGCTGGTGCCCTGGGTGTGAGATCAGTTTCTTTGAGACTGGTTGTATAATGTTGGTCGAAAATAGTAAATTTACATTTGTTTGCGACCAAAGTACAATTGCAGTCGTAACAACGAAGTCACAGATACCGGTCGCGAGGCCGGCCAACCTCACCGCAATGGCACGCGCCAAGCAGGCCGCTCGCAAGAGCACCGGCGGCAAGGCCCCGCTCAAGCAGCTCGCCACCAAGGCGGCGCGCAAGTCCGCGCCACCAGCTCACAATGGGGCCCCGATGACCCGTACAGCATGCCACGACCCACCACACATGGTCATGGTCAACGCACACCAGAACCGCGCGATCGGCCCGATTGGCTGTGCTACGGTTACGATGCTGTTCAGTTCGATGGATGGTTTTCGGTCGGTGCACCGGCGCTCACACAGGGGGATGGAGCAAATTGGAGCAGAATTCGAAACAGGCAGACAAGCGAAGAAGGCAGCGGCAGGATTGAAGATGTTCCCGTCGGCGACGATAGGGAAGATACCGGTGTGGGTAGAGGTGAAGAGAGATGGTTGGAGCGAAAAAGGTGATTTCGACTTTATGGAAGTAGATATGGGTGAGCTGGTTGTGGTGGACGCAAAGCGCGTGGAGTCGCAACGGAGACTGAAATTGATACAGAAGACGAAAGAAGGCAAGACGTTGATGAACTGCATTCGAATGCTTCGCGAGATGAGCCTTAGTATACAAGGGAGGGGTACGAAGATACCGGTGAAAGGCATCGAAGTAGGGTTTTATTTTCAAGGGTGCAAACACACAGGTGATGTAATCTACATGAAGATGTATGAGGTGGAGGATATGGTGATGGAGGAGGGAGAATTTGCATTTGATGTCAAGTTTTCCGCGGAGGCGCACTCTGTTGCAGATCGCGAGTATTGCGATGGAGTGTACAATGGGACGATATTGCCAGGGGGCCTGCAGCACGGCGAGGGCGTACTGAGGACCAATCGGAATCCTAGTTTGTTAAAATACAGCGGGGAGTTTGAGTTGGGCAAGAGATGCGGCGCCGGGTGCAGCTACAACAACAAAGGAAAACTGTGCCACAAGGGAAGATTCCGGTGTGACGTTCCACATGGTGAAGGAGTGGAATACACAGACGATATATGTAGGATGGGATCGTGGGAGAACGGCATCAAGAAGGGGGATGGATGGATCGCAGAGGTGGATGAGAATATGGATATCATCCTCGGGAGCGAGATCCGGGTGTGGTCCACGGGAGCGAGATCCAGGCGCGGGGAAGGGGGCACGATGGAGAAAAATGGCATGTTCCCGCGGGACAATGGTATAACAAGAGCGAAAATAGGGGTGTGTTCGGCACGGGTGTGTGACCTCTTGCCCAGTAACATTCGGAAGGACGGCGAGCGAGAGCACCATGCGAAAATGATGTACGTGGGCGAGGTTGGGGAGCATGATGGGGGGGTATTTCCACACGGACGCGGGCTCTGTTACCACACGGGGAGCGATGAGTACGAACCATTTGCGATCTACGGTGACTTCAAAGACTGTAATTTGCACGGCGAAGGCACGATAGTGCAGTTTGATCCCACACGAGGCGCGTGGATAATGACAGACGTGCTCGTACCATCGCGGGACCTGCGCGAGGCGCTTGCTCTACTAATGGATTACAAGAGCACGGTCGTTCGGTTCACAGGTCATTTTTACAATGGCCTATACGACGGCGAATGCCGCGAGTACGAGGCCGATGGTATCACGCTCGTGGAGGCGGGTGCGTACCATCGATCGGATCCGGGGCCAGCGTTGCGGATACTGTGGCTCGAGGGGACGCCAATGATCCAGCGAAAAGACTTTGCCGCACTCAAGAACATTATCGAGACACAGCCGCACACTACGACATACGGTGCACAGACGCTGCTTCACCTGGCTGCACGCGAAGGGTGGACTGACGGAGTAGTGGAGCTCCTCGCCGCGGGGTGGAGTGTCGACGAAAAGGTACCATATACGAATGACACGGCCATGGACCTGGCAAAGCGCTTCGGGCACAAGAGCACGTGCGATGCGCTCCGGGCCCACACCCGGAGACTCAAGGCTCAGTGGGCCGAGGAGGTTCTAGAAGGGCTCGGCCCCTCGAAGAAAAAGAAGGGGAATTCGACGAAGAAGAGCAGGCGCAATAAGGAGCGAGCTAAGAAGGCACGATCGCTCCGCATCGAGACACGCACAATGCTCGAAAAAGACCGCGAAGCTGCCGACGCCGCGGTACTTCGTTTGATAAGCCCTGGCAAATCACACACGAAGCCGAAAGCAGCAAGTGATGGGACCGAATATGATATCGATGTAATTGCAGATGCCGTGGCCGAGCTCATGGAACAAGACGACTCCCCCCCGTGCACTGAAAGTGGCGAGGGTGGATCCGCGGCACCTGGCGGGTCGCCAGTCTTCACCGAGCCCGAGCCCGCCCCCTCGTATGCCACGGTGGCCTCGAGCCCGG
>MDTG01372212.1_pt1 | contig 46180 bp, 43 predicted proteins | sample 811421 | NCBI WGS metagenome assembly MDTG01 (sample SAMN05326645, study PRJNA326480) | marine metagenome | isolation source: seawater | place: Pacific Ocean: South East | collected 2011 | reverse complement strand
ATCTATACCAATTATTGTATAATTTTTTTTTTTAACAAATTTAGACATTAATTCTGAACCTAACATACCAGCAACACCGGTTATCAAAATTATTTTTTTATTTTTTTTCATTAATAAATTTTTTTGATTGATTATAAGCTTGTAATATTACTTGGTCTGAATTTAAATATTCCCAACTTCCCCATCGACCCAAAAATTCAATATTTTTTTTCCTATAATGATTCAATAATTGATCTACATTTTTTCTATGAGTTAAGTTGTAAATTACATACGCATATTTAAATTTTTTTAAATTCTTAAAATTTACATCACTACTTTTCTTAATTAAATTTAGTTCCTTTAATCCTGAAATAATTTTTCTGAATAACTCACTATCTCTCATTTTTGCAATTTTACTTGAGTTTTTATAGGTTATTTCTATTTGAAATGTAGTTGTGTTTTTAATGGAGTAATTTTTTCCTAAAAAATCCAATTTAGATATTCTGTGAAATATTATGTTTTTGTTTGGCACCATAAGTGCAAAGTTATCTCCTCCTGCATTACCTTTAACATTAACCATTGCAATAATAATTGAGTTATATTGCAACTTATTAGATATTTTTTTAATTGTCCCTTTTTCATTAAATAATCTATAAAATTCATTAAGTGGAATTGTGGAAAATATTTTGTCTGCTTTGAAATTTCCTCTATTAGAATTTATTAAAAAACTCTTTCTAATTTTATTTATTTTCTTAATTTTAATTGGCTTTACTATTTTAACTTTATTTTTTAATTTATTTCTAAAGGCATTTAGCAAGGACTGAATCCCCCCTGTTTTAGGATAATGAAAGTAAAGCTGATGTTTATAACCTTCTGTTACAACTCCTTTTGCGCTATTAATGATATCTTCGTCTGGTGGCCTTGGAATTCTTTCAACCATTTGTGTATCTAATTTTGAAGTATTCATTTTCCAAATTTTATTATTATATGGTCCCAAATATAGATTAAAAATACCTTCACCAAAATTTTTCAAGAAAAAATCTTTCATAGTTTTTATTTTAATATTTGAATATTTATTATTTAAAAATTTATCTAATGCAAATTTCAAATCTTTTTTTGGAAGTTTATATAACTCATTTTCAAAAGGGTATTTTATATATGTGTTCTTGTTATATAAAATTTTATTTGATCTTCTAATTTTAATTTTATTTCTTCCTAAAACTTCTAATATTTTTTTTAATATTTCTTTATTTCTAGAAAAAATAATATGTGGACCCACATCATAATAAATTTTATTTATTTTATATGATCTTAATAAACCACCAATTTCATTTTCTTTTTCAAAAATTTTTATTTCTTTTATTTTTGTGCTGTTTTGTAAAAAACTAGCAAGTGATATTGCAGCTATTCCCCCACCTAAAATTGCTATTTTCATTATATATTTTTTAATAATTGATTAATTCTTGTTGTTAAAATTGGTAACCAAATTGGAAAGCTGTGTGTAACATATCTTGCTGTATTTTCAATACCCCCAAGTAAACCAAACAGAACTAATGAGATTGGAATTAAAAATTCAATTCTTTGATTTTTATATATTTGATTTATTTCTTTATTCCAAAAAATATAAGGCGACAAAGCTATTAGTAATGGTATTAAACTTCCAGAAATTGCAGATTTGTCATAAAACATTCTAAGCATTTCTGAAACCTTAAAATCAAATTTGAAGAAATCGAAATAACTTTTTCCTATTTCAATTAAGAAATAATAAAAAATACAAGCAATTATTGAAGTAATAAAATAAATAAAATTTTTTTTCTCTTTATTCTGTATAAACCTTAAAAAAAATAGCCCACCAGTTATAAAGAAGATTTTTTCACTTACTAAAAATGAAATTGCAATTAATGTAATAGTAATTTTAGTATTTTTTAAAAAAAATAAAATAAACAAAAGATACAAAACAACAAAACGATCTATAGTGAAATGATCAAGATATTTTATAACAGCGTAACATAATATAATGCCTAAATATGCTTCTTCTTTTGGTCTTTTAAGTACTTTTGTAAAATAAAATAAAAAAACTACCAACAAAGCCATTAAAATTAAATAGTTTCCGAGTGCTACAGCATTAGTGGCACATATAAATTCTTTAGACAATTCAGGATTTATATTAGTTAAAGTCAGGCAGGGAGAAAATTTATACAAAATATAATAAAATAAAATTGGCAACAACCTAACAGCTGATGGTAAAGTTAATTTGTAGCTATCATTAAAAGTAGAAAAATATAATAATTGATTTTGATAAAGATCGTGAGGTACAAAGTTTACCAACATCATTCTGTAAGTATACAAATACTCTCTAAAAAAAATTACCACTAAAATTAAAAAAAATATTGAACCAACAAGTATATTTTTATTTGATTGCATTTGATTAGTTTATACTTTTTTTTTAAAATAAATCACTTTTATTAATATATTGATTACATTGCTAGTCGTCGTATAAATTAACTAATGAAACAATTTCATGATACTGCGGTTTGTATTTTTGCTTATATTAGAGATGATAATTTATCTAAACTACTTGAAGATATTAAAAGAAACATTAATTACAAAAAATATAACTATTACTTCTTTGTTGATCATTCAAAAACTAAAAAAGATTATTCCAAACACTTATCTGTATTAAAAATAATTAATAAATTTAAGTTTGGACTAAAAGTAAAAATAATTGATAGAAAAAAAAATATTGGACTATCTAGAAATATATTGAAAGGAATTAATTTAATAACAAAAAAATATAAGAAATTTATTGTTTTAGAAGATGATTTAAGAATTTCTAAACACTATTTTGAATTTATGCAACAAAACCTAAATCAATATCAATATAATCAGAATATTTTAACAATAAGTGGATATATATTTCCCAAAAAGATATTTAAAATTAATTTAGGTAAAAACAATATGTTTTTATCAAAAAGACCTAACACATGGGGTTGGGGAAGTTGGTCATCTAAATGGAACAAAATAAATTTTAAAAATAAAATTTATGAAAAAATTTTTAAAAATAAATATCAGTTAGAATATTTTTCTGAGTATGGGAATGATTTGAAATTTATTCTTAGAGATACATTAAATAATAAAATTGATTCTTGGGCAATTAAGTGGACTATTTATCATATTTTAGAAAAAAAATTATGTATATTTCCCACTAGAACACTAGTTAATGAGGAAGGTTTTTATTACAAACCAACAAATAATAGATTAAAAACAAACAAGTTTAATCATTCAAAAGTTTCAAATTTTCAATTAAAAGATTGCTCAAAATTAATTTTGGAAAATAAAAAAATTAAGCAAAGTTTTAAAAAAATTTATGATTTTCCTATTTATAAACTAATGTTAAAAAAAATTTTTTAGATTATTTTTTAATTAAAATACCATTATTTAATTCAAAAATATAATCACAGTGCTCTAAATTTTTTTTGTTATGAGAAACAAGTATTATTGTTAAATTGTTCTCGTTTTTTTTTAATTCAGAAAGAATTTTCTCTTGTAAACTTTCTTGAAGCGCATTGAGACTCTCATCTAATATGATAAAATTTCTATTAAAATAAAAAGATCTTGCTAAAGCTATTCTTTGTTTTTGTCCTCCAGAAATATTTAAGACTTGATCTGATATTATTGTTTTTTCTTTATCTTTTAAATCATTAACAAATTTCAGTAGATGGGCAGCCTCGAGAGATTTTTGAAACTTTTCAAAATCAATTTTATCATTTTGTTTTTCTAAGGTTACATTTTCTAAGATACTCGCACCATACACAAAGTTTTGTTGAGATATATAAGATATCTTTGATTGCCAATTTATTAAATTATTATGTATATCAAATTTATTTACTAGGATTTCTCCACGATTTGGTGATAAAAAACCAATCAATAAATTAATTAAAGTTGTCTTACCTGAGCCCGAATCGCCACTTATACCAATTATTTCCCCCTTATTTATAGTTAAGTTAATGTTGTTAATAATATTTATTTTATCATAACCAAAATTTACATTTTTAAACTCAAGTGTTTCAAAGTTTTTAATTTCATTCAGGTTGATTTTGATTTTATTTTTAATTTTATTTTTTTCTTCATTTAAAATGATGAATTCATAAATTTTATCTATTGAATACATTGAGCCTAAAATCGTACCTACAGAATTGAATATATTATAAACTACAGGGATTATTCTTGCAGCTGACACTGTGAAAATACCAATTAATGCTATTGAATTTGAAGTATTTCCACTAAAAATTACTATTGATATAGTTAAGATCATAATCACAATAATAATTGAAGATTCCAACAAGAATTTTGGAAGAATTAGATTTGTATCATACTTAAGATGTACATCAGCAAAAATTGTATTTATTTTTTTATATTCATCAAAAAAATACCTATCTTTTTGAAGTATACGTATTTCCTTAAACCCATCCATAGTAATTTTTCCATAATCTAAAAATTTTTGATCAGCTTCTCCTAAAATAGTTCCATATAGAGTCATTTTTTTTCTAATAAAGAAAAAATAAAAAATATAAATTAAAATAAGAGTAAAAAAAATAAGAAATGTAATTTTAATATTTATAATAAATAGAAAGAATATTACTGAAAATAAAATTATTAATTCCGAAAATAAAACAAATAACTTAACTATTGTACTTTGACAAAATACGATTGTTAAATGATTAATTGCATGAAGCAACTCACTTGTCTTTTTTTTTAAAAATTCCTCATAAGTAAGATCCTGAAAAATTTTAATAAATTTATTTCTAAGATCTTTTTGAATTAAAAACCCAACTTTCATAATTTCTCTTGTAATTAAAAAGGAAATTAGGGATTTTAACGTAAATGAAATAAGTAAAATTATACAAAAAAATATAATTATATGTAAATGATTATATTTTTCTAAAATTGAAATATCAATATTTGTATATTGGGTAACAAAATTGTAGAGTAAGTCTATATCTAAAAAGGAAATTACTAGAGGACCAACCATCCCTATACCAATAATATCAAATATTGAAGATAATAAACTTCCTAAAGATAAAATAAAAAACTTTAGTTTTTTATCACCAATTATGTAAAATACTTTATTTAAGTTTTTTATCACTAATTAATTTTTTTAAATATTTATAATAATCTGTAGAAAGTTTTAGTTTATCAATATTTTTGTTTAATTCTTTTGGTTCAATCCACTTATTATTTAGAGAGATTTCCTCTAAGCAAGAAATTAAAAATCCTTGATTTGCTTGAACAGATCTCACAAAATTACTTGCTGCATTAAGTCTTTCTGGGTCACCCATATCTAGCCATGCGATACCTCTTCCCATTTTAAAAACTTTTAATTTTTTTTTATTTAATAAAATTTTATTGAGATCGGTTATTTCTAATTCGCCCCTTGCTGATTTTTGCATTTTTTTAACATATCGAATTACTTCTGAGGAATAAAAATATATTCCAGGAATTACAGAATTTGATTTACCATCCTTTGGTTTTTCTACTATTTTTATTGGTTTTTCTTTTTTATCAAAATAAACGACACCAAAATCTTGGGGTGTATTTGATTCAAATGTAAGTATATTTGCACCTAAAATATTCCTAGATGCTTTTTGCAAAATCATAGGCACTCTATGACCGAAAAAAAAATTATCACCAAGTATTAAACAAAAATTACTTTTACCAATAAATCTTTCGCCAATAAGTAAAGCTTCAGCAATTCCATTTGGTTGGTTTTGTACTTCATAAGATATTTTTACTCCAAAATAACTTCCATCACCTAGTAAATTTTTATAGGAATCTAAATCATCAGATTTGCATATCAAAAGTATGTCTTTAATTTTTGCTAAAAATAATAAAGAAATAGAATAATAAATCATTGGTTTATCATAAACTTGTAATAAATGTTTTGATACTCCAAATGTTGAAGGTCTAAATCTAGTTCCATTTCCTCCGGCTAAAATTATTCCTTTCATACTTATTTTTTTAAATACCAGTTAATTGTTTCTAATAATTTTTTTTCAAAATTTTTATTGTATTTCCACCCGATAGAGCAAATTTTTTTGTTATTTAAGCTATATCTAAAATCATGACCTGGTCGATCAGTGACAAAGTTAACTAATTTCTTGTAATTAAATTTAATTTTTTTCTCTTTTTTATTAAAATATTTACAAATTGAATTTACAAGATTTATATTTGAAATTTCATTATTTGTACTAATGTTATAATTCTCTCCAACTTTTCCTTTTTTTATAATTTGAAAAATCGCAGTAACTGTATCTTTTACATAAAGCCAATCTCGTATTTGCAGTCCTTTACCATAAACGGGTATAGATTTTTTTTTTATACAATTTATTATTGTTTTGGGCATTAGTTTTTCAGGATTCTGATATGGTCCAAAATTATTTGAAGGATGTATAATAATAGATGGAATGTTAAAAGTTTTTCTATAAGCTCTTATTAAATGATCAGCAGACGCTTTGCTGGCAGAATAAGGTGAATTTGGCCTATATATATCTCCCTCAGTGAATGAGCCAGAGTAATTTAAAGAACCATAAACTTCGTCAGTAGATATATGGATTAATTTTATTTTTAGATTTTTTTTTAATTCCCTACAACATTCTAGAATTGAATGTACCCCATTTATATTAGTCTTAATAAAATTATTTGGATTACTTATAGATCTGTCTACATGTGTTTCGGCTGCAAAATTTAAAATTAAATCAGGTGAATTATATTGAATTATTTTTTTTAATTTTATTTTATTAATAATATCTTCTTTATAAAATTTATAGTTTCTAAAATTTTTTAAAAATTTTTTTTCCTTATTCGAGGCGTAAGTAATTTTATCTACATTAATAATTTTAATGTTTTTTTTTAATGCAAAAATAATAAAATTTATACCTATAAATCCGAGTCCACCAGTTACTAGTATTTTCATTAATTTTCTATAATATGAAGAGATGAATAAAGCAATAAAAATAAATAAAATTTCAAAAACAACTCATAAAGGAAGAATAACAATTTATAATAAAATATTAAAAAAGAAATTTAACTTAAAAAGGTTATTTATAATTAATCCAAATATGGATTTAGTAACAAGAGGACAACATGCACATAAATATTGTGATCAAATAATGATTGCGGCCCAAGGGTCTGTAAAAATTTCAGTTTTCAAAAAAAAATATAAATATTTTAAATTAAAAAAAAATGAAATCATTTTTGTTCCAAAAAAACATTGGGTAGAAATTAATTTTGAAAATAAGAAAAGTTCATTAATTGTACTGTGCAACTATGAATTTGATATTAAAGAGTATATTTTTAAAAAAGATGAAATAAATTAGTTATTATTATCAATATTAAACAAGTTTAATGTTTTAAATATTAATTTTTTTATGTTTTTTTCAGGTACGAAGCCTAATTTTCTTATTTTATTATTACTAACACTATAAGACATCGAATTCATAATTTTACTACTGACAAACTGAATTTTAATTTTTTTTCTTTCTTTTATACAATCAATTATATTTTTTACGCTCAAATTTTTTGTAACTACATTATAGATATCATTTGTTTGTTTTTTTTTCATAAAAATTAATATCGATTTGAAAACATCTGCTAGTGAAGTATATGGCCTTATTTGTAAATATGAATTTTTCCAAACACTAATTTTTTTATTAAGACTAGCTTGATAACAAAATTTATTCACTGCTGTATTAAATCTTATTCCTTTTGAAATGCCCACAATTGTACCTAGCCTTAAGATTATAAACTTTTTTTTATTTAGTTTTTTTTGAATTAATTTTTCTTCCTCAATTTTAATTTTTGCATAAGGTGATTGCGGTAATATTTTGTCAAAATCTTTTTCTGAGATTATATCATCACTAATTTGTGAGCCATATACGCTAGCAGAGGATGGAAAAATAAATAAAGAATTATTTTTTTTTGCAAAATTAATTATTTTTTTTGTGCAATCTAAATTATTATTTCTAAATTCTTTATGATTTTTAACACTACTTTCGGGCTCTGCCATCGCAGCCATATGAATAATAATGCTTGTGCCCTTTAATAATTTATCATGTTCTTTTAATTTTCTTAAATCAATATCATAAAAACTTAATTTATTTCCATTGTTATTGTTTAAGTTGAATAATGAACAATATCTTTTTGAGTAAAGGGAATCGATAATTATCAGATGGATATTTTTATATTTTTTTAATAAATTTTCTACAAGATATGATCCAATATGACCCAATCCCCCTGTGATAATAATTTTTTTAGATTTTTTATTTTTTTTCATAATTTTTTAAAAATTTTTTAAATAAGTTTATCACCCTCATCTGATCATTGATTTTAAATTCAGGATAAATTGGTAATGAAATTATCTCTTTTACGATTTTTTCAGTTATTGGTAATCGAGTATCTTTTATTACAAAATTTTTCATCTTATGACATGGTACTTTATAATGAATTCCTAAAATTATTCTTTTTGATTTAAAAAACTTAATAATTTTATTTCTTAAATTTTTTGAAATTCGCACAACGTACAAATGGTAAACATGATAATTATTTTTATTTACCTTTGGTAATTTAAGTGGCAAATCTCTTAATTCATTATCATAGATTTTTGCAATTTTATTTCTTTTTTTATTGTCAACTTCTATAGATTTTATTTTTAATTTAAGAATACTAGCTTGAATTTCATCACATCTAGAATTTATTCCATTTATTTGAGAGACCCTTTTTGAATTCCATCCATATTGTCTTATTTTTAGAAGTTTTTTATAAAATCTTAGATTATTTGTTACTACTGCTCCTGCATCACCTATCGCTGATAAATTTTTGGTTGGAAAAAAACTAAAACATCCAAAGTCTCCAAAAGTACCGACTTTTTTTTTTCTTACCTCAGCACCAAAAGCTTGAGCGCAATCTTCAATTAAATAAATACCTTTTTTTTTACATATTGATTGTATTTCTGATATTTCACACGGATTTCCATATAAATGAACAGCAATGATAGCTTTAGTATTTTTATTAATTTTATTTTTTAAGTCTTTTAGACATATATTCATGGTTTTATTATCGATATCTACGAATTTGTACTTGTAATTCATCAATCTTAAGGATGTGAGTGTTGCTGTTGCTGTATGAGAAGGCACTAGAACCTCATGCCTTTGTTTTAGACCTATACACATCAAAGACATTATTAAAGAATCACTTCCACTATTATTTGAAACTACATATTTACAATTTAAATATTTTTTAAGACTATTTTCAAATTTGTTTACATTTTTTCCTAATATATAATCACCACTTAAAATAACTTTCTTTATTTCATTTAAATAAAGATTCAGATATTTTAGGTTTTTTAATTTTGGTGAAGAAAATGTAATCATTTTAAATAAAATAAATTCCTTCCTTTAATTTTACTTTTTGTGTCCAGCCAATTTTTTTCATTTCATCTGAATTTGTATACCTATTTTTTGGACCACTATTTATAGACATTTTATATTTAATTTTAGATTTTGAATTTATGTATTTACTCTTTAAAATTTTAAAAATTCTATTCAAAGTCAATTTTTCGCATGAACCTAAATTAAAAAAAATATTTTTATTAGGATGAACTAGTATTTGAATTATACCTGAAATAACATCATTTATATGCAACCAGCTTCTTATTGTTTTTCCATTTCCCCAGATTTCTATATTTTGATTATTTTTTATTTTTTTTTCCCAAAAATTTATTATCGTTTTTGAGTTTTTTCCATATATTGAAAAAAATCTACAAATTTTTAAGTTACTTTTTTTTAATGATTTTAATAAAATTTCTTCACCTAATAACTTTGAAAAACCATACAATCCATCTGAATTATAATTTAGAGAAATTTTTTTTTCATCAAAGGTCTTGATTTTAGTGTCATAAACTCCAGCTGTTGAGGCATAGAAAAAAGTTTTTACTTTGTTTTTTATAGCTAATTCAATTATATTTTTATCGATTAATATACCTGTAAGTATTTTACTTTCATCCTTCATTGATTTTCTATCTGCCTTTGGACCAGCAAGATGAATAATGATATCAAATTTTACTTTTGAAATTTTTTTAGGTATTTTTTTTGTTAAATCACATTTGATTAATTTAATATTACTATTAATAAATTTTAATTTTCTATTTGCATATAATGCAACAATATTTGAATTATATTTTGATAAGTTTTTGATTAGATTTTGGCCAACAAATCCACTTGCCCCAGTAATAAGAATTTTTTTTTTATCAAAAAAATTATTTATTTTAATTTTTGTTAATTTCACTTAAATTAATACCACGAGTATATTGTCTATCTTTGTATTCATGAGATTCTAAGATGCTTAAATTTAAAAATGCTCTTCCATTTATCTTATCTTTGTTTTTTTTTGTGTCTAACAAATACGTTGGCTCTACACCATGATACAAACCATTGTAAAATAAAATAATATCACCAGAATTTATTTCATGGTCAATAAAGATTTTTTCTTTTTTATTGTTTAATACATAAAATCCACCCTTATCATAATCCTGTTTTTTACATGTAACATAAACTCCACAAGTAATTCTTGTAACATTAACTGGGTCACAATGTAATGATATATGTCCTTCTTTATAGGGATAAAACATTAAATGTGCTCTCATAACAAATCTATCTTTTGGAGTATTAAAATAAATTTTTTTTGGATCGTACTTATTTAGCTTTGTAATTTGAAAAAAAGTTTTTTTAACTTTTTTTAACAATCCTGTTTCATCTTTATTCCAAGGAAAAAAATACCAAGAGATATCATTAGTAGAGTATTTGCCTGCCCCTTTTTGAACAGATCTGTAACATATATTACCAATGCCTTCGACCATTTTAGTATTTTTTACGAACTTTGGTTTTTTTTTTAGCTTGAGTAAAAGTTCTCTTAAACCCCTGGATTTAAAGTGATTCCTTATAATTACAATATTACCATTTATAACTTTTTTTCTAATGTAAGATAGTTTATCTCTCGAATAAAAATCTTCTTTTGAAATCTGAATTAATTTTTTAAAAAACATTTACTTCAATTTTAAACAATAGTTTTTACTTCCGTCTATTCTGAATTTTTTTTTAAAATTATCCATATTCAGGTAACCTACTTGATTCAATCGTACTGTATGTGAATAACTTTTACTTAAGATATCATATTTTTTCATAAAAACGTTTTCAAATTCTTTTATATTAATAAAACTATGCGGAGCTTCAAAATTATAATGTTTTTGCTTTGTAAAAAAAGTCTTAGTATTAGTTAAATAAAGATCTATAAATAATAAATATTGAATGTTTAAAGAACAAATTTTATTTAATGTTTCAATTGGATTTTTCAAATATTGAATCACAGATCCAAAGAATATAACATCATAATTTTTACCAATTTTATCAAATTTGTTTATATACTTTATTTTCGGATTAAAATTTAACTTATTTTTAAAATTATTTTTTCCAATTTCACAGATATCAACCAAATCAAAAATATCATAATTTATATTAATTAATTTTTTTTGACCCAAAACTTCCAGCAAATTTGCATAACCAACCCCCCAACCACCGCCAAAATCTAAAATTTTTAAATTTTTTTTATTAATCAATGAAATTAAAAAAATTAAATACTGAGAATGTTGTTTGTAGAATGGTGGGATTGGTTTATTTTTTTTAATACAATCCAATATTATAGATATAATTTTAAATTGCTTTTTTTTATATTCTTTAGAAAAATAAAAATTTGATTTTGTTTTTTTATAGCAATTTTCATAAGTATCAAATGTACCGCTATAAATGTATTTAAAGTTTCTTGTATTCATTTAAAAATTTATATATTTGAAAAATAAAATTAAGGTCATTAAGCAAGTATTTTTTACTTTTTTTATGATTATAAAAAATATCATAATTTTTTAAATTATAATACTTAATAAATCTATAAAATAATTTAAGAAATTTTTCTACGAAAGTATTTTTTATTTTTTTTCTTAAAAACAAATCTATTTTATTTTTTTTTTCAATTCTATATTTTAAGTCATTGGCTAAAAATTCAAAATAAATTTTTTTGAAATTTTGATAATTTTTATTTTTTGCTAATTTTTTTTTTTCTATGAAATTTAAAAAATAATAATTTTCAGCAGAAAAGTTTTTATTTAAAATTATTTTTTTTAAGTAATTTTCAGAAAATTTTTTACTGGCACTATAATTAATATTATCAAATTTTAAGTACTCTAAATGATTAAACCTTTTCGATTTTCCATTTAACAACGAGTATAAATAAATCACTAACTCTGTAATATATAAATTATGAAATTTTTTTTCTTTAAGAAAAAAAAATATTTTTTCTAAACTTCTTTTCCTGTGTAGCGAGTTATAATTACTGTTAACAAAACGCAATCCATGAAGAAATCTATCTATAGGATTTGTTTCTTGAATACTGTTATTGAAATCTGGCAATCTTATAAACAATTTACTTATTTCTTGATTATAAATAAAGTATTCTACGTTTATATTCATACCTGCTGAAGAACTAAAGTCTTTATTCTTTATTAAAAATTTTTCAGATTTAAAAATATTATGCTCAATGATAAAATCATCATCTTCAGCAAGATAAACAAAATCAGTTTTGATTTTTTTTATTGCTTGATAAAATTTATCAAACATACGACTATAATCTTGAGTATATTTAGCTTTAAAATATTTTAGATTTAACGATTTATAATCACCAAGATTAATGAATTTATTAAACTCTCCTGGCTTTCCGCCATCACAAATAAAAATATTTATCTTGAATTTTTTTTGTTTAGCATAATCTAACCATCTCTTTGTAAATTTATATCTATTATAAATAGTTAATAATATAGTAGATTGACTTGCCATGAATATTTTAAAAAAAGGACATCTATTTATAAATATTAAATAAAGTACTTCCTATAGCCCTTCATAAACTTAGGTTTTATATGTATCAAAAATTTAAGACCTCTATTTAATGAAATTTTTTCTTTATCACATATTTCTTTATAATGATTCCAAGCAAAGAGAATGCAAACTTTAGGTTTTATAATTCCAAACCGACTTTCATAACGTATGACAGGGATTTTTGTACCTGGCGTTAATTTATTTATTTTGGTTCTTGAGGTGTCAAAAATACCTTTAATTATTGAATTATCTAATCCACAATAGTTCAATATTGTAGTGCTTTTTGATGTAGCACCATAACCATACAAATCTATTTTTTTTGATAAATCTTTTATTTTTTTATTAAATTCATTTTTAGATTTTATACAATCATTTCTAAAATTTTTTAATTTATTATATCTATTTAAACCAATTTTTTTTTCCCATTTAATTAATTTTTTAACTTGAGAGGTATTTTTTCGAAATTTCTTTCTGGATAAATAATATCTCATCGATCCACCATGAGTCTTTTGATTTTCTGCATGAAATACTTCTAAATTAAAAAAACTAGCAATTTTGTTAATAGAATGTATAGAGAAAATATAAATGTGCTCATCATAGATTTGATCATAAGATGTTTTCTCTATAACATCCCCCAAATAAGGCTCTTCGATAACGAAAATTCCTTTTTCATCTAACATTTTTTCAGCAGTGCTAAATAATTTTTCAAGATTAGGTATATGGCAAAAAACATTAGCACCACAAATTACGTCAAATTTTTTATTTTTAAGAAATTTTAAATTAAGAATTTTATTATCAAAAAATTTATTTATAACATTAAGTTTCTTTTTTTGTGCAATTAAAAAAACATTTTTTGAAGGCTCTACTCCTAAATGATCTTGTGTCTTAAAATTTTCCAATAAAATACCATCATTGCATCCAACTTCTAAAACAGAAAAATTTTTTTTATTTATTATTTTTTTAATTGTATTTGCATATTTTCTAAAATGTTTTTTCATTGAATTCGATGTAGATGATAAAAATGCATAATTTTTATTAAACATTTTTTTTGGAGATGGATTCTTGTATAATTGTACTAAATCAAGATGTTTATTATATCCTAATTTCATCTCATATTTATATTCTTTATTTCTTTTTAATTTTGTGGGATTAACGAAACCATTTCCTAATGGCATCTCTCCAAAGTTAATTAGTAACTTTAGATTTTTTTTAGAAATATATTTTTTAAAATTTTGTTTCATTAAATTTTGGTAAATTATTATCTTTTTTTGAAATAATAGGTTTTTTAATTTTAAGTTTTTTTTGAATATTTTTATATTTCCAATGGAAACCACTGTCAAATTGACTCAAATATCTTTGAGATTGATGATAAATTAAGATATTTTCTCTGTTTAAAGAGTAAAATCCATGTGCAAACCCTTTTGGCATATAAATCACCTTTTTATTCACGTCAGAAAGATTAAACATTTCATATTTCCCAAATGTCTTTGAGTTTTTTCTCATGTCTACCACAATATCAATAATTTTCCCTTTCATTACATAAACAATTTGATCTATAGGTTTAATTTTTTGAAAATGAAATCCTCTAATCACATTTTTTTTAGAATAAGATAATGAAGTTTGTAAATTATTAAAATTAATATTTAATTTTTTTTTTAACTCATTTTTATTAAAAATTTCCTGAAAAGAACCTCTGTCATCATAATAGCTTTCGAGACTAAAAACCTTTAAACCTTTAATTTTTGTTTTGTAAATTTTTTTAATCAAAGTATGTTAATATTGTTATGAAAGAAGATATTTATACCAAGTATTTTGAAAAAAGAAATAATTCTTTAAAAGATCTTGACCAGGATAATAATTCAAGAAGAGTTTTTGAAACATTTAATTCAGCTTTAGAATACTTTAATCTTAATGTAATTAATAAAAGTGATAATTTAGTAGATATAGGTTGTGGAGACAGATCATTTATAAATTTTTTAAAAAAGATTGGAATTAATTCAAATGGATATGATGTCAATGATGGAATCAATTTTGAAAATGATAAATTTCCCGACATTGATAATTCTGTTGATCACATTGTGACTAATTCTGTAATTGAACATATTTACAATCCAAATAATTTTCTTAATGAAATAAAAAGAATTTTAAAGAAAAATGGAAATTTAATTATAGTAACTCCAAATTTTAGATTTTCATTTAAGGAATTTTATGATGATCCAACTCACGTAAAACCTTATACAGAAGAAAGTTTAAGAAAAATTTTAGAAATGTATGAATTTAATAATATAAAAGTTTTACCTTGGTTTGTAAAAAAACCACAAATTTACTGGAAAATTCCAAAAAACTTTTTTTTAGGAAGTCTTATACCTTTTAGGGGTGATGCCTCTAAATTAATTCCAGAATTTCTTAAAGGGCAAACAAAATCGTTATTAGCAATATGCAAAAAGTAAAAAATAAAAAAATAAAATTTTTACTTCTTTTCCCTTTGGATATTTGTCTAACTTTTATTGGTATTATATTTTTTAAATTTTTTAATTATATAAATAATTTTTTTTATCAATCAATGGTAAGACTTTTCTGTGTCACCGGGGGCAAATCAAATTACTTTATTAATGTTCTTACATCAGAAAAAGGTATTATAAAAAACGATAATGATAAAATTGATGAAAATAAGATTGAAAAAATTTCAAAAGAAATCGAAAAAAAAGGTTATTTTGTTTATGAAAATTTTTTATCTGATGAAATTTGTGAAAAAATATTAAATTTTTGTTTAAATCAAAAACTTGAGATTAGACCATCTGACAAAGAAAATTGGAATAATTTAAGAAAGCCAGTTTATTTCAATGAAATTAATCCACAAGCTGTACTTTATGAGACTCCAAAGAATAATCTTTTATCAGAAAAAAATATATCTAATTTAATTTTTAACTATGAAATAATTTCCATTTGTAATAAATATTTAAATTGTAAACCTATTTTTGATCATGCGAGCTTGAGTATAAGTACATCTTATTCAAAAAATCCTGATGATAAAGCAGCTCAAAGATTTCATTTTGATTTAGATAGACCTAAATGGCTAAAATTTTTAATATATATAAATGATGTAAATTCAAATAACGGTCCACATGTATTTGTAGAGGGAACACACAAAGATAATGGAATAGATAAATCAATATTATCAATGGGATACAATAGGTTAGAAGATGAAGTTGTAAATAAAATTTATAATAATAACGTTAAAAAATTTAACAATAGAAGAGGAACTCTTATCATAGAGGATACAAGAGGTTTACACAAAGGAGATGTAGTCAAAAGTGGATATAGATGTTTGTTAAATATACAATTTAATAGCTCCAATTATGGTACAAAAATTAATAATCAAATAATACCAGAAGAAAATATAAAAAAGAATTTTTTCTATAAAAATAAGTATACTTATCAGAATCTTAAGTTGAGAGATAATTATGGATTATAATAATTTTGAAAAAATAATGCAAAGTCTTAAAATAGAAAGAAATGACTTAGTTATGTTGCATACAGATTTATCTAACTTTTCCAAAGGAAGTCTAGGCAATAAATGTAATCTATTTAATAAGTATCTCACAAAGTATTTTAAAGACACAGGCACTATTTTGGTTCCAGCGTTTAGTTATTCATTCTGTAAAAATGGATATTTTGATAGTATTAAAACTAAAAGTGAAGTTGGAATATTTGACGAATATTTTAGATTGCAAAAAAATGTTATTAGATCAAATCACCCTATATTTTCATTTTCGTGTTATGGAAAACTTAAAAACGATTTTGTAAATAACACTAGCAATTCTGCTACAGGGTATGGTTCTGTATTTGAAAAATTTTTTTCAATGAAAGGTAAAATATTGTTTTTTGGTGCTAGATTTGTAACTTCTTGTACTTTTTTACATTTTATTGAACAAACCAACAGAATTTCTTACAGGTATTCAAAAATATTTAAAGGTGATGTTAAATTAAATAATATTTTAATTAAAATGAAAGAGTATGAATTTTTTGTTCGAGCCACAGAAAGGTTAAAGTTTTTTGAATATAAAGAAAAAACAAAAATTGAAAATGACTTATTTAAAAAAGGTATTTTAAAAAATAAAAAAAAAAACAATATTAATATTAGTGTTTGTGATAGCCATGATCTTTATTATTTTGTAAAAAATAAATTAAAATTTAATAAATATTATATTTTAGATAAGCCACCTAAAATTATTTAACTTTTTTTAATATTTTTATCAAATCTGATATACTTGAAATCGCTATACTTTGCTCAAAAGAAATTTTTACTTTAAATTTCTTTTCAATTTCTAAAATAAAATTTACATGATTAATTGAGTCCCAATTTGAGACACTATCAATATTTGAATTTAAATTAATGCCTTTATCTTTAAAGGTTGTTTTTGCAATTTTTAAAATTGAGTTTTTGTCAAGTTTCATTTAGTTATTTTTGTAGTAAACTATATTGAATTTTACCTGTGGGAGATCTAGGTATTTTTTTCAAAACTTTGAAAAAACTTGGAACTTTAAAATCACCAAGATTTTTCCTGCAGTAATTTTCAATAATATTTAATTTAAATTTTTTTTTCGGAACAATATAAGTTATTGGAACCTCGCCGTGAAATACATCCTCAATTGAAGTCGTAAAAGTATCCTTAACTAATTTTGAATTTAAAACAGTCTCATCAATTTCTTTTGCTGAAATATTTATACCTGATTTGATTATAATATTTTTTTTTCTTTCGATAAAATACAAGTAGCCTTTTCTATCTTCTGTAAATATATCGCCAGTTTTAAAATATGATCCCTTTTTCAAATTATTAATTTTTTTTCCATAATAACCACTAAATATTGATTTTGTTTTTACAGATAATTCTCCAGGCTCTCCATTTTTACAAATTTTATTTTTATCGTCTGTTAGTTTATATTTAATCCCAGGCAATATATTTCCAACAGAGTTTAATATAAATTCCTTATCTTCATAATTTGTCATCGTAAGCGCACAGGTTTCTGATAATCCATAAATATTTATTATTGGAATATTAAAAATATTTCTAAATTTATCTGCAACATCCTTTGATAGATATGAAGAACCAGTTGCAACAAATTTAAGACTTTTAATTTTATTGTGAATATCTGAATTATTAGAATATATAGATGTTAACATTGATAGAATAGATGGAACAGTTTGAATAAAAGTTATTTTATGCCTAGCAATAATATCCAAAATTGTACCTTTAATAGTCCAAAAATTTTTATATAAAAAAACTGATCTTTGATTAAAAGCACAAAATTTCAAAGTAGATCTTAAGGAAGAAGTGTGCGCAAGTGGTAGTATGCAGAGATGATTGTTTCCTGACTTCATGAGAGTAGAGCGAAGTTGCATTTTTTGAGAATTATATATCGCTCGATGTGACATTTGAATAAGCTTTGATTTTCCAGTGCTACCTGATGAATAATATAAAACAGCTATATTTTCCCTATTAATTTTTTTTATTTTAATATTTTTTTTAAGTTTATTAATCTCATTTAGAAAAGAGATTTCGTTATTAATTACGTAAACTTTATTTTTAAAAAATTTATTGTTTTTTATAAAATTAAAATTTTTAGAACAAAATATAAACTTTGGTTTTATTTGATTTAAATTATTAAAAACATCTTTTTTGGATAAATAAACTGGTGACGGATTAACTACCAATCCATAACGCATTGACGCAAAGTAAAGTATTACAAATTCTACTGAATTTTCTACAAATAAAGTTATTCGATCATTTTGCTTTAATTTTAATTTATTAAAAAGATTACAGGTTTTGATTATTAATGAAAAAATTTTTTTATACGAATACTTTTTATTATTATAATAAATAAAAGTTTTATTAGACTTTTGATTTTTCGAATTTTTTTCTAAAACTTTAATTATATTCATTTATAAATTTTTTTTTTATAATTTTAATGTGTCTTTTCAATCTTTTAAAATCTGAATTATGATTAATACCGTGAAAATGGAATACCTTTGATTTTGGTTCATAAACTATTTTATTTCCATTTTCTTGAATTTTATTTGCCCAATCAAGGTCTTCAAGACCATTTATTGTTTCATTAAACTTGAATTTTTTCCATAAATTTTTTCTAATAAAAGAGCTAGCATTATTAAAGTAAGCGTCTTTTTTTTGATAAACTGTTTCAGATCTAAAGACTTGAAATAAATCCCTATAATCATTATTTTTTGAGGTATCTGTGGGTAATTGTCTAGAATAAACAGCTCCTATTTCAGGATCTTGAAAATGCTTAAAAGCATTATAAATCCAATAATTATCAAATGGAACACAATGGGCAGATAATATAGATATTATTTCCGATTTAGATTTTTTAATTCCAATATTTATTGCTTTTGAAAAATTAAATTTAGTAGATTTTGGATAATCAAAAACTTTACATTTATATTGTTTAGCTATTTTTACTGTATTATCTAATGATCCATTATCTATCAGTATTATTTCTATTTTTTTCTCAAAATTTTGACTCCTTAATGCAATTAAGCATTTCTCTAAATACTTTTCCTCATTCTTTGTTCTAATTATGATTGATATCATTATAGTTTAAAAAAATGAGAATAATTGAGTTTCTCATTAACTTTCATTTTTTTTAAAATTTTTTTTACTGAAATTTTTTTTAATTCTAAGAATGAAATACCATTAAAGTCTAAAACCTCATTAAAATTATTTTTATTTATTAAACTATTTTTACTTAAATTTTTTTTTGCAATAAGAACTTTATTCTGGTTTTTTAAGTAAGAAATGTTTTCCACTATTTCTTTTTTTCCTGATAATAAACTTTTATTAACAGCTTCTGTAACTTTGACTGAAACAAAACTACTTTTAAATGTTGGTCTATTTTGTAAATATATTTTTTTTTTATTAATATGCATAAAAACATCGTTTATAAAATTCTTGTAGATATCTATTCCATAACCCTTATAAAAAAAATCTTTATCTACTTCATATTTTCCAGAAAAATAAGGATTAGGATTTTCAAATCTATCATCAGAATAAATCGAAATACCCCTATTAGTTTGATCACTTTTAAATTTAGACTTTGTTCCATATAAAGTAATTCTTTGATCTGAGAATGCATTTGAATTTTTAGGATCTATCCAATTTATATTAAATATAGTTTTAAATATTTTGCCTTTACTATTTTTCCAATCTACAATCGCATGGACAGAGTCAAATATTCCTTTTTTTTTTGAAAATAAATAATTCTTAACTCCTGTTGCATAAACTGAAATTGGCTGAAAACCTGTTAAAAAATAAATTAAATCTACGTAATGAACACCAAGATATTGAAAGATATTTGTATCTTGAGACCATTTTTTAAATAATTTTAAAGGTATCTCTCTTGGCTGACTATATTCAATTGTTGAATAAATTAAATCTCCAAAAGAATTTCTATTTATTAAAGTTTTTAAATAAAGATTGGCTTCATCTAATCTTTTATGAAAATCTACTTGAGTAATTAGTTTTCTCTTTTCTGCGATTTCAATTAATTCTTGAGCCTGACTTGAGAAAGTAACAAATGGTTTAACAGTAATTACGTGAATATTATTGCTTAATAAAACTTTTATATATCTATAATGTAGATGATCAGGAACACAGACTATTGCACAATCAAATTTTTTAGTACCTAAAATATTTGATAATTTATCTAAGTTTAAATATTTTATATTAAGTTTTTTTTTATTATTTTGCTGTATTTCTGAAATTTTCTTTTTTGTTTTTTCTAGTCCAGATTTTGAATTTCCTAATAAATAAAAACTATTTATTTTTTCTAAAATACCTTCAGATATCAAACTTGGAATAATTGTTCCGTCTGTTTTTGTTCCCCTACCACAAACATACATGCCCCCACCAAGAATTAGTAAATTTATTTTCTTCATTTTTTTTTAATATAACTTTGGTACCAATCTAACAATTTTTTTAAACCCATTTTAGTAGTTGTTTTAAATTTATAATTATAATCAATCTGAAATTTTGAACTATCTGAAAATGTTAATTTCATATCAGCTTTTCTTTTTTTTTCATATTTGATTTTGCCTTTTTTATTAAGAAGTTTTTCAATTTGATGTAAAAAAAATTTAATGGAAATTGGTTTACCTAAACCAAGATTGTAAACTTCGTACTTTGGTAATTTTTTTGTTTTTTTAAACTTTTTTAATATTTGATAGATTGCTTTAACAATATCATCAATATAAGTAAAATCTCTTATACCTTTTCCACCATCATACAACGTTATTTCTGAATTATTAATTAATTTATTCATAAAAATATTTGGACTCATGTCTGGTCTTCCCCATGGGCCGTAAACTGTAAAGAATCTTAATCCAATAAAGTTCATTGAAAAAAGATTTGAGTAAACATAACTTATGTATTCATCGGTAATTTTAGTTGCCGAATATACTGTTAAAGGTGTGTCGGTCTTTTGAGTTTCTTTAAATGGAGCTTTATTCTGTTTTCCATAAACAGAGCTTGAAGAAGCATAAATAAAATTAGAAATTTTTCTTTTTTTACAAATTTCAAGTAAATTTAAATAAGCAATTATATTGTTGTTAATATAAGCAAAAGGATTTTCAATTGAATAAACTACGCCAGGTTGAGCTGCAAGATGTATAATCATATCAAATCTATTCTTAGAAATATATTTATCCAAATTTTTTTTATCTAATAAATCAACCTGATTAAAAAAAAAAAATTTATTTTTTATCCACTTTAATCTTTCTAATTTTAACTTTTTGTCATAATAGTCTGAAATATTATCAATTCCATAAACAGTAATTTTTTTTTGACATAGTAATCTAGCTAAATGTGATCCAATAAAACCAGCTGCACCTGTGATCAAAATTTTCATTTATTTAAAATATTTGTAAATTTACTATATAAAGCTGTTTTTCTACTTTCTTTAGCAAGAAAAAGAAGCTTTTTAGTTTCTTTAAGTATAAACTTAATATCTTTAGAATTTTCATTTTTAGATTTATTTTTATTTTTCATAGAGTTTAATTTTACAGTTATCGGTGAAGATAATTTTTTTTTAATTGTGAATAAAAATTTTTTTAACTCTTTATTATTACGTAATTCATCAATATTGTATAATTTGAATTTTATCACACTAGGTAAACCAAATAATAATGTAATTTTATCTATAAGTTTTAAGAATCTCATAAAGTAATAATTTTTTGGCATAAATTTTTTAAGCTCTATTGTTGATTTATTAAACATAATTGACTTAAATCTGTAAAAAGACTCAATTCTTTTTACCGACCAATTATCTTTAGTGAGTATTCTAAATATTTTTATGAAATATTTATTTTTATTATTTTCATAATAATCAATATTAGATGGATAGTTCATAAAACTTTTTGATATCGAAATAGTTGGTATGCCTAACATTCCCAAATCCTCACCAGCAGATGACCAGGCATTAAGTAACAATGAAGTTTCCATCCCTAAATTATGAATTGAAATTTTATCTTTTGGATAATTGACACACATATTTGAAGGTAAATTTGAAAAAATTTTTTTTAATTTTCTTAAATAAATACTATCATTTGTTTTAAGAAATTCCCTAGGATGAGGTCTAAAAATAATAAAATATTCATTTTTATTTTTAAAATTTTTTATTATATTTTCTACCCATTCAATTTGATCTTTAAAAATCCCTCCAAGTGATTTTTTTGTATATAGCAAGTATGCGCTTAAAACTTCATCATAGCTACTCATTGAAACTAAAATAATTTTTTGATTTTTTTTGATTTTAAAATAATCTCTAACATCTGTGTAATTATCCTTTATAGAATGTGAGAAAGTGTGAGATGTTGATGAAAAAAATAGTGTTTTCAAATGATTTATAACACTAATAGCTTCACTTTTATTAAAAGGATATTTTTTTAATTTAATCCAATTTTTTTTAATCTCAAATATTGCATCGAAATAACTCTCTTTAAAAACATGAATATTTGTTAATCTTTCGCTATTATTAGTTGACCCAGTTATTAAATATGGAACTGCTTTTCTTAGTTTAAAAAATTTTAAAAACAAGTTATTTATAGCATAGCTGCCATTATATGTAACAACTGCATCAGGTGTAAAATTTTTACTTATTTTCTCAAAGGCCCAAATTGTATTTATGCAATTTTCTAAATTATTTTTTAATTTATAGAATTCAAAATTATTTAAATTTAAATTATTTTTTTTAAACTCTAAAATTATTTCAAACATTGCAATTTTACCCACAGGTAGATTTTTATATTTATAATTTAAAATATTTTTTTTATTTATTTTTCTTAATATTTCTTTAGTTTTGCTTTTATCTTTTTCTGTTATTAATTTATTTAAATCATAATTTTTTATATCAAGTTTTTCTTTCAAAAATTTGTTATTAGAAATACATCTTTTACAAATCATTTTTGATTTATGAAAATTTTTATCTAAATTAGTATGATGGGCATTAATAGCATTGCAATTTTTTTCTAATATATTGCTGCAACTTATAGTTTTTAGGTTATATTTTTTTGTTGAAATGTATTTTTGAATTATAAATTCTTGATATCTCCAATCCCAAACTGCAGCGTAAGGACTAAACCATAATATTTTCATAAAATAAATTTTTAAATGTATATTTAAATATCAATACTATGTATATAGTTTTGATAAAATATGAATTCTTTAGTGTCAAAAAAAATTGGTCTATTAGCGTTTGATTTAATGAAAAGGCTATTCAATTTAAACAGAAGCTTAACGGGAGAAGGTAATAGAGAAACCCTTAAATTAATTAAAAAAAAATTAGGAAAACTTAAGATACTTGAGTTCAAATGTGGTAAAAAAGTTTTTGATTGGGTTATACCACCAGAATGGAATGTAAAAAATGCTTATGTATTAGATCAAAATAAAAAAAAAATTATAGATTTTAAAAAAAATAATTTGCACCTAGTTGGATATTCCAAAGCAGTTAATAAAAAAATTTCTTTAGAGAAATTAAAGAATCATTTATACACCTACAAAAATCAACCGAATGCAATTCCTTATGTTACTTCTTATTACAATAGAACTTGGGGATTTTGTTTACCATTTAATCAATTAAAAAAATTAAAAAAAGGAGAGTACACTGTAAAAATAGATAGTAATTTTAATCATAACGGAAGTCTTACAATTGGAGAATATAAAATCAAAGGTAAATCAAATAAGGAAATTCTTATTTCAACGAATATTTGCCATCCATCAATGGCAAACAATGAATTATCAGGTCCAGTAATTGCAACATTTTTAATTAACTATTTTTCTAAAAAAAAAAATTATTATTCGATGAGATTTCTTTTTCTTCCTGAAACTATTGGTCCAATTACTTATCTTTCAAAATATTTAAAAACTATTAAAAAAAATTTTTTAGCAGGCTATCATTTAACATGCATAGGTGACGGGGGAGATTTTTCTCTCATAGAAGCAAAAGAAAAATATAGTTATTCAACAAAAATTGCAAAAATGATTTTAAAAAACTACTCAAATAAAAAAGTTTATTCATTCCTTGAAAGAGGAAGTGACGAAAGACAATATAATAATCCAGGAATTAATTTGTCAGTAGCTACATTAATGAGGACAAAATTTGGATTATATAAAGAATATCATTCTAGTCTTGATAATCTTAGTTTCATAAAACCAGAAAACTTGCAAGATTCTTATGAATATGTTCTAAAAATTTTGAAATTAGCTCAAAATGACTTTAAGATCTATTCAACTGTGAAAGGTGAGCCATTTTTATCAAAAAGAAATCTTTATAGAAAATTTGGAGTTAGAAAAGATTTAGATAAAGAAGAGTCAAAATTATTTAATTTAATGTCTTATGCTGATGGAAGTAGTTTAAGTACAATTTCTGAAAAAATAGATGTGGATCCAATTGACTTAATTGAGACGGTAGAATTGCTAAAAAAACATAAACTTGTATCTACGTCTTATTAATTAATAAAATGATTAGAAAAAGAAAATTAGGTTGTATAATTTTTGCTAGATACAACTCTAGAAGATTAAGGGGTAAAGTATTAAAAAACATTTGCAATAAACCTTTATTGGAAATAATTTATTTGAGACTAACTAAAGTATTTTCAAAAAATAATATAGTTGTTGCAACAACAAAAGATAAGGATGATAAAAATATTATTCAATTTTGTAAAAAAAACAAAATAAATTATTTTTGTGGAAGTAAAAATAACTTAATCAAAAGATCAATAGAATGTAGCAAAAAAAATAATTTTTATGGATTTGCACGTATTTGTGGTGATAGGCCTTTTTTAGACTACAGTCTGCTAAAGAAAATGGTAAAAAAGTTTAATGAAAATAGTTTTGATTTAGTTACAAATTGCTACCCAAAAACATATCCATCAGGATTTACAAATGAAATAATTACCGTTAAAGCATTAGAAAAAACTCAAAAATTTAAACTTTTGAAATCTGAAAAAGAACACATGTTAAACTTCATATATAAAGATTCTGAAAAATTTAGAATTTTCAACTTTAAATCTAAATTAAATAAAAAAATTATTCAAAAAAATTTCTCAATAAATAATTATAAAGATTTAAGTTTTGCTAGAAAAATTTATAAGAATTATAATAACAATTATTTTATTAACTCTAATAAAATTTTAAAAAGTTTTAATATTTAAATATGATTACTTTAGGGATACATGATGGACATAATTGTGGGGCATGTATATTTGATGATGGAAAATTAATTTTTTCTATTTCTGAAGAAAGAATAACAAGAAGAAAAAATGAATACGGTTATCCAATAAATTCTATAAAAAAATGTTTACAACAAGCTAAGATAAAATCGAGCGATATAAATCATGTTGCGGTTTCAACCAAATATCTACCTCCTAAATATTTTTTAGTAAAAAGAAATACAAGTTTTAAAATAATCGACTATATTAAAGAACAAAATGATTACTGGTATCCAAAAATCTATTTAAAAAAAAATGTCAAATATTTAAAAGTATTTAAGAATAAAATTATTAACAAATCTAAACTTTTTTATAATTTTAATAATTTAAAAAATGAAGATGATTTAGTTGGAATGCAAAATTCTAGACGTAATCTTATTTCTGATCACTTAAATATTAAAAGAGATAATATTTTTTTTTATGACCATCATGAATGTCATGCATATTATGGTTTTTATGGGAAGAATGGAAGTAAAGATAAAAATCCCAATGCAGTCGTAGTGCTTGATGGGGGTGGTGATGGTTCAAACGCAAGTATTTGGAAATCAGAAAATAGAAATTTGAAACTGATTTACAAAACAAATGAGGGAAACATTGGAAGAATGTATAGGTATGCGACTTTAATGTTAGGAATGAAACCAACCGAACATGAATTTAAAGTCATGGGGCTCGCAGGATACAGTCTAAAAACTGATTATTATGAAAATGCAATTAACATATATAAAAATACTCTAAATGTTAATGGATTAAAATTTTATTATAAACATAAGCCATTAGATAATTTTTTTTATTTTAAAAACAAATTGCTAAATGAAAGATTTGATACAATAAGTTATGCAATACAATATAACACTGAAAGATTATTGTTTCAGTGGTTTAATAATATAAGTAGCAAACTTAAAACAAAAAATTTTATATTTTCTGGAGGAGTTGCTCAAAATATTAAAGCTACAAAAAAAATACTTGAGTCAAAAAAAATAGATACCATTTATATTCCTCCAGGACCAGGTGATGAATCTTTGCCGATAGGTGCTGTTTATAATCATTTGTCTAAAATTGGCTATAAATCAGATATTACTACAATGGAAAATCCATATGTCAGTTCAAGCTATAGTAATAAGGATATTTATTTTTTAAAAAAACAAAAAAAATTATCAGTAAAAAAAGTAAAGCCTAAAGATGTTGCAAAAATATTGATTACAGGAGAACCTGTTGGAAGATTTTCTTTAAATAAAGGTGAATTTGGACCCAGGGCTCTTGGTAACAGATCAATTTTAGCAGACCCAAGAAAACAAGATATTTTAAATACAATTAATAAAAAAATAAAAGTTAGAGATTTTTGGATGCCATTTGCGCCTAGTATAATTAGTGAAGATGCAAATAAATTTTTACATATTATTAAAAAACACAAATCCACTTATATGACTATATCATTTGACTCTAAAGAGTATGGAAGAATTAATATACCTGCTGCAGTACACCCTTTTGACAAAACAGCAAGACCTCAGATTGTTTATAAAAATATAAATAAAGAATATTATATACTTATAAAAGAATTCAAAAAACTATCTAAAGTTGGTGCTTTGTTAAATACATCATTTAATCTACATGGTGAGCCAATTATTGAAAGTCCTCGTGATGCTTTGAGAACATTTAAAAAAAGTGGTTTAAAATATTTATATATTGGAGATTATTTAATAAAAAAACTAAGCTAAAGAAATTTTATCAGAAGAGTAAAAATTTTTATATACACCTCTACAATCAATTATTTTTTTTGAATTAGATCTAATCAAGTTATAATTCACTTTATCATGATCTGTAACTATTATTACTAAATCAAATTTTTTAATATTTTTTTTATTAAGATCAATACTTTTTATACTGCGCTTGAAGTTTCTTCCTTTATTAATTTTATCAATATAAGGGTCGTGATAAGAAACATTTATTTTTAATTTTTTTAACTCATTTATAATTTTAAGTGAGGGCGATTCCCTATCATCATTAGTATTTTTTTTATAAGCAACACCAATGATTAAAGCTTTACTATTTGTTTTTTTTAAATTTTTTTTAATTTTTATAATTATTTGATTTGTAATTTTAGTATTAATTTCTCCGGCAGTTTTAATAAGTTTTGGCTCATATCCATTTTTTTTTGAGAGCCAAGATAAATAGAATGGATCTATAGGAATACAATGTCCTCCTAAACCTGGCCCAGGATAAAATTTTTGGAAGCCAAAATTTTTGGTTCCAGCAGCGTCAATAACCTCATAAATATTTATACCTAATTTGTTAGATATAATTTTCATTTCATTAACTAATCCAATATTTATTGCTCGATAAATATTTTCATGCAGCTTGGAAAGCTCCGCAACTTTTATACTAGACACCGTAACAACTTTTTTTACAATATGGCTATATAATTCTACAGATAACCTTTTGCAGTTTTCAGTAAAACCACCTACGATTTTAGGAGTTTTTTTGTAATTGAAATTTACATCCCCTGGGTTTTCTCTCTCAGGAGAATAAGCAGCAAAAAAATCTTTTCCTATTAAATTAAAATTGCCAAATATTTTGGTTAAAAATTCCTCTGTTGCACCAGGATAAACAGTACTTTCCAAGACAAGCAAAGTCTCTTTATTAATGTTTTTTCTTATTCTTTTTGCACAATTAAATACATATTTCATTTCAGGTGTTTTGTTTTTTTTCAAGGGTGTGGGTAAACAAACTAAAATAACTTGCGCTTTTTTTAATATTGAATATGACGTACTTAAATTATTTTTAAATCTTTTAAAATATTTTAACTCTATATCTTTTATTCCTGAAATATATGAATTTGAGTTTCTTAAACTATTTATTTTCCTTAAATCTTCATCAATACCAAAAACATTAAGCCCTTTATTAATAAATCTTAACGCTATTGGCAAACCAACATATCCTAAACCAATTATGCAGATATTTACTTTTTTTGATTTTATTTTTTTGCGTAAAGATTTATACATCGTAGTACTATGTATTTTAATTCTAAAAATAATCCACTTTTATTTATAGCAGAAGTCGGATCTAATCATGAAGGGTCATTTGCTGAGGCAAAAAAAATTATTAAAGAAGCATGCAAAAGTGAAGCTGATATTGTTAAAATTCAAACTTACACTGCAGAGAACATGGTTTCTAACAAAAAAGATTTAGAGAGATACAAACATTTTAAAAAACTTCAACTTAATATAGATGAATATATAGAGATTGCAAAAATATGTAAAAAATATAAAAAAAAATTTAGTGCTTCAATTTGGGATCGCGATCAAATAGAACCATTAAATAAATTTATTGATATATACAAAATAGGCTCTGGAGATATTTTAAATTTTGAAATAATTAAAAAAATTCTTCATACAAGGAAACCTTTAATTGTCTCAACTGGTCTGTCAAGAATTAGTGAAATCAAAAAATTAATTCAATTTATTAAAAAAAATAGTCCCAATTATTTAAAAAATAAAAAACTAGCATTGTTACATTGCAATACTGCATATCCAACACCTTCAGATGATGTTAATCTTTTAGAAATAAATAAGATAAAAAGTATTTTTAAATTACCAACAGGTTATTCAGATCATACAATTGGGAATACCTCAATTATAGCCGCATACATGATGGGAGCCCAAATAGTTGAGAAACATTTCTCTATTAATCCAAAAAAAAGTACTTTTAGAGATCATCAAATCTCTTTGAATAAATTAGAAGTGAATAATTATTTAAACAAAATTAAAAATATAAGTAAAATGATTTCTTTCAAAAATAATAAGAAAACAAACAGTGAGATAAAGCAAAAAAGTGAAAAATCTTTTCGTAGATCAATTTATGCTAAAACAATTATTCAAAAAGGGGAAAAATTTAATTTAAATAATATAATTAGTCTTAGACCAAAAAGTTACTTATGTTCTAGTAAATTTTTTGAAATAATAAATAAAAAATCTAATAGAAAATATAATAAAGGAGATCCGATTAGGAATGACTAATCAAGTAATTATCACAGTATATATAACAAACAAAAATTATGGAAAATACTTAAATAAGTCTATCCAAAGTGTAACAAATCAGTCTTTCAAAAATTACGAAATAATTATTATTGATGATGCCTCATCTGATAATTCTAAAAAAATAATTCAAAAATATGAAAATCATAAAAAAATAAGAGTAATATACAACAAAAAATCGCTTGGATTAATTAAATGTTCAAATATTGCAATAAAAGCTGCTAGAGGTGAATTTGTTATTAGATTAGATGCTGATGATTTTTTTAACAGAAACGCTCTACTTGTAATGCATAATGAAATAAAAAATGATAAAAAAATTGCACTTGTATATCCTGACTATTATTTAACTGATGAAAAAGGAAAAATCATTTCTGAAGAAAAGCAAATAAACTCTAACTATCAAAAAAATAAAAATCAACCACCACTTGGTGCATGTTGCCTGATAAGAAAAGATGTCATGTTTTCAGTAAATTTTTATGATGAAAAATTTAATAGACAGGATGGATATGATTTATGGTACAAAATTTATAATAAATTTAAAGTAAAAAATATAAATTTGCCTTTATTTTTTTATAGAAGGCATGCCAATAATTTAACAAAATCTAAAATTAATTTATATAAAACTAGAACAAAAATTTTATCCAAATTTTCTAATATTAAAAATAGTAAAAAAAATATGGAAATAGCATGTGTAATACCCGTAAGAGGTAAATCAATTTTTAAAGGATGTTTATCATTTGAGAAAATTAAAAATAAACCCCTAATTTTTTATACCTTTGATAATATATTACAAAGTAAGTATATAAATAAAATTATTTTTGTTTCTTCAGATAAAAATCTTCATATTAATTTAAAAAAAAAATATAAAAATAAAATAGAATATTATAAAAGAGAAAAAAAACTTTCACATGAAAATGTTGATTTTAAATTAGGTATTAATAAAGCAATTCAAAAGTTTTATCCCAAAAAAAAACCTGATATAGTTGTTATAGCAACTATAGAAACTCCATTCAGAGACTCAATATACATAGAACAGGCCATTGACAATATGATTCTGCATAACTATGAACTTGTGATAGGGGTTAAACCAGATATTGAGAACAATTATTACAAATTTTCCAAAAATGGACTTTCTTTAATAAGCAATAATAATAAATCAAGTTTAAAATTTGAAAAGGATTTAATTTTAAAAGAGTGTGGAGGTATTAATGTATATGATTATAAAATATTAGAAAAAAAAAAAATTAATCAAAAGTTAAAAATTGGGCATGTAGTTTTAGATAAAAAGTCTTCAATAAATATTTTCTCTGTAGATGATATAAAAATGGCTGAAGGACTTATGTAATGAATATTTGTATTACTGGATGTTGTGGATTTATTGGATTTCATTTAAGTGAATTTTTAATTAAAAAGAAAATTAATATTTTTGGTTTGGATACTATTAATAATTACTACGATGTTAATTTAAAAAAAAGTCGACTTAAAAAATTAAATAAATATAGCAATTTTCTTTTTGAAAAAATTGATATTTCAAATTACAAGAAATTAGATAATTTTTTAAAAGATAAAAAAATTGATGTTTTAATAAATCTTGCTGCATATGCGGGAGTTCAATATTCGTTAAATAATCCCTATAAATATTTTTATGCCAATGAGCTTGGATTTTTAAATATTTGTGAGATATCAAAAAAAAGAAAAATTAAAAAAATTATATTTGCTTCCTCATCATCTGTAATTGGTGATAATAAAAAAATTCCATTCGTAGAAAATGATAGAACTGATAAACCTATATCATTATATGGTGCAACTAAAAAAAATAACGAAATCTTAGCTTATTATTATTCTAAATTTTTTAATATAAATTTTATAGGCTTAAGATTTTTTACAGTTTATGGTCCTTATGGGAGGCCTGATTTATCAATATTTAAATTTTGCGATAGAATTTTAAGAAAAAAAAAAATTATTCTTAATAATTTTGGAAACCATTATAGAGACTTCACATACATTGATGATGTTATCTATTCAATTTGGAAAATTATTAAACTGAAAAAAATTAATAAAGATTCAAAATTAAACAAAAATTTTAATATTTTTAATATAGGTGGCGGAAAAAATGTAAAAATTACACGTTTAGTAAAATTAATAGAAGAATATACTAATACAAAAGCAAAAATCAAACTTGGTCCATTTTTAAAAGGTGATATTCACAGTTCTAAAGCTAGTACCACAAAAATAAAAAAATATATAAATTATGTACCAAAAACCAGAATTGAAGATGGTTTAAAAAAATTTATATTTTGGTTTAGAGATTATTATAAAATTTAAATCAAAATTTTTATAATTTATTTTTCTATGATCACAAATTGATGTGGTAGTATTAATAAGTCTGAAACTTGCATTCCATCGATTATTTTTGTTTTATTAAGTTTTTTTTCATTTTTATTATTTATACTCTTTGTTGAAAAAAATGTGTCTTTAATAAACTTTACTTTAGCCTTTTTATCTAAACTTTTAATAACTGAATAAAAGTAATCTTGTGAATGAACATCATAATACTCATAAACTCTTGGATTACCTTTCTTATCAAATTCATTTTCAGGTTTTACATTTGTATACTTGAACCATTTGGAATTCAAAACCATTTGTATTCTATATGATTTATCATGAATAGGAGTTCTTATAATTAAATATTTTTTTGTAACTTTTAACATTTCTTTCAAAGGTCTTATTATTTCTGGTATATGAGTAATTACATTGGAGCAAATAACAAAATCAAATTCATCTTTTTTAAATGGAATTTTTTGTGCCCAACCTATTTTAAAATTAGCATTTTTATCATTTTTCCAAATCTTATTAGCAGCATCTATATGAAGCTTCCAAGGATCTATGCCAGTATAAGTAAAATTATTTTTTAATTTTTTTTTAAAGGTATTATTAAAATGTCCTGTTAAACAACCAACATCTAAAATTGAGATTTGTTTCTTTTTAATTTTAATTTTATTAATTATATTTGAATAAGCCTTTGCAACTTCCATATGTGGTAATTTCCCTAAAGATCTTTTTATAGAGATGTTTAAATAATCTACATTTTTTTGACTAATATCATAACATTGATTAAATTTCTTTTTCATTAAAGTATTTCCTTTTTATATTTCCTACTTTCTTTAAACCAAGTTTCAAAAAAAATTTTGACTTTTTTATAGTTGTCTAGCCTAATATTTTTTTTATCTATTTTATTTATTTTTTTGGCTATAATTAACAAATAGTCACTATCTATGTACCTATTTACAAAAATTGGTTTAAAATTATTTACTATTAATAAATTTGATAAAGAATTTTTACTAAAATGAAATGGATGTATATCCGGATTTCCTTTTCCAAAATACATTTGAATAGGTTTTTTAAATGGAACCAAAATTCTGCTACTTTCGGCAATAACAATATAACCATTATTTTTTAAAAGTTTTGAAGCTTTATTTATAATATCATAACTGTTTGAAGTATTACATAAAGTCCACATTAAGGTGACAATATCAAATTTTTTTTTATTTTTTGTTTTGCTATAATCTTCAACTGTACCTTTAAAATTATTTATTTTTTTATTTGATAGAATTTTGCAGTTTTTTATTGATGGCTCTATTCCAAATAATTTACAGCCTAATTTTTTTTGTTTTAAAAATTCTAAAAACTGACCCTCACCAGCACCAAAATCACATAGGGTTTTGTTTTTTATATTTAAATTATTGATAATAGTTTCAAGGACATATACGTGTCTAGCAATAACAGCAGGTATTCTAGACGTGTATTTACTATTTGAAAATTTTTTTCCAAAAATTTTCTTTGACCATTCATCAGCAATTTCTTTTGATGATCTTCGTTTATTTACAGAGACTAAACCTGAAAATTTAGCTATATTAACTTCATAACCACCCGTTAATTTTTTTGAATATGGTACAACAATATTTTTTGATGTTCCTTTAAAGTCTTCAATAATCTTTTTGACTATACTCATTAATAAATATTAAAATTTTTTATATATTGATTACCATTTAAAGTCCAAATTTCTTTATTTCTATGTTTGTCAATATTTTCATTAAATTCTATGAGTGAACAATTCAAATAATCAAGAACCTTATCAATCTGTTCATCTGGGTATTCACCATCATATTTAGTAACAAAATTTAAGGCTTCTGATCTTGATAAATGTTTATTTTGCAGCATTCTTGAAGCATCTCTTAATGATCTTCCAAAACCAAACTTAATATATTGCATATAATAATAAAGAGGATCAATAATATCATCAATACTATCGTAATTTTGAAATGTTCCAGAAATTCTTTTTTTATTTTCTTTAAAATCAAACTTTTCTTTTACATATTTAAAATTATCAAAAACATCCCATTTAAAAAAATATGAAAAATAATAAGCACTTATTTTTTTTTTTAATAATAATTCTTCATCTGGATACTTATACGGAGAAAGATCATTAAAATGAACTCTATCATCAACCCAGTTTAAAGGATTATCACCGATTTGATTTTCTAACACCTCTTCAAGATCCCTTATTTTATCAGAATCCTTTTTAATAACTTTTCCTCCATACTCACTTTCTCCATGTTCTGCATAAAAAATTAATTTAATATCTTTTTCTACTGCAACATTTAATGGCAATGCATTTATGCCTGCATCCCAGTGAACTTTTGGATTTCCCCTCTCGATAAAAAATCTTTTTGCCAAATATCGAGATATATTTTGATTTGGTCTTAAAAAAATGTTGTCAAAACCTTTTTTTATAAGCAGTTCTCTATTTAAAATCCCGATATCTGATGGAATTAACGGAGAAAATGTAACTAAAAGTGGATTCATATTAAACTCGTATTTGAGTTTATATGCTATAGAACTTGAGTCCTTTCCCCCGCTCCATGGAACAATACAGTCGTAGCTTCCATCTTTAGATCTAAAATTATTACAAATTTCTATAAATTCCTTTTTTCTTGAAAACCAGTCAATTTTAGATTTTTTTTCTTGATATCTGCAAGCATTACATACACCTTGTTCGTCAAAAGAAATTCTTGGCCTAGAGCTTGGCATCAAGCAATTTTTACAATTAAAAATTTTTTTCAATTTATTTTCTTATATAGATTTCGTCTTTTATAAAATTTTTAAGATTAATAATACTTTTCTCTGTGAAATGAAATATATTTGTTAAAGAAGCAGCAGAAATAACTTCTCTTTTTAGTGCTTGCTTAACATGAAACCAACTTCCAGCACCACAAGATATTATGAGAGGAATTTTTACATAATCTTGAATTTTATCTACAATATTTAAATCATAGCCCTTTAAGGAACCATCCATATTAATAGACTGAATAAAAATTTCTCCTGCATTATTTTCTTGTATAATCTTAATATAATCAATTATATCAAGATTGTATTTTTCTTTCCCATATTTCTGCATTATAAAATATTTTTCATTATCTCTAAGTATATCAATAGAAACAACAATGCATTGCGAACCAAATTCTTTTGCTGCCTCGTTTATAAATTTTGGATTATTAAGTGCAGCAGAATTTAATAAAATTTTATCTGAACCATATTTAAGTAATTTTTCAATATCTGATAAGCTTCTAATGCCTCCACCAGCAGTAATAGGTACGTATGCATTTTTTGAGATATTAAGAAGTTGTTCAAAAAAATAATGTTTTTCTTTATCTTTAAAAGTTACATCTCTACTAATATCAATAACAACTACTTCATCAACAGACCACATATCAATAAAATTTAAGGTATACCTGTGATCTGGTATAAATTCTTTTGATCTGAAAAGAACTCCTTCTTGAAGCATCAATGTTGTAATAATTCTTTTTGCTAACATCTTTAAAATTTACAAAAATTATTTATCACTTTTAAACCTTGATATTGACTTTTTTCTGGATGTGGCTGAATACCAAATAAATTGTCTTGTTCAATTGCAGCTATAAAATCACTTCCATAATTACATTCACCTGTTATTTTGAAATTTTGATTATTTTTTTTTTCAACACAATAACTATGATTGAAATAAAACATTTCGTTATCTTTGATTCCATCAAATAAGATGGAGTCTTTTAAAATTTTTAGTTTATTCCATCCAACATGAGGTAACTTAAAATTTTTTGAATCAATTTTTTTTACCGCTGCATTAATCCAGGAAAGACCTTCATGATTTCCAAATTCTTCACTAAAACTGCACATTAATTGAAATCCTAAACAAATTCCTAAAATTTTTTTTTTCTTTAAAAATACTTCGTTTTTTAAAATGTCGATTAATCCAAATTTTTTCAAATTTTGAATTCCTTTTTCAAACGATCCAACTCCTGGCATTATAATACCTTTTGAAGAAGTTATATCATCTAAATTTCTTGAGATTATACATTCATACCCAACTTTTTCTATTGCATTCTTAACTGATATAACATTTCCTAATTCGTAGTTAATTATACAAATCATATAGAATAATTATCTAAAAAAACTTTTAAATTTATTAAAGAAAAGATAAATTTACTATCGCTATTACTTAATTTTTTATTAAAATCAAAAGACTCGATTTTATTTAAATTAATGATTTCTTTTAAATAAGAATTTTCCGAAATAAAAGATTTTAAAAATTTTGAATCAAAATTCACAATACTTTTAATATTTGAATTAAAACCTATTTTCTTCCTATCTAATCTAACTTTATTGTTTAATATTCCTTTTAATGCCTCTCTTAATATAAATTTTGAGTACCCATTTTTAATATAAAATGAATTGTTTATATTCAAAGAATATTGAACTAGTTTTTTACTTAAAAATGGGCTTCTATTTTCAATAGAATAGTTCATTGAATTCAAATCATCTTCTTTTAATATTACTGGAACAGATTCGTGAAAAAGCTCATTCAGCATACGATTTTTCAAAATATTATTGGAATAAGTTTTTTCTTTAAATCTAAAATTAATTTTTTTTGTTAAGTAATTTTTTATATACGAATTATCAAAAAAAATATGATCTCTAAAACTTGGGTTTTTTATGAAAAGATTAAATCTTTTTAAATTCTCATTTCTAATATTTGGATAAATAAATTTTTTCCAATTACTCAATTCCTTTTTAAATATTTTTTTTCGTTTTATTTCATTCAAATAAAATAAAAAATGATCATAATAACCAGTAAATATTTCATCCGCTCCCGTTCCAGATAATATTACCCTATAACCTAAGCTTGATGCTTTTTTTGATATCTTTGAGTGAATATAATACGAAATAGTTGAAATAGGTGAATCATGATATCTAATTAAATTTTTTAGATTATCTAAAAAATATTTTTTACTTTCTTTTTTTAAATTTATATATTCAACATCTGATTCTGTGTCTTTTGCAATAATATCAACATTTTTTTTTTCATTATATCTTATATCTTCATCGATTATTGAAAAACATTTTGGTTTTATCCCAAATTTTTTACTAGCCAATGACACTAATGATGCAGAGTCTATTCCTCCACTTAAGCAAAAAGCTACAGGTACATCCGATCTTAATCTTAGTCTTAAACTTTCATTTAATAAATTTTTAACATCATGAATATTTTCATTTATGTCTTTAGAAGATTTGAAGTTTATTATTTTGTCTCTCTCAAAATACTTTATTTTCTTAAATTTAAAATTTTTTAATTTAAATTTGATATTATGTCCAGCACCAATCGATTTAATATTTTTAAAAAAAGAAACATCATCTTTAATAAGAGACTTGTACCCCTGAAACAAATAGTTATTTATTTTTTGTTCAGAAATTTGGCAAAGACCATTTTCTTTACCAAGGTTTTGTAAGTATTTTATTTCTGAACCAAAAATAAAACTTTTATATGATGAAAAATAATATAGAGGTTTTTCTCCAAAATTATCTCTAGACAAAAAAAGCTCTTCCTTTTTTTTATCATAAATAGCAAAAGCCCACATGCCATCAAAGAAATTGACACAATCATCTCCCCAATAATGAAAAGATTTTATTAGCACTTCGGTATCTGAATTGGTTAAAAATAAGTAACCTTTTTCTTCAAGTTTAATTCTCAATTCCTTATAATTGTATATTTCCCCATTAAAAATCAAAATTAGGTTCTTATAACTAAAAGGTTGGTTGGACCTATCTTCTGTGTCTATAATACTCAATCTAGAACTAAATAATCTTAGATTTAAATTAGAAGAAATTTCATTAAACGCACCCTGTTGATTTGGCCCTCTAGAAAACATTAACTTTCTCATTTTTTTTTTTTTGAGAATTAAATGAAGGGATATTTTTATTATTTGTTATTAGACCTGCAATACCACACATTTTATTATAATTTAAAATAATTTATATTTGTTAATATATTCAAATATCTATTCAAATAATATTTTATTAATTTTTTTTGATAGATTGTTAGATAATAATTTATCTTCTATTACATTCCCATCTAATTGATATGATTTTTTTATGATTAGTGGAGTAGACCCAATTCTATCCTCTATATTAGAATTTATGTAATTTTTTCCAATACCGGTATCCCCTTGGATAATGATAATACTTGACTCATAATTATTGTTTTCATTCAATATTTTGATTACTTTGCCCACAAAAATGTCAACTAGTTTTAAATTATCAATATATTTTGATTTTTCTGTATAATAATTACTAATCAATCTTTTCTCTGATGAATTATAAATGAATGGTTCGTGTGGAATTGATGAATGAAAAAAATAAAAATCCATTTTGTTATTTTTTAATGTATTCAGAAAATCTTTACTAGAATTTGAAAAGTTTATTTTTGCCTCTAAAAATTCTGATCCTTTTTGAGTGAAAATTTTAAGACTATCAATTTTGAGTTTTTCAATAATAAACTCATAACCAGGTATAATCGAAACAAACTGAAAAATAACAGTATTAATTAAACCTCTAAATTTTAATGTTGTAAAATAACCGTATAATGAGTGGAAACATTTGGCATAATAATCTTGGAACAATGAACAATATGGATGGTACCAGCCATTTAAATACAAATTTAAGCTTTTATCTCTTATTTTTTTAAAAATCGTATTGTTAATATCCCATGTTTTATAAAAGTTTGATTCACTTAATTTTAATCTAATTTTATTATCTTCTATTGTATACTTATATTTAGAGTAATTTTTACCAGATAATATTGATGGTATCTCTTTTGTGGTCTCTTCTGTTATTGGTGTATACTTATTGTAATAATCACTTGTAGATATTATCTTTAAAAAATTATCTAAATTATTTTCTTCAAGAGTTTCATTACTAAAAAACTTAGAGTCCAACTGATCAAATACAATCCAAACAATTTTATTTTTGATATTGGATTTATTGAAGTTTTTTTGAATATAAACAGATTTATTAATTTGTTCAGTGTTAATTGGATCAAGTATAATCATGTTAAAAATTATCTTAAATAATATTATTAAAAAAAAAGGCAGTGTTATTAATCCAAATTTTTCAAAAAAATTATTAATTATACTTTTTTTAAAAATTAATAAAAAAATAAATGTAATTATAATTAAAAAAAAAATAATTATTGTTGAAATATTTTTTAGACTCAAAAATTCTAAATTAAATGAGGATCTCATTGAATTTATTGCAAGTATTAGCAATAAGGATAAAAAAATTGAAAAAAATACATCATGATTTTTCTTAAGGTATAGAATAAAAATATAATTAATTAAAAAAAAAATTATGAAAGAAAAAAAAGTAGCTAAAATTATACTTAAGTCGTATCCATTTAATGGATAATAGTTATAAATATTAAATGCATTTATTCTGAGCCAGGAATTAATGAAAATTAAGTTAGAAATAGATATGCAAGAAATTAATAATTTTTTATTTTGGATTTTTTGATATAGTTCAACCATGAAATTACCAGTTTTAATATATATAACTACAGTATTTTATTTTTCGTTACAAACTCTAGCTCATGCTTATATTGAGCCAGGAACATTTTCAATGATAATATCTTTTATAGTGGCAATTATAGCCTCAATAACTTTTTTTATAAAAGATATTTTTTATAAAATAAAAAAATTTTTCTCTAAAAAAAAGGATGAGGAAAATGAGAATACAAACAATTAATTACAATACAATTTATAAGCTTCTGCACCCGATTTTTTAAAGTTATAAATATATTTATTTCTCATAGTTTGAATATTTTTTACAACCTCTTCTTTATTAAGTTGTAATCCATCAATAAAATTTAAAATATTTTCAACTTCATCAATTTTAATAGTAATACCTATTTTATTTCTAATTTTACATTCTAAAGGTTCAATTGAAATATCGTTAAATTTATTGTTCATAATTTTTTTTGGAGTATCTATATAAATAACAGGTCTTTCATAAGCAAAAGCATATTCAATACCAATACCAGACCAATCTGTTATTAAATATTCGCTGGTTTCTAAATCTTTAGACGAAAAATTTTCTCTTTGAATTTTAAAATTTTTAAAATTTTTAAAATTTTTTTCAATTTTTCTAATTAAAACAGCATCAAATTTAAGGGACTGGATGTGTGGCCTAAGTATAACCTCAAAATTTTTTTCTAATAACTTAGAAATCAAATTTAGTCCACATGAATTTATAATATTTATTTTTCCCCATGAAGGAGCGATTACTATTTTTGTTTTTTTTACAAAGTTAGATTTCTCTTTATTTTTATAAATTTCATCTAATTTAAAATATCCAACTTTATGTAATTTTTTATTTTTTAAATTAAATTTAATAATATATTCATTTAACTCATCATAATGATGATCTCCCACACATAAAAATTCATCATAATTAAAAAATGCTTTATTTCGATAAATCATATTAGTACTAACTGGTGAATGGAAAATATAAATATATGATTTACAATTTTTAGATTTTTTTAAATGAAAATTATCAATATCTGGCATAGTAAGAAATAGCTTTTCACAATTTAAAAAATTAAAAAATAGTATTTGTCCAAACCTTGGTGAAATATAAAATACCTTTAAATTATCATTTCTTAATTTAAAAACTGGATCATTAATTTGGCTTGTTATAAATAATATTTTTTTGTTATTTTTTAAAAATTCACTTACTAGCGGCATTAAATGAGAAGTATAATTTTCATTCTCAGAAAAAAAAACTCTTTCTTTCCAAACTGAATTAATTTTATTAATTTTTATTATTGAAAAAATAGAATTTAAAAATGAGAACATTTTACAAATAACTTGTTTTTCCCAACATAGATAATCCGGTTATATATTTACTATTTCTTGTCACTCTAAAAGGAAACTCGTTTATTAGTTTTTTTGACATTCGTAGTTTATTTTCAGGTATCTTTAATTCTATAACCTTTCCAAGGTCTTTTACTACTTCTGCATTTTTTCTATTAAATTTTTTATAAGTTATATCTCTATCATAAGTTACAACTATATCTTCAAAATAATAGTAGCTTCTTAAATAACTAATATTAAGGATTGGGAATAATCGTTTATAACCGATTAAATTTACAACATTTTCATAATCACTTTTAAAAACATCATTATTAATTCTAAAAACCTCATAAATATTTAAATTTTGAATACTTTCATTTAATGAAAAGATTTTTTTGTAATTAAATTTATTTGATCTTATTTTAAATTCTACGTTTGCTAATTTATTAATATCATTTTCATACCATCTTAACCTATACTTAACTCTTTTTGCATAGCCATCTAAGTTATCTTTAGCAGATTCAAGGTTATGAGTGTCGTAGTAAATACTATTTACTTCTCTATCATCATAAAGTCTATTTAATTTTACTTTTGTCTTACACCATTCTTCTAAAAAAAAATCTTTAGAATTTATTTTCATTTTGACTTCTAGTCTCATGGTCATGTTAGTTAGGGTATGTAAAATTTATTTTTTTAAATTCTTTCTCATTTAGAGTTAGTGAACTAAATTTGTCTTTTTTAATTAAAATTGTATCTGGTGTATAATTATTTACATATGCTGTTCCTCCATTTTTATAATAAGCTTTTTTCAAATAAGCTGAAATGTCAGTATCATTATTTCGAAACGAAACTTTATTTATATTCAATAAACTATTATCTTTAATTGCTAGACCAATCAAAGAATCAGAAATAATAATATTTTCTGCATTTATCTCACTATTTTCACCAATTGAAATCGCCTTATCATCTATATTGTTTATTGAACCATTATTGATATTTACTTGTGTCCCAGATGTATCAATAGCGTCTCCATTTATTTCTGAAAATTTAAAATTTGAAATTGTTCCTTTTGAAAAATCTAGGTCTAATGCATCAGAAAGTGATCTGTTAAAAACAACATTATTTAAAATAAATTCAGAATTAATAATATTTAACGAATCCTCGGCTATTGAATCTAAAAAATTAACTCTATGAAAATTAACTTTGCTATTATAGAAATTTATAGCTCCTGTTAAATAAATGTTTGATATTTTATTATTAAAATAATCTGTTTTTTCAAATATTGTATTTTTTATATTTGATCCAGATGAATTAGAAACTAAAATCCCCCCCCAAGTATCTTCAAAAGCTGTAAATTTATTAACTTTATTTTCCTTTCCAAGACTCAAAAAATCTCCATTAACAACATGTATAAATGTCCCTTTGGCAAAGTAAATTTGTGTGCCATTTTGTATTACTAAATTATATCCATTAGGAACGATTAAAGGATCTTCAATAAAATATGAGCCTATATCAAATACATAATCTTGACCTTTTTTTTTAATAAAGGACAAACTATCAATATATTTATAATCTTTTTTAGAGTTGCTTGAGAGGAAGTTCATGTTACTGAAAACTTCATCTTCAATATTTATTTGATAAGATTGAATTGTATTATCCATTTGAATATTAATTGTGTTAACTTCTTTTAAACATTCATTTTCATAATTGTAATTTTTTAAAGTGTCTCTGAATTTTTCACCAGGTTTTAAATTTCTATTAATCCAAATTTCATTTTTACAGATATCTGGTCTGTTATTTTTTAAAAGCGATTTAAACTCTATATTGCTTATATTTAAATTAAAGGGAGAAATATTCTCAAAATAAATTTCACCATTTGCAAATACCCTAATGTAAATTTTTTTTTTGATTTTTTTTATAATTAAACTTTCCAAGCCTTTGTTTAATTTATTATCTATTAATTTTATGTAATCAAAATTTTTTTTTTCTAACAAGTATTCTTGCCTTAAATTTAGAAACAACTGTTTATTTTTGGTTAATAAATTATAATTATGAAATAAATTTTCAAAATTAATACCTTTGCTGCATTCTGAGGTATACTGTTTACATAATTCATTTAAATTATTTTTCATATTAGGAATATCATTTTTAATTTTAGTTAATGCTTGATAATAATATTTGATGAAATATTTATTTTCGAATAAGTTTATAAAAATTTTATCAAGTCCATTTAATTTTTCTTTTACGTGGCCAATATTTTTAATTCTGCTAAAATTGTTCCAATAATGTGATCCCAAAAAATCAGTAGGAATTGGTTCTATTTTTCCTAAGTAAGGATTAAAGTAATATCTAATATTTGAGTGATTAGTAGAGTGCCAATCATTAAATAGCGAATTATAAGCTAACAAAGTTGCAAATTTTTCTACTGAATAATAACTTAAAATTAAATCTTCTTGATCTTCATTAAGTTTTAAATCTCTTGTTGATAAATTAAACGATTTATAAAAAGAAATAAATTTATCTGAATTTAATTTTTTTTTATATTTTGATCTATTAAAAATTTTAATATATCTTCTTCCTTGTAGACTTAATAAATCCTCAAAGTAATCATTAGAATAATCTTCGCTAGAAATTTCTGAAATTATTCTATCATTTTCCTGATCAGTAAATCTTGCAATTGGTACTTGTTTTAATTTTCTATCTTCAAAAAAATTTGAGGAAAATTGTTCTTCTAAATACATTAATCCCCAGTCATCACCATTAAAGACTATTCTTACAGTTTTAAATTTTGGGGTAATAAGACCTAATCTTTGTGCAGAATTACTAATTATCTCATTCTGTGGAAAAGACCTGGCTTTATGATTTGTAATTGCAAACCTCTTAAATTTAAAAATTTCATTATTTCCTAATAATTCAACATCAAAACTAAATCTTTTATTTCTTCCCCAATGATCTGCTCTATCGCCTTTTAACCTTATTCTTGATTTAAATTCTTTGTTATTGAATCTGATTTTTGCATTTACCTTTGTTTTTTTGCTTAAATATTGCGAAATTTTAATTTTATTTAAAGCTATCTTCCTATCTGATTGTATTTTTAAGTAATTTTCAAAAGGCATATCTATAAACAAAGTTTCATGATTAGATCCGTAAATTATTTTTTGATATACAGATTTAATCATTCCATCAAAAAGATAATCTTTGTTTACATTTTCACTATTGTAAACGTGATTTATTAAATATGGCTGCTTCGTTAGGATAATTATTTCATCAATTAGACTACCTTTAAGACCTGGTGATTTTTGTAATATTTTTATAAAAATAAAAAATATAATTAATGAATAAAATAAAATAAGAAATGTTGATTTTTTTTTTATATTTGAAATTTTCAATTTCTTTTAAATAAGTGTATTATTTTCAAATAAGTTAATATTGTAATTTTCTAATTTATTTTTTAATTTATTTTGAAAATTTTTTACATCCTTTAGATCTTTCAAGGTAATTTTAAATATCATTATATCTTTATCATCACCTATTTTATCATATTTAATAAATATTACGCTACCAAAACTCTCATTTAGAGTATTCTTGATAAATTCCGAATTTTCTATCAAGTTTTGATTTTTATCTTGGCTCTCAATAATTAAATTATAATCACTGGAGGAATTTATTTTTTTTCTAGATAAATAAAACCAAATAAACAAAACTATCGTAAAATAAATTATAACCGTTATTAAAATTTGACCTGAACCAAAACCAAGTCCAAGAGAAATAGCTAAAAATAAATACACAAGTTCTTCTGGGTCTTTAATTGGAGTTCGAAATCTTACAATTGAAAGTGCACCAACCAATCCCAATGATAAAGCTAATGAAGATTTAACTACAGAAATTACAAGAAATGTTGCTATAGATAATATTGGTATAATATTTGATAATTGTGATTTATTCGATAAAGAAGTTGATTTCTCCTCATAAACAATTTTTAATATTAGAGAACAAATAATGCACATTAATAGTGCAATTAAAGTATAAATTATATCAATTTCATTTGAAATTTCTAAGGTATTTTTTAATTTCTCCATTTTGCTATTAATAAAAATTAAAGATAGTTTTTTTTTTAAAAAATATCCTATTTTATAATAATTAGAAAGTTATAATAATTATTAATTAAGATTTACTTAATTTTAGCCCTTATAAATGAAGAAATATTATCAATTATAAATATTGTAACAAATATTATTATTATTATGGCTGAAACTTTTGGGTACTCAAACATTCTAAAGGCTGATTGTAATTCATATCCAATCCCACCAGCACCAACTATACCTAACATAGTAGCCATTCTTATGTTTCTATCAAGTATGTACAAATTATTTGCAACAAAAGAAGGTATAATTTGAGGAATTATTGCAAATGATATCACTTGTCTTTTTGATGCCCCTGAAGAAACTAGGGCTTCAACTGGACCTTTATTAATATGCTCTATATCTTCGGCATAAAACTTTGCTAGGAAACCCATTGTATGAATTCCTAAAGCTAAAACCCCGGGCATTGCTCCGAAACCTATCGCAATAACTAAAATCATTGCAATTATAAATTCAGGAATTGCTCTAAAGAAAACTGTTATTGTTCTAGCTAAAAAAAATATAAATATATTTGGAGCTACATTTCTTGCAGAAAATAATGCTAATGGAATAGACAAAGTAATAGCAATAAATGTACCTAATATTGCTATTTCAATAGTTTCAATCATTGAAAATACTAATAATTTGAATTCTGAAAAATCCGGCGGTAACATTCTTGAAAATATATCACCAAAATAATTTAACGAATTTGAGAATAGAGTTATATAATTTATTTCTAAATCAATTGAAACTATAGTTAAAATTAAAATTGTTAATCCTATAGTAAGAAATGATTTCCATGTCCATTGTGCCCTTAAATATTTTTTAAGATCAGAAGTCTTTTTTTGTTTATTTAAAGTAATTATTTTTGAATTATTCATTTTAATTGTATATTTTGCTAATATTATTTTCTAAATATTTTGCCTCTTTATCAAACACTATAGATCCATTCGATAATCCAATTACTCTATCTGAAAATTCAGATGCCAAATTAATTTGATGTAGATTGCATAAAACTGTTATATTGAAATCTTTATTGATTTTTTTAAGT
>MDTG01199981.1_pt1 | contig 46201 bp, 47 predicted proteins | sample 811421 | NCBI WGS metagenome assembly MDTG01 (sample SAMN05326645, study PRJNA326480) | marine metagenome | isolation source: seawater | place: Pacific Ocean: South East | collected 2011 | reverse complement strand
CGGTAGTTAACTCTGGAGGTAATATATCTCCAGGAATGCAAGATACTAGATTAAGAGCTGGTGCCGGTTTAAGTAGTCAAACAGCTACTCCGGCTCAGTCTTCGACTCAAGATGCATTTCCAATAGATGGAACTCTTTATGATAGACTTACTAGAAATTATCAAACAGCTTCTCAACCGCAGTTTCTAATAAATACTAGTAATAGAACGTTACCTGTTTATTGGAACAGCAGTGCTGGTCGAATTCAATCTATGGGATCCACAGATTTTTTAGATACTATTATTGAACCTGCTATTGATTTGTTGGTAGATGGTAGTAAAAGGCCAGGAGTTTTCTTTCACCATCCAACTTTTGGATTAGGAAATTATCAAAGAATAAGTGGTACTCCTATATTTGAAGATACTAGAGCTAATGTTTCAGCTTACACACCAGGAGGTATTCCAGAAGCTGTAGATCAACCTACTACTGAAGAAGATTGGTATCTATTTCAAACAGTAAATACTTTGACTGGAGGTGTGCAAAATGATTATAATTTTGCGCAGCCAATATACGCTGATGCAAATGGAGATTTGCATGAATATGATTCTGCTACTTTTAATACAAACTTATCAGATTCTATAAGATGGGCTGCTGTTAATCACACTAATTATACAATTGATTATAATATAAATGGATCTGGTAATAATACAGGAGTAGCTATTACTGATACTAGATTAAATGGTACTAATTATGAAACCAGGTTTGTAAATGCTAATGATTATAGAGCACAAGAGTTTCCTAGTGGTACTGCTCAAACAATAAATACTTGGAACATGAAAATAACTAAAGTTTAGAGGGTATAATGGCTAAAAAAGTAGTAACAAAAAAAGTAGATAAAAGTAGTCTTGAAGTAGATGGTACTTCAAGAGCTAAGCAAATGCTTGAAAAACCAGATCCTTTTATGGGATGGATACCTTTAAAAGCTTATTTTATAAATGGTGAAAGAACTACTATAAGAGTAGATTTTAGAGATCCTACAACTCATGATGGGTTTGGTAATCCTATATTCAGAAGTTTATCTTTAGAGTGGGATCCAGATTCTTATCCTATCAAGCGATTACTAGAGTTTATAACAGTAGATCAAGTACATGAATTTACTTTTAAAAATATTAGAGAAGAACAACAAGAAATAAAAAGAATTGCTATTGAAGTAGCTAAAAATAACGGATGGTTATTATCTGATGTTGCTCTGGAAGATGATATCGGGTTTAAGAAACAAGAAGAAAAGCCAAAAGTAGTTGAAAAAGCTGCTACTAAAGGTAAAAGTAAAGTAGTAACAAAAGAAGTCGTTAAAGAGATAAAGGTTACTCCTTCTATTGATGAACTTTTAATGAATATGATTTTTAATGAAAAGACATCAGAAGATTATATATTTGAAACTAAATTAAAAGTATTTGAAATGGATATGGTTACTAAATGTAAAGATAGAGAACTAAAAAAAGAGTTAAGAGTAGCTACAGACTTACCTAGTGTTTTAAAAGCTCTTATTGCTATCTATTTTGATGGAAAGCAAAATCAAAAGTAATTTTCTTATTAGTAAAATGAGTAAAATGAGATAGGTGGTAATTAGGAATTTTATCTTTATCTACCATCCAATTGTATGATATAGGTAGAAAGTAATATTCTACACTATTCTTTTCTAAAAGCCAAGTAAAAAATACTTCATTATTAGCTGTACTATTATCTCTTAGGTACTCAATAGCTTCTTTTTTTATATTTAAAGAGTTTATTTTATTACTAGAAGCATATATCACTCCAGTATTAAGAATATAATCTTGACATAATTTTATACTATTACTTTTTGTATGAGCTTCTCTTTTAAGTAATAATTTTTTTCTAGCATTATTGCTACTATCGAACATACCAAATAAAGCTAAATCATAATTTAATTTAAATATATTATTAGCATTAAGGTTAGGTAGTACATCTAAATCTAAATAAAGTATTTTTTCATATTTTTTAGATAAATCTTCAAGCATAAAAAGTTTTTCAAACTGAAGATCAGTATAATCTAAATTATCAATTGTTTTAAAAATATAATCTGCGTTACAATATTCTGAATAAGCTTCTTGCACTTCAGATATTTTTTTATAATCATTAGTCCAACCTCTACCTAAGTCAGAATAGATAGTATAAACAACGTTCTTATTCATAATATTTTTCTAATCCTCCATAAGGGTTCCACTCATAAAATAAGTCTCTATCAATATGATAAAAACCATTTAACAAACATACAGAATAGTCTTTTTCATAAAACCAAGGAGGTCCTAGTTTAGGCATATCACCTTTTTTTACTCCATGTTTTCTAGAATAAAAAATACCTTCAGGAAAAGTTTTATTAATTAAATTTTCATGGTATAAAAATCTATCTATACCTTTATATTTCATCATATACTTTTCAGGATCATTCCAAAAATAATTCCATATATGAACATTCTCTCCTGCATTCCATACCATACAGGAGCTATTAAGATTCATATCATAAGCTTCTTTTTGCCTCATTCCAGATTCATATGTAGTAGTAATATTAAATTTCCAGAAGCATTCTATCATATGAAAAGAATCATAAAAGCCTAAAAAGTCAATATTGTTTTGAATTATTACATCTAAATCAAAAAATAAACACTTACCTTTTAATCCTCCAAAACCATCTTCAAACATTCTTAATTTAGGCCACCACATTTCTAGTCCATCATCTGGCATATATATTATATTACAGGATAAATCTTCTGGGTTATCTGTGTAGCAATAAAAGTTAAAAGGTATAGTTAGATTTTTCTTAAGCATATAGTATAAACGATTAACATGAATACTTGTATACTTTGTACCCCACTTAACGCAAATAATATTAATCATTTTTCACCTATATAATACAGAGGTATTTATTATGTTATTTAATATGGACGAATCTACTCAAAGAGCTATTACAAAGTTTCCTCACCGAGCTTTAGATATTGTTAGATCCTTTGAGAGAAATAAGATAGATGCTAAACTAAACTTAGTAACTAAATTAAGACAATATCAACAAGACAATCGTTACGAATTTCCTAAAAAAAATTATAATTTTCCTTCTTGTTTTGAGAGGGTAAATATAATAGGAGGATGGTATGGTAATGTTATTATACCACTTCTTGATACATTTATCAACTATAAAGGTATAAATTTTTATGAAGTAGATGAAGAAGCTTTAAGTATAGCTCAAAATATTTACTTTCCTGATAGACATGATATTAAGTGGATATGTAAAGATGCTACTGAAGTAGTATATGATGGTATAGGTGATTACGGTACGGGGCATAGACTAACAATAAATACTTCTTGTGAACATATGAACCCTTTAAACATTAAAAAAGGAATTGTAGCTTTACAATCTAATAACTATAAGGATGTAAAAGATCATGTCAACTGTGTAGGAAGCCCAGAAGAGTTAATAGAACAATATAATTTTAATAGAGTGTTTTATAAAAACGCTAAAAAGTATTCAGGTAAAAAGAAAGATGGTATAGCACCATATGACAGATTCACTGTAATAGGTAGAATTGAAAATGAAGATCAAGAGTAGTAAAGAAATAAAATTAAAAAAGATTGATTTAAAATCAGATCCTGATGACTTTGCTCAGGCTGCTTCTCCTATATCTAAAGATAAACCTAATATTGATAAAATGTTAGATGAAGTGATAAAGAAAAAGGGTGATTTTTTCTGTTCACAGCCGTTTATTCACATGTATATTCCTACATATGGGTTTGCTCATCCTTGTTGTAATACAACTATGAATGTAAAAAAACATATAGCAGAAATAGGAATTGAGGGGGTATGGAATGAACCTGAGTTAAGGGGTTTACGTGAAGAGATGGCGAACGGTCATAAAGACAGAGAGAGAACTGTAAAGACTTGTTATCGCTGTATTGAGACTGAGTACTTAGGTTTTGGTACTCCTCGTATGGCTTATAATAACGATATGAAAAATGATCAAGAAGAGCTAGATGAATTAGACAGATTAGTAGAATTTGTAAGACAGAACCCTGCTGCTGATTACCCTGTACCAGATAAAATACACACATCTCAAATTAAAGTTTGGGGTAATTATTGTAACTTAAAATGTTTAATGTGTTCCGCAGAAGACTCATCTTCAGTAGCAGAAGAATGGATTGCATTAGGAGAATATACTCCACAAGATATTATTAGAAGAAGTGAAGATAGATCCGGTAGTACAGTTCCTTTTACCCCACCTCTTATAAGATATGAAGATAATAATATTGATGAAGAAGAGTTTTGGAGAACTATAAAAAAGACTAAACGTATTCAACTTATTGGTGGTGAAACTTGGCTTATAAAACAAAACATACAAATATTAGAAAAGTGTGTTGAAGAAGGATGGGCAAAGGATAAAAAGCTTTTTATTTTTTCTAATAATTATGGCTATCCAAAAATGAAATATATTCAAGAATTACTTTCTAAGTTTCAAAAAGTTCATTATAAATGCTCTATGGAGCTCTGGGGACATAAAAATGACTATATAAGATTTCCATCTAAATGGCCAGAAGTAATTAAAAATATTCGTTTAATGAACGAACTTCCTAATCTTAATTTAGGCTTTGCTATGACTCTTAATCCTATATCTACTGGATATGTAGATGAAGCTATGATAGGAGGAGAAGAGTTTAATGTTACTCCTAGCTATTTTAATGTTACTAGACCAAGATGGTTCACATTAACTTCTTTACCTGATGATGTAAGAGATTTTTATCTCGATAGGTTATATGATAATAAATGGAATATTATTGAAAAATGTACTAAGGCTATTGAATACTTAGAAAAAAGAGAGTTTGACGAAAAAAAGTATATTGAAATGATAGGAAGGATTAAAGCTAGAGATAAGCTAAGAAATGATAATATTTTAAATTATTTTCCAGAGTGGAAAAAACATTTTATTGATGATTCCTATTATCAATGAAAGAAAATAAAGCTTACTGTCCATTACCTTTTTATCACTTGTATAATAACGGTACAGGTAAGTATTACTTATGTTGTCATACAAGTGAAACAGATAATTTTACAAAGGATTGGAATATAACAGACCATTTACCTTTTGAATTTCATAATTCTGAAGACATGAAAAAAATTAGAAAAGATATGTTAGACGGAATATATGTGAAAGATTGTATAAGATGTTACAAACAAGATCAAAATAATATAGACTCACCTAGAAAAAAATATATAAAAAAATTTCAAAGAAGTCCGAATAAAAATAAATATGAGTTAAAACTTTCTATTTTTGGCAACTATTGTAATTTATCTTGTGCTATGTGCCATCCAGTTCATAGTTCGGCTAGAGATAATGAATTTAAAGAATTAAATTTAGAAAAACATGACTGGACTTTTCCAGGAAAACAATTTAGAATATCTAATAAAAGAGTAGAAGAAATAACAGATAATTTATCAGAGCATATACAATACATTAATAGTATAGTTATTTCCAGTGATGGTGAACCGTTACAGACTGCAAGTGTTTATAATTTTTTATTAAACAAGATATCTAATTATCATGCTAGTAAAATAGGAGTGTCTATAACTACTAACCTTAATAGAGTAGTATTTAAAAAGTATCATCTTAATCAAATACTGGATAAGTTTAAAAATGTTAAATTAAGAGTTTCAGCTGATCACATAGAAGAAAAATATGAATGGATAAGAAAAAATTCTGATTTTAATAAACTAGTTGTAAACATTGAAGCATATAAAAAATATATAATGTGGGTTTCTCCTGCCATAAGTATTCTTAATGTAAATGATTTGATTGAAATAAAAAGTTTTTACAATAGTATAGGTGTAAAATGTATGGATCAGCCAACTACTTTTTCTTTAGTAACATCTCCATCTTTTTTAAGACCTAGATTTAGTTTAAATAAAATAGATCTATATAACAAATATAAATCTTTTGACATATGGAAAGAAGTTTGCTATGAGCTTCAATTAGAATCTCATCCTCGTAAAAGAGAAATGATGTTTAATTACTTAGATAAATTATCATTAACGAGAGGAGACTGGAGAAGTCTTTGGAAAGAACTTTAAATTATAGAGTGGTAAAATGATATACAAATCTCGATATGGAAATGTTAACTTTTGGGATCCATACCCAAGATTAAATGATTTTAAAAAAATAGGAATTAATTTATCTGCTGGCACCGATTCTGCTTTAGTTATGTTTATGACTTGCAGAAAGTTAAAAGAGCTTAAAAGCGATGCTACTATTATACCTATTACTGGTGTTCATAATAAAAGACCTACTAACATATGGAATGCTAGAGAAATAGTAGATTTGTTTAGAGAGATGTTTCCAGAAGTTAATATAGGAGAACATCAAGTAAATCGTTATGAAAAAAGACATGAAAAAGATAAAGTAAATCAACATAGAGATCATGAGAACAGATTATTTTATTTTCAAATTATTGATGTCTTATTTCATGGACGTACCGCTAACCCTGACGAAGAAATAGCTAAGAAAAATAATCTTTTCTTTAAAAGAGAAGAAAGAAGAGATAAAAATAGTCATAATAGAAAACAATATCATGAAGCTCATAATAGACCTTTTTATTGTCCTTTAGAGTTAGTAGATAAAAGGTTTGTAGCAGCTCAGTATAAAAAGTTTAAATTAATGGATAATTTATTTCCTATTACAGCTTCATGTGTTGAGTATGCAGAGAAGACTGATAACTTTACTAAACCATGTAAAGAGTGTTGGTGGTGTAGAGAAAAGAAATGGGCGTTTGGTATGTACGATGGATGTGTAACTTGATATGCAACCTTACAAGTATCGAAAGACTGGACAGCTTGATAGCGTTACCAATTCAGAAGAAATATATGATAGAATATTAAGAATTAATTTTTTTCAACAAAAACCTTATACAAGATATACAAACTCAGAAATTTTTCAGCGCATTATTAGTGCTGATTTATCTAAGTACGATAGAGTATTTATTTTTTGGGGACCATTTGATTCAGTAAAATATACTTTTTTTAATAGTTCTGAATTATTAAATGAACATTTTCATGTAAAATTAAAAAAGAAAGATAGAAATAAGGAAAAAGATGTACCGCCGGTTTCTTTATACTATAATCAAAACATATTAGAAAGTAAAGAATTACATGATGTGTGGGAAAATTCTAAACCTATTAGTAAAATTAAAAGAGCTCTAAAAACTTGTTTAGAACAGGTACTACCTGAAAGTTGTGAATATAATTATAACTATAATTTAATTGTAGCTGCTAGAAATTATCTACGATCAAATAAAAAACCTTATAAGTTTAAACTCAACTATGAAGTAGTTTATGAAAATGAATTATTACAAGAAAGATTTGATATTAAAAATAAACTTGAAGAGTTAAAGGAACTATGTTATTAACAGTAGGTGATAGTTTTACTACAAAGAGGTATCCTAATGATATACCTTGGCCAGAAGTACTAAGTAAAAAGTTAAATTTAGAACTAGTAAATATATCCTGTGAAGGAGTAGGTAACGATTATATCTTTAAAAATTTTGTTGAAGCGGTAAACACTAAACCTATTACTAAAGTTGTTATACAGCTTTCAAGTTGGGATAGATTAGAAATAGGAGTAAAGGTTAAGAATAATAAAGATGATATGAGTAATCCTTATGAGTTAAGCCAATATGCTAAAATAATGAAACCTCATATGTTTAAAGAATATCCAGAAGAAATAGCAGAATTCTTTAGTCATTTTTATAAAGCAGAATATTTTTATAAACACACTATATGTTTAATATCTGCTATTCAAGATATATGTAAAGCTAAAAATGTAGATTATGGTATCATGCAACTATTAAAACCTTTATTTTTTAATTATAGAGAATCTAATAAGAGTTATGAGTTTAGTGTAAAAGGTATGAGAGTATTACAACAGTATATACAAAGTTGTGAATTGCTTCCTAAAATTGATCAATCAAAAATAATTTTTAAAAAATTGACACCTGATCGTATTTGTAGTTTGTGTAAAGAAGGTTTTAATTTTCAAGATACTATACCTAACGGTTTGCTTTTAGGTTATCACAATGAAGATATCTTCATAGCTAATCATAAATATTCAGATTATCGATGTTTTGATTTGCATCCTAATATAGAAGGTCATGAATGGTTAGCGAAGAATATATATGAATATTTTAACTCCTCATGATTAATCTTTGGTTACTTAAAAACGGTTTTGTTACAAATCAAAATACAAGACCATTAATGTCTGATAAGTTAAGTTCATTTGCATATATGTTAGTGACTAATCCCTTATTCGAGTACAAATACCAAATTATTCAAGAAGATAATGTTGATAAGCAAGCAGTAAATTTATTTTTTTTGCCTGTTGATAAAAAATATCAGGAAATAAAAGAAACACACTGGGATGTTTTAATACATTATAGAGAGAGTATAGAATGGTGTTTAAACAATAATATAGTTGTTATTATAGAAAGACTCTGGGAGTTAAACGAATTCAATGAAAAAGATTATCAAAAGTGCAAATACTTATTTGATATTTCTATAGATTCACCAAATCTAGTTTTTTTATGGCCTGGATGTACTGAACTAGATATATTTAAATCTCAGTGTTCACCTAAAATATCAAGTAAAATTTTTAGTTATTATTATTTTATATACTTCTTTCGAAGAATATATGAATTTTATTTTGATGATAATTATTTTAATTTTAATGTAGATAGTCAGTCTATAGTTTATGATTATTCATTTGTTTTAGGAAGAGTAAAAAATAAGTCAAGAAAGATATTTCTGCAGAAGTATAACGAATATAATAATAACTCTTTAATATATTATTATCTAAATGACAAATTTTATATTACAGAAAACAATGATAAAAGATTTACTGATGAGGTTCGTCCACATAAAAAAATATTAGTGTGGGATAAAGCAATTCCTTATAGCTTCTGGCAATCGAAGTTTAACATACACTGTGAAACACATATTAGCCCTATAAAGAAATTTTTAACAGAAAAATCGATGAAGATAATGATTCCTTTAAGACCAGCTGCTACTATAGGATCTGTAAATCAAAATAAGAATTTAAAAGAAAAGTTAGGGTTTGAATGTTATGAAGAAATATTTGATTATTCTCTATTAGATGTAAGAGATAATATGCCTAATGCATTTCAACATTTAAACGAAATATCTAAACTACCTAACAATTTTTTTGATCAACGCATTATAAAAGAAAAATGTTTGTACAACAAGCAGCATTTCTTAGACATTTCTTCTAACGAATATTTTTATAAAACTTCCATGGACTTGATAGAATCATGGATAAAATAGTTTTAGTAACAGGGGGATTTGATCCGTTACACTCAGGACATATAGAGTTTTTTAAAAGTGCTCGTAAGTTGGGTGATAAACTAATAGTAGGTATAAACAGTGATGAATGGTTAGTACGTAAAAAAGGTCGCGCATTTATGCCGTTTGATGAGCGTGTAAAAATAATTAAAGAACTAGCAATAGTTGATCAGGTTATAGGATTTGAAGATAAAGATAATACAGCATGTCAGGCGATCTTTCATACATTATGTACACAAACAGGAAAAATTATTTTTGCTAACGGCGGTGATAGGACTGAACAAAATATTCCTGAAATAAAAATATACGGAGATCAATCAAATGTAGAATTTGTATTTGGGGTAGGTGGAAAAGATAAAAAGAATTCAAGCAGTGAACTCTTAAATAACTATAGTTCTAACCATACTATCAGAGATTGGGGGCATTGGAGAGTGCTTACAACTCTTAAAAACAAAAAGATTAAAGAATTAGTAATACAACCTGGACATTCATTGAGCATGCAAAAACATACATTTAGAAGTGAGCAATGGATTGTTTATGAAGGACTAGTAGATATGACTACAGAACATAATGGATTAGTTGACACTGTACAGTTGACAAATAATTCTAGACCTTATACAATAGAAAAAGGTGTGTGGCACAAAGCTGTTAACAATAGTAAAGATCCTGCTTACATAATTGAAATACAAGAAGGTGAGAAGTGCATCGAAGAAGATATAGAGAGAAGAATATGAAAATTGGATTTATTGGATTAGGTAAACTGGGTGGTCCTGTTAGCGAAGTAATGGCTCAGCATCATGATGTTGATGGATATGATATTGATGGCAGAGGTGAAATTGTTGATGCCGTTAAAAACAAAGACATCATTTTTATAGCAGTTCCAACACCTCATGATGAAAGATACGATGGCCGCTATGTCTGTAGTGACTTACCTCCTAAAGACTTTTATTATCAGAATGTGAAAGATCTACTTGGCAATCTAGACACAATGTTACACGAAGATCAAATAGTAGTATTGATATCAACAGTACTACCTGGAACAACTAGACGTGAATTTGTTCCTATGTTAACAAAAGCTAAGTTTGTATACAATCCATATTTGATTGCTATGGGAACGGTAAAAGAAGATTTTAAAAAACCAGAAATGATTATGATGGGTGGAGATGAAGATGCTATGGATGTTCTGGAAAACTTCTACAGAGAAATGTGTAATTGTGATCGATACATTCGTGGAACCTATGAAGAGTGTGAGTCGATTAAGATCTTCTATAACACTTTTATCACTACAAAGATTACATTAGCAAATATGATCCAAGATGTAGCTGTTAAGTTAGGTAATATGAATGTTGATATAGTAACTGATGCATTAGCTAATTCTACAAATAGAATTATGTCTACTAAATATATGAAAGCTGGAATGGGTGATGGAGGATCTTGTCATCCACGTGATAACATTGCTTTACGTTGGTTGGCTCAAGATTTAAATCTAGGCTATGATATTTTTAGCACAATAATTAAAGCAAGAGAAAAACAAGCACATAACATGGCACTAGAAATTATTAAACATGGTAGTAGAATCCAGTTCAGCAGCAATTCGTTTAAACCCGGCACAGATATAGAAGACGGATCTTATAGTATCTTAATTCAACATTATATAAAAGAACTTGGCGGAACTGTTGTCGATAAACAACCGCATGTTTATGTACAAGTACACCCAGGTGATGAGCCTATGGAAGGTGTATATAATTTTGATCCTTGGAACAATTATGGAAATAACAAATGACAATAAACATATTAACTCTTAAAGTAGGTGACAAGTATAGTGCTGATTATGTAAATAATCTGTATAAGGGAATTGAAAGAAATTCTTCAGTTAAATTTAATTTTTATTGTTATACCGAGGATTCAACTGGACTACTACCAGATATTAATCTGGTGACTTTACCAGATTCAACTAAATTTAAAAAACAATGGCATAAACTTATTTTTCATAAAACTAAATTTGGAGGAATAAAGAAGGACGAACTATGTTTAATATTAGATATTGATTGGATTATTGTAGAAGATATGGATCCTATTTTAACATATCAATTGCCAAAAAATTCAATTGGAGTATTTGAGAGGTGGTGGTCTAATAGAAGAGAGTGGTGCAAAATAAATGGTGGTTTTCAAATGTTTTGGATGGGCGATACCAATTATATTTGGGAAGAATTTATTAAAGATCCTGAATACTGGACGGAATATTATGTTAAATCTGGAAAAGTTGATGGGCCAGTAAATGGAGAACAAAACTTTATTGAACAATTTTCTAAAAGAAAACACTGGCTTCCTAAAGAATGGTTTGCAAAATACCATGCAGAAGATTATAAAAAAATAAATAAAAATTGGCTTAAAGAAAACAAGTATGGATACAAAGAACCCTATATGATGGGAGGTAACTTTGCAGATGTTATAAAAATGGTTCATTTCTCTAATGCAGGTAATTTAATACATAAAGCAAAAGAACATTGGGTTAAAGATTACTGGTATTAAATTCTTTTTTTAAAAACATTTGAGCTATCTTTTCATGACCTTTACTGTTAGGATGACTATCCTCTGGTCCCCAAGTATATCTTCTTAGATAAGAGAGACGACTTTTAAAAAGTTGACTTACATTCCATCCACCTAGTTTAGGTATACTAGGAGCACCTATAAAACTATCTAAGTCACAAAACTCTTTAAAAAATTCAGAAGAGGGCATTATCTTTTCTAATTTTATTCTATCCGGTAGTAAACCTGTACCTTGCGCTTGAAGTAATTTTATATTTTTTTCCTTGCAAATTTTATCTAAAATAATCATTTTTGTTATATTATTATCAATTATTACTTTAGTAAAGTTATCTTTATATTCTGGATCACTATTCATCAAAGGAAATTTTGGAATGTTTTGAACACCAGGTAGATCTTCTTTATTGTTTGATATTACATTATTTAAATAATTATACAAATCCTCAGAGAACTTTAACTTTGTTTTTTCGAAAACATCTGTCATTCGACGTGTTATTGAGGGCATGGTAAAATGAAACAAGCTATGAAAATGAAATCTACTATAATTAGACCATAATATTGCTATGGTATCAAAAGTGTCTGGAGGATTGTTATAAATTTGAAAAAGAATATCTTCATATATTTGATAATTACTTTTACCTGAAATACCTATATTTACTACTTCTAAATTTAATGCTTCACCTAAGAGTTGTGGCCATCTAGGAAAGTTTCCTTCTTTACCATATTTTTCATCCCAGTGCTCTCCTTGCCAGTTTTTATGATTATGCGCTCTGCCTATAGCAGAATTGTCACATGTAAAGCTGCAACCGTTAGTTAATAGTTTCATTATATTCTCTTTCATACCACTCTGCTATAAGTTCACTACCTTTTTGATTAGGATGATTGTCCCATGGAGAGTTGATTAAAAATTCTTCTGATAGTTCTTCTTGCCAACTAATTTTAATAGGGTAATGACCATGAACTGGTTCATATTTAGCATACTCACTAAAAGTAGCCATAGTCCCTTGACTTTGTATTAAAACTATATTATTATCTTCACAAATGTTTTTTAGTTTTTTTTGATAATCTAAAGTTCTATCTACACAATGCTTAAAAAACGTACCTTCCTCTTTTAAATTTTTTAACACTACTTGTTGCAAATCCCATTTAGCGTCCCAATACTCTTTTTTATCTAAGTAGGTTTTAGAGTATTTCTTTTTTTCGGTTTTAGCTGTTGGCAGAAAGCTAGTTGTATAAAGTCTTTCTCGAAACCACCCTGACCACATTACAGCTACAACTTTTACATCTTTTTGTAAAACTAATTGTTCTAAAATGTAATAGTAAATGCTCTTATTATCTAAACCAGATCTAGCTGTATTAATATAAGGCATGTTTATTTTTGCAGCAAATAGCTCTGGCCATTTTTTTATTGGAGGGTCTAATTCCATTTTTTTAAAATTAATTGACTGATAATGATTATGAATTTCTTGTGTAAAACTACAACCACCAAAAATAATCATAACTAATCCTCATATATAAAATCATCTTCTTTATCAATTTTTTTAAATCTTCTTGCAAAGTATAGATAAAAGTATCCTTTTAATCTATAATATTTTTTTCTAAAATACTTTAACATTATATTCTCTCTCAAATTCTTTAGCGTGTTCCCAAGTATTTACTATGGGCTGTCCTTTGATATTTAGACTAGTATTAAGTAACATAGGACAAGAAGTTCTTTCATAAAACTCTTCCATAATAGTTCTTAAAATAGATCTACAATCTTTTTTTACTACTTGAACTCTTGCTGTACCATCATAATGAGTAACAGAATGAAAGTCATGATTAGCTTTAGCTACATAACTCATGTACTCGTTTTTCGGCCCTGTGAAATACTTATCAGCATATTCCTCCAAGATGGCAGGTGCAAAGGGTCGAAATCTTTCTCTACGTTTAATTTGGTTAACTGTATCCTTAATATCTCGTCTAGGATCAGCAATAAGGCTACGATTACCAAGGGCACGAGGGCCAAACTCAGCACGACCGTTTGCAATGCCGCAATAATAATTACTAAGCAGATGGTCGACAACTTTTTTAGCATTTATTTTCCTTTCTATATTATATCCCAAGTATGGGTCAATCCATTTTAATCTTTTGTCTTGATATGAGGCAGCTGCTCCTAAAGAGGACCCAGCATCTCCTGGGTTAGGCATTATCCACATCCCATCAAACATTGAATGTACTATAGAGTTTGCTTTACAATTTAAAGCTACTCCTCCTCCATAACAAAGATAGCCAGAATACTTTCTAGCTCTTTTCATTATTTTTACAATTTCTTCTTCTAATATACTTTGAGCAGATGCAGCAATATCTTCTTTTGATCCTCCAAAAAATCCACCTTTATGATAATTTTTATAAGGATCATATTTATGATTAGGTTGCCCAAAAGCTGCCATACCCATAAGAATATATTCTTCTTCTAATGGTTTTAATCCAGCTGCTACTGTTGCTGCAGTATAAAAAAGCCCAAGAGATTTAGGATATTTTAATGACCATTTTTTTTTCTTTTTATACCATATTGAAGCAGTATCCCATTCTCCTATAGCATCTATAACTACACAAACAGGTTCTACATCAAAAGGTCTAGTATAATAACTAGCAGCAGCATGAGACCAATGATGCCATTCATAAAAATCATATTTTTCTCTTGATTTCCATTTCTGGCCAGCGTATAATCTACGTGTATTTTTCCAAAAAGGATCTTCATAGAATACAGTTTTACCTTTAAACTTAGGCATTAAATCTGAATGATATCTATCGTTTTTTATTCTGCTGTAACGTTCGCTATGTCCAGCATATATAATATCACGGCCCTTTATGACTGCCATTCCAGCGTCATGAAACCCGTTAGAGTATCCAATTATCATAATATTTTTCTTATAAATAGTGTTATTAACATTTAGGTAAGCAAATGACCTCTTCAAGATATTTATACAGTGATGGAACTAATAACCTGAAGGAACAAGGTTCCGCTCAAGATATCTATATGGCTAATATGATTGGTGAGTATCTTTATAACTTAGGTGTTACAGCTCAAGGAAGATTTGGTCATGCGCAATCTGGAATTTCTGTAGGTACTTCTGCTAACACTAGATTTAATGAACCAGTCGGTACAGCTCCTAGCACTAATATTTCTATAGCCACTACTACTAGTACTTATAGTTTTTCTTATGATGCTAGCAGTCCAGCTGCAGCTGCCGAAGAAAATAATGCTCATCCTGTAGCTTATGTTAATTCAGGCGCAACAGTTGGTATTCAAGAAATGACTGCTTCAGCTGTTGATACTGCTTTAGATAGATACCTCTCTTATTTATTTACAAATGAAGGCCCAGGAGTTTACAGAGTAGCTGCTGTAGGTTCAACTCCTACTCCAGGAACATGGGTTGGTTCTGGAATTGATATAAATCATTTTATTGATACTACTACGGGAGGCAGTACAACAGTATATAGACTATGGCAAAAAACAGACGCTTCTGGTAATAGATTATCTGGAGAATCAATTAAAAGACCTCTCAAATATTCAGATGCTTCTGGTAATGATGATTTAATTGAAATGACTGATTCTGAGATTAAAACATTCTGGGGATCAAGAGCTGTTGTAAAAATACTAGCTAGCGGAGCAGCTACTGGAATAGGAGCTATTAGAATCACTACAAGTAGTAGTGCACCCTCTCTTACTGGTACTTGGACATTAAGATCTAGTTATGTTGATACTAGAAATACTACTGCCGATGAAAATTATACTAGAAGTTATCAATCAGATTATGAGACTATTTACACAGCTGAATATGAAAATGTATTTAGTGATTCTTATACAACTAACTACACTGCAGATTATACTACTGTCTATTCTAGAGTTACAGGAACTATAGATTATGAGGGCCCAAAATATAATATAGAATATGTTAATGAATATGAAGGTTCTTTTACTTCAGATTATAATAGAAACTTTGTCGAGGATTACGTTTCGACTTATACTAGAGACTTTGAATCAGATTATCTACAAGTATATATTAGATCTCAATTTGTTAACTACTTAAAAGATTACCAGACAAATTATGCAGTAGAATATCTGACAGATTATGTAAGTGAATATACTACAGAATATCTGAAAACTTTTTCAGATGATTATATAAGAGCTGTTGCTTACGTTGGTAATCAGGCTTACGAAGGTCAAGGTAGTTATGCAGGAGCTTTTACTGTTTATACTACTGCATATACAACAGAACAAACTTATACAAGAAGTTTATTTTATACGTCTTCTTCAGGTACACTACCTGCGTTTTATACGTCTTTCTGGCCTGAGACCATGATATACTTAGGTCCAACCCAACCAAATTATATACGCGGTTATACAGGTCCGGCGGTTGCCGATTATATAGGTGGTCCATCAGGTAATACCACTTATCGAGCTGATTTTTTTGAAAGAGCTTTTGAATCAGCTACAGCGAGAGGTGAGAATCTTGTTGTTTACTTAGATGAAGATGGTCCTGGAACAGATGCTTTATATGCAGGAGGAGGAAATCCAAACTCTATGTGGAGTTCCTTTACTGGTAGTGGTTATACAGGTACGGTACCTGGTACTTCATTTTTCCAAGGTTCAGCGAGGCCATCTGGAACTCGTACAGTATTTTTTAGAGAAGCTTATATGCGAGCTTTTCCGAATTTTGCACGTTATATATCTCAATTACCTGTAGATCAAAGTTTTGAAACGGTTGTCGATTATGTTAATGAAAACGTTCAATTTACAAGAGATTATCAAGTAGGTTTTTACCAAGGTCCACAAAACTATGTAAGAGAAAATACACCTTTCTTAGGTGATACTACTTTTACAGGTTTTTATCAGGGTGAATTTGAAACAACTTATACCAGTGTTTATACTGAAGAGTATATTGGAGATTATTTAAACGAGTATCAGACTGCTTATACAATGTTAGATGAATCTGATGGTTATGCTACAGCATATGTAGGTACCTTTGAAGGTAGCTTTAACAGGTTTTACTCAAAAGAATATGAAAGTACTTTTGTATCTCCTCCATATACAAATGCTTTTCAAAGAAATTATATTCAAATTTATACAGGTACTTATACTGCTGACTTTGAAACAGATTATGAAAACGTCTTTACAGCTAATTTTAGTGATTCATATACTAGTGCTTACACAGCCCTATATAATACAGATTACCTAACTACGTACACAACTGATTACTTAACTGACTTTGCTGGTGAGACAATACAAGCAAGTACTGGAACTATTAATACCTACTATATGTGGGTAAGAACATCTTAACTTTAGGAGAAAATAATGAAACGTGAATGGAAACACCCATTTTGGGAAACTGCAGCTAAAGATAGAATAACTTGTCGTTTAAATATTACTCATGATGACGGGTCTTTTACTACTGCAGTTAGCTCAGTTTCTAAATATGATGAAAACGGTAAAATAACAAAAGACTATCAGGAAGTTCTAGATCAGAATCCTATTCCTGAAATTGATAAATTTACTGAAGAAAGATTAGAGCGTCATAAACAAAGAAGAGAAGCTGAAATTAAAAAGAATAAAGAGCGTCAAGAAGCTAAACGCTTAGAAGATCTCTTTAACTATAAACTACAGACTTTTGAAATTCCAGAAATCAAAAACTCTGAAGATAGAAAACTTAAAGCTAAAATTCGTAAATCAAGAAATGTGATTGAACTTAATATGTATGCTACTATGCTTATGATGAAAGAACTTAATGAAAGCGAATCCAACTAAAGGTTATGTAATAGTTGCTACTAAGAGAAAATCTTATTTGCAATGTGGTAGTAATTTAGCAGAATCAATTTTAGACAATTACCCAGAAGCAAAAATTACTCTTTTTACTCAACAAGACTTCATAGATAATTATTCAGAATATTTTAAACCTTTCGATAAAGTATTGCCTACTCCTAGTGATACTAATAGAGAGAAGATGTATGGTATGTGGAAAACTCCTTATGACCATACTTTTTATATAGATGCTGACTGTGAAGTAGTCCACCCAGATATTAAAAACGTTTTTGACCACTTAGATGGTCATGATATGGCATGGGTAAATTTAACAAAAGATGGCGCTAAAGTTTTTGCTGAGTGGAATTGGGGTCCTAATCTTTATGATGATGGATGGCGAGGTGTTCCTGATCATTTAGCTCACTGCGGAGGAGTATGCTTATATGATGCTTCTAATCCTTTAGTAAGAGAATTTATGAAAGATTGGTATGAACTTTACTTTAAGCAAAGAGATGGAATGTGGAATCCTAAAGAATTTGATTCTATAAAAAAAGGAAATTTTAGACAGTGGGATCAATTAACTATTTGGTGGTTGATCTATCACAGTCCTAAATATAAAAATATTAAGTGGAAGTTTTTTGAAGACAACTATAGGTGGAATTATTTTTCAAGTTTTGGATTTAATCCAAACGGCTCTCATAATCTTAATACAGTAGATCCAGTTGTTATTCATTATTCTGCTTGGTTAGATAAATTTGGAAAAAAAGGTTACTTATAATGATACCAGTTAGAGATATAAAATTAAATAATAAAGAGTTTATTAGTATTCTTGACGAATATAAAGATATAATTTTACAAAAGAACGAAGAAGGAATACCACTAGTAAAACGGGAATTATATATGCAATGCGAAGATGAAAAGCCAGAAGATTGGTTAAGTGATGAATATATGCATTCAGTAATAAAACAAGGAAGAGCTCATGACGGTTTTCCAAAAGTTTTAAAAGGTTTTGGAGGTATGAAGTTTAGTGAACAAGATATGAGAGGAAAAGTAATAAAACAAGCTTCTGCAGATCTTAATAGAAAATTAATTGAGTTTTTATCTTGTAAAAATAATGCTTTAAATGCTACATATCCTCCAGGCTCATTTATTAGTTGGCATAATAATGCCAATGCTTCTGGATATAATATAATAATTACTTATTCTGAAACCGGAGAAGGTTGGTTTGATTACTGGAATATAGATAAAAAAGAAAGAGTTCGTATGCAAGATGTTCCAGGTTGGCAAGCAAAAATGACTTATTTTGGAAGTTATGACGAACCTGAAAATTTATGTTATCATGCAGCTTATACAGATTGTTATAGAATTTCAGTAGCTTTTGTTTTTGCTAATGCTGAAAATTTTTGGCAAGAGGTGATTGAAGATCTTGAAGACCCATGTTAATGTAGTTTGTGTAAAAACTGGTAACAAATACGATAGAGATAGAGTAGAAAGACTTTATAATATGGTAGAGAGAAACTGCTCTCTACCTTTTTCTTTTTATTGTCTTACAGATGATAAAGATATAAGTTGGAAATTTAAACCTATACCTTTAGATGTAGAATTAGATCTAGAAAGTTATTGGTGGAAAATTAGCTTATTTAATTTAAGATTTAGCACTCCTACTATCTATTTTGATTTAGATATAGTTATTCAAAATAATTTTGATTATATTTTTGATATGATAAAAGAAGATAAGATTCTTGCAATAAAACCAGATGACGCTGGAATATCAAGAGAAAATGATATATTTTTATATAATGATTCTTTAATAAATACTAGTATATTAGGATTTATTCCTCAAAACCATAAAGATGTTTTTACAGACTTTACTAAAGATACAGACTATCATATAGCAAAATATTATGGATTAGATAGATTTCTTTCTGATAAGTTTTTAAATAAGTTCAACTACTTAGATTTTAATAATGATTATTACTATAGATGGAAAAATGATAGCACTCCAGAGATTTATTGTGATAAAAACGGGTTAGCTCATGACCCGAGAAAAACCTTTTGTTTAATATGTCAAGAACAATCTCATATGTATGTCGGATTAGAGAAATATTTCTTATAAATAAAGATAAAATTACTTACTGGAAAGATTTTTTCTATGGCGCAGTACGAAGACTTACAAATTGATCAAGGATCAGACGTATTAATAAAATTAGAACTTACTGAACCTGGCGGTGGTGCAAAAGACCTTACAGGTCATACTGGTGCTGCGCAACTTCGTAAAACTTACACTTCAAAAGATTCTGATGCAACAACATTTGTTGCAGCTGTTGATACACCTGCAACTGGTGGTGTGCTTAATTTATCACTCACAAATTCACAAACTGATGCACTTAAACCTGGAAGATATGTATATGATGTAGAACTTAGAAACACTGACAGCGCTGGAACAACATTAGTGGAAAGAATCTTAGAAGGCCAAATTATTGTAACTCCTTCGGTTACAAAGTCTGCATAAGGGGATTCCATGGCTACTTCTGCTAACGCTATAGTACAAACCAAGACTATAGTAAAGAAAATCACGGTTGGTAAGCCTTTGTCTGCAGGCCTTGCCTCATCTGGTGAACTTAAAAATTTAGACGATGTAAATAAAACAGCCCTTAGTGGTATTAATAGAATGCTGTTATGGGATTCTGCCACTCAAAAATTTAAATTTCATCCCCATACAATCCGATTTCATGATGATATAGACGTTTCTAGATTAAGTTCTAGAAATAATGTTTTATTGTGGGATTCTAATCAAGTACAGTTTGAAGCTTTTGATTTAATAAATGCTGTAAAAGAAAAATTTAAAGAAGAAATATTTGATCCATCTATAAATGGTGAATTTGTTTGGGATAGTGGAACGGGTCAAGGAACAGCTCATACTTTATTTCTAGCAACTCAGAGTTTGCTGACTGATGGAACATATGGTAGTAGTACTCAGATACCTCAATTTATAGTTAATGAAAAAGGTATAATAATGTCCGCACAAAATGTGGACGTTGCATCTTTATCAAGTATAACTTTTGATTCAGCTACTGCCACTCTTAATATAACTACAACTGATAGTGGTCAGTTTAGTGCTAGAATAGGTCTTAATAATTTTTCTACTAGTGATCTAGCAGAAGGTTCAAATTTATATTATACTACATCTAGAGCTGATTCTGCTTTTGATGATAGACTGGCTATAAAAACTACAGCTGATTTAGCTGAAGGTCTTAGTACTAATTTTTATTACACTCAAACAAGATTTGATAGTGCTTTAGAGTTAAAAACTACTAATGATTTAACCGAAGGTACTGATAATTTATATTACACAGTTGCCCGAGCTGATTCAGATGCTAGAAGTGCTATTTCTCTTACAACTAGTAATCCTAGTGGAATAGGACTATTAACTTACGATAGTTCTAGAGGAAGATTTCATTTTAAAGATAGTGATATTGCTAGAACTGATATAAAGACTGTCTTTAATCAAGGTATATTTTTACCTGAAGGTGCTTCTATAAATTTAGATAGTAGTACTACTATTTTTAAAGATGATGCTGATGATATATTAAAAATTAGTAATAGTAGTGCTTCTGAAGGCGGTAGCATAGAACTAACCGCTAGAGAACATTTCTCTATAAAATTAATTAATGGTTCTACAACAATATTAGAACAAACAAAAGCTGGTATTTTCGTAACTGGGGGGGTTACTGCTGATTCAGCTACATTACCTATCTTAACTGGTAATGTATTATTTAAAGGAGAGTTACACGGTCCAGGTACTATGGTCATCGATCCTGCTGGTATTGGAGATAATACTGGTAAGGTTGTTATTAGAGGTGATCTACAAGTAGACGGTACTGAGACAATTGTTAACTCTACTACTCTATCCGTAAATGATAAAAATATTGTATTAGCTGATAGTGCTGTAGATAGCAATGCTGCTGATGGAGCTGGTATAACTGTCACAGGCGCTAATGCTACTATTCTTTATAACGCTTCTACAGATACTTGGAATCTTAATAAGCCTTTAGGTAATAATGTAAATCATCTTACTAATTTTACTACTACTAATTTAACTGAAGGCTCTAACTTATACTATACTCATACTAGAGCTGATAGTGCCGCTAGAAATGCTATCTCTATAACTGTTAATACTGGAGCTGCTCCTAATCTAGATAGCTCTTCTGTATCCTTAACACGTGATTCAGCAGGCGTAGGATATCTTCTTGATCTTCAAGATCTTCAAGAAGGTTCTAAGCATACCTCTGTTACATACACTCAGTTTAATGGTGATGGAACTAAATTAATTATGCCTGAATATCCGGCAGGAGGAGGCGCTTCTACAAATTTTGATGCAGTGTTTACTTATGATCTTAGTTCTGCTTATGATATAAGAAGTGCTTTATTAGATTCAAGTCCATCTGAATATACTAATAATACTGTTTTATTTAAAAAAGTAGCCCTTACTTTTAACCACGACGGTTCTAGGGTCATGACTTTTTCTCCTAGTGGAGACCCAGCTTTTAACCAATATGATTTAAATACTAACTATGATATATCCAGTGTAGCTTCTAGTACTCCTTCTGGTACATTAGCAAATGATCCTTTCTTTGTACAGTGGTCTGATGTAGTATTTAAACCAGATGGTACTAAAATGTATGTTATACAATCTAGTACTAGTGGAATTGTTAAGCAATTTAATCTTTCTACAGCTGGAGATATTAGCACTGCATCTGCAGCAAGTGCTTCTAGTCATCAATTTTCATTAAATACAGAGCAGGGTAATGGGTCTACTTTAGGTTTAGCAATAAACTCTACTGGTACTAAAATCTATACAGGTTTTAATCCATCAGGTGGTCTTAATCCTAGGATTTATCAATATGATCTTTCTACACCTTATGATTTAAGTACAGTAAGTTATAATAATTCAGTACATACTTTCCCTGATGCTGCTAAGATTGGCCGTATTGATTATATGAATCTTGTTAATGATACGGACCTTTATGTTACAGGTTTACACCAGCCTGGAGGTGGTATTAATGGTTATATGGCAGTATATAAAGTTAGTTTACCTTCTGGTACTACTGGAGATGGCAATCTAGAATATGATGCTTCTACAGGAGAAATTACTTTTACAGGTCCTAGCGCATCGGAAGTTAGAGCTCACTTTGCTGCCGGAACAAATATTGCTTATGATTCTAATACAGGAACATTTTCTTTACCTGACGGACCAGTTACTGCTGGTACATACGGTACAGCTTCTCTTATCCCAGTTTTAACAGTAGATGCAAGAGGATTAATTGATAGTATTGGAACAGTATCAGTTGCTGGAGTAAGTAGTACTAGCTTTGATTCAGACTCTGGTGTACTAACAATTAATACAGCAGATGGTAATTCTTTTCCAACTATTATATTAGATTCAGATTTATCAAATAAACGTGCTAGAAAAGCTATTTCAGTAGGTGATGCTGGAGGAGATGGTAGTTTAACTTATAATGAAACTACAGGAATAATAACCTATACAGGACCTAGTGCTTCTGAAGTAAGATCACATTTTAGTGCTAGTGGAGATTTATCTTACGATTCTAGTACAGGTGTATTTAGTTTTGATGTTGAAGATGTATATACTAAATCTAATTTTGATAGTGATTGGAATCAAGCATTAGATGAAGCAGCTATTAATGGAACAGGATTATCTTTTGATTCTGCTTCTAATACATTAAGTATTACAAATACAGGAGTAACTGCTGGTACTTATGGCTCTGCAGTATTAGTTCCAGTACTTAAAGTAAATGCTCAAGGTCAAGTAGATTCAGCTGGAACTGTTCAAGTAGCAGGAGTAAGTAGTGTAAGTTTTGATTCAGCTGCTGGAATATTTACAATAAACACTGCTGATGGAAATTCATTTCCTACTACTATACTAGATTCAGATTTAACTAAAACAAGAACTAGAGATGTATTAAGTGCTATAGATTTAGGAGGAGACGGTAGCTTTGCATATGATTCTTCTAGGGGTAGATTTACATATACAGGACCTTCTGCTACAGAAGTAAGAGCACATTTTACTGGAACAGATGGTATAAACTATAGTAATAGTACTGGTGTTATAAAAACTGAACCAACATTTGATATTGTATACAATAATGCAACGTTTAATAATATTACAAATGTTACTGGAGAAACAATTCATACTCCAGATCATACTACAGCTACTTCTGATTCTCAAATAATTATTGATACTACAGCCCATAATAGTAATTTTATGTCTATAGAGTTTACAGTACATGCAGATGATTCTGCTAGTAATCACTCTCAAATTACTAAAGCGTTAGTTACATATAATAAAACTAGCGCATTTTATTCTGAATATGGAGTAATAAGTTCCTTTACTGGTGATAGTGATATAGGCACTTTAGTAGCAGATGCTGATGGAACTAATATAAGACTTAAATTTACAAGAGCTTCTGGGATGGGTAACGTCAATCTTAGAACTATAAAAAATGTGCTGAAATAGGGATAGGGATCTATGACAGATAAAAACTTTAAAGTAAAAAACGGACTAATAGTAAATGATAGTGCTAGTATAGGAGGAGTATTAACTGTAACTGGTAACTCAGTTCTTACAGGTAATTTAACAGTACAAGGTACTTCTAATTTTCAATCTCTCTCTGGTAACTATGCTGGATTTGATTCGGATTTTAACGCTAAAGATACTGGAGCTTTATCCGAAGGAAGTAATCTTTACTATACTACTTCTAGAGTAGATTCTGCTATTGATGTAAGAGTAGATTCTGCTTATATTACTTTAAGAACTCCTGAGTATATTAGAGAAACTAATACTCAAACTATGACAAATAAGACAATTGTAGATCCTATTATTGATTCTACAGGTCTTTTTGGTCAGCAGTTTGGAGGTTTATCTGTTAATGTAGATACTAATTTAGGAGATAGTACCCAATCTCTTTTTAGTATGATATCTAAAGATTCAAGTATGGTTTCTGGAATTGCTCTAGGGGTTAGAAATCAAGATGTAAATGTTATTGCTACTAAAGAAACTCCTGGTAGTACCGCTCATAGACTAATTTTAGGTTTACAAGGTAATAAAGGTTCGGTAAATATTATAAAAAATATAGGATCAGGCCCGTTTAATTTTGATCCGGCTGCAGCAGATGATCTTGTAACAATTAATAATAACGGTGATATTGAAACTAATAGCACTAAAGAAGCTTCTAATCAAACCCAAGCTTCTATTAAAACAAAAGGTGGTATTGCAGCTGAAAAAAATATTCGTGGTGAAGATATTATTGCTGCTAATAATATTCAAGCTGCAGGAGGAGAATTACAAGGTACATTATCTGCTGCTTCTCTTGGAACAAGATCAACTACAGATCTTCCAGAAGGAACAAATTTATATTACACTAATCAAAGAGTAGATGATTATATAAACGCTAGCATTCTTACTACAGATGTTAGCGAAGGAACTAATTTATACTATACAACAGCAAGAGCTGACAGTGATGCTAAAAACGCTGTCTCAGTAAATGACGGTGGAGGTGATGGGTCTCTCTCTTACAATAATAGTACAGGAGTTATATCCTACGTTGGCCCATCACCAGCAGAAGTAAGAGCTCACTTTTCTGGAGGTACAGGAGTAACATTAAATTCAGGTACTGGAGCTATATCAATAGGGCAGCCAGTAGGTACTGGAGACTCAGTTGAATTTAATTCAATGTCTATTAATCAAAACGTTGTTATCTATGGAAACTTAACAGTACAAGGTACTCAAGACGTACAATCACAAACAGAACTTTCAGTTGCTAACGCATTTATTAAAGTAGCTGATAGTAATAGTTCTGACACAGTAGATATTGGTATAGTAGGTAGATATTCTAAAGATGGTGGAACTACTATTGAAAGAACAGGATTTATTAGAGATGCAACTAATGGAGAGTGGTATGTCTTTGATGGATTAATTCAGAATGGTTTAGATAGTGGTTCTCCTCCTTATGATCAAACTATTAACATTAATGGTCCAGGATATAATCAACCTACTTGGAATTTTGGAGCTTTAAGAGGAAGATATCTAGGATTTGATTCAGATTTTGCAGCATTTAGTTCTAACTATACAGTAAACACTACTTCATTTACAGCAGTTAATGCAGGAAGATATGCTATTGATACTTCAGGAGGATCAATTACAGTAACACTTCCAGCTAATCCTCAAACAGGGGATTATGTAAGACTTATTGACGTAGCTAACTTTACAAATAATAGCTGTATAGTAAACAGAAACGGTTCAACTATAGAAGGTTTATCACAAAACTTTGAATTGGACTTAGGTCAAAGTATCATAGAATTTATTTACATAAATAGTAATTGGCAGATCTATAGTTCTATAGGTCAAAGAGGTCCGCAAGGACCTAAAGGTGATTCCGCTGATGTAGCAACGTTTGCTTCTCAAGCACAATCTATAGCATTTTCAGTAGCATTAGGATAGGGAATAATGGCAAAGACACTAATTAGAGATTACGTTTTTTCACCAGGAACGGCAGGCGTAGGATTTATAGAAGTTCCTGGAAAGTATACATTAGATAAGTTTCTACTTATTACTAATGTCACAGATAATATTATCATTTACAACTTCGCAGATACTTCATTTGCAGGAACGCAGGCTAATTTTTTAACAAGTACTACTACTAACTGGCCTACTATAACTACTGCTCATGATGGGTTTACCAGATTAATTTTACAATCTGATACTTCTGCTATGAGTGCTAATGATGATCTTCAAATATTTGCAGAAGACAAATACGACTATGGTCAAAAAATGAGGCCGTGGGACTTTGGTACTGATGCTATTGAAAGAATGAGAATATCTCAAGGTGAGTCACTTATTGATGCTGACTTTGAATACGGATTACAACCTACTAAATGGGCTGGGTTTGGTTCAGTAAAAGGTTATCCATCTACTTACGATTTACCAGGAGTAGATCTTGCTGTTAATACTATTATTACAGATTTTCAGACAGACAATACTACTAATAGTTTAATTACTGTTACTTTTAAAGATAGTGCTTTAGGAGATGGATCAGTAACTGAAGCGCATGGATTAAGTGTAGGAGATGTTGTAAACGTATCTAGCTTAAGCTCTGGTTCTACTGGTTTCTCTAGAGCAGATGGTAGTTATATTATTGAATCAGTTCCTAATGCTCATACCCTAAAGTATTATGCTAGAGGTGTGGTAGGATCTACTGATGGAGAAAGTATTAAAACAGAAGAAACTTTAGTAAGAAAAGGTGCATTATATAGTAACGCTTCTTTGCCAACCCCTACAAGTGTTACATCTAATGGTGCAGATCCTTCTGAAATAACATTGCATTTTGCTAAACCTCATGGACTAGTACCTGGAACCCCATTACATGTTATTATGGGCTCAGGAACTAATAAAGATAAAGCTTCAGGGCCTTTCTTTATGAAATCATCTCCTGAACCTGATCAAATGAAGTTTGATGCTAGACCAGGAGCTGCTGTTACTAGCCCTGGTAGTGCTCAAGTGTTTGCTATTAGTAACGCTACTATTCTTCATAGACCTTCAGATGGAGGTGTTATATTATCAACTAAGACTCCAACTTATGCTGCGTCTGTTACTCGTCAAACTAAAAGGTATTTTAGATATCAATCTGGTAAAGGATTTTTATTCTCATCTGGTACATTGTTTGCTCCAGTATATGATTTACAATCAGTATCAGCAAGTGGGACCTCTCCAGGTTCAACAATTACTTGTAAAACAGACGATATAGATCATGGATTACAAGCCGGAGCTTCTGTTGAACTTGTAGGATGCGAAACATCAGGATATGGTGGAACTTATACTGTAAGTGCAATTACTGATGACTTTACCTTCACTATTATTGCAACTGATACTTTAGGAGATACTACTTGTCAATTAGCCGAAGTAGCTACAGTCCAAGTTAAAAATTGGGTAGGTGCTGCAGTAAGAGCAGGAATGTTTGATGATCAAAACGGATTATTCTGGGAATATGATGGTCAACAATTATTTGTTGTACAAAGAACTTCTACTTTTAATGTAACTGGTACTATTACTGTAACTGAAAATAGTAATAATGTTACAGGGCAAAATACTAGATTCTCTGAGCAGCTAAGAGCTGGATCAAAAATTTCGATTAAAGGTATGACTCATTTTGTAACTAATGTAGAAAGTGATACCTCTTTTAATATATCTCCTGACTATAGAGGAGTTTCATCAGCTGGTGTAAGATGTCAAAAAATAACTCAGATAAGAGTTCCTCAATCTAAATGGAACTTAGATAAACTTGATGGTACAGGACCATCTGGATATACTTTTAATCCAAGTAGAATGCAGATGATTGGAATTGAATTCTCTTGGTATGGAGCTGGTTTCGTTCACTTCATGGTTAGAGGTTCAGATGGTAAATGGGTATTCTGTCATAGAATAAGAAACAATAACTTAAATACTGAAGCCTTTATGAGATCAGGTAACCTACCTGTAAGATATGCAATTGATAACGATAGTCCAATTACATTTTTAACTTCTTCTATTGATAGTAATGCTACTACTATACCTGCAAAGGAAATGAATGAATTTAGTAATGCTGGTACTCTATTAATTGATAACGAAATTATATCTTATACAGGAAGAAGTACTACTGACGGTCCTGGTAATTTTACAGGAGCAACTAGAGAAGCTACTCTTACTCAGTTCTTGCAAGGTAATAACGTAACTGTAAGTGCTGGAGGTAAAACTACTCATAGTAGTAATACGGGAATTGCTGAAATATCTAATTCATGTTCTCCTACATTATCACACTGGGGTTCAGCATTAGTTATGGATGGTGGTTTCCAATTTGATAGAGGATACTTGTTTAACCATTCTGTAAATGACCAACGTGTTACAGTTACTCCTCAAACAGTGTTTGCTATTAGATTAGCTCCATCAGTCTCTAATGCTGCTGTAGGAAGATTAGGAGCTCAAGACTTACTTAATAGAAGTCAGATGTTATTACAAGAAATTGTTGTATCTATGGGTCGTGGATTTAATCAGGGTGACTGTATCTGTCAAGGTATTCTAAACCCTAAAAACTGGGGTAATGCTACTTGGAGAAGTCTAGTAGCAGAGGATGACGGAGGACAGCCTTCTTTTGCTCAATATGCAAATAGAACAGATATAAATTGGTCTTCAGGATCATATGCGCTGCCTGGAGAAACTATTTTTTCTTACTCACCTTCTACAGGAAGAACATCAACAATTGCAACTAGCTTAGATCTTTCATCTATTAAACAGATGGACGGGGCGCCTTTAGGTGGAGACTTTAAATATCCAGACGGACCTGATATTCTAGCTATTAATATTTTCTTCTTAGCAGGTCGAGGAGATGGAACAGTAGAACTTAAATGGTCAGAGGCGCAAGCGTAAGGGGAAAAAATGGTACAAAAACTTAGCACATTTCTTGGGACATCATTAGTAGAAGCGGCATTAGATAGTGCTGCTACAAGATCTATTGTGCTTAGTACTACTATTCCTTTAGATTCCAATACTAGTGGAGATTATGTAAGAACATTAACTAACGGTGGAGGTATGACTGTAGTACCAGGCGGTACTCGTAATCAAGATGTTTTAATTAGAACTGACTCTGCTGTAATGGCTACGCTTAATACTACTCAAACTCTCACTAACAAAACATTTAACTTAACTAATAATACTCTTACTGGTAATATAGGACAGTTTAATGCAGCTTTATCAGGAGCTAACTTTGCTACTATAAACGGTATTGAAACTTTAACTAACAAAACTATCTCTGGAGGTACTATATCTGCTGCTTCTATAGAAGCTGGTTCTATAACTGACATTAGTACTTTTGGATTAAGAGATGTTTCTAATACTAACTTTGAAACTAGACTTATATCTGATAATGATACTACTAGTTTTAACTTAACAGCAGATAGATCTATTACAATTGATGTAAAGAATGCGGACAGAAATTTATTTATTGCTGGTGACTTATCAATATCTAATGCTTTTGCTACTTCAGGTGGTCATGGAGTTACATTAACTACTACTGGTACTACTAGTATAACATTACCTACATCTGGATTTCTAAGATCAGCTGTAGATTCAGGTGGTGGGGTTTTTGATGCTAACATTGATAGGTCTGCATATTCTAATGTAGTAGCAGGAACTTATGGTAGTGCAACTCATGTACCTAAGATAAGAATAAGCAATAGCGGTTTTGTTGATTCAATAGGAATACAACAAATTAATAGTGTTACTTCAACTTCTTTTGATTCTGATGAAGCTACTTTAGCTATTGGAACTGCTAGTGGAAGTACATTTAATGCTAGAATAGGTTTAGCAGCCTTTAGTACTACAGATTTATCTGAAGGTACTAATGAATATTTTACTAATACTAGAGCTAGAACTGCTATATCAGTTACTGATGCTGGAGGAGAAGGGTCTTTAGGTTATAATAACTCTACTGGAGTAATTACATATACTGGACCAAGTACAGCTGATATTAGAGGTAAATTTTCTGGTGGTAATGGTATAGATTTAACTAATGGTGATATTAGTATTGATTCAGCTGAATTTACTTCTTTATATGGCGCAACAATATTTACAGATTTAAAAACTAGAGATGGAGCATCTTCAGGTTTAGATGCTGACCTACTAGACGGACAAGAGGGTTCTCATTATCGAATAAATATCTATAATGTATCAGGAACTTTATTAAATTAACAGGATAAAAAATGGCTAACCCAAATTCAAGACAAACACTTATAGATTACTGCTTACGCAGACTAGGAGCTCCTGTAATTGAAATAAATGTAGATCAGGATCAACTTGATGACAGAGTAGATGAAGCACTTCAGTATTACAGAGAGTATCATTCTGAATCAGTATATAGAGGTTACTTACAACATTTAGTAACTGCTACAGATGTGACTAATAAGTATATACCAATTTCAACAGATGTGCAACATGTAACTAGACTTTTTAAAATGAATAGTTCAGTTTTTGCTAGAAATATGTTTAGTATAAAATATCAAATGCATTTAAACGATATAGCTAATATGCATTCTTATGTAGGAGACTTAGCTTACTATGAACAGGTACAGCAGTATCTTTCATTATTAGATATGAAATTAAATGGTAACCCTCAGGTTAACTTTAGTAGAAAGCAAAATAGACTTTATATTTTTGGAGAGTTTGAAGATGAAGACATAAAAGAAGGAGAGTATATAGTAGCAGAGCATTATTCTATTATAGATGGAACTAGCTTTACAGAAGTATTTAATGATATGTGGTTGAAAGAATATACTACTGCTCTAATAAAATTACAATGGGGAAGTAATCTTATAAAGTTTGAAGGTATGCAATTACCTGGAGGAGTTACCTTAAATGGAAGACAACTTTATGAAGATGCTATGCAAGAACTAGAGAGGCTTAGAGAAAAATTAAGAAGTGATCATGAACTTCCAGTTGATTTCTTTGTAGGATAATATGACAGATGCAAAAATAAGTGATAACACAGTAGTTGCTACACCTTTAAGAAATATAATAAGTTTGATTGCAGCAGCGGCAGTAGGAACGTGGGCCTACTTTGGTGTTATAGAAAGACTAAATCAGATTGAAACTAATATTACATTAATGAATACTGATTTACAAGAAAATACAGAATTTAGAATTAAGTGGCCACGAGGGGAAATGGGAAGCTTACCAGCTGATAGTGAGCAGTTTATGTTAATAGAACATTTAGCTAGTCAATTAGAAAAAATGATTACAGATATAGAAAGTGGTAATGCTCCTTACGATCAACAACAAAAACTTACGCTAGAATTTTACGAAAAAAGAATAAGTAAATTAGAAGAAAGGCTAGATGAGTTAAAGAACGGGAAACACTAAAATGATAGAGATATTTTCAGGCTTTATCTTAATGATGTTTATGAGCGGAGATCCGCAAAATCAACCTACGGAGTTTACACCGAGAGATTCGTTATCTGATTGTTTAGCTACGAAAAGAAAGGTTATAAGAAACCAAGGACCAAATGGACCGCAGTGGGTCTGTAAGCAAGGTAAAATAGAATTAAAAGAAATAAATGGAACTATGCATCCAATAAATCTACTTGAGGATTAATAATGGCTACTAATATATTTTTCAGCCAAAAAGTACAAAGTGAACAGAATCTCTATGAAGATATAATCATAGAGTCATTGAAGATATATGGTCAAGATGTATTCTATCTTCCTAGAACTATTGTAAATGAAGATAGAATTTTAGGAGATGATGTACCTTCAAAATTTAGTACTTCTTATCAGGTTGAAATGTATTTAGAAAACACTGATGGTTTTGATGGTGAGGGAGATCTTTTTACTAGATTCGGAGTAGAAATAAGAGATCAAGCCACTTTTGTTGTATCAAGAAGAAGATGGAAAAGTACAGTGAGTAGATTTGATAATGAAATTACTTCTGAAAGACCAAGAGAAGGAGATCTAATCTACTTACCACTATCTAATTCTTTATTTCAAATTATGCATGTTGAGCATGAAATGCCATTTTACCAATTAAGCAACTTACCAACATACAAGCTTCGTTGTGAGTTGTTTGAATATAATGATGAAGATTTTGATACTGGTAAAGAAGCTATTGATGGTATTGAAAGAAGTTATGCTTATGAATATAGCATGAAGTTAGATAGTTCAAGTTTTGGATTCTTTGTTGGAGAAAACGTCTCGCAAACTTTTGCAGATGGTGTAGTTATGAAAGGTGAAGTGTCTTCTTGGTCAGATTCTGATAATATAGTTAAGTTAATTCATGCTGGAGCTAGTGATGGTAAGTTTCATAATTTTGTAACTGGTAGACAGTTAGTAGGAACTTTATCGCAAGATTCTGATGGAAATGTGAGCTTAGCAACTGTAGTAGAAGTACATGAAGAAGATAACAAGATAAGTCAAAATGAACAAAATGATGACTTTAGTAATTTAGCCGATGATTTCTTAGACTTTAGTGAAGATAATCCATTCGGAGATCCGGAGAATAATTAATGAGCAATGATATATTTGATTTTGGTTTTACAGCTGTAGATGAAAATGAATTAGATGTAGTTCAGAAAGTACAATCTGAGTCTTTAGCACTTAATTCAGAAGCAACAGATGTAAGAGATAGACTTGACAAATTGTATAATGCTATTGTACCTTTGTTAAATAATTTAAAAAAGAATCCTGAAAAGGAATATATTTTGTGGCCAGATAGACTAACAAAAGTAGAGCAATTTGAAACGCATCTACAGAAAATATACAAGGGTTAACATGTACGAATATAAAATAGAAGTATTAAAAGTTATAGATGGTGATACGGTCGATGTAGATATTGATCTAGGGTTTGGCGTGTGGATAAGAAATGAAAGAGTTAGACTGTTTGGTATTGATACTCCTGAGTCTAGAACAAGAGACCTTGAAGAAAAAAAATATGGTTTAGCTGCTAAACAATATCTCAAACAACTTATTCATGAAGGATCAGATTTAAAGTTAAAAACTTATAAAGATCAAAAAGGTAAGTTTGGAAGAGTACTTGGAGAGTTATTAGCAGTTCATCCTAAGGAAGGTTTTATAAACATTAATGATAAGCTAGTATATACCCATCATGCTGTTGCATATCATGGTCAATCAAAAGAAAAGATAGCTGAACAACATATTGCAAATAGGGAACATGTGGTGTTATAATGTTTGGAATACATTTTTATCATAGTAGAGTAAGAAAAAGTGTAGCAGTATTTGGTGCTCTTTTTAATAATATCTACGTACTTAGAAAAGATAAAACTGGGCAAGTTATTTCTCAAGTTAAAGTTCCTTTAGCTTATGCACCTCAAAGAAAATTTTTAGAACGTCTTAGAGAAAATCCTAATTTAGATACTGATACGAAAGTAGCTATAAAACTACCTAGAATGTCATTTGAGATAATGCAAATGCAATATGATCAAGGAAGACAGCTACAAAAAACTCAAAATTTTACTCAAGCAGGAACTCTTTCTAGTTTAAGAAGTAGATTTTATGCTTTTGTTCCTTATAATATAGCTTTTCAATTAAATGTATATGCTAAATCTCAAGATGATGCTCTTCAAATAGTAGAACAAATCTTTCCATTTTTTAATCCTCAGTATACTGTTACTATTAAACCATTAGATGATTTTGATAATATAAAAGAAGATGTACCAATAACATTAACTGGAGTAGACTTTACGGATGATTATGATGGAGTATTAGAACAAAGAAGAACAATAGTATATACTCTATCTTTTGATATGAAAGTTAATTTTTATGGACCTACTAATAACGCTAAAGTTATTAATAAAGCTCTTACAAATATATTTGAAATAAATAGAGGACTAGCAGATTCCGATCTACAAATATCTAAATTTAGAACAACTCCAAACCCATTAGTTTTAGGAGATAGTGATTTTGGATTTATAGATTCTTCTGATTACAACAGCTTATTTACATTTGAAGATAGTAGTTAAAATGGCAGATGATAAAAAAACAGCACATGACGACTTTGAAAGTTCTAGAAGAATTTATCATAATATATTAACTAAGGGAGAAGAAGCCCTAGAAGATATGATTGAAGTTGCACGAGCAACTGAACATCCTAGAGCTTATGAAGTTTTATCTGGTATGATGAAAAACTTAGGTGATATAAATGGTAGTTTATTAGACTTACATAAGAAGAAAAAAGATTATCAAAAAGAAGATAAACCAGAGCTTCCTAATCAAACTATGAATAATGTTTTTATAGGGTCTACAACTGATTTACAGAGAATGTTATTAGATAAAGATGAAAAAAGTGAGAAAGTAATTGACATCAGTGATTACAAGAAAGATGAGTGAAACCTATCTAGGTAATTCCAACATTAAAAGAGATGGAGTAACTCATAACTTTACTAGAGAAGAAGTAGTTGAGTATTCTAAATGTTTAAAATCACCTATTTACTTTTCAGAAAATTATTGTAAAATTATACATCTTGATAAAGGTTTAGTACCTTTTAAACTATACCCATACCAGAAAAAAATGTTTAAACACTTTGATAAAGAGCGTTTTAGTATTGTTTTAGCTTGTAGACAATCTGGTAAATCTATTTCAAGTGTAGCATATTTGTTATGGTATGCTTTATTTCATCCAGAGAAAGTTATAGCTATATTAGCTAATAAAGGAGCAACAGCTCAAGAGATGCTTGGAAGAGTAACTCTCATGTTAGAAAATTTACCGTTTTTTTTACAACCGGGTTGTAAAGCTTTAAATAAAAGATCTATAGAGTTAAGTAATAATAGTAGAATAGTATCAGCTGCTACTTCCGGTTCTTCTATACGAGGTATGTCTGTAAATCTTCTTTACTTAGATGAGTTTGCTTTTGTAGAAAATGCTTCTGAATTTTATACTTCAACATATCCAGTTATCTCTTCAGGAGTTGATACAAAAGTTATTATTACTTCTACTGCTAATGGATTAGGAAATCAATTTGAAAAAATATGGACAGGAGCTGTACAAGGAGTAAATGAATTTAAACCTTATAGAGTAGATTGGTGGAATGTTCCTGGAAGAGATAAAAAATGGAAAGCTCAAACTATTGCTAATACCAGTCAATTACAGTTTGATCAAGAGTTTGGAAATACTTTTTTTGGAACTGGAGATACTTTAATAAATGCTGAGACATTGATGAGTTTTAAAGCGCGACCGGCACTCAAATTATTAGAGAGTGGTTCTGTAAAAATATATGAAGATCCAATAAAGGATAATCAATATGTTATGACCGTTGACGTCTCAAAGGGAAGAGGACAGGATTACAGTACTTTTACTTTGATCGATATTAGCGCGCGTCCTTTTAAACAGGTTGCTGTCTATCGCAACAATCTTATATCTCCCTTGCTCTTTCCTAATATTATCTATAAGTATGCAAAATTCTATAATAATGCTTGGGTAGTAGTAGAATCAAACGATCAAGGAACTTTAGTTACTAATGGACTTTATAATGAATTAGAATACGAAAATCTATTTATGGAATCTGTAGTAAAATCAAATAGATTAGGTATTGAAATGAATAGAAAAGTTAAAAGATTAGGTTGTTCAGGTATTAAAGATTTATTAGAAGAGCGTAAATTAGAAATAGTCGATCAAGAAACTATTATGGAAGCAAGTACTTTTATTTCAAAAGGACAATCGTTTGAAGCAAGTGATGGTAATCATGACGATTTAATGATGAACTTAGTTATGTTTGGATATTTTGCTACAGGAAACTATTTTACACAATTAACAGATGTCGATATAAAAAATATGATGTTTGAACAAAAAATGAAAGCTATAGAAGATGATGTATTACCGTTTGGTTTTATTGATGATGGAATAGCAGAAGCCGAAAGAGAAGAAACAGTTGATAATTGGAGTACAAAAAAATGGGTAGAAGAATGGGGCGCTCCGTACTAAATTATAGAAACTATAAATAATGGTAATTGAAACACCTTATTATGTTTACTTATAATTCGACACTGGAAAAGGAAAAAATCGCATGGCAATAGGCGCACCCTCAGAGTCTCCAGCAATTGTCGTCAAAGAAGTTGATTTAACGGGTGGAGTTCCTAACGTTCAATCGACAACTGGCGCATTCGCAGGAGCATTTAGGTGGGGACCAATTGAACAGCCAGTTAAAGTTGGTGACGAAGCCACACTGTCTGAGAATTTTGGAGCCCCTAGTGATAGTTTTGCAGTAGATTATCTATCAGCTGCATACTTTCTAAAATATTCAAACTCACTACATGTTTGCAGAGCCTCGGGAGATTCTGCAAAAAATGCTTCTACCACTGAAGGTAAAGCAAAACTAATTAAAACTAGAGACGATTGGGACAATGGAACTCATGCAGATAGCGACGTAATGTGGGCTAAATGGGCAGGAGAGTTCGGAAACAGTCTGCAAGTAGTATGGACCGATGCTACTAATTGGCCGACATGGGTTCAATCTTATAAGGATCAGTTCGATGATGCTCCATCAGGAGAAGAACATCACGTATTGGTATTAGATCAAGATGGAGTTATTACAGGATCAGCTGGATCAGTTCTTGAAAGATTCCCATATGTCTCTGCTACACCAACTGCTACAAATGCAGATGGTTCAAGTAATTATATGAAAACTATAATTGATCGTTCATCAGAATATATCTGGTTACATAAAGCTCTTGATTCTACAGGATCACACTCATTACAAGGTGGTGCAGATGCTGCTCCAGCTAATGCTGATTATCTAAATGCTTTTGATCAATTTGAAGATAAAGACACTATTCAGCTAGATTTCTTAATCGCACCTGGAAAAGTATCTTCAGTAGATCAAGATACCTTAGTAGATGACTTAGTAGCTATAGCTCAAGAGAAGAGAAAAGATTGTGTGGTAGTAACTTCACCATCTAAAACTTCTGTTGTAGGAAATACAGATCCAGTATCTGCTACAGTTACTGAAGCTGGTGGATACACTTATAGTTCATATCTTGTGATTGATAATAATCACTTAAAAGTATATGATAAGTATAACGATAAATTTATCTTTATACCTGCTGCATCTTCAACTGCAGGAATTATGGCTGCATCTGATAATAATACTGCACCGTGGTTCTCACCCGCAGGTTCAAGAAGAGGAGCTTATCTAGGAGTTACTTCACTAGCATATACTCCTACTAAGACTCAAAGAGATACCCTGTATAAAGCAGGAATTAATCCTATAGCTAACTTACCTGGTCAAGGTATTTTACTATATGGTGATAAAACTCATATGAACAGACCTTCAGCGTTTGACCGAATTAACGTTAGACGTCTATTTAATGTACTTGAAAGAGCAATTGCACTCGCTGCTAGAAATACATTGTTTGAACTAAACGATGAATTTACAAGAGCAGAGTTTGTAAATATTGTGGAGCCTTTCTTAAGAGAGGTAAAAGGTAGAAGAGGAATTACTGATTTTAGAGTAGTTTGTGACGAAACAAATAATACTCCTACAGTAGTTGATCGTAATGAATTTATAGCTAATATTTTCATTAAACCTGCACGCTCAATTAACTACATTACTCTAAACTTCGTCGCTGTAAGATCTGGTGTCGACTTCGAAGAAGTCGCTGGACTGCAGGTTTAAGGAGGTAGAAAATGGCAGTATTAGGCGTTGATGATTTTAAAGCAAAAATTAGGGGTGGAGGCGCTCGTCCTAATCTATTTAAGGCGACAATAAACTTCCCTGGTTATGCTAACGGAGATGTAGAACTTACATCATTCCTTGCGGAGGCCGCGCAATTGCCCGGTTCTACAATGGGAGCAATAATTATACCGTTTCGCGGGCGACAGTTAAAAATAGCTGGTGATCGAACATTTGATGTTTGGTCTCCTACAATTATTAATGATACGGACTTTAATGTTCGCGACTCGATGGAAAGATGGATGAATGGTATGAACGCACATAGCGCAAATACCGGTCTTACTAACCCTGTTGATTACGAAGCTGACTTAGTTGTAGAGCAGCTAGATAAAGATGGCAGTACTATTAAGACTTATAACTTTAGAGGTTGTTTTCCAACAGCAATTTCTCCAATCGATCTAGCTTATGGCTTAGAAAATGATATTGAGAGATTTACTGTTGAATTCCAAGTACAATACTGGGAAGCAGCAACCACTACATAATAGTAATAAAAGGGGATAGTACAGAAGTTGCTATCCCCTTAATTACAGCTTAGGAAAAGAAATGGCAGAATCTGAAGGTTTTAAATTATTTGGTTTTGAGATAAAACGTGCTAGAGATAGAGCCGCTGAAAAGCGTCAGTCTATTGTGCCGCCTGTTGATCAGGACGGTGCTGGTTACGTATCAGCCGCAGGAGCTCACTATGGTACCTATGTAAATTTAGGTGAAGGTGATCAAGCCAAAGATAACTTAAATAATATTAGACAATATAGAGCAGTAGCTACACATCCAGAAGTAGATGCAGCTATTGAAGATATTGTTAATGAAGGAATTACAGCAGCAGAAAATGAATCACCAGTAAGTCTTGTATTAGATCATGTAGAAGGTCTTAGTGATCAATTAAAAAAGGCTATGACTGATGAATTTGAAAACATTTGCTCAATGCTGCAGTTTACTGAACTTGGACATGATATTTTTAGAAGATGGTATATTGATGGTAGAATATATCACCATTTAGTAGTAGATGAAAATAATCTAAAAGCTGGTATTCAAGAAATTAGACCTATTGATGCTACTAAAATAAGAAAAGTAAAAGAAGTAAAAAAGAAAAAAGATCCTGTTACAGGAGCTACTCTTATTGAAAATGTAAATGAGTTTTACATTTATCAAGAAAAACCGGGAGGAACTAATCAAGGTATAAAAATATCTAACGATTCTGTATCATATGTTACATCTGGACTATTAGATGTTACTGGTAAAAAAGTAGTATCAAATATACATAAAGCTTTAAAACCTATTAATCAGTTACGTATGATGGAAGATTCTTTAGTTATATACAGATTAGCTAGAGCTCCAGAAAGAAGAATTTTTTATATTGATGTAGGTAATTTACCTAGAGGTAAAGCTGAAACTTACATGAAAGATATTATGTCTCGTTATCGAAATAAACTTGTATATGATGCAGATACAGGTAAGATACGAGATGATAGAAAACATATGTCGATGTTAGAAGATTTTTGGCTTCCTAGAAAAGAAGGTGGAAGAGGAACAGAAATTACTACTTTACCTGGAGGTGAAAATCTAGGACAAATTGATGATATTATATACTTTCAAAAACGTCTATATAGAAGTTTAAATGTACCTATCAATAGATTAGAACAAGAGGCACAGTTCTCCCTTGGGAGATCCACAGAGATCAATAGGGATGAGATAAAGTTCCAGAAGTTTATTGATAGATTAAGAAAACGCTTTTCTATGTTGTTTACTGAAATATTAAAGAAACAACTTATTATGAAAGGTGTTATAGTAGAAGAAGATTGGAAAGAATGGCAAGGTGATATTGTAATAGATTATGTAAGAGATAATCATTTTACGGAATTAAAAGATACTGAGCTATTACAAAATAGATTACAAACTTTAGATAATATGCAACAATACGTTGGAGAATTTTTTAGTAAAGAGTGGGTAATGAAAAATGTCCTAATGATGGACGATGATGATATGAAACAAATGAAAGACCAAATATCTCAAGAAACTAAAGACGGTGATATAGAAGGTGATGAACCAGAAGAAAGAGAACAACCTCAATCTAATGGAGCTGATAATGGTCAACGACATAGTATAGACATTAACGTTAACGGAGCAAATAATGGAAATTGAAGATTTAATTAATAATGTAACTAAACAAGATTTTAGTAAAGCAGAGCCGACTTTTAAAGAGATTATGTCAGTAAAAGTAAATGATGCTCTAGAGCAAGAAAAAATTGGAATAGCTTCTCAGCTTTTTAATCAGGTAACTGATGGAGAAAGTGATGATGCTATTTTAGGAGATCCTGATGATATTGAAGATCCTACAGATGAAGAAATCGAAGATGAATTGGAGGAAATGGAAGATGAAGATGACGAGCAACTTGAATTAGAATTAGAGGATGAAGACGGAGAAGAAGCCGAAGGATCAGAAGAAGAAGAAAACGAAGAAGAGAATTAAGTTATTTTTACTCAAAAGAAAAAAAATTATAAATAAAGTAAAGTTTCGAAAATGGAAAAAACTTTTAAAGAGATAAGAGAACGAGCAGCTGGGAAAAAACACCCTCCTGGCCAACATATTATGTCAAAGAAGTTTGGTAAAAGAACTCTAATGGTTCATAAACAAGGTAATAAATTTATTACATATATTGATAATGAAAAGTTAGATAGTTACAGATCCAAAGCTGAAGCTGAAAAAATGGGTAAAGAGTTTATAAAGCAGTTTAAAGGGTAAATATGAAGTTAATTACAGAATATACAGAGAACGAAGTTCAATGTACAATCCTTGAAGATAAAGAAACCGGTTCTAAATCTCATATGATTGAGGGAGTTTTTGCAATGGCAGAAGCTAAGAATAGAAACGGTAGAATATATCCTAAAGCTGTTATGGAACAAGCAGTCAAAAAATATGTGACTGATCAGGTTTCTAAGGACAGAGCGGTCGGAGAGTTAAATCATCCAGATGGACCAACTGTTAACTTAGATAAAGTATCTCATAAGATTGAAGCCCTTCAAATGGATGGTAACAATGTTATGGGTAAGGCACGCATATTGGAAACTCCTATGGGAAAGATCGTACAAGGTCTTCTTGAAGGTGGTGTTCAACTAGGTGTCTCAACTCGTGGTATGGGTAGCCTTGAGCAACGCGGTAACGCAATGTATGTAAAAGATGATTTTATGCTTAATACGGTTGATATCGTACAAGATCCATCTGCTCCACAAGCATTTGTTAATGGAGTTATGGAAGGTGTAGATTGGGTCTGGAATAATGGCATCTTAGAAGCTCAAGAAATTGAAAAGATAGAGACTGAAATTAAACGTGCTCCACGTGCGGATCTATATGAAACGCAAGTTCGTGAGTTCAAAAATTTCCTCTCGTTGTTAAATCAATCAAAATAAGGAGTCAAACATGACTGATCAAGTAGAAGAACAGGATGTTGAGCTCGTTGAAGACGAGAATGAAGTCGAAGAAGCTCACGATCCTAAAAATGCTGAACAACAATCACTAGCAGCGAACGATAAAGCAGAAGCCGCAGGCAAGAAAGCTAAACATCGCAAAGGTGATAAGAGTAACAGCCAACCAATGCAAAAAGTTGCAGCACCAGGTGCTAAAATGAAGGCCGAAGACGTCGAAATAGATGGAGATTTTAGTGACGACCTTGACGCTCTGGTAGAATCTGAGGCAACATTGTCAGATGACTTTAAAGCCAAAACTGCAGTAATCTTTGAAGCAGCGGTCAAATCTAAACTAGCAGAAGAAATTAATAGACTTGAATCTGAATATGCCGAGCAATTGGCAGAAGAAGTAGAGACTACTAAATCCGAGCTAGTTGAAAAAGTAGATAGCTACCTCAACTATGTGGTTGAACAATGGATTGAGGACAACAAAGTAGCAATTCAAAGCGGACTAAGAGCTGAGATTGCAGAAAACTTCATGGATGGACTTAAAACTCTATTCCAAGAAGCTTACGTTGATGTTCCTGAGTCTAAAGTCGACCTAGTAGACGAAATTGCAACTGCGCATGATGAGCTCGAAGAGCAATATAATGACGTAGTAGCAAAAGCTCTTAACTTGAGTGAAGAACTTGAGCAGTACAAGCGAAAGGATATCATCCGCGAGTACTCAAAAGATCTTGCTGAAACTCAAATTGAAAAGCTAACATCGCTAGCAGAATCTATTGATTTTGAATCCGAAGAATCCTTTGCTCAAAAAGTAGCAACTCTGAAAGAATCATATTTCAATAAGAAAACTGCGACCTCTGTAATTGCAGAAACTGAAGCAGCTCAACCAGATGATGGTGATGAGCCTGTAGAAGTAAATGCTGTTATGGAGCAATACCTTCAAGCTTTAAGAAAAACTAAATAAAGGAGATCCACGAGATGGAAATGACTAATACTTTCGATCGTCTTGTAGAGAAGTGGTCTCCGGTACTGAATGAAGAATCAGCTGGTAAAATCGATAGTGCATCGAAGCGAGCTGTAACTGCTGTAGTATTGGAGAATACTGAAAAAGCTCTTCTCGAGCAAGGACAGATCATGGAAACAGCGGCTAACGCTGCTGGGACTGGAACTGGTGACGGTGGCGCTGGTGGTGCTGCTGCTAACTGGAACCCAATTCTAATCAGCTTGGTCCGTAGAGCTATGCCGAATCTAATGGCATATGATATCTGCGGTGTACAACCAATGACTGGTCCAACTGGCCTCATCTTTGCGATGAAGTCAAGATATAAAACTTCTAAAGCAGGTGCTGCAGTCAATGATGAAGCACTCTTTAGTGAAGCACTGGTAAATTATTCTGGTGATTCATCTACCTCTTCAGGTGGAAGTGAAGGTCCATCAGGCCTTAAAGGTGTAACTGATACTGACGCTGACTCAACTTTGGTTGACTCAGGTGATCAGTACGTACCTGTAACTGGTGATCCTTACTCAACAACAGAAGCTGAAGCGCTGGGTAATACTGGTGAAGCTTTTGCTGAGATGGGCTTTACCATCGAGAAGTCAACTGTGACTGCGAAGTCCAGGGCTCTCAAAGCAGAATATACCCTCGAACTCGCACAAGACTTGAAAGCAATTCATGGTCTTGATGCCGAGACAGAGTTGGCAAATATTCTGTCTACTGAGATTCTTGCAGAGATCAACAGGGAAGTTGTTCGTACTGTAAACTCTCAAGCTAAAATCGGTTGCCGCGATGCTAATATTACCACTAATGGTATTTTCAACCTATCATCTGATGCAGATGGTCGTTGGTCCGCTGAGAAATTTAAAGGTCTCGGCGTTCAGCTAGATCGTGAAGCTAATACAATTGCAAAAGAGACTCGTAGAGGTAAAGGTAACTTTATCGTCTGCTCTTCAGACGTTGCAACTGCACTAGCAGCTTCCGGTATGTTGGACTATGCTCCAGCTCTTTCAACTAACTTGAATATCGATGACACAGGCAATACTTTTGCTGGTGTTCTTAACGGAAGAATTCGAGTTTATATCGACCCATATGCCGATACTGACTATGTCAACGTAGGTTATAAGGGTACTAATCCTTACGATGCAGGTCTATTCTATTGCCCATACGTTCCATTAACAATGGTACGTGCAGTGGGAGAGAATGACTTCCAGCCAAGAATCGGGTTTAAAACTCGTTACGGCATGGTACCGAACCCATTCGTAAGTGGTTCTCCACAGGATCAAGTTTCTGCTACTGTGAGAGCTAACCAGTACTACAGAATCTTCCGCGTAGATAACATCTTGACATAAGATCAAGAGTTAAGGTAGAAACACTAGAGGGGCTTCGGCCCCTCTTTTTTTATGGCAGGAATACAAGGAATCGAACCTCAGTTTACGGGTTTGGAGCCCGTCGTGTTACCACTACACCATACTCCTATGGAGCGGATGAGGGGAATCGAACCCCTATCATCAGCTTGGAAGGCTGTCATAATACCTTTATACTACATCCGCGATGGAGTGGGTGATTGGACTCGAACCAACATAACAGGGATTTGCAATCCCGCCCGTAGCCATTCCGGGCACACCCACAAAAAAAAGTAGTAGTCTTTCTAATGAGGGCGCTACTATTCCCACCTGCGTCTTAAATTTTACTCCGTTACAGGCTTAACCGCGTTAACCGCTCGGAATCTCCATTGTTGTTATTGAGGCGATATTGCCTCTGTTCCCGCGGGAACCTCTGGAAGTTCATCTTGATCTGGATGCCAGTGAGTAACATCCCCAGTTAAAAAACCATAGTCACAAGAGAACATATGCATACCTTTCCATTCTTTACCATCATCGTCAACATAGTAACCATCAAAAGTTCCTCTATGCCTTCCGACTGGTTCAAAATAATACCACACCTTCTCGCCTTCTTTAGGCATCGCTTCTTCTACATGCACCCACATAGTACATCCTTTCTTGGTACTCGCGGCCGGACTCGAACCGGCACGACTATTACAGTCTACGGATTTTAAGTCCGTTATGTCTACCAGTTCCATCACGCGAGCGATATTGGCCTCTCCTGCAGGACTCGAACCTGCGACCTACGGTTTAGAAGACCGTTGCTCTAATCCAACTGAGCTAAGGAGAGAATTAACCTCTCAACTCATTCATTTGATCCCAAATCTTACGAGCACCGTCCCAAGTTTTGAAACCATATTCATCTGCAAAGTCCATTGAACTAGAGAACCAAACATCACCAGTTATATTATTATCACTAAGAAGTTTAGATAATTCTTTAGCTGTTGCAGCAGAACCTACTGTATTTCCAGGTCCAACGTTTATTTCAACTTTACCTTCATTAGCGCTTACAAAAACTGATTCTGACATTTCTTTCTCCTTTATCATTCTATATATTTAATATAATGCCTTTTTAAACAAAGTGCAACTGTTTTTTTAAGATAAATACAATAAAAGTTACTTTTTTAGGAAAAAAAATGCCATCATTAAATCCAAATGTTACTGTCTCTGTAAGTACTACTAATAGTACAAGTGTATTAAATAATGTAAATTTTTTACAACCTACATCTTTTAGACTTACTATAGAAAGACAACACTTTCAAAATTTAGAGTTTTTCTGTCAGACTGTCCTTCATCCAGCTCTTCAAGCTAATGCTATTGAAGTACCATATAAAAGAATAGGATCAGTTCCTTTTGCACCGGATAAGTTGACTTTTACTGAATTAACATGTATAATTATAGTAGATGAAAACCTTAATAGCTATACAGAAATGTACAACTGGATGCAGAGATCCATTGAAACTGTGGAAAAATCCCCCTCAAAAAGAGATACTACTAAACCTCCTACATATTGTGATATGACTCTTTCTATTTTAACTAGTCATAATAATCCAAATAGAACTATCAGATACTATGATTGTTTACCAGTAAGTTTAGGAGATATGACTTTAGAATCCACTAGTGGAGATGTACAATACATTACCTTCCCAGCTACGTTTAGATTCTCTCACTTTGAATTAAACTAGAGATATATAACAGTGGCAAAATAATAAAAAGTAGTATATAATATAGTGATTTTAACTGCACGAGTATATCATGACATTAGAAGAAATCCTTAATCAGTGGGCTGTAGACTCACTAATAGAAAAAAATGATCTAGACGAAGTTTCTAGAAAGACACCATCCTTACATGCTAAGTATCTTGCTTTACTAGCGAATGCTAAACTTAAGCTTCGCAGAGAAGAAATGTCTCAGAAAAAACTTCTGAAGAAAAAGTGGGAATGGTATAATGGTAAGATGTCTGAAGAAGATATAGAAAAACTTGGCTGGGATCATGATCCTTTAAATGGTTTAAAAATTATGAAAGGTGATATGGATTATTATTATGATTCAGATCCTGAGATACAAGAATCAGAACTTAAGATTCAATATCTTAAAACTACTATAGATACTATTAGTGAAATCGTTAATAACTTAAATTGGCGGCATCAGACAATTAGTAATATGATAAAGTGGAAAGTATTTGAAGCAGGTGGTTAACTATATTTTTGATATAGACGGTACTCTTACTCCAAGTAGAAGTACTATAGATAAAGAGTTTGGTTCTTGGTTTTACAACTTTTGTAAATTAAATAATGTGTTTTTAGTTACAGGGAGTGATAAACCTAAAACTGTAGAACAAATAGGGTTAGAAATATATAACTCATGTAAAAGAGTATATAATTGTTCTGGTAATGATGTCTACTTAGGTT